>Ga0173480_10000028_pt1 | contig 32885 bp, 31 predicted proteins | sample NitcycUS209509C1_FD_122622 | JGI IMG/M metagenome (GOLD analysis project Ga0173480, IMG submission 122622) | Soil microbial communities from Arlington Agricultural Research Station in Wisconsin, USA - Nitrogen cycling UWRJ-S209-509C-1 (version... | ecosystem: Environmental > Terrestrial > Soil... | reverse complement strand
CGTTCTGATGGAATGGATCGGCACGGTTGAACTTTTCCGCGCTGGCGCGGTCAGATGTTTCCAGGACCATCAGGCTGCCGATTGAGGTGGCGCCATCGTCCGACACCAGCGGTCCGCCGACCGCAATGGTTACCCCGAAAGCTTTCGCGTTCTTCAGATGCGCGACGTGGGCGCCATGCACGGCCTTGCGCTTGTCCGTCGCATCGGGATTGTCCAGCGTGAAAACCGAGAACAACATTATTGCCTCCGATCAGTTGAGCGATGCCAGCACGGCCTTGGCGATTGCGGCCGTACCGTCGCCGCCGCCGTATTCCATGGGCATGATGCCGCCGGCGTAAGCCTTGTCGACGGCGCGTTCGATCCGCAACGCCGCGTCCGAAGCCGGCGGATGATCGTGCCTGTCGGCGAGCCAGTCCAGCATCATCGCCGTCGACAGGATCATCGCCGTCGGATTGGCTTTACCCTGGCCCATGATGTCGGGCGCAGTGCCGTGGCACGGCTGGAAGACGGCATGCTTGTCTCCGATATCGGCCGACGGCGCGATACCAAGGCCGCCGATCAGGCCGGCGGCGAGATCGGACAGGATGTCGCCGAAACTATTCTCCATCACCATCACGTCGAAGTCCCACGGCCTGCGCACCATCAACGCGGCGCAGGCGTCGACATAGACGTGATCCGTCTTCACGTTCGGAAAAGCTTTTGCTCGCTCGTCGAAAATCGAACGAAAATACGCATACGCCTTGAAGGCATTGGCCTTGTCGACGCAGGTCAGAAGACCCGGTTTTCCACGCTTTTTTCGCCGTTCGGCGAGGCGCAGCGAGAAGTCAAACAGCCGCTGCGAGGTCTTGCGCGTGATCACCAACGTCTCGCGCGCCTCATCCTGCGTGACGATGCCCTTGCCCATCGACGCGAACAGGCCTTCGGTCGATTCGCGGATCAGGATGAAATCGATGCCGCGCTTGTGCGCGTCGACGATCGGGCTCGGCACGCCGGGAATGAGCCGGGCAGGGCGCACGCCAGCGTAAAGATCGAAAATGAAGCGCAGCTCGACCTGCGGCATGATTTCGGTATTGTCGGGATAGCGCACGCTCGGCAGACCGCAGGCACCGAGCAGGATAGCGTCCGCTTCCTCGCACAGCTTGACGGTCGACTCCGGCATCGACTTCCCGGTGTCCTTGTAGTGGCCGGCGCCTGCCGCACTTTCGGTGAACCGGAATTTCAAGCTCGGCGTGGTCGCTTCGATCCGCCGCAGGATGTCGAGCGTGGGCGCCATCACCTCAGGCCCGATGCCGTCGCCCGGCAGAACAGCGATATGGAAGGCGGTATTTGCGGTCATGGAATTTCCGGATGGTCTTGTGGCGGTCGCGGCGCTAATGAATACGTCCACGCGGTTGTACGCAAGGGATCATTAAGGGGAGGCCATGCCGCAGTTTGCCGCCAATCTTGGATATCTCTTCACCGAACGCCCGTTGCTCGAACGGATTGATGCCGCGGCGGCCGCCGGGTTCAAGGCGGTCGAATTACAATTTCCTTATGACGTGCCGGCCGCTGCGATAAAGGCTGCGATTGGCAAAAATAACCTGACCATTCTCGGCATCAACACGCCACCCGGCGAGCGGGAGGGCGAGTTCGGGCTTGCGGCGGTGCCCAGTCGGGAGAAAGACTGGCAGGTCCTGTTTGCGCGCGCCCTCGAGTACGCGAGCGCGATCGGCGGCAGCGCAATTCACTGTCTTGCCGGAAAGGTCGCGCCCGAGCAGCGGCCCGCTGCCGATCGCGTATTCATCGATAATCTTGCACGCGCGGCCGACCTTGCGGCAGCCAAAAACATCACATTGCTGATCGAGCCGATCAACGCGCGCGACCGGCCGAATTATTTTCTCAATCATGTCGAGCACGCGGCCGATGTGATCGCAAAGATCGGAAAGCCGAATATCCGGGTGCAGTTCGACTTCTACCACGTGCAGATCGTGGGCGGCGATCTGATCCGTCGCCTGGAAAAGTTCCTGCCGGTGATTGGTCACCTGCAATGTGCCGCCGTGCCGTCACGGCATGAACCCGATGAAGGCGAGGTCAACTATCCGGCGGTGTTCGAGGCGGTGGATCGGCTCGGCTACCGCGGGTGGATCGGCGCCGAATATCGGCCGCGCGGCCGAACAGAAGACGGCCTGGGCTGGGCGGGCGCCTATGGCGTCGCCCCGCCGCGTTAATCCACTATTGTCCATCAAACTTCTTGAAAACTAACGCTTTTTTGCTTTGAGGTTGGGGCGGGCGTTGCTAGATTATCGGTCATGTGGGGACACAAAAAAGATCAAGACAAGACTGCGGAGACTCCACAGCCGCTGAAAGATGCTGTGCGCGAAGCACGCATCGAAGCAGCCGAGCGTTCAGGCGTCGTCGTCGACTTGCGGGATGCGGATGTTGCGCGGCTCGATCTGCTCAACGATGCGCTCGATCCTTTGTTCGACGAGGTTCCCAACGACGTGGACCTGTTCGATCGCGGCGTGAGCAAGGGCGACACTCCGCGCCTGTGGATCGACGTCGTCGCGCATGTCGAGATGGGCCGCGACAAGCGGCAATATCGGTTCGTGCAGGACACGCGCTATGGCCGCGCGGTGCTTGCGGAATCCTATGAAGTGCCCGCGATGGCGGATGCCATCAAGCGCTATGTCGCGCGTCGGCTGGTCGAGCGCGAAGGCGCACTTGCTGACGATGCTGGCCGCGGCGTCGCGCAGGCGGTCCTGCATCACGGACGCCGTCAGCGGCGCTGGCGCGCCGCAGGCATGTTCATCTTGGGGCTTGTTGCGGGAATTGCCGGGCTCATCGCGCTCGCCATGCTGACGCGGCCCTAACCGATCAGTTTGATTTTGTCCTGCTGTACGATCTCGCCCGCGGAGCCGAAGCCGCGCGAAATCATGTCGCAGCGCCAGGCGCCGCGCGCGCCGTCGATCCTGTAGAGATTGTAGCCAGCTGGATCCTTGTCGCCTCCGGGTGCGCTGGACGCTGACGGTACGCCAACCGCCGGAACGCGCGTGCCCTTGGGTCCGTGCAGCCAATTGATCATGCGAAGATGATCATGCCCATGCAGCAGCAAATCGGCTCCGTGAGCGGCGATCACGCGCTTGAGGATCGAGGCATCCATCAACCGCTTGTGACGTGCCGCATCGCTGACAGGCGGATGGTGAATCAGAATGACGCGAAAAAAATCCTCGTCCTTGAGTTTGTTGAGGATCGCCGCGAATTCCGCGAGCTGCTTCGTTCCGAGCCATCCGGTAGCGAGAAAGGGCGCGGTCGGCACGCCGGTTGAGAGGCCGATCAACGCGACATTGCCGCGGCGTCGGACAAAGGGAAATCCGCCCCCGCCGTCGTCGTCGGACATATACGCGCCCCATTGCCGCGCGGCGAAGGCACCGGCCTCGCGTACGTAAATGTCGTGGTTGCCCGGGACGAAAGTCACGTCCTGGGCCGAGCCGAGGCTTTCCAGCCAGTCGCGACCGCGCTGAAATTCGGCCGGCAAGGCAATATTGGCAATGTCGCCGGTGACCGCGATGTGGTCCGGCGCTTGCGCCCTGAGGTCAGCGGCAATCGCCGAAAGGACAGCGGGGTCGTGGATAAATTGGCGCCTTCTCCGCCAATTGATGTAGCCGGTCACCCGCTTGCCGATTAGCTCGCTCCAGCGCGGCTCCGGCAGAGGGGCGAGGTGCGGGTCGGAGAGATGCGCGAGGGTCAGCATCGCTTCCTTGATGTGGGATCATGAACTCCCGATCAAGATGCCCGCAACGAACACGAGCACGCCGCCGACCACCACCTGAAAAGCGGCCTGCAGGAAGGGCGTGTCCATGAAGCGGGTGCGGATCCACGAGATCGCGGCCAGTTCCACCGCGACAACGAGAATTGCCACTATGGTGGCGACGTAAAAGTCGGGAATGAGATAGGGCAGTGTGTGCCCGAGGCCGCCAATCGTGGTCATCAGGCCGCATACCGTGCCGCGCAGCCATGGTGTTCCGCGGCCGGTCAGCGAACCATCGTCAGAGAGCGCCTCCGCGAAACCCATCGAAATGCCGGCACCGACGGAGGCCGCCATCCCGACGAGGAACGTTTCCCACGTGCTGTGCGTAGCGAAGGCCGCCGCGAACAGCGGGGCAAGCGTCGAAACCGAACCATCCATAAGGCCGGCGAGGCCGGGCTGCACGTATTGCAGCACGAACATGCGTCGCGCGGTTTCATCCTCCTTCTCGCGGGCACCTGCCGTGAGAATTGCCTGGCTAAGCTTGTGCGCGAGGTTCTCATGCCCCGCCTCAGCTTCGGCGAGTTCGATCAGCAGCTGCCGCACTGATGCGTCCCGGGCTCCCGCCGCCGCCTTGCGGTAGAAACGTTCAGCCTCATACTCCATGTTCTCGGCGTATTTACGCACGTCATCGAGTCCGAGCGGACGCATCAGCCAGAGCGGCGATGCGTTGTGCTGGATGAAGCCCTTGACGTCCTGCCGGCGGATCAGCGGCAGGTAGTCCCCAAATTTCTTGCGATATAGATCGAACAGCATCGTGCGGTGATGCACTTCCTCTTCGGCCATCTCGTCGAATACCTTTGCCGAGGCCGGAAACTTCTCGCGTAGACCTTCCGCAAAACCGCGATAGATGCGGCTATCCTCTTCTTCGTTGGTGATGGCGAGAGCCAGAACTTCCTGCTCGCTGAGATCGGAAAATCGTTTCACGCTCTACCTCGTTGTCGGCCGTGGAACGTTTTATGACATATGTTGGAATCATTCTAAATAAAGAAACGACGGTTTCCACCGGCCGGCCGGTGCCGGAAGCACTGCGGGACCAGAGAGAATAATGGAGCCACTGCATCGCCTGCGGCGCGCGCTTGAACCGGTCATCAGCCGGGCCATGCATTTTTATTGGCGCTTCTCGCGCGCCGCGACGCTGGGCGCCCGAGCCATGGTGATCGACGGCAAAGGACGGATCTTCCTCATCAAGCACTCGTATGTTGACGGATGGCATCTTCCGGGCGGCGGTGTTGAGACCGGCGAAACGTTTCTCGATGCGCTGGCACGGGAGCTCCTCGAGGAAGGGAACATCCGGCTTGGCGCAAGCCCGCCGCTTTTCGGCGTCTACCTAAACAAAAGGACCTCGCGGCGCGACCATGTTGCCATGTTCATCGTCCGCGATTTTCTCCAGGACGGAGACCCGCGCCCCAATCGTGAAATCGTGGCACACGGATTCTTCCACCCCAATTCATTGCCGGACGATACCGGCCGGGGCACGCGCGCACGCGTGGCCGAAGTGTTCGGCAACGCACCGGTCAGCGAGTTCTGGTGAAGATTACGCGCCGAAGCGTCCGCGATCGTGAGGCGCAGCGAAGTCGAGCTGGGGGCCGACCGGAACAATGCCGGTCGGGTTCACCTGCCGCTGGCTCCCATAATAATGGCGCTTGATCTGCTCGATGCTTACGGTCTCGGCGACGCCCGGCACCTGATAAAGATCGCGCAGATAGTTCGACAGGTTCGGGTATTCGTAGATGTGCCGCCAGTTGCACTTGAAGTGCGAGTAGTAGACCGCATCGAAACGGATCAACGTGCAGAACAACCGCCAGTCGGCTTCGGTGATCGTATTGCCGACGAGATAGCGGTGCTGTGAAAGGACCTGCTCGATCTCCTCGAGGGTATCGAAGACATTGCGGAAGGCCTGCTCATAGGCGGCCTGCGAGGTCGCAAACCCGGCGCGATACACGCCGTTGTTGATGTTCGGATAGGTCAGATCGTTAAATTTGTCGATCTGCGCGCGCAAGGGCTCAGGATAATAGTCGGTCCGCACATTCGTAAATGCATCGAACGCCGAGTTGAGCATCCGGATGATCTCGGGCGATTCATTGTTGACGATGGTTTTTCTTTTTTTGTCCCAGAGCACAGGCACGCTCACGCGGCCGGTATAGCGCGGCTCGGCGAGCAGGTAGATCTCCGACAGTTTCGATTTTCCGTTGACGCTGTCACCGGTCGAGCCCTGGCTGACGTTGAAGGTCCACCCATCTTTCAGCATGTCGGGCGAGACAATCGACATTGATACGACGTTCTCGAGCGCCTTCAGCTTGCGGAAAATGATCGTGCGGTGCGCCCACGGGCAGGCAAGCGAAACATAGAGGTGGTAGCGTCCCGCCTCGGCAGCAAAATCTCCTTCGCCGGAGGGGCCCGGACATCCGTCAGGCGTCACCCAATTCCGGAATTTCGTCGTCGGCCTGATGAAATGGCCGTCCTTGGTACGCGAAATATCGTCCTGCCAGACGCCATCAACCAGAAGTCCCATGCCGATCTCCTTAACCTTCGTTGCTCCTCATTTAGGCTGTTGCGACGTGTTGCGCCACGGGCAATGGACCAGAATCGAGCCAAATGCTAAGCGGCAGCGCCTGACAAGGAAATTTGACTGTCCATGAGCGAACTCGCGCTCACAATTCTGCCGGAGACCGCCGCTGACGCGCCCGCGATCGAGCGCCTGCACGAGCGCACCTTTGGGCCGGGGCGCTTCGCGCGCACGGCTTTCCGCATTCGTGAGGGCAGAGCCCATACCCTCGATCTGTCGTTTACGGCGCGCATAGGCACGTTGATGGTTGGCTCAGTCCGGCTGACGCCGATCTGCATCGGCGAAACGCCGGCACTGTTGCTCGGGCCGTTGACCGTCGAGCCACCCTTCCGCTCGCATGGCGTCGGCACGGCGTTGGTCAAGCGTGCGCTCCAGGAGGCAAAAAAGGGCGGCCATAAACTGGTGGTGCTGGTCGGCGACGAGCCGATCTACGCAAAGGCCGGGTTCAAGCGGATTCCGAAAGGGCAGGTGAAGATGCCAGGCCCCGTCGATTCTGCGCGCCTACTGGTGGCTGAACTCGCGGCCGGCGCCTTCGACGGCGTAGCCGGCTTGATCCGGCCGGATTGGGAGACGGCCTAGCGGCCCTCTCTCGCCCAGGTCACCGCCAGCGAGCCGACCAGCAAGAGCAAGCCGATCAGCCCGGCGAAAACCGGAAGCACGCCGATCCCGCGCACGACGCTCACGTCGCGCATCTTGAGACCGATCCAGTCGTCGCCCTTGAATGTCGTGCTGGTGCGCACGGCCACCACGCGGGGCACGTTGAGACTGTTGTTCTCCGCCAGCCGGCGCGCATCACCGCCTGTGGCGCTGCTCAACGCATGCAACACATCGGTCGTGGAAGTTACTTCAGCAAATTCGCGCGGGTTGGCGGGCCCGACATTGGCAAGCGCGGTGAGCTTGCCGTCGGTTGCGCGCCAGAGGCCAAGCTCGTTGGCGGTCGTTGCCGCCCGCCAGAGCCCGGGCTCGACCGCCTGGAGATCAATCGTCCGCGTTGCGCCGGTCGGTGACGTCAGCGTGATCTGATTGACGGCGTCGGCCATCGTCTGGCGCTGCACAGTGATGTCGCGGCCGCGTACGATGAGCCGCAGCGCTTCCTCCTCAAGATCGGGTTGTTTCATGAGCCAGTGCGACAAGCGTCGCAGCAGATCGAGATGCGGCCCGCCGCCCTCGTAGCCGCGCGCCCACAGCCAGATGTGATCGGATAGCAGCAGCGCCACGCGGCCCTGGCCTTCGCGTCCCAGGACCAGGAGCGGCTTGCCGTCGGGTCCCTGCATCACATTTGTGCCGGTGCTGCGCTTGATGTCGACCAGCCGGAACCAGTTGCTCCAGTGCGGCGGGTTGCTGTCCGACCCTTCAAGATCGCGGGTCACCGGATGGCGCCGGCCCGCGTCGCTGAGCTGGGGCTGGAATCGACGCTCGGTCACCTCGCCGGTTGGCTCTGCCGGGAGAATGCCGTCAAGCGGCGTGCGCCAGATGCTGGTCGCGCTCGCATAGTCCGGCCCGGCCGCGATCAGAACGGCACCGCCGTCGCGCACGTACTTCGCGATGTTGTCGAAGTAAATGAGCGGCAACACGCCCTGCCTGGCATAGCGGTCGAAGATGATCAGCTGGAATTCGCCGATCTTCTGCTGAAACAGCTCGCGGGTTGGAAAGGCGATCAGCGATAGCTCGTTGATCGGCGTGCCGTCCTGCTTTTCCGGCGGACGCAGAATGGTGAAATGCACCAGGTCGACGGACGCGTCCGACTTGAGCAGGTTGCGCCACGTGCGCTCGCCGGCATGCGGCTCGCCTGAGACAAGCAGCACGCGCAACTTGTCTCGCACACCATCGATCGAGACGACCGCGCGGTTGTTGACCGGTGTAAGTTCCCCATCGAGCGGGGACGCTTCGATCTCGACGATGTTCGGCCCGGCGTGCGGGATCGGCACATTGAACTTGATGTCGGTGTGAACGGTCACCACGTGCTTGCTGAGTACCTCGCCATCGCGCCGCACGGTGACTTCGGCGGCGCCGATCTTCGCGCCTTGATCTTCGACGCGGAAACCGATCGTCTGCGATTGTCCGACGATTCCGAAGCGCGGGGTCTGCGTGAGCACGACCCGGCGGTCGATTTCGTCCTTGTGGCCGGTGATCAGCGCATGCAATGGGGCTGAAAACCCAAGCGTGGATGCATCCGCAGGAACGTCGTGCACGCGGCCGTCGGTGATCAGGACGGCGCCGGCGACGCGGTCAGGCGGAACGTCGGCGAGCGTGGAGGAAAGGGCCGCAAACAGCTTGGTCCCGTCGGTTTCTCCATCCGCCGCACCGGCTTCCGCCACGCGCACTTCAAGGCCGGGAATCCGCTTGAGCCGCTCGACGAGAGTGGCGCGCGCGGCCTCGGTCTGCTGCGCGCGGTCGCCGAAGCTCTGGCTCGGGCTCTTGTCGACGATGACCGCGGCGACCGAGGGGATGGGCTCGCGATCTTCACGCGTGAGGGAAGGGTTGGCGAGCGCCAGGACCATCAACGCGAGCGCCAGCGCGCGCAGCGGTGCGCCGCGGCTGCGCGCGAGCAGCAAAGCAATCGAAATCAGGGCGGCCACGGCGAAGGCCGCCCACACCACGTAGGAGGGGACAAGCGGAGCAAATGAAATGCCGAGGTTCACGATGCGCTCCTACTGCCCCAGGCGTTCCAGCAAGGCGGGGATGTGCACCTGATCGGCCTTGTAGTTGCCGGTCAGCGCGTACATCACGATGTTGACGCCGGCGCGGAACGCCAAATCGCGCTGGCGCGGTTCACCCGGCACCACCGGCAGCATCGGTTGTCCGTCGGGCCGTAGCGCCCAAGCTCCCGCCAGATCGTTCGACGTGATCAAGATCGAAGACACGCCGTCGCCGGCGCGTGCCGGACGATTGCCCTCCTCTTCCTCTCCGGCAGCGGGCAATGCCTCGACCCATAGTTGGCCGTTGGCAAAGCGGCCCGGAAAGTCCCGTAGAAGAAAGAACGTCTTGGTCAGCACGTGGTCGTGCGGTACGGGCTCAAGCTCCGGAATATCGAGCGAAGACAGAATCGACCGCAATGCGACTATGCCGGGCCCACGCATCTCGCCGCCGCGGCCCGGCGGCGCGTCGAGCGCGTCGCGCGTATCGAACAGCACCGTGCCGCCGCGCTTCATGTAGGCGTCGATCTTGTCGAGCGCCGCCTGCGTTGGCTTTGGCGCGCCCGGCGCAATCGGCCAATAAATCAGCGGAAAGAAAGCAAGCTCGTCGCGCGCGGGATCGAGCGCGATCGGATCGCCCGCCTCCAGCGCCGTGCGCTGCGCAAGATACAACGTAAGGCCCTGTAAACCGTTCCTGCTGACCTCGTCGACGGCGGCATCACCGGTGATGACGTAGGCCAGGTGTGTTTGCACCGTTGCCTTCATGGCAAATTCATCGGCGGCTGCGTTCGAGCCCGGAGCCGGCGATGGGGGTTGGGGCCGAGTCGGAATGTTAAACGTCGGGGGCCGGGGCGGACCCTGCGCCTGTGCGAGATCCTGTGGCAAGCCGAGACCGCATAACAGTCCGAGCGCGATCAATGCGGCACTGGCGCGGCGGCGCGGACGCATGATCGACAGGCCGCCCGAAAGCCAGATCACCACCAGCGCGTCGATCACGAGCAATGCCAGCGCGGCGAGAAATATCGGTCCGCGCAAGTCGAGCGGCTCGCCTTGCCGATAGGCATCGACGCGCGCATTGAGCGAAGACGCATCAAGCGGCACGGGGCGGTCGTCCGGCGCGAGCGTGTTCACCGCGACCAGTCCTTCCGGTGGCCCGTAAAAACCGGGCGGATGATCGAGACTGCCGCGTTCGGTGTAATTGCTGGGAATGGGGCGCGCCGTCGGTGGCGGGGTCGAGAATGCACCATAACCGTCGAGCACGCGGGTCGGGGGCACGACCTGTGCCGCACGGCTGCCTGCCGCTTCGCTGGCCGCGTTGCTGGCCTCTGTGGCTGCGCTCGATCCGGCCAGAGTCACCAGACGGCGCAGCATGTCGACGAATGCGCCGGACAGGGGGAGATCCGACCAGCGCGTGTCAGCCGTTACATGGAAGAGCACGATCAGCCCCTTGCCGCGGCGCTCGGCGGTGACGAGCGGGGTGCCGTCGGCAAGCGTCGCCCAGGTCCGATCGGTGAGTTGCGAGTCTGGCTCGGCCAGCACCTGGCGAGTGACAGTGACGTCGGTCGGGACCACCATGCCATTGAATGGGCCCTCGCGCGAAAAAGCGGCAAGTTGCTGCGGCTTGTCCCAGCTCAGGCTGCCGCCGAGGATGCGACCGCCGCGGCGCAGCTTCACCGGCACGAGCTTGTCGTCGGCGCCGGCGAGGTGCGGCCCGGCAAAGCGCACAAGCACGCCGCCGTTGTCGATCCATTTGTTGAGCTGGTCGAGCGCATCGTTGACGTTGCCGACATCGGCAAGGATCAGCATCGGCAGTTTGCGGTCGAGGAACTGGTTTATGGCTTCCGCCGGAGCGACGCCTTCGGCAAGCCGCACGTCCGCGAACGGGTTAAGCGCGCGCGAGAGATAGTAGGTCGCGCCAATCAGCGGCTGCGAACGATCCGCTGTCGATCCGGATACGATGCCGACCGTGCGCCGCCGCCAGCGCTTGTCCAAAAGCTGCACCGCGCCCGCCGAACGCTCGCCGACAATTTCGAGGCGTGCGACGTCGTTGCGAATTTCGACGGGGAGATCAATCACCGCGTCGGTTTCGCGGTCTCCAGACTTGAAATTGAAAGGCGCCTCGCCCAAGGGCAGGCCCTTGAGATCGATGGCGCTCACCATGCCGACGCCGCCCGCGCCGGTTTGCGCGCGCAGCACCTTCACGGTCAACGCGCCCGCTGCGTTGTCGGCAGCTGCCAACGCATGCTGGATCGGCAGTCCGCCTTCCACGATGCTGAGCGGGTGATTTCCTATTGCCTGCTTCAAGCCGTCGACAAACGTCGCACCCTTGCCGAGGTCGACGCCGTCCGACAGCCACACGACTTCCACGTTCGGTGCAGCGGCCAGAAAGCGCTCGATGAGCGGCAAGGCTGCACTGCGGTCAATGCCGAAAGGCTTCGGCTTGATCTGCTTGATCTGCACGCGGGCAGCGCCTGCAAGACCGAGTGAGATGTCGCGATCGGTCTCCGACAGCGGCAAGATAGCGACGCCGCGATTGTCGGCTTCGGCGCGCGCGATCATCTCGTCAGCGGCTCGCAGGCGCGCGTCCCAGGACGCGGCCGCAGGCCAGCCGTCGTCGAGCATGATCAACAGCGGCGCGGCGCGGTCTGTCGTCGCGAGCGGAGGGTTCCACAGCGGCCCGGCGGCCGCGATGATGATCAGCGCGGCCAAAGTCAGCCGCAGCAGCGTGAGCCACCAGGGCGTACGCGATGGGGTTTCTTCTTTCGGGGCGATCTCGAACAGCAGGCGCGTCGGCGGAAAATCGACACGGCGGGGGCGCGGCGGAACCAGCCGCAGCAGCCACCACAGCACGGGCAGACTGAGCAAGCCGAGCAGAACCAGCGGCTGCGCAAACCCAAGCGGCAGTGATCCGATCATGCGGGGCTCGCTGGGCTCGCCGTGGCGTGCCTGGTGCTGGCGACGAACGGCTGCGTGTTGTCGCCCATACGCGAGTGTAGCACGAGCAGAAGTTCACTCGCCGGACGATCAGTGCGGTGGATCGCGAAGCTCCATCCGCGCAGATCGGTCTCGGCGCGGATCGCGGCACGGTGACGCTCGACGATTGCCTGGTAATCGTTGCGCCAGGCCTCGGCACGGCCTGCGGTGACGCTGCCGGCGCCCTCGGGTTCAATGAACTCAATCCTGCCGGAATAAGGAAAGCTTTCTTCCGCCGGATCGACGATCTGGATGACATGGCCATGGGCGCCAGTGGCGGAAAGCTGCGTAATCTTGCTGCGCACCTCGCTCATCGGGACCCACAGGTCTGACAGCAGCACGACCTCCGAGAGAGGCGAGGGCGCAAATGACGGCGGCAGGCTCACGCGCTCGGTGGGGTCGTGCAGGATCGCTTCGGCCATCTTCTCGATGACGTTGCGGCTCGCGCTCGGCCGGGTCAGGCCGGGAACGCCGACCCGCTCACCGCCCTGCACCAGCACTTCGGCTAACGCGAAGGCCACCACAAGCGCGCGCTCAAGCTTGCTGTCTTTCGCCAGAGCGGAAGTAAAAGTCATCGACGGCGACCGGTCGGGCCAGATCCACACTGTGTGCGAGGCCTCCCATTCCCGCTCGCGCACATACAGATGGTCGTCGCGCGCCGAGCGTCGCCAGTCCACGTTCTGGGCCGGCTCACCCGACATGAAACGACGGTACTGCCAAAAATTCTCACCGGGTCCGGCGCGCCGCCGTCCGTGCAATCCGTGAATGACCGTCGACGCAACACGGCGCGCCTCGAGAATAAGCCTGGGCATTGCGTCGGCCAGCTTGCGCGCGCCGACCGTCGCTTGCTTTACCGTTCCGGTCTCGATGTCGTTCGCCTTCGACTCCGCCATCGCAACTATCCGATGCGCGCCTTAAGCCGCCGGATCACATTCGGGATGGTTTCGCCCTCCGCCCGCGCCGCAAATGTCAGCGCCATGCGGTGCTTGAGCACAGGCTCCGCGAGGTCAAGCACGTCGTCGACCGAAGGCGCGAAGCGGCCATCGAGAAGAGCGCGTGCGCGCACCGCAAGCATCAGCGCCTGGCTGGCGCGCGGGCCCGGGCCCCACGAAATCAATTTGCCGGTCTCGCCCGCTTCAGGGCCCGGACGCGCCGAGCGCACAAGCGCGAGAATTGCCTCGACGACCGATTCTCCGACGGGCAGCCGGCGAACCAGCCGCTGCGCCGACAGCAAGTCTTCCGCCGTCATCGCTGGCTTGCCGCGCGACTCCTCCGCGCCGGTGGTGTCGAACAGGATTTTTCGTTCGGCGTCCTGATCGGGATAGTCGACGTCGACTTCCATGAGGAAGCGGTCGAGTTGCGCTTCCGGGAGCGGATAGGTTCCTTCCTGCTCGAGCGGATTTTGCGTCGCCAGAACATGGAACGGCTTCGGCAGGTCGTGACGGGCACCGGCAACGGTCACATGTTGCTCCTGCATCGCTTGCAGTAGTGCCGATTGCGTACGTGGCGAGGCGCGATTGATCTCGTCCGCCATCAGCAACTGCGCGAACACCGGGCCGGCGATGAACCGGAAACTACGCTTTCCGCCTGGGCTTTCTTCCAGCACTTCGGTGCCCAGAATGTCGGATGGCATCAGGTCGGGTGTGAATTGAATTCGGCGCGCATCGAGACCAAGGACTGTGCCCATAGTGTCGACGAGCTTTGTTTTCGCAAGACCAGGCACACCGACCAGCAGCGCGTGACCGCCGGAGAGGACCGTGACCAGCGCACGCTCCACCACCAAATCCTGGCCGAAAATGACAGCACCGATCGCTGCTTTCGCAGCACGGACATGGGTGGCCGTGGATTCAGCCGCACGTACGATCATGTCTTCCAATTTTTCCAGGCTCTCACCGCCGGCTTTCGCCATGATGTCGATTCCTTTCGTCGCCCGATCGATGCAGCACAGAGCACCGTGCAACAAACGCGCCAAGGCGATTTTGCTGCGCTATTTGGGTCGAATCTGCCTCAATCTCCGGGCAAGCTTACGCTATCTTCCGCCGCCGGGCCGGGTGAATCACGAAGATGCGAACAGGCTCGCGGCGGCCTAATTATCGAAGGAAAACAATGGCGAAGGCAGGGCAGAGCGGCTTGGACGCGATCGCAGCGGGGCTGCCCCGCGAAAACAGGGGCCCCCCGCCTGTCGAACTATGGAATCCGCCTTACTGTGGCGATATCGACATGAAGATCGCCGCTGACGGCACCTGGTTCTACCAAAAGACGCCAATCGGCCGGCTACCTTTGGTCAAATTGTTTGCATCCGTGCTCAAGCGGGAAGGCGACAAACACTTTCTTGTGACACCGGTCGAGAAAGTCGGAATCGTCGTCGAAGACGCGCCGTTCCTCGCGGTGGAGATGAAGACCTCGCGCGGCGATCGCGGGCAGATCCTCGAATTCCGCACCAATGTCGACGACTGGGTGGCTGCCGGGCCCGGCCATGCATTGCGGTTCGAAATTCAATCGGAAACGGGCGGACTGAAGCCGTACCTGCATGTGCGGCGCGACTTGTGGGCGAAAGCCACGCGCGCGCTGTTCTATGACCTTGTTGCGCTCGGCGAAGAACGTGATGTCGATGGCAAGGCGATGTTCGGTGTTGCTTCGCAAGGGGAGTTCTTCGCCATGGCGGAAGCAAGCGCGGTGCGGGAGTTCGCCTGATGCAGCATCCGCTGACGGCACTTTCGGCCGAAGACTTTTTCGCGCGCGTGCGGACGCGGCTGACACTTGACGTGCCGCCTGGCCTTACCGATCCGAACATGATGCCCGTTCGCGGCGATCATGATGCCGACCCGGTGATGCGGAAGATCGCCGAAGTGCGGCCGATCCGTCCTGCCGCGGTACTGATCCCGATTGTCGACCACCCCGAACCGGCGGTGCTGCTCACCCAGCGCGCGCAGCATCTGCCCGATCACCCGGGGCAGGTTTCGTTTCCGGGCGGCAAGATCGATGATGGTGATGTTAATCCGTGTGCGTCGGCGCTGCGCGAGGCCGAGGAAGAGATCGGACTCGACCGCCAACACGTCGAACCCCTCGGCTACCTCGATCTCTATATGACGACGCTGGGCTACCGCATTGTGCCGGTGATTGCGCGCGTTAGGCCGGGCTTTGCGCTCAAGCTCAATCCGAGCGAAGTCGATGCGACCTTTGAGGTGCCGCTCGATTTCCTGATGGACCAGAGCAATGTGCAACGCCACTCGCGCGATTGGCAGGGCATGACGAGGCACTACTACGCAATCACTTTCGGCGACCGCTACATTTGGGGCGTGACGGCTGGTATCCTGCGGAATCTTTACGATCGGATTTATCGATGATCCGCCCGGTTCTTACCGAAGTCCTTCTTTTTCTCACGCCGTTCGTGCTCTACGCGGTTTTTTTGTTGGCCACGAAATCCGGCGTGCTGGATCTCAAGTCGTGGCCTTTGATGCGCGTTCTCACGCTGGCCATTGCGGCGATGCTGCTGGTGCTCGGCAGCTTCATCTATTTCGCTCACTTCTCCGGCGCCCCTCCGGGGTCGACCTACGTGCCCGCCCATATGGAAGACGGCAAGTTTGTGCCGGGGACTACGAAATAATGGCTCCACAGGCTGGCCGCACCGACCGCAAATTCAGCAGTGCCGCCTGGCTGATGTCGGGCGCCTTGCCGCGGCTGCTGGCCGTACTCGATCGCGACGGCGAGGAGGCGCGCGCCGTGGGTGGGGCGGTCCGCAACGCGTTGCTGGGTGTGCCGGTTCTGGAGGTCGACGTAGCCACGACGGCGGTACCCGACGAAGTTGTGAAGCGGGTGACCGCGGCGGGTTTCAAGGCCGTTCCGACCGGCATCGAGCACGGCACGGTGACCGTTGTGATCGACAAGCATCCTTTCGAGGTAACGAGCCTGCGCAAGGACGTCGAGACATTTGGCCGGCATGCCAAGGTCGAATTTGGCCGTGACTGGAGAGCCGATGCCGAGCGGCGCGACTTCACGATCAACGCGCTGTCCGTGACGCGCGATGGCACGGTCTACGATTATGCCGGCGGCCTCGACGATCTTGCCGATCGCCGCGTGCGGTTCATCGGCGACCCGGCAAAACGCATCGAGGAAGACTACTTGCGTATTTTGCGATTCTTCCGCTTTCACGCCGCCTATGGCGCCGGCCATCCCGACGCCACCGGCCTGGCTGCCTGTATCGCCGCGCGGAAAGGTCTCGATCAGTTGTCGCGCGAGCGCGTGCGCATGGAGCTCCTGAAGCTGCTGGTGGCCCCGCACGCGACGGCCACCCTTGCGGTCATGGCGCATGCCGGGCTGCTGCTGCTTGTGCTCGGCGGCGTGCCTTATCTCGCTGATTTCGAAAACGTGGCAAAGGTTGAGGCGGCAATTGGAATGACGCCCGATGCGGTGCGCCGCCTGGGAGCGCTCGGCGTCGTTATTGCCGAAGATGCCGAGCGGCTGTGGCAGAAATTGCGGCTCACGAACAATGAGCACGAGCGATTGGCGTCAATGGCCGAGGGCTGGCGGCGGATTTCGCCCACATTCGGCGATAGTGCGGCAAAGGCGCTGCTCTATCGCCTCAATGCGCAACACTTCACCGATCACGCGCTGCTGGGATGGGCGCGATCCCCGGCCAACGCTCACGATGCAAAATGGCACGAGCTCGCGACGCTTCCGCAGCGGTGGACGGCACCGGAATTTCCGTTGAAAGGGGCGGACTTCATGAAGCGTGGCGTGGCGCAAGGGCCGGCGCTGGGAGCAGCGCTCGCCGCGGCCGAGCGTGCGTGGATCGCGGCGGGATTTACGCAAGAGCGACGCGTGCTGGATGGAATTGCCGATGCCGCCGCCAAGAGCGCGGCGGGTTCATGAATGTCCTCTCCGGCTTTGCCGACATTTCGTCCTGGCAGCTGGTCCCGGTTGCGGCAGTGGCCTTGTTTGCCTCCATCATCGGCGGCGTGTCCGGTTATGGCACCGGCGCGCTGATGCCGCTTGTGCTGGTGCCATTGGTTGGCGCCGAACCGGTGGTGCCGATCATCGCCATCTCGGCGCTGTTCACAAATTCCAGCCGGGTCTTTGCGTTTCAGAAATATGCCGACTGGCGCCGTGCCGCGATCGTGCTCGTGGCGTCGGTGCCGACATGCGTGCTCGGCGCGTGGGGTTATACGCGCCTTTCCAGCGCCGGCGCGGCGCTGGTGATCGGCGGCATGCTGATCGCGAGCGTGCCGTTACGGCGGCTCCTGCGCCATCACGGCTTCAAAGTCGGCGATGCCGGGCTTGGGATGGGTTCTTTGGGCTATGGCCTGGTGGTAGGGGGTACGGCGGGGTCGGGCGTGATCCTGCTGTCGCTGCTGATGGCGGCCGGCGTCGAAGGGGCGGGTGTCATCGCCACTGATGCTGCAATATCCATCGTGATCGGGATCGTGAAAATTTCCGTTTTCGGGCTGGCCGGTGTGATTACCGCGCAGGTGGTTGCTTTTGCGCTTTTGATCGGGATCGTGGCGCTGCCTGGGGCCTTCTTGGCCAAGGCTTTTGTCGAGCGCATGCCGGTCCATGTACACACGGCGATCCTCGACGTCGTGGTGCTGTTGGGCGGCGTATTTCTGGTTTATGGCGCGCTGCGCTGACGCGTTCCGCCGCAGGTCACGGCCACTTCACGACCGGCGGCATCGAGGACAGGATCGACTCGACATTGCCGCCGGTGCGCAGCCCGAAGATCGTGCCGCGATCGTAGAGCAGGTTGAATTCCACGTAGCGGCCGCGCCGGATCAGCTGCTCCTCGCGCTCGGCGTCTGTCCATGGCTGCGCAAAGTTTTTCCGCACCAGGTTTGGATAGACGCGCAGGAACGCGCGGCCGACATCCTGCGTGAAGGCGAAAGTCTCGTCCCAGTCGGTTTCGAGATAGTCGTAGAAGATGCCGCCGATTCCGCGCGGCTCATTGCGGTGCTTGAGGAAGAAGTATTCGTCGCACCATTTCCGGTACTTGTCGTAAGGCGCGATCTCCGCATGCGAATCGCATGCGGTCTTCATCGCGGCATGGAAGGCCATGCTGTCCGGGTCGTTGTGAACGCGGCGCTTGTCGAGCACCGGCGTGAGATCGGCGCCTCCGCCGAACCACGCCTTGCTGGTCACGACGAACCGCGTGTTCATGTGGACTGCTGGCACGTTCGGATTATGCGGATGCGCGATCAGCGAAATGCCGGACGCCCAGAAACGTGGATCCTTCTCGGCGCCCGGTATCTCCTTGCGGAATTCCGTCGGGAATTCGCCGTGCACGGTCGAGCAATGCACGCCGACTTTCTCGAAGATGCGGCCGTGCATCATCGCCATCACGCCGCCGCCGCCGGGCGCCCCGCCATGATCGGTGCGCTGCCACGGGGTGCGGACAAAGCGGCCGGCCCTGCGGTCGGCGAACGGGGCATTCGCCGGCAAGGCATCTTCCAAGCCCTCGAGCGCGACACAGATATCGTCGCGCAGCGCCTCGAACCAGGCGCGCGCCTTGGCCTTGCGGGTATCGAGCGCGGAGTGATTCATTTTCTCATTAACTCGTTAGGACAATCCTATCACCGCGCGAAATCCCGCGTCTGTCGCAAGGCCTCTCCGGCCACCATTGCCGCCGCCACCGCAATATTGAGAGAGCGCATGCCCGACTGCATCGGGATTCGCAGGCGGACATCGGCCCTCTCATGGACAGTTGCCGGAACGCCGGCGCTCTCCCGGCCGAATAACAGCACCTGGTCTACGGTGAAGGCATGGTCGAAATAAGAGCGCTCCGCCGCCGTGGTCAGAAGGACAAGCTGAAGCCGCTCGCGCCGCCGCCACTCATCGAAGGCCGTAAAGGAGCCATGACGGGCAATGCTGACGTTGTCGATGTAATCCATGCCGGCGCGGCGGAAGGCGCGATCGGTCACGGGAAATCCACTCGGCTCTATAATGTGTGCCTCGATGCCCAGGCAGGCGCACAGCCGGAGAATCGTTCCGGTGTTCTGGGGGATATCCGGTTCGTAAAGCGCGATCCGCATGGTGGGCCCGGCACTCCTCGTTGCCGGCACGAGCCGCTGTGGACAAATGATTTATGCGACTAATCCTCGCGGCCGCGGGCGCGCAATCAGGCTAAGTGGGTACCGGTTAGCCGCCCGGATTGCGCGCATAATGTAACATTTAAAGCGCGCCCGGACGCAAAATCGGTGTCCACTTTTGCTGGGCGCGCTTTTGCGGGCTTGCGCTCTTACGGCAAGGGTGCCAATAGAACCCGACCGACGCGCTGCCCTGCCTTTTCAGGGCTGCCGCAACCGGTCCGCCCCGCCGCCCTTCGGACTTCGGTCCCGGGTTCCAGCCTCGGGCGGGATGAACAAGCCACCGGAGGAGAGGGCTAAAGACGTGACGACCGTGTCTTCGGCGGAGCACACGCGCCGCGACTTTCTTTATATCGCCACCGGCGCCGTCGGCGCGGTGGGGGCTGCAGCGGTTCTCGTCCCGCTGATCGCGCAGATGAATCCGGACGCGTCGACCATCGCAGCCGGGGCGCCGATCGAAGTCGATCTCGCTCCGATCGCTGATGGACAGATCATCAAGGTATTCTGGCGCTCGAAGCCGATCTTCATCTTTCATCGGACGAAGAAGGAAATTGAGGAGGCGCAAAAAGTTGATGTCGCAACGCTGCCCGATCCGGAGCCGGACTCGGCGCGCGTCAAGCAGGGCCATGACCAGTGGCTCGTGGTCATCGGGATCTGCACGCATCTCGGCTGCATCCCGCTCGCGCATCAAGGGGAATATGACGGCTGGTTCTGCCCCTGCCACGGATCGGTCTACGACACCTCGGGACGTATCCGGAAAGGACCGGCGCCGAAGAACCTGTTCCTGCCACCCTACAAGTTTGTTTCCGACACCAAGATCCAGATCGGCTGAGCGAAATCGTATTTAAGGTTCAATCATGAGCGGACACTCGACCTACCAACCGCAGAACAAATTTCTGCAATGGTTCGAGAAACGGCTGCCACTCGGCGGCCTGATTCATTCTTCATTCGTCGCATATCCGACGCCGCGTAACCTCAACTACCTTTGGACCTTCGGCGGTATCCTTGCATTCATGCTCGGTGTGCAGATCATCACCGGCATCGTGCTGGCGATGCACTACACGCCGCACGTCGATCTCGCCTTCAAGTCGGTCGAAGGCATCATGCGCGACGTCAACTTCGGTTGGCTGTTGCGCTACCTGCATGCGAACGGCGCTTCGATGTTCTTCCTCGCCGTCTATATCCACATGTTCCGCGGCATCTACTACGGGTCATATAAAGAGCCGCGCGAAGTGCTGTGGATCCTCGGCGTCATCATTTATTTGCTCATGATGGCGACGGGATTCATGGGTTACGTGCTGGTCTGGGGCCAGATGAGTTTCTGGGCGGCGACCGTGATCACCAATCTATTCTCCGCCATCCCGGGCGTGGGCGACGCGATCGTGACGTGGCTGTGGGGCGGTTACGCCGTCGGCAACCCGACCCTCAATCGTTTCTATTCGCTGCATTACCTGCTGCCCTTCGTGATTGCGGGCGTGGTGGTGCTGCATATCTGGGCGTTGCATGTTGCCGGGCAGAACAATCCGACCGGCATCGAGCCGAAATCGGATAAGGACACGGTGGCATTCACGCCTTACGCGACGGTCAAGGACGGCTTCTTCATGGCCGTGTTCTGTATCGTCTATGCGTGGTTCGTCTTCTATATCCCGAACTTCCTTGGCCATGCCGACAATTACATCCCGGCGAATCCGGCGGTGACGCCGGCGGAAATCGTGCCTGAATGGTACTACCTGCCGTTCTACGCGATCCTGCGGTCGATCCCCGACAAGCTGATGGGCGTTATCGCGCTGTTCGCCTCGATTATTGTGCTGGCGTTCATCCCCTGGCTCGACACGTCGCGCGTGCGCTCGGCGCGCTACCGCCCGCTGTTCAAGCAGTTCTTCTGGCTCTGGGTGATCGCCTGCGTCGGCCTCGGCTGGCTCGGCTCGAAACAGCCTGAAGGCATCTACGTCATCCTGTCGCGTGTATTCACGGTGTACTACTTCGCCTTCTTCCTGATCGTCATGCCGCTGCTCGGCATCTTCGAAAAAACCAAGCCGCTGCCGAATTCGATTTCGGAATCGGTCCTGGGTGCCAAGGCGTGAGCGGGGGCATGGCAATGTCAGTTCTGAGACGTACCGTAATTGGCTTCACCCTGGCCGGCGCGATTGCCGCGCTGGTGTTGCCTGCCGCGGCCGAAGAGCAGGTCGCACCGCCAAGACACAAGTGGTCGTTTGCCGGGCCTTTCGGGAAATATGACCAGGGACAGTTGCAGCGCGGCTTCAAGGTTTACAAAGAGGTCTGCGCGGTCTGTCATTCGATGTCGATGGTTGCGTTCCGCAACCTCGCCGAACCGGGCGGTCCCGGTTTCAGCGAAGCACAGGCGGCCGCCGTCGCATCCGAGGCCAAGATCCAGGATCTCGATGACAAGGGTGCGCCCACAGAGCGTCCGGGCCGGCTGGCAGATTATTTCCCGTCGCCGTTCCCGAATGAGCTCGCGGCAAAGGCGGTGCACGGCGTTGCGCCTCCCGACATGTCGACGCTCGCGAAAGCGCGCACATATCAGCGGGGCTTCCCTTGGTTCGTGTTCGACGTCTTCACGCAGTATCAGGAGCAGGGCCCCGATTACATCGCTGCACTCCTGAAGGGCTATGAGAAGCCGCCGCAGGGATTCCAGCTGCCGCCGAACGGCCACTACAACAAGTATTTCCCCGGCCACAACATCGCGATGCCGGCGCCGTTGCAGAACGGCCAGGTGACCTATGATGACGGTGCGCCGCAGACGGTCGATCAATACTCGCAGGACGTGGCGGCATTCCTGATGTGGGCCGCCGAGCCGCACCTCGTGCAGCGCAAGCGCATCGGTTTGCAGGTGATGATCTTCCTGATCGTGCTCGCAGGCCTGATGTACTTCACCAAGAAGAAGGTCTGGCACGACGCCAAAGCTTAGTTGCGGACCGAAGAAAACCACGAGTGGGAGCTGCGGGGTGGTCAGGTCTTACAGAATGGAAAGCGCTCCATTCCGCGCAGGCCATTAAGCACGTCGCACTTGCTCTCAGGGCCGGCGCGCAAGAGAAATGCGTGCTTGATCGGTTCCGCCTGACTGAATGCAACATGCAATGCGATCAAGGTGGCGCCGATCGGATAGGTCCATCGATGGTTTTGCAGATCCGTCAATTTCGCGAGCAAAAGCGCTCCGGCGATGATGATGAGCGGATCGGTATAGTTGAAATAGTCCTGCTTCAACGCACGGGCGGCCTGCAAGGTGTCGACAGCAAACACGGCGCAGATCAGGAACGACGCCTGTAGCGCCACCTTGTATTCGCGCCGCCGGAACGCGATCGCGATTCCCGCGATGATGACCCATTCAAGGAAAATTTCCGGGCGTGGCGACGTTTGAAGAAAAAACGTGTGATGAATAAGCAAGCCCTTGATGCTGTCGAAGAGCATCGCAAGCGGAAGTCCGCAACCGCCGGGACCGCATTGTGAGTCCGCGGGAGCGACGAAATAGTACAGCGCGTCGAGCGGACTGATGACCTTGGCTATCGACGATGTAGCCCGATAAAAATACAGCGGCAGAAGCCCGAGCGAGATTCCGGCAATAATCGAGAACGCCGCGGTCAGGCCTTCGGCCAGCGGTACGCGCCAGAGCAGGCCGAACGCGAGCATTCCCGATGCAATCCAGACGATCAGCATTGTCTGAAACACACCCGTGTCGAAGACACGACGCATTGTGAGCGCCGCCTCATCGGCAAAAAGGCCCTGCCGCACAAGAGGCGCGGCGGCTATCGCAGCGAGCAGTGCAAATAGGGCGCTCGCTGCCAGCGCCCAGGCGGCACGCCGCCCGATCCAAAAGCCGCCCTGCTGCGAGGGCTCGCCAAACGGCAACAGCAGAAGCGGCAGCGTGCTGATCAGGAATATCGCCTGGACTTTGTTGTCCATTGCCAGCGTTGCGAAAAAAGCTGCGATACCTATCAGCATCGGCCTTGCCGCCAGGCGCGGGGAACGCGCTGAAATCAGCAAGATGAGCAAGGCAATGGCGAAAAACACACCGGAGAGAAGCTCGGGCTTGATCGATCGGACTGACATCGCAATCCCGCCCGAAAACGCTATCGCAAATGTCCCCAGCAGCGCCACGCGCCAGTCTTTTACCAAGGCGCGAAGCAGAAAGGCGAACGCCGTTACGTAGGCGAGGACAATGAGCAGGCAGAGCAGCCGCGCGATCTGGACGGCGACAGTCCAGCTTCGCGTAAACGCAGCGACGTCGCTCGCCAATGGCATCGTCGAGAGCGAGTAGGTTTCCAGAAGGCCGAGGCCATGCAGCGCCCGATAGGTTGCGCTGAGCACGGCGACGATGAGGTGAGCCGGATGAAAATCGATCTGCCGGGGCAGGCCGTCATTTTGCAGGAAGGCATCGAAGATGAGGAGGAGGTCCTGGTCGGCAACCCGCCAATACGGATTAAAAAATCCGAACAGGAAGAACGAAACGATCAAACCGGCGAGGATGGCAAGAAGGCCCCGCGTCCAGCCCAGCGGGGTGAAGCGGCCTAAAGACATCGGGACGCCGACAATCGATTAATGCCTTCACCCATGCCCGCTGCTACTGTTGCTGCGTCCTGTGTTTGATGAAGATATACACGGCAGGAATTGAAGGGACTAGGTCACAATGATCTCGGATCGCGGAAAGCCGGCATGATCAAATCAGTCCTCGGCATTATCGGCGGGTCAGGCATCTACGACTTGCCGGGGCTTATGAATGTGCGCGAGGAGCGCATCAAAAGTCCCTGGGGCGAGTCGTCCGGCGCATTGCGCATCGGCGATGTCGGCGGGTTGCCGGTCGTTTTTCTGTCGCGTCACGATCAGGGGCACCGTCTTTCGCCGTCCGACATCAACTACCGGGCCAATATCGACGTTCTCAAGCGGGCCGGCGTCACCGACCTGGTCTCGCTGTCGGCCTGCGGCTCGTTTCGCGAGGACCTGCCGCCGGGCACATTCGTCCTGGTCGACCAGTTCGTCGATCGCACCCACAAGCGCGAGAGCTCGTTTTTTGGCGAGGGCATGGTGGCACATGTCTCGATGGCGCATCCGGTCTCGCCGAATTTGCGCGCGCATTTGCGCGCGGCGGCGCGGGCGGAAGGGATCGAGCCGCATTGGGGCGGCACCTACGTCTGCATCGAAGGGCCGCAATTCTCGACGCTCGCCGAAAGCCTGACATACAAGCATCTCGGCTATTCGGTGATCGGCATGACCAACATGCCTGAGGCCAAGCTCGCCCGCGAAGCAGAGATTTGCTACGCGACAGCCGCGATGGTTACGGATTTCGATTGCTGGCACCCCGACCATGATGCGGTGACCGTGCAGGACATCCTCAAGGTGCTGCTGTCGAATGCGGAGAAAGCCAAGCGCCTAGTTGCGCGTCTTGCGCGCGACTTCCCGCGTGAGCACGAGCCCTGTCCGGTCGGCTCGGATCGTGCGCTCGACACCGCGTTGATTACAGCGCCCGAAGCGCGCGACCAGGAAATCATCAGGAAGCTCGAAGCGGTGGCGGGCAGGGTGCTCAAGTCACGCTGACAACCTCACCTATTGTACCTGCCGATATTGTTGGCCAGACTGCCGCAACACGCACGAGGGGTCCGATGCGCATCGTCGATCTGCAGCAACAGTCCAAAGAGGAATGGCGATCCGGCGTCATGACGCGGATGAAAGCTTCCGCCGCCAACAATGCAACGCAGCTCTGCCTGTTCGAGCAATGGTGCGAGCCGGGCCATGGAGCGCCGACGCATCTCCACGCGGTTGAGGAGGTGCTGTGCGTGCGTAACGGGACGGCCGACGTCTGGATCGATGACGAGCATGTCACGTTGACGAACGGGCAGTTGGTGATCGTGCCGGCCGGCCGGAAACATGGCTTTTCGAATGCCGGCAAGGCTGTCTTGCATATCGAGTCGACGCTCGCGGCGCCGGTGTTCGAAGCGGCATATGATGACAAGCGCGAGACACCGCGCCGGTGGTTGCCTGGTGGTGGAGCAAAACGATGACCTCTGGCGCGGTCCAAAATGATTTACGCGCGGCCATCCGCTCGATTCCGGATTACCCCAAACCCGGCATCATGTTCCGCGACATCACCACACTGTTGGGCGATGCGCGCGCGTTTCGCCGCACCGTGGACGAGCTGGTGCAGCCCTGGGCCGGGATGAAGATCGACAAGGTCGCCGGCATCGAAGCGCGCGGCTTCATTCTCGGCGGTGCGGTTGCGCATCAGGTTTCGGCGGGCTTCATCCCGATCCGCAAGAAAGGAAAGCTGCCCTATAAGCGCGTGAGCATCGGCTATTCGCTCGAATACGGTATTGACGAAATGGAGATGCACGAGGACGCGGTGACGAAGGGCGAACGCGTGATACTCGTCGATGATCTCATTGCCACCGGGGGCACGGCGGAAGGCGCGGTCAAGCTGCTGCGGCAGCTCGGCGCCGACGTGCTGGCCGCTTGCTTCGTGATCGATCTGCCCGAACTCGGCGGTGCCGACAAATTGCGCAAGCTGGACGTTCCGGTGCGTACCCTGATTACATTCGAAGGGCACTAGCCGCGGCGCGGCCCCCAGGGCCCGCCCTGACCGCGGCCAAGATCGACCGGCGGCTCGTCCGGCAGGAACGGCTTGCCTTCGCTCTCGTTCTGCTCGCCGCGACCCCATGGGCCATCCGGCTCCGGCGCGGGAAGGCGACCCGGTTCCTCATATTCGATCGCCAACGGCCCCGGGTCGTGCCCGCCGGCGTAATTCACCAGCGCGTCGACCCGGGCCTCGACCGAAGGATGCGTGGCAAAGAGGTCGGCGAAGCCCTCGCGCGGGTTGTCGATGCACATTTCCATGACGGCGGAATTGGCGGCGTGCAGCTCGCCGCGCCCCTCGATCTTGCGCAGCGCTGAAATCATGGCATCGGGGTTCTTGGTGAGTTCGACAGAGCCAGCATCGGCGAGGAACTCGCGGCGGCGCGACAAGGCGAAGCGGATGACGATCGACAGGATCCAGGCAACCGCGATGAGCACCAGCCCGATAATGATCGCTGCCCCTGCGCCCCCTTTGCGGTCGCCGTCGCCGCCACTGCGCCGGCCGCCATAGTACGCGTTCTGGAAAAACAGGCGGAAAATCATCTCGCCGAAGAACGAGATTACGCCGGCGATCACCACGGCGATCACCAGCATGCGCACGTCGCCGTTGCGGATATGCGTAAGTTCATGGCCAAGCACCGCCTCCATTTCCCGGTCGTTGAGCGCGCTCATCAGGCCGCGCGTCACGGTAATCGAATATTGTTTCTCGTTGAGGCCGGTGGCGAAGGCATTGAGCGCGTCGTCGTCGGCGATGCGCAGTGTGGGCATCGTGATGCCGCGCGAGATGCACAGATTTTCGAGCAGGTTATAGAGCCGCGGCTCTTCCGCGCGCGATACCTCGCGCGCGCCGGTCACCGCGTCGATCATCGACTGGTGAAATTTATAGGCGATCGCCACCCAGACGATCGTGCCGACGGTGGCGAAGGGCGCGGCCTTGGTGAAGTCGTAGATGGCGGCCTGCACGAGATAGTCGAGTGGCGCATTGGTGGTGAGGCCTTCGGCGACCAGCGCGCCGGCGAACACCAGCAGGTAGACCAGGAAGAAGAGTCCGATCAGCAGCGCAACCGAGCGGCGCTTGTTCGACTGGATATGGCTGTAGAGTCCGTAGGCGGCCATGGTTTTCTTCCGTCACCTCGGACGGCCGAAGACAGACGTCCGCGCCCCGGAATGGCAGGGTGCTAGAATTTCACGCTCGGCGCCTGGTCGAGCTGCGCGCGCGTTTCGCCGAGATCGAAGAACGTCCGTTGCGTGAAGCCGAATACGCCCGCGAAAAGCGATGCCGGGAATTGCTGGATGCCGGTATTGTATTCCTGCACCGCGTTGTTGAAGAAGCGGCGCGCGGCGGCGAGCTTGTTCTCGATGTCGGACAGGTCGCTTTGCAACTGCTGGAAGTTCGCGTTGGCTTTGAGGTCCGGATAGCTCTCCGAGAGCGCGAACAACTGGCGCAGCGCGCCGGTGAGCACGTTTTCTGCCGCCACTTTCTGCTCGACGCCGGGCGCCGCGATCGCCGCATTCCTTGCCTGGACGACCGCCTCGAGAGTGCCACGTTCGTGCGCGGCGTAGCCTTTCACCGTCTCGACCAGGTTTGGAACGAGGTCGTGCCGCTGCTTCAGCTGCACGTCAATGTCGGCGAAGGCCTGGTTGGTCCGCTGCCGCATGGCGACGAGGCGGTTGTAGATGCTGATCGCCCAGACGACGATCACGGCAATGGCACCGAGCACGACCCAACTGGTGGTGGACATGAAACGGCTCCGGATTGGGAAAGCAGGGAGTCTTTGAACGGAAACACCTTATCTCAAGAAAGACCGTAGCGGCCAACGGCAACCGGGTAGGGGTGCGCGGCGGCATCCCGGTAGGCGGGTAGAAGCCAGGGTTCATCGCTGCGGCACGGCGGACAAAAAAAGACCCCGAGCGCAAACCCGGGGTCTCTTCGCCAGACGGCTATTCGGGGGGTAAGGGGGGAGCCGCCCAGCTGAAATACACGCGCCATTAACGCTGGCGGCGGCCAATGGTTCCGGGTGGTATCGCGATGACCAAAAGTTTATCCACAGGCCCGAAATCCGTCGTCAGATGGTCATGGTCCTGAAGTTCCATCGCTTTTGGGCAGGGGTGGGGGCAAATTCGGAGGGCATCACCCATGAGCTTGGTGATGATCAAGTGTCCGGTAACGGGCAGAGCGGTTTCGACGGCAATTGAAACCGAGGCGAGTTCGTTTCGTAGATTGCCGAAGGTTACGGCGCACATGCGCTGCCCGGCCTGCGGGCGGGATCACGAATGGACAGTCAGTTCCGCCTGGCTTTCCGGCGAACCGCGTCTCGTGGCGCAGAAGATCGCCGCGGCTTAACTCGCTTCGCGGAACCGCACCGCGGCCTCGAGATCGACAGACACGAGTTGCGACACGCCACGTTCGGCCATGGTGACGCCGTACAACCGATTCATGCGCGCCATGGTGATCGGGTTGTGGGTGATGATCACGAAGCGCGTGTCGGTCGACTTTATCATCTCGTCGAGGAGGTCGCAGAAGCGTTCGACGTTGTGATCGTCGAGGGGGGCGTCCACTTCGTCCAGCACGCAGATCGGTGCCGGGTTCGTCAGGAACACTGCAAAGATCAGCGCCAGCGCGGTCAGCGCCTGCTCACCGCCAGACAGCAGCGACAATGTCGCCGGCTTCTTTCCAGGCGGTTTCGCCATGATTTCGAGTCCAGCCTCGAGCGGGTCATCGCTCTCAATCAATTGCAGTTCCGCGGTGCCGCCGCCGAACAGCTGGCTGAACAGGTGCTGGAAATGCTTGTTGACCTGCTCGAACGAGGTCAGCAGCCGCTCGCGCGCCTCGCGGTTGAGGCTCTGGATGCCGAGACGCAGTTTCTTGATCGCTTCGACCAGGTCGTCACGCTCGGTGGTCAGAGATGCATGCTGGCTCTCGACCCCACGCAGTTCCTCTTCGGCACGGAGATTTACCGCGCCCAGCCGCTCGCGCTCGCGCCGCAGCCGCTCGAGCGTGGATTCGATCTCGGCGAGATCCGGCAGCGAATCGGTCGGTTTGATCTCGGCAAGTTCCGCGACCGCTGAAGGAGGAATCTCCAGCATATCGTGAATTTCACGGCCGACATCCGAAAGCCTACGCTTCGCGCCCTCAAAACGCTCCTCTGCACGGGCGAGATCCTCGCGTGCGGCGCTAGCCGCCTCGAGGGCAGCGCGCGCGTCACGGTCAGCCTCTGCCAGCGCATTCTCGGCCTGCTGAAGGCGGTCGGCGCAGGCACGGCGCTCGGTCTCCGCGGATTGCACCTCGGTGATCAGGGCGCTGCGTTTTTCCGCGAACACCTGCGGCGCATTTTCCAGCTCGGTGCGATCACGCTTGGCCTCGGTGATGCGCTGCTCGAGCGTCGCGATCTGCGTGCGGGCGCCTTGCTGACGTTCGACCCATCCGTTCCTGTCCGTGGAGAGCTGCGACAGCCGGCGATCGGCAAGTTCGGCTTCGCGCACGATCGCCTGTTGCTCGGCCTGAACTTCGGCAAGCTTGGCGCGCTTGCCGGCGATATCATCACGGACCTGCGCAAGCTTCGTTTCAAGATCGGCGGCGGGGGCAAGGGCACCGAGCGACGACTCAGCCTCAGCCTTTGCCGTTGCGGCCTCGTCGCGGCTCATGGTCAGTCGTGCCCGCGCCTCCGCGAGCGCCGAAAGCCGCGCAGCCTGCCGGTTGAGGTCGCGCTCGCGCGCCCGCGTCTCGGTTTCAATGCTGCTTGCTGCATCGAAAGCCGACTGCGCTGCCTGCAGCGCGCGGCGCTTGGCCTCGACGTCGCCACGCGCGCCTTCGAGCTCGGTGTCGATCTCCGCAAACCGGTTTCGCTGTGCGAGGCGGCGCGCGGCGCCAGTCGGGGCATGCGCGGCCGCGACGAAACCATCCCAGCGCCACAGATCGCCATCGCGTGAAACGAGGCGCTGACCGGTCTTGAGGCCGGCGGCAAGGCGAATACCGGCATCGCGCTCGACAACGCCGACCTGAGCCAGCCGCCGCGCGAGCTGCGTTGGCGCTTTCACATAGCGCGCCAGCGGCTCCGCCCCGTCCGGCAGCGTAGGGTCGTTGCCATCGCCTGCAACCTCGCTCCAGTGCATGGGAGACGAGGGATCAATCGGGGCATCGAGATCGTCGCCGAGCGCGGCACCCAGCGCTTTCTCGTAGCCTTTCTCCACCGCAACGTGATCGATAACCGGCGGCCACAGGCTGCGGGTCTCAAGCGACAGCATCTTGGAGAGAGTCTTCGCCTCGGTTTCCAGGCGCTGAACACTTTTTTCCGATTCCGACAGCGCCTCCCGCGCCGCTTCCAGGTCGCCGCGCGCGACGTTGTGTGCGGCTTCGGCGGCAATTGCTGCTGCTTCCGCCTCGGTCAGGGCTGCCTGTGCCCCTTCGACCGCGGCAGTGAGTGGGGCATTGTCGGCGCTGTGCAGCGTCGATAGCTCTCGTTCGATCGCGGCAATTTCGGAAGAGATTTTTGTGACGCGTTCACTCTGCTCACGTGCGGCATTCTCGAAGCGGCTGCGTTGGGCGGCGAGGTCTGCAAGCGCGGTCGTGACGTCGGTAAAAATCTTCTCGGCACCACCGAGTCCGCCCTCGGCCTCGGCCACCTTGGCATCGATGCCGCTGCGGCGGACGGCGCTCTCGCGTGCCTCCGCGCGAATGGTTTCTTCTTCGGCAGCGAGGCGAGCGATTGCTTGTTCGGCGTCCACGGCAAGCCGTTGCTCACGCTCAGTATCCGCGGCGAACTGCACCAGCCGCAGATCGAGTTCGGCGATGCGGTCCTTGGCGCGGGCCTCTTCCCGGTCGAGATCCTGCAGCGCGATATTGAGGCGGTGCAGCGCCGCGCCTGCGCGTGCCTCCGCCTCGCGCAGCTCGGGCAATGCCGCGGCGGCCAATGCCTGGCGCTTGGAGGCCTCCGCCTCGGCCCCGACACGATCAGCAACGGTGCGCACGCTAACGTCCTTGGCGTGCTCGGCCTCCGCCACCTCGTTGTTGGCGGCGGTCCAGCGCAAATGATAGAGCGTTGCCTCCGCCTTGCGCACCTGCGACGACACCGTGCGGTAACGGATCGCCTGCCGGGCCTGCTTCTTAAGGCCGTCAACCTGCGCGGCGAGTTGTCCGATGACATCCTCGACCCGCAACAAATTTGTTTCCGCAGCCTTCAGCCGCAATTCCGCTTCATGGCGGCGGGCATGCAGGCCGGCGACACCGGCGGCATCTTCGAGCACGCGCCGACGCTGCTCGGGCTTGGCCTGGATGATCTCGCCAATGCGGCCCTGATGCACAAGCGCGGGCGAGCGTGCGCCGGTGGAGGCGTCGGCAAACAGGATCTGGACGTCGCGGGCGCGCACCTCGCGTCCATTAATGCGGTAGTTCGAACCAGAATCGCGCTCGATACGGCGCGCGATCTCAAGCGAGTCCTGGTCGTTGAACGCGGCAGGCGCCGACCGCGACGAGTTGTCGATGGCGATCGCCACTTCAGCGTTGTTGCGCGCAGGTCGCGTGTTCGAGCCCGAAAAAATCACATCGTCCATCGACGCAGCGCGCATGGATTTGTGCGAAGACTCGCCCATGACCCAGCGCAACGCTTCGACCAGGTTCGATTTGCCGCACCCGTTCGGGCCCACGACGCCCGTCAATCCGGGCTCGATCGCAAAATCGGTCGGCTCCACGAAAGACTTGAAGCCAAGCAGGCGCAGCCTCGTGAGCTTCATTGCGTTAAGGCCTCATTGCACTTTTGTTGGCGCATACTTTGCGACCTTCCTGCACCGCCAAATCGGAATTGCGGGAACGGCGACTCGTTGGGTTGTTGCGCGAGGCGGGACGAGAGCGCCCGCCGGTCCATCAAGTTTTGCATTCACTAATTCAGCAAGCCTTCCCGGAGCTTGGCCGGGTTTGGCTGCCCATTTGCCGCGTCGGGCGGAGAATGAATCGCCGCGCTCGCAAGGGCAACTGCCCTGCGGGCGGCGGCCACGGTTTTCCAGACCTTTCGGGCAGGCGACCGCGAGGCGGCGCATAAAACGGAGCCGTATCGGCGTCCGGCCAGGCCAAAAAACCCTTATCAGCCCTTGAGATAGGGGTCGATTGCCTTGGCCATTTCGTCGATGGAAAGGGCGCCAGGATGAGCCGTTCCATTGATGAAAAATGTCGGTGTCGACTGCACCTTGAACTGCTTGATGGCTCGCTGGCGGATGCTTTCGATGCCATCGAGCATCTGCTGATTCGCAAGGCAAGCGTTGAACGTTTGCTCGGTGAAGCCTGCCTGCTTGGCGATCGCGAGCAGCGGCGGGATCGGCTTTTCCACGGCCCATTGGCGTTGTTGCCGGAACAACGTGTCGACCAGGGCAAAATATTTGTCCTTGTCGTCCTTGCCGGCGCAACGCGCGAGCATGAAAGCCGCAGCGGCGAGACTGTCGAGCGGGAACTCGCGGAAAATGTAGCGGACCTTCCCCGTGTCGATATAGCGCTTCTTGAGTTCGGGGAATGTCACCTCCTGGAAATGCGCGCAGTGCGGGCAGGTCATCGAGGCATATTCGATGACAGTCACGGACGCCTTGTCGTTGCCCATTGCCATGTCGGGCAACCCCTCTGGCTTCATCAATTCATCGGTCGGCACCGTTTCGGCGAACGCCATATCGCGAAACGGAGGGAGCGACGCGAACCCAACCATGCTGGTGGCAAGCGCCAGGGTGGCCGTGGTCTGACAAAATTTGCGGCGGGTGATCTGCAATGGAGGCTCCTGGGCTAAACGCCGGTCGAAATCAACGTATTGGCTAGCTGGATCGCACAATTGTGGCAATGGCACGCCCGCCTGCCAAGCCGTTCGGATGGCTCAATTTCCCTTGATCGCCGAACCCAGCCGGCCCAGCGCCTGACGCAGATTGTCATCCTTGACGTCGGGAAGAGCGTCAGCAATCCGCGCGGCGGCGGCCTCATCGATTTTTGGGGGTGGCGACGGTTCCCGGCGCCGGAGCGGGGCTTGCCGAATGGCAATTCGGCCGATGGCCTGCCAACCGAAGAAACGATTGACCCGTTCGAGAATGACTGCTGACAGGTGCTGAATTTCGAGCGCCGCGGGACCCTCGACCCGCAACACCAAAGTGGCGGGTTCCGACTTCTCGTCGGTCGCGGCGCGCGGCCAATTGATCTTGAGTGGCTCGCTGTGACCGGCAATCTCGGGGCCGACAATATCGTTCCAGCGGGAGATGATCTCGGTCGAGGCAAAGCCCTGCGCCTTGAGGACGTCGCT
>Ga0173480_10000026_pt1 | contig 33759 bp, 26 predicted proteins | sample NitcycUS209509C1_FD_122622 | JGI IMG/M metagenome (GOLD analysis project Ga0173480, IMG submission 122622) | Soil microbial communities from Arlington Agricultural Research Station in Wisconsin, USA - Nitrogen cycling UWRJ-S209-509C-1 (version... | ecosystem: Environmental > Terrestrial > Soil... | reverse complement strand
GACCTGGAGCACCTGAATTCCCGCGTACTGCACGCGCAGAAAAACAGACACGGCAGCAGCGAGGAGCAGAAGCGCCCCGAGGAACGCCACGACGCGCAGCAGGCGGCTTCGCTGCGGCAACAAGTGCAGCGCGATGGCCGTGGCCAGCGGTAAGACGATTGGAAGTGCCAGTAACATCACGCCCGATCCGGCCTGTCCGACACAGCCCCGGGGGAGGCGGATCCCATCGTGTCGATGTCGTCGGAGCCGGTGGACTGGTTGACACGGTGAGCCAGTACCAGTGCAAACGCGAGCACGCCGAAGCCGATGACGATCGCCGTGAGGATCAACGACTGCGGAACCGGATCCGCGAACGGCTCCGCCGTCAATGGCGGATCGGCGATGAGCGGCGGCTTTCCAGGCGTCACACCCGCAGCAGCGAGAATCAGGATATTCGACCCGTTCGAAAGCAGACCGAGACCGATGATCAGCTGCGCTAATCGCCGCCGCAGCATCAGATACAGCCCGGTGGCATAGAGCGCCCCGGCGACGATGGCGAGCATCAGTTCCATCTCAGTCCTCGCTGAGGGTGGCCTCAGCCAACGTGAAGACGATCGTCAGCACAACCCCAATCACGGCGAGAAATACACCGACGTCGAAAACCAGCGGCGTTCCGATAGCCACGACATTCGAACCGAACATCAGCTCCGCCCACTGCGCGGTCATGAAGGGCTGACCCGACACCACGCCTGGGAGACCGCTCGTCAGGGCGACCAGCAGGCCGACGCCGAGCAACGTGGACGGCGTGACGAGAAGCGCCCGGCGGGCCGCGTCCACGCCGAACGCGATCGAATAGAGCACGAACGACGACGCCACGACCAGGCCGCCGACGAAACCGCCACCGGGCTGGTTATGACCCCGCAGCAACAGGAACACCGCGAACAGGAGCAGCAGCGGCATCAACAGGCGAGTGGCGGTCTGCAGAATGGTCGATGTCACTCGCGTCGCTCCTTTCCGATGAGCAGCAGCGCGCGGACACCGATGGCGACGGTCACGAGTACCGTCGCTTCGCCGAGCGTGTCGAAGCCACGGAAATCGACAAGGATGACATTCACGACGTTGAGGCCGTGGGCCAGCCGAGGCGCCGCCTCAGTAAAATAGGCAGCGAGCCGTGAGGTCGTCCCCGAGGCGCCGACGAACAGCACCAAGGTGGTGACCAGCCCCCCCGCGGTCACCGCAACGACGGCGTCCCGGCTCCTCACCAATCGCGACGACAGATCGCCAAATCCGCGCAACCGGTAGAAGACGAGCACGAAGATGACGACCGTCAGGGTTTCGACGGCGAACTGGGTCATCGCCAGATCCGGTGCGCCGAGCAGGGCGTACATCACGGCCACCCCATACCCGACGGTCCCGAGCGACAACGCGGCGGCCATGCTCGAGCGTGCGAACGTCGCCGACAGCGCGGCGGCAACGATGAGCGCGGCAAGGGCAGCTTCGTGGAACTGGATCGGCGTCCAGCGGCGTGGCGGCGGAAGGGAGCCCCCGCTGGCCAGCCCGATCGCGACCAGCGCGATTGCCGTGACAACGACGGTGAGCGCGTACGAACGCAGCGACGCACTCTGGAGCGCCGGAGCGAGGCGCCGGCTGGTGGCATCCAGCCCGGCCAGAGCTGACGTGTAGAGACGTTCGGCCTGTAGTGCGCTCGGCCACCGGAGTCGCCACAATCGCGCGCGCGATGTGAACAAGACTAACGAGCCAGCGACCGTCAGCGCGCTCAACAGCAACGTTGCGGTAACGCCGTGCCAGAGGCTGGGTGCGAGAGTGGATCGGGATCCGGTAACGGATTCCCCCGCGAGAGCGATTGGGCCCGCGGCAAGTGCCGGCAGAACGCCCAGGACCACGCCAAGCGCACCGAGGACCAGCGGTCCCAGCCAGAGAGACGGCGGCGCATCGTGGGGCGCAGGTGCCGGCATGGAGCGACCACGAAACGGAGCGAGGCCCGCAACGAGCCCCGCGGCGCCGAGACACATGCTCGCCGCCACGGCCAGCGCGATGAGGGCAGCGTTCCACATGCCGGGTAACGTCGACATGCCGAGGCTTTCGTAGAACTGCTCCTTGGCGATAAAGCCACCGAACAAGGGGAGGCCGGCCATGGAACCCGCAGCGAGGGCAGCGCCGATGGCCGTCAGCGGCATCGCCCGACGCAGCCCTCCGAGCAGTGCCACGTCGCGCGTGCCGGTCTCGTGTTCGACCGCTCCGGCGACCAGGAAGAGTGCGCCCTTGTAACAGGCATGGGCCACGAGATAGGCAAAGCCGGCGGCAACCGCATGTGGCGTGCCCATGCCGAACAGCAGCATCAGAATGCCCAGCGCGCTGATCGTCGAGTAGGCAAGAACGCGCTTGAGGTCGGTTTCGAAGAGCGCGCGAAGCGCCCCGATCGTCATGGTGAGCGTGGCGACGACGGTGATCGTGTCCGTCCACAGCGTGGTGCCGCCAAGCAGCGGGGTCATCCGCGCGACAAGGTAGACGCCCGCTTTCACCATCGTCGCAGAGTGCAGGTAGGCGCTGACCGGTGTGGGCGCCTGCATCGCGCTCGGCAGCCAAAAGTGAAAGGGGAACTGCGCGGACTTGGTGAACGCCGCGAGGAGCACCAGCGCAACGATGCCGACGTACAGCGGATGAGACGTGAACAGTCCGCGCCCGACCATGTCGGACAGTAGCGGGGTGCCCGCTATGTTGACGAGAAGTAGACCTGCGGCGAGCAGTGCGAGGCCGCCGCCGCCCGTCACGAGCAATGCTTGAGTGGCCGCTCGACGAGCCTCGGGTCGTTCGTGCTCGAATCCGATGAGCAGATACGACGTAAACCCGGTCAACTCCCAGAAGACGAACAGGGCGATGATGTTATCGCTGAGGACGACGCCGAGCATCGAGCCCATGAACGCAAACAGCGCGATGTGGAATCGTCCGGCGTACGGATGATGCTCGAGATATTTGCCGGCATAGATGACGATCAACGTGCCAACGCCGGCGATGAGAACGGCGAACAGCGTGCTGAGTCCATCGAACCGAAAGGTCAGCGACAGGTTCAGAGCCGGGGCCCATGTTGCCGTGACGCCAAACGGGCCGCCTCGGTTCACGACCGTGTACGCGTATATGAAATACCCCGTCAGTGCCGCCGGTACTGCGGCGAGCAGCAGTGATCCGGGACGTCGACGCCCGGCCCAGCCGGCGAGTGGCAGCGTCAGGAACGGCGCCAGGATGCCGACGATATGAAGCGGTGCAGACGGCACGTGCGCCCTCGGACGGTTGACTGCCGCTCGAGGGCGCGGCGTGTGGCGGCCTCGTGCGGAATGAGTTTCAGCGTGAAATCAACCGCTTCAATCTGCAACGGCGGATTCCGTGTGTGGACACGACGACAGAGCGCGAAGCTGCAGAGAACGGGTGAATCTCTCTCAATTGCTGACCGCGCCTGCGGTCTCGATCTTGTGATTACCCCAGTGGCGCACGCGACTTCTGCACGGCAGCATACTTCACGCCTTCCGCTGATTCGTCGATGCGTCAAAGGAGCCGTCAGATGAGCCGCATCGCCGATGAACGACTGAATCACTCGCCAACGCACCCTTCGAATATTGTGGACGTCGTGCAGCAAATCGAGGCCGAGTACCGGGAGATGCCAGGATTGAGTGTCACGGAGGCGCAGGCGCAGCGGCTATGGGCGCTCGACACGACGACGTGCAGACGAGCCCTCGACACCCTGGTCCATAGCGGCGTCCTGAGGCGCACCAGGCGGGAGACGTATGTCCGGGCCGAAATCTTCAGCCGGCTTTCTGCCGCATCGACGCGTGGTGGGGGTTCCCGCAGGCGCCCGTGATCACGCGGCCTCCGTCGGAATCCTCTCGGAGGTGAGTGGGCTTGGAGCTCTGAGGCAGCGACGTGAGTTGATCAGAAGCCTACCCACTTATCGATCACACCTGCACTCGCGACCGCGGTGTCATCGCCGATGGACGGCCTGATTTCATCGTGAGATGTCCGGAGGGTTCTGAGAGGCCGTCGACGCTTCAAGAGCGACAGAGGTGCCGTGAGCGAATCGATTACGAGGCACGACTCCGATGCGGCTTGTGGCCGCTATTACCGAAGGCGGAAGCGGTGTTTCCGTCGTGAATCCTGGTGACGATTCACGACGGCTGTTGAACGAATTCAGCGGCCAGCTTTGGTCTGTTTGGCGAAGAAGGCAAAGACATCCGGAGCGCCGGTGGTGAGCACGCTTCCGTGATCGCCTCCCGCAACTTCGACGTACTGATACGTCATCTTCAGCTCTTTCATCTTCTCGATCCACAGCCGAGCCCCGGCCACGGGCACCAGTGTGTCCATATCGCCTTGAACGATGATCATCGGCACCATCTTGGCGGGTTCGAGGCTGTAGGTATCGGGCGTGAGACCGGCCGGCGCCGTCGCCGGCGCTTCGGCACCGACGGCCGCCCAGATGGAGGCATGTTTCACACCAAGGTAGATCGCCCCGGCGCCGCCCATGGAATGACCCATCAGATAGGTCCGGTTCTCATCGACGTTGAATTCCTTGCGGATCATGTCCAGGACGTTCATCACGTCCTTTTCACTGGCTTCATGGAGCTTGACGGGATCGGTCAGCGCCGTGCCTCCAGCCGGCGGTGCGGCACCGCGTCCTGCCGGTGGTGCATCAGCTGCTGCGGCCGGAGGCGCTCCGTTGGCCGCGGGAGGCGCTCCGTTGGCGCCGCGCCGACCTCCGGCACCCCCGCCGTTGTATCGTGCAGGCGCGCCGTACCAGCCGCCCGAGTTGTAACCCATCGGGCCGACCATGATGTAACCGCCTTCTTCCGCCAGCTGCAGTGCGTTCGCGCGCATCATGGTGTTCTGGTCGCCGCCCAGGCCATGAAGCGCCACGATGAGTGGGTTCTTCTTGTCCTTGCTGACCTTCGATGACACGAACACCGCATAGGGCAGTTGTTCGTTCGTGTCTGCGAACAGGTACGTGCGCTGCTGAACGCGGGGGTCGACCGCTCCGCGCCCGCCGCCGCGACCGGCTGGAGCCTGAGCGCCAGGCGCCGGCTGTGGAGCGGGCTGTTGCGCGTATTGAACTTGTGTCGAAGCAATCAGGAAGCCCGCGGCCAGGGCCGTAATTACGCCGGCTCTTGTTTTGAGAAGTAAAGTCATCGGTCCTGCCTCAATGAAGGATGGACGCCGGTTCGCGCTCGGGTATGCGTCGTAAGGGGACGTTACGATCGGCGAATCGTAGTGGCCGATCGGAGCGAAACGCAACCATTTTCAGCCGTGTCCAGCTCGCAAGGTAATGCCGCGTCGGGCGATGTCGATCGAGCCGATGCGCGGATTGGCCGGGGCGGCGCCGTACGGACGGTGCGTCGCCGGTGGACGGTGGCGGGCGACGCCCGGCAGGCCAGTAGAGCTGGAGCGCCGGACGCTCGAATAATGCGCTCAGATTATTCCTGCCGCGTATAAGCACTATGCCGCTTGCCGGCCCACGGACGTTCATGCGAACCTCCGCGTGCGTAGACGAAACAGCCGGGATGCTTCAACTCAGAAACCTTCGTTCATGCGCGGGTGCGTTCGTTGCCGCGACATCGCTGGCCCTCGCTGTAGCCTCGTTTTCAACAAGCGGTGCGGCGCAGACGACGTCGTCAGTCGAGACCGGCCGTGCACCGGGCGGACGCGCCGGTGAAAGTGTGTCCTCCGTCGTCGCCGCCCCGAAAATGCGGGAGACGTACCGGGCCACGATCGATCGCTACTGCGCCACCTGTCATAACGACCGGCTGAAGACGGCGAACCTGTCGCTGCAGGGGCTGGATCTCGCTCGTGTCGGCGAACAGGCGGAACTGTGGGAGAAGGTAATCCGCAAGCTGCGCGCCGGCGTGATGCCGCCGCCTGACACCCCGCGGCCGCCGCTCGCTGAATACGAAGGGCTCCGCGACTTTCTCGAAAGCGAAGTCGATCGTGTCGCCGTGGCGAGGCCGAATCCGGGCGCGGTGGTGCTGCATCGGCTCAACCGGACCGAATACACCAACGCGGTGCGTGATCTTCTCGACCTCCGCATCGATGCCAGCGCGCTGCTGCCGGCCGACGATTCGGCTAACGGCTTCGACAACATCGCCGGTTCGCTGACGCTATCGCCGACGCTGCTCGAATCGTATGCCGCCGCCGCGGCGCGCGTGTCGCGGACGGCCGTCGGTTTCTGGAAGTCCCCGGTCGAGGCGACCTATCTCACGCCCAACGATGCCTCGCAGAACCACCGCCTCGAGGGCATGCCGCTTGGCACCCGCGGCGGCATCGTGGCCCGGCACGACTTTCCGGCGGATGGCGAGTACAAGTTCTCGATTCAGAACTTCGGCATCGGCAGCTTCGTCCCCGGCGAACAGCTGGCGCTGATCATCGATGGCGAGCGAGCCCACGTCTGGCCGTACCGTGGCGTCGGCGTCGCCGTCGGCATGACGGCCGACACTGACGGGACGCTGGAGGTCACCGTCCCCGTACGCGCCGGGACGCGTCTCGTCGGCGCGACGTTCGTCGCCACCAATTACCGCCCGAGCCTCGACATCATCCGGCAGTACGACCGCAAATCGTTGGAGAACAACACCGTCCCGCAGTTGCAGTACTACCCCGCGATTGGGTTTGTCCGCATCCAGGGGCCGTTCAATGCCCAGCGGCCCGTGGATTCTGCGAGCCGCCGCCGTATCTTCACCTGTCGCCCTTCACCTACGACCTCTGTACCTGCAGCAACGCCGGGACGGCTCACTGAGGGCGCCTGTGCACGACAGATTCTGGCCACGCTCGCACGGCGCGCGTATCGTCGTCCGGTGACCGAGACCGACATCGTGGCCCTGATGAAGTTCTTCGATGAGGGGCGTAAGGGAGCGACCTTCGACGACGGGATCGAGTATGCGTTGCGATTTCTGCTGGCCAGCCCGCAGTTCCTCGTTCGGGCCGAGCGGGAGCCGGTGTCGGTCCGGGCGGCTTCAGCCTATCGCATCACCGATTTGGAACTCGCGTCGCGGCTCTCGTTCTTCCTCTGGAGCAGCATTCCCGACGATGAGCTGATTGCGGTTGCTGCCCGGGGACAGCTGGCGCAGCCGGCGGTGCTGGAACAGCAGGTGCGGCGCATGCTGAAGGATGCCCGCGCTGATGCGCTCGTCACCAGCTTCGGCCAGCAGTTGCTCTATTTGCGGAACCTGCCGGCGACGTCGCCTGATGGCGTCTTTTATCCGGACTGGGACGATGAGCTGCGCCAGAGCCTGCGGCGCGAATCGGAGCTGTTCTTCGAGAGCATCGTGCGCGAGGACCACAACATCATCGACCTGTTGACCGCCGATTACACGTTCGTCGACGAACGCCTGGCCAGGCACTACGGCATCCCCAACGTCTACGGCTCGCGCTTCCGGAGGGTGACGCTCCCGGCCGACCTGGATCACCGCCGGGGACTGCTCGGGAAGGGCGCGTTCCTGGCGGTGACGTGGACCCAGAACTTCCGTAGCTCGCCGGTCAAGCGCGGCGTATGGGTGCTCGAGAACATCCTCGGCACACCGCCGCCGGAACCGCCGCCGAACGTGCCCGCGCTCGAGGACACCAAAGGCGAGAGCGGCCGGCCGTTGACGCTCCGCGAGCAGATGACTCGGCACCGGGCGAATCCGCCGTGCTCCGGGTGCCACAGCATCATGGACCCCATTGGCTTCGCGCTCGAGAACTTCGATGCCGACGCGAGCTGGCGGACGAAGCAGGGCGGCGAAGGCGGCATGCCGATCGACGCGTCCGTGAAGCTCTTCGACGGGCAGGTCGTCGACGGCCCGAGCGGGCTGCGGACGGCGCTGCTCCGATACTCGCCGCAGTTCGTGCGGATGTTCGTCGAGAAGCTGATGACGTACGGTGTCGGGCGCGGCATGGAGGCGACCGATATGCCGACGATTCGCGCCATCGCGCGCGACGCGGCGCGAAGCAATTACCGCTTTTCGGCGGTGGTGCTGGGCGTCGTCCGCAGCCCGCAGTTTCAGATGCGCGTGAAGCCCGACGACACGCGGCTCGCAGCCACTCGCTAGGAGGCAGACATGTTCGTGGCCAGAAAGCATATTGCCAGGCGGACGTTTCTTCGCGGCGCGGGCGTGACGCTGGCATTGCCGCTGCTGGAATCGATGGTGCCGGCATTGACGCCGACGCGCCTGACCGCCGCCGCTCCGGCGCGGCGATTCGTCGGCATCTGGCATCCGCACGGCGCCGCGCCCGGCTACTGGAGTCCGCTGAAGGAAGGCAAGGGCTTCGACTTCTCCTACATCACCAAGCCGCTCGAGCCGTTCCGTCAGCGGGTCGTCCTGATCAGCGGCCTGGACATGCCGGAGGCGATGGCGACCACCGACGAGCCGGGCGGAGATCATGCCCGTGGCGCCGTCTTTCTGTCGGGCGCGCGTCCGCGACGCAACGCCGTCAGCCCGTTCCTCGGCATCACCGTCGACCAGCACATTGCGGCCAAGTACGGGCAGGACACGATTCTCTCGTCCTTGCAGCTTGGCGTCGAGGACACCGGGAACTTCGGGAACTGCAACTGGGGCTACAGCTGCGCCTACACGAACTCCGTCTCCTGGACGTCACCGACCGCGCCGCTGCCGACGCAGGTCAATCCACGGGTCGTCTTCGAACGGTTGTTCGGCGACGGCGCCAGCGCCGAGGAACGGCTGCGCGACCGCCAGCGGAACGCCAGCATCCTCGATGCGGTGGTCGCCCAGCTCGGTACGTTCAAGGCGTCGCTCGGAGCCGAAGACAAGGTGCGCGTTGACACCTACGTCGACAACATCCGCGAGCTCGAGCGCCGCATCCGCATCTCGATGGACAACTCGGTCAAGGAGCCCGAGAGCGACGTGCCCTTCGGCCTGCCGCAGAGCAAGCATGAGCATATCCGGCTGATGTACGACCTCATGGCGCTGGCGCTCGAGGGTGACATCACCCGCTCGATGACCTTCATGCTCGGTCGCGATCTGAGTGGCGCCAGCTTCCCCGAGTCCGGCTTTACCGGCGGCTGGCACGGCACGTCCCATCATGGCGACAAGCCGGAGAACATCGCCAACTACGCGAAGGTGAATCGCTATCACGTGCAGAACCTGGCGTACTTCTGCGAGAAATTGAGCAAGATCCAGGACGGTGACGGCACTCTGCTGGACCACGTGTTGATCTACAAGGGCAGCAACATGGGGAACTCGCACCGGCACGCACACGAGAAGGTGCCGGTGATTCTCGTCGGCGGCATCGATGGCCGGTTCAAGGGCGACCGGCATCTGGCGTTTCCCGACAACACACAGCGCACGTCCAACATGCTGCTGAGCATCCTGCATCTCTACGACATCGACGTGGCCAAGATCGGCACGAGCAACGGCCGCCTGCAACCGCTCGAGATGTTGTGATGCTTTCGTTTTCCCGGTCCTCAGCAGCCGCGAGCAGGAGGTCGGCCAGGTCGCCGCGGCGCGGCTCGACGCCGCGGTTTCTGTGGGCGTTGCCGGTCATCACTCTTGTCCTCGCCGGGTCACCGATGCAGGCGCAGGTCGGTCGAGCGACGCGCCCGCAGGTCACTCCGCCGCAGGGCCCCGTCCGCAAGGTGCTGTTCGCGCGTTGCACGTCGTGCCACGGCATCGACGACTACGCGTACAACGCGCTCGACCGTCAGGGATGGGACACGCTCATCTCCGCGAAGCATCGCGGGCTGACCGTGACCATCGCCGCGCCGGAACGGAGCGTCCTGCTCGACTGGCTGGCGGAACGTTTCGGACCAGGCAGCAAGCCATTCCCGCGCACCTACGTGGCCCAGGAGGTGACGACGTTCTTCTCCGATCCCGAGGGCGAAGGGCTGTTGAAGCGGGCCTGCACGACGTGTCACGGCATCGATCGCGTCAACGGCGCGCGCTTCAGTCCGGAACGCTGGCGCGTGGTCACCGTCGACATGCGTGAACGTGGCGCCAAGCTGGAAGATGACGAACTGGAGCGACTCGTCGAGTGGCTTGGACGCGTCAAGGGCACCAACGACAGTGATCGTCAGTAGACCGGCCCGTTTCGTCGCTGGTGTCGGCATGGCGGTCGCGCTCGGGGTCATCCCCGTGGTGCGGGCCGAGGATGCCGTCCTCGAACTTCGAGCCTCGGTCGTGGGCGAGCGCGGGGAGCACCTGGGAACGACGCTGCGAGTCGAAGTGCTCCGGTGGTCCACTGACGCCGAGCGTGCACCGCTGCTCACTGCGCTGTCGGTACCGACACCGGCGCCGGCGCCGGCCACTGCCGCGCCTGCTCCCTCATCCCCGACGGCACCGGCGGCCGGTGGCCGGGCCGGACGTGGCGGACGTGGTGCTGGTGGCGGCGGACGAGGAGGCGGCGCGCCCGCCAGTCCACAGGCGCGCCTGAATGCCGCCGTCAAGGCGGCGCCGACTGTCGGTTTCATCTGGGCCGACGGTCCGACAGGCTACTCGGTCAAATACGCCTGGCAGTCGGCATCGACTGACGCCGCTCGCCGGATCGTTCTGGTGACCGAGCGACGAATCGGCGCGCATCAGCCGCTCTGGTCGGCGACGGCTTCGCCGGAGGGCGAGGCCGAATTCACCGTCATCGAGTTTCACCTCGATGCCGCACACCACGGTGAAGCCAAGACATCACTGGTCAGCGATGTCGCGGTCGACCCGGCAGCGAGGACGCTGACGCTGGCCAAGTACGCCGCTGCGCCGGTGCAGCTCAGGGTTGCGAAATGAAGCACATCACATTCCTTGCCGTCGTCGCGATGCTGTCGATCGCCCGCCTGGCGACCGCGGCCAGCGGCGGCATCGCCGATGCTGCGATGCGCGGCGACGTCGCTGCGGTACGCGCCGCGCTGGCCGGCAAAGCCGACGTCAACGCGACGCAGGTCGATGGCACCACGGCGCTGCACTGGGCGGCCGAGCGCGACGATCACGCCATGGCCGAACTGCTGATTCGCGCCGGCGCACGCGTCGGCGCGAAGACGAGGGAGGGCGTGACCCCGCTGCAGCTGGCAGCGATCAACGGCAGCGCGGCGATGCTCACGCGGCTGATCAAGGCCGGGGCCGATACCAACGCGTCGCTGACCTCCAACGGGGATACGGCGCTGATGATGGCGGCGCGCACCGGCAAGACCGACGCACTGCGCGTGTTGGTCGAAGCCGGCGCCAACGTCAACGCCAAGGAGACGTGGGGGGGGACGACCCCGCTGATGTGGGCGGTGTCCGAAGGGCACGTCGCCGCTGCGAAGTTGCTCATCGACAGCGGCGGCGAGGTGAATGCGCGCTCCCACTACGTTGCCGCGGCCAATGGCCGCGGGTTCGAGGGGCGCACACCGCTGGCGAGCCGCACGGAGTCACGGGCGGAGGAGTTCGCCAGCGGCTCGCTGACGCCGTTGATGTTCGCGGCGCGGGAGGGAGGCGTCGACATGGCGCGGGTGCTGGTGAGCGCCGGGGCTGATGTCGACCTGACCACCGGCGACGGCAAGACGGCGCTGGCGCTGGCCATCTTCAACGGCAACTACGACGTGGCGATGCTGCTGGCCGACGCCAAGGCCGACGTGAACAAGGCGGATGCCCAGCGGTTCACGCCGCTGTTCTGGGCGGTCGATCGGCGCAACATGGAAACGGCGCCGAACTTCCCGTGGATGGTCACGGCCGACCCGATGCCGTTGATTCGCAAGCTGCTCGATGCGGGCGCCAATCCGAATGCGCTGGTCAACAATACGCCGCGCGCCCGCATGCGGGAAGGCTCGCCGCGCATCGTGTTTTCGACCGCCCTCATGCGGGCGGCGTTCGCGGCCGATCTCGATCTCGTCAAGCTGCTCCTGTCGCACGGCGCCGATCCGTCAGTCATTTCCAGGGACGGGGAGACGATGGTGTCAGCGGCGGCGGGACTGGCGTTCATCCACGGCTATCACCGCGGCCGGAGTCCGTCCGAGCGGCTGCAGGTGGTGCGGTTGTTCGTCGAGCTCGGCAACGACGTCAACTACGCGGACGACTACGGGATCACGCCGCTGATGGCGGCCGCCAATCTCGGCGACGTGCCGATCATCCAGTATCTGATTGATGCCGGCGCCGATCTCGCGGCGCACGATCTCGGCAAGAAGAACGACGGCCAGTTCGGTTCGAGCAACGAGCCGCTGATGCCGATCGACTACGCCATCGGCGTCGGGACGTTCGTGCCGAACAACGCGGTCATCATTCACGAGGAGGCGGTGGCGTTGATGGCCAGGCTGATGAAGGCGCGCGGCATCGCCCACACGACGTCGGAATGCACCCTGCGCGGCTTCACCTGTTCACAGGCCAAAGTCGATCCGAAGGTGGCGACGCCGGCCGAGATCATGCGCGCGCGCCGGGTGGCGCTCGGCTATCAGATCGAAGGGCTGACCGGCGGTCTCGAAGCGAAGTAGGCCGCCGCGTCCCGGGCCTCGAGGCTATTCGGATGGAGCATAATCGAGATTCAGATTGACAGCTCTTCCAGCGAACGAGTCTTATGGCGGCGTGGCCTCCGGCCGCCAATTGCAGCCGGCGGTTCGCCGGCCCGGAGCGGCCCAACACACGCGGCATTGACTGCACGGATTTCCGACCTCAATCTGCTGCCGATCGCGGTGGCGCTGTACGACGAGCTGAACGTCAGCCGTGCGGCGCGCCAGCTCGGCATGAGCCAGCCCGCCGTGAGTAAAGCGCTGCGTCGCCTGCGGGAAGCGTTCGACGATCCATTGTTCGTGCGCGGACCGAACGGCATCGTTCCGACGCCGCGCGCCCACGCCATCGTCGGTGAAGCGCGCGCGCATTTGCACGTCCTTCAGGAAGGCCTGCTGAAGAGCGAGGACTTCGACCCCGCAAAGAGCACCCGGCCGATCGTGCTGGGTCTGTCGGATATCGCCGAGATGGCGTTTCTGTCGTCCATCCTCCAGCATCTGCGCCAGCACGCGCCGAAGTGTCCGGTGAGCACGGTATCCCTGCGCGATTCTCAGCTGGCAGAGGGACTGGAGAAGGGCGACATCGACGTCGCTGCGGGATTCTTCCCCGCTCTGGCGCAGAGAAACTTCCGCCAGCGGCGGCTGTCGAGGCATGGCTTCGCGTGCCTGATGCACGCCGGGCATCCGCTCTGGAAGAGCAGGCTCACCGTCACCGCGTACACGGCCGCCGAGCACGTCGTTGTCCGGGGAACCGGCCGCAGTCAGGAACTGCTCGAGCGGTTCATCGAGCGCCGCAAGCTGCGGCGGAAGATCGCGTTGTATACGTCGAATGTGCTCAGTGTGCCGTTCATCGTCATGGACTCTCAGCTCGTGGCAACGCTCCCGTACGCGGTCGTTACCCGATTTGCGTCGCTCACCAATCAGGTGGTGGCGGCGCTACCTCCGTTCGACATCACCTATGACCTGAAGCTGCACTGGCATCGTCGATTCGACAGAGAGCCGCGCAGCATCTGGCTCCGCGAACAGCTGGCGGCCGTCTTCAAGGATCATCAATGGCTGCAGCCACCACCAGGGCCGGAGCCTTTTCTTTCGACGTAACGCCGGCGCGGGCAGAGTCATGCTGCTCATCAGAGGAAAGCGCTCATGCGACCCAGACCGAGCTTCGAACACCCACGGCCAGGACCATGCAGTGGTGGGCCGGTTAACGGCATACGAGCCTACGCGTGAGTATCGTCAAGACACAGGTTGGTATCGTTGGCGCGGGACCCGCGGGCCTGCTGCTCGGCCACCTTCTTCATGTCAATGGCATCGATTCGGTCATCGTCGAGAATCGGAGCCGCGAGCATGTCATTGACCGCGTCAGGGCCGGAGTCCTCGAGCAAGGTACCGTCGATCTCCTCCGGGCGATGGGGGTGGGAGCGGGACTGCAACGTGCCGGTCTGCGCCACGAGGGGTTGTACATCAGCTTCAACGAGCAACGGCACCGGATCGATCTCGTCGAACTCACTGGTGGAAAGGCGATCACCGTCTACGGCCAGAATGAAGTCGTCCGCGATCTCATCGCCGCGCGAACGCAGACACAACGCCCGTTGTACTTCGAGGCGGAGCACGTGTCAGTCAGTGACTTCGAGACGACTGCCCCTACCCTTCGCTTCCAGCGCAACGGCGAGGCGTGCGAAGTCCGCTGCGACTTCATTGCCGGGTGCGACGGGTTTCACGGCATCTGCCGGCCGTCGATTCCCGAAGGCGTACTGACCGTCTATGAGCGCGTGTATCCGTTCGGGTGGCTGGGCATCCTCGCCGAGGCGGCGCCCTCATCTCATGAACTCGTCTACACCCACCACGAGCGCGGCTTCGCTCTCTTCAGCATGCGTTCGCCGACTCTGACGCGCCTGTATCTCCAGGTGCCTCCAGACGAGGCGATCGAGCGCTGGCCGGATGATGCCATCTGGCAGGAGATGATGGTGCGCATGAGCACGCGCGACGGGTGGAGACCGGACGTCGGTCGCATCATTCAGAAGAGCGTGACGCCGATGCGCAGCTTTGTCGCTGCGCCAATGCGATATGGACGCCTGCTGCTGGCCGGCGATGCGGCGCACATCGTGCCGCCGACGGGCGCGAAGGGGTTGAATCTGGCGGCGTCGGACGTGCTCGTACTCGCGCGGGCGTTGAAGGCCTTCTACGAGCATCGCGACACCTCGTACCTCGATTCGTATTCGGATGTCTGTCTGCGGCGCGTGTGGAAGGCGCAGCGCTTTTCCTGGTGGATGACCTCGACGCTGCACCGTTTCCCCGACGGCAACCTGTTCGATCACCAACGGCAGATAGCCGACCTCGACTACCTCACGAGCTCACGAGCCGCGATGGCCAGCCTCGCGGAACAATACGTGGGCCTGCCGGCGGAGGTCCCGCTCGAGGAGGTGGGACTGCCGCTCGATCCCCTGGCGTATTGTCAGGTTGAATAGCGGTTATTCAGGTCGATCCTTTGCTCTGTCATACTCCCGGAACGTTCCTCCGTCCCGGGCGAGCAGCTCGAGCAAGGGGGCTGGCCTCCACCGTTCTCCCAACTCACGGTAAAACTCTGTCACCCGGGCCAGAACGGTCGCCAGTCCGACGGTGTCAGCGTAGAACAGCGGGCCGCCCCGGAAGCCCGGAAAGCCGTAGCCAGTCAGGTAGACGACGTCAACGTCGGCGGCACGCACAGCCACACCTTCGTCGAGCAGACGTGCGGCTTCGTTGATCAGCGCATAGATCGTCCGCTCGCGAATCTCGTCATCGGACACCGGCCGCCGGCGAATGCCGGCGTCGGCGGTCACGCGGTCGATGACCGCCGTGGTCTCAGGATCCGGAATCGGTGTGCGTCCACCTTCGTAGCGGTACCAACCTTTGCCGGTCTTCTGGCCCAGACGATTCATCGCGACGAGCGCGTCAGCGACGAGCGGGCGACGGGCTCCCGGCTCTGAGAACTGATTGAGCTCGCGCCTGATGCGCCAGGCGACGTCCAGGCCCCCGAGATCGTCAACGGCGAAGATGCCCATCGCCATGCCGAAGTCGGTCAGCACCCGATCGACCTGCTCGGGCGTGGCACCGTCCTCGACGAGGAACTGTGCCTCGTACATGTACGGCAGCATCATGCGATTGCCGACGAAACCGGTGCGATTGCCGACAACGACGCCGACCTTGCCCAGGCGCTTCGCCAGTGCCAGCGACGCGGCCAGCGTCTGCACGCTGGTGGCCCGCCCTCGCACGATCTCCACCAGTCGCATCACATGAGCGGGACTGAAGAAGTGGAGGCCGACGACCGCCTCCGGGCGATTGGTCGCCGACGCGATAGCATCGATATCGAGCATCGACGTATTGGTCGCCAGCAGCGCCCCCGGCTTGGCAACGGCGTCGATCGCCGTGAACACCTGCTGCTTGAGAGCCATCTCCTCGAACACCGCTTCGATGATCAGGTCGGCGCCGGTGCACGCGTCATAACCGACCGCGCTCTGCACTCGCGCCAGCCGCTCTTCCACCGCTGATGCCGTGAGCCGACCTCGTTTGATGGACGACTCGTAGTTCTGGCGAAGCGTCGCCAGTCCGGCATCGAGGCGATCCGGCGAGGCATCGGTGAGCATCACCCGCATTCCGGCATTCGCGCACGCCATCGCAATGCCGGTGCCCATCGTCCCGGCGCCGACGATGGTCACGGCGTCAACGGCCGGCACCCGCGCTGCGGCTGGAACGTCGGTCACGCCGGGCACCTTTGAGACGGCTCGCTCGGCGACGAAGGCGTGGACGAGGGCCCGGCACTGTGGCGATCGCACGCTGGCGACGGCCAGAGCGCGCTCCGCCACGACGCCGTCCTCGAAGGCCATCGTTGTCGCCGCCTCAATCGCTTTCAGTGCGGTGGCCGGCGCCGTCTGCCTGGCGCGCACCTTGTCGGCGAGTGCACGGCCGGCCTCGAACAGTGGCGCGTTCTCCGCCGCGGTCCCCAGTCGGTCGTTGCGGTCGCGCGTCCTGCGCGGAGCGCGCTCCGCGGCGTCGCGGGCGAAGGCGATCGCCCCGCTCCGCAGGTCGCCGTCAACCAGATGATCGACGAGCCCCCATTGGTGCGCCTCTGTGGCCGCGAACACTTTGCCCGTGACGATCATGTCGATCGCGCGCTCGACGCCGACCAGCCGTGGCAGGCGCTGCGTTCCCTCGGCGCCAGGGATGATGCCCAGGTTGGCTTCCGGCAGCCCGACCCGCGCGTCGCGGGAGGCCACGCGGTAATGACCGGCCATCGCCAGTTCGAGGCCGCCGCCGAGCGCCGTGCCATGCATCGCGATGACGACCGGCTTGGCCGAGTCCTCGACGCGTGTCAGCAGCGCGTGCAGGTCCGGCGGCTCAACGCTGTGGTCCCATGCCGCCCGTTCGAGATCCCTGATGTCGGCGCCGGCGACGAACGTGCGGCCGGCGCCAGCGATCACGATCGCGCGCACGGCACTGTTGTCCCGGGCCGCGTCGAGGGCCGCCATCAGTGCGTGCGGCACTCCGTCGCTGAGCGCATTGACCGGAGGATTGTCGATTTCTATCAGAGCGATGCCGCCGTCGTGGGTGGTCGTGACGACTCGTGGCAAGGACGGTGTCGGCCGGGAATCGGCGATGGTCGAAGGCGGTACTGTCATGTGGAGTTGTGGTGATCGGGAACGGAGTGAGCGAGCTTCGAGACGGGGTTGCTCGGAGCTCGCTCAGTCAGAAACGCTGGCGGTAGTGAGTGTCCGCAGGCGCCGGACCGGTGCGTCGTTCAGAGACGGCCGGTCCTGCACCTGTTGCGCAGAACGTCGGCGCTCAGCGCAGTCCCTTCGACGCGACCTGCCACGTGGTGTCGGTGCAGATGCCGCACTTGTCGCCGACGAAGTATCCCTTGCCTTTGGCGCTCGTATCGTTCAGCAACTGCCATCGCAGCCACGCGGCTGCGGTGACGCCGAACGGGCCGCCGTTGTCCTGGCTGTACGTGCCACCGTGTCCGACCGTAGGAAGGACGCCGTAGAACACCGGGATCTGCGCCGGCATGGTCTCGAAGTCGCGCTTGCCGTTCGCGTAGGCGATGTCGCTCTCGCCACCGGTGATGATGATGACGGGCGAGTGCAGGCCGGCCCAGATCTTTTCATCCGGCTGCATGAGGCCGCTGTTCCAGATGCCGACCGTGGCGACGCGCGGATCGGCAGAGGCTCCATAGGACATCAGCCCACCGCACGACATGCCCATCGCCGCCACGCGGCCGGTCTCGACCTTCTGGTAGAACCGGCTCGATTTGTCGTTTCCTTCCTTGGCGATCCAGTCGATGGCCGCGATCAGCGCGCTACCATCGGTCATGTTGCCACGCCCGCCGCCGCCCGGCCCTCCGCCTGCTCGCGGGCCTGCTCCTCCCGGACCACCGGCCGGCGGGCCGCCGGCGCGCGGTGCTCCGGCGCCACCGGGTGCACCGCCACCAGGACCACCGGCACCCGGCGCACCGCCGTCACCCGGTGCGCCGCGACGACCCGCGTTCTCCACGGGCGGCCCATCGGCGACAATCACGAAGCCGTGCGAGGCCAGCTCGGTCAGGAATTCGGGAAACGTCAGCCCGTTCTTCGCGCATCCGCCTTCGCCCCACACCATCACGCCGTGCTTGGTGTTGCCGAGATTGGCTGGACGGTAGATGGTGTGTGTCGGGAGACCCTGATCGTGCTCGATGACGACGGCCGACGGACCGGTCGGCGGCCCGCCGCTTTGAGCGACGTTGACGACGCGGATGCGCTCGACGGGAGCACCGGTGGCCGGCGCTGCGGTCTGCGCGGATATCGAACTGAAGCTCGCACCGGCGCCCAGCGCCAGGGCGGCCGTGACCACGGCCCATCGTCTGGTGTTACGAATGAATGCCATAAGAGTCTCCTCGTCTTGGCGTGATGACACCAACCCGCGTTACTGCGTACATCGATAGGACGCTGCGTTCTCGACCGGCCCGGTGACGTACTTCGGATAGGCCGGGTATGAGCAGAGCGGCAGGCTGCGATTGCCGGCGTTGACGACGACCGACATCGACGGCGCCATGTTGTTCTCGACCCAGTCGAAAAGCAGCTGGGTCTGATCGAAACGATTGGGAATCGGGGTCGCCGGGATCGTCTTGCCGGTGCCGTCGACGGTGTAGGTCGATCCGCTCAGGCCGTGGCCGGTCTGTGGCATCACGAACAGACGCGCGAAACGATCGACCGACCGCCGCCCCATCTTGTCGAGCACCGACTGGTAGTAATCGAGCTGGGCGCCCGGCGAGGCCAGCGTGTCGTTCGTGCCGATGGTCACGATCATCTTGCCGCCGCGTTTCTGGAAGGCGTCGAGATCGGGGTTGGTCGAATCCAGGACGCGCGAGATCTCGAGGCGCCGCGCGTTCAGCGGTCCACCTTCGACGTAGTCGAGCGGGTTGGCCGTCAGGTTCTTCATCAGAAAGCCGGTGACACCCACGACGCCGAGGTGCGAGTGCACGGCCGCAGTGTCCGCCGCGCCTTCCTGGCCGCGATAGCGGGCGTTGGCGATCAGCCCGCTCCCGGACGGATCGGTATTCGGCACCCACATGCCGAACGTCTTGGTGCCGTGCGCGAGCGCCGTGGCGAACGGGTACCGGGAATAGGTGAATTCGAGCGTCGAGATCTGGCCGTCGGTCAGACACGCGGCGCCCGTGGTGTCGGCCGGATTCGGATCAACGTTGTCCGGACACCGCTTGGCGACCCATGGATGTCGCCCCTTCTTGCCCTGCGTCACGTCGAAGATCGCGCGGCACGCCATGTAGTTGTTGATGATGCCGTCGGCCAGATCGTCGAGGCCGTCGCACTGCCGGATGAATTCGCCGCGGATCGCGTTGACCTTCGCCGGTGTGACCCAGTTGGCGGCCGGCTTCTCGTGAATGCGGATCAACTCCGGCGCCAGCATCAGCGACGAGAAGCCGACGATCGGCACGGTCGCGGAGATGCCGTCGTAGTCGGCCGGATAGCGTTGGGCGACGGTCAGCGCCTCGCGGCCGCCTTGCGATGACCCGATGTAATAGTTGTAGCGCGGGCGGGATCCGTACAGCCGCTCGACGATCACCATGGCGGCGTCGTGCGTCTTCTTCATCTGCATGTGACCGAGGTTCGCCATCGCCTCGTCATTGAGGGCCCAGTCATCTGCCGGCGCCGGCCCACCGAGACGAGGTCCGCCTGGACGCCCGTCACCGCGTCCGGCAATGGCTGGCGGCGCGCCACCCGGTGCACCCGCCGGCGCGGGCGGTCCTGCGGCTGCCGATCCCCGGGGCGGCAGTCCCGGGAAGCCAGGCGCTGCCGGCGTGCCTGCCGGGGGGGCGCCCGTCGGCGGGCCACCGGTGGGCGGTCCACCGGCTGGCGGTCCGCCAGGACGGCCGGCGCCACGTCCACCCGGCGGGCCGAAGCCGGCCTGATGTCCGGAGTCGCTGCCATAGGTCACGACGCCGCGCGCGAGCAGCGACGTCGGACCTCCGCCGGTCAGGCCGGGCACCGTCCCGTTCATGCCGCCGCCGCCCATCTGCACCGAACGGCGGTTCCACTGTGCAGGAAGCACCACGCCGAAGTTGATCGGACGCGCGGTGGCGCTGGTGTCCACCGGGTCGATGACGCCGTCCACGCGGCAGTAGGCCGGCGCGTTCGCGGTTTCCGCCGTCCAGGACGGTGACGACAGCGTGACGCGTCGCACCGGCTCGCCAATCTTCTCGGTCGGAACGGTGGTCCCGAGTTTTTCGACCGTGCATTCCGCCGCGGTGATGCCGATAGAATCGCTGGTCTTCGAGGGGGCCGGAGAGGCTGGCGCCTGAGCGCCGTTCAGCGTCGGTACCGCCGCGGCGACCGCCAGACATCCGATCGCGGAGAGACGCAGAATGGTGTGTCGTCTAAGGGGGAGCATGGGGGCGAATAGTAATGTCCCCTTACAGATTACGCAAGCGAATCTCCGGCGGGTGAGATGGCCTCCCTCGGGCGCCTCGCTAACCGTAGACGAGCTTGTGCAGGAGGTCGCGCAGGGTTCGCCGTTCGGGGGCAGTGAGGTGAGTACCCGTTGCACCCTCGTGTTCGGCAATCCGGCGCCGCAGCGTGCGCAGCATCCGTTCGCCAGCAGGGGACAGCGAGAGCGCATAACTCCGGGCGTCGCCGTGCGCGTCCTGACGAACGACCAAGCCGGCGGCAATGGCACGAGCCACGCTGGTGCCGATCGTGGCACGCTCGAGCCCGATGCGCCGGGCGAGCATCGCCTGACTGATGCCGGGACTCTCGGCCAGCATCGCGACCACGCCGATGACTGCGGGCGTGACCTCGCCGAGGCCGACTTTGCGGCCGAACGACGCCATCACCCGGTGGTAGGCGACGTGAAGATACAGCCCGAGCACCGGTTCACCGCCCGGACTGAGCTGGGCCTCAATTATCGCTGTTGGAGAAGGGTCTATGGAGTGCCCAGACGAGTGGCGTGGCGCGGACTCCGCGACGGCAGTCCGAGGGCGTTTCAGAACTGGCATGCTTGCATCAGGGAGGCCTCGTCGCAATTCTACCGTGGTCCCGCGTAGGCGCCGCTTCGCCGTCGCCTGTGAAGCCTGCTGCGGCTCGGCACCGGCGGGGCGGCGTGCCGATGGAAAGACGCCGGACGTCTCACAATTCTTCAGATAAAGTCTTGGGCGACTACGCGCCGCACCGGTAGACTCCGCACACCCATGTTCGCGCAGGCTTCGGTTCAGGCTGAAGGCGGTCCGCTCGCCGGCCTGACGGTCCTCGATCTCACACTCGCCCTCGCCGGACCGTTCGCGACCTTCCTCCTCGCCGGCCTCGGGGCGCGCGTCATCAAGATCGAACATCCGACGTCACCGGATCCGTGCCGGCAGAACCCACCCTATCTCGGCGAGGGCGGCGTGACCCTCGGCCGACACCATCCAGACGACATCTCGGTCTCGGCGTTGAACCGGCTTCGCGGGAAATACGGCATCACGCTCGACTTGAAACAGCCACAGTCACGCGAGGTCTTTGCCGACCTGCTTCGGCATGCGGACATCGTCGTCGACAACTTCAGCGCCGGAACGCTCGACCGGTTAGGTATCGGCTACGAATTCGGCCGGGGCGTCAATCCACGAGCCGTCTATTGTTCGATTTCCGGCTTCGGGGCGACGGGAACCAGCGGCACTGGCAAGGCCATGGACAGCATCATTCAGGCGCTCAGTGGCCTGATGATGACGTCCGGGGCTCCTGGCGATGCCCCGGTGCGCGTGGGGGTGCCGGTCGCCGATCTGCTCGCGCCGGTCTTCGCAGTGGTCGGGATCCTTGCGGCGTTGCAACAACGGCAGCGGACAGGAGCGGGGCAGCAGGTGGACGTGTCGATGTTGGGCGTGCTGACGTCTCTGGTCGCTGCCGAGCCATTCGACCTGCTCGAGGCATGCGGGCTGGCGCAGCGGACCGGGCGTATGGTTCCTCGTCTCACGCCCTTTGGCATCTACGAGTCTGCCGATGGCCACGTCGCGATCTGTGCGCCGACGGAGCAGTTCGCCCGCGGTGTGTTCGACGCGATCGGCCATCCCGAGTTCGAACGCGATCCGAGATACGCGACGCGGGACGCGCGGGTGCAGCACGTGGATGACCTGAATGCGCATATCGAGCGATTCACTCGAACCCAGGCAACGGCCGCATTGCTGGCGCTTCTCGAGCAGCATGGTGTCCCGGCCGCCGCGGTGCGCGAGCCTGCGGCGGCAGTTCGTGACCCGCGTGTGCTGGCCCGCGGTGAAACGGTGCGGCTGGACCACCCTCGTTTCGGCCGGGTTGCCGACGTGATTGGCATGGGTGTGCCGATCAGGTTCTCGGACAGCACTGCCGCCGCGCTGCGACCGGCACCCGCGCCCGGTCATGACAACGATCTGGTCTACGGTGAGTGGCTCGGGTACGGGGAGGCCGGCGTCGCCCGACTCCGGGCCGCGGGCCTGATCTAATGGACTGCATCAACGACTCCGTCAGTGGAACACCGGGCTGTCGACGGCGATTCTATGGGCCAACCAACGGGCGGCCCACTCTAGAAATCACAAGAACGGTCCACTAAGGCGTTCAGCACAATGTCGGACGCGCGGGCCATTCTCTCCGAAGCCTTCGGGAACCACTCCACTCGCGATGGCGACATGACCGATCACGCGGAGCCGGTGGCCATCCTGTCGTGGCCGGCGGTCCCGGTCGAGATTGTCCGGGCGGCGGGCCTGCGTCCAATCGTGGTTCGTGGCGAGATGGCGCCGACCCCGCTGGCCGATCGCTGGCTCGAGCCCGACGCGTTTCCGAACCGGCTCCGGCAGCTGGTGGACAGCGCTCTTGCCGGACATTTCCGTCACGCGATGTGCGTGGTCCTGCCGCGCACATCCGATCCCGACTACAAGGCGTTCCTGTACCTGCGTGAGCTGATCCGTCGGAGCGTGACGCCGCCGGAGCCTCCCATCCTCCTGTTCGATCTGCTGCAGTCGAACGCGCCTGACGTGCGCACCTACGATGCCGCGCGGACGCGCGATCTCTTCGACACGCTGGTGACCCTTCGCCAGCGGGCGGCGTCTCTCGACGATGTGCACGACGCCATCGAGCGCACCAACCGCGCGCGGGCGGCCATGCGACGGATCCTGGCACTGCGGCGCGGCCCTCCGCGGGTGAGCGGGACGGAGGTGTTGCCTCTGATCGGCGCGTTCTGGCGACTTGCCCCTGACGAGTACGCCGCGCTCGCCAACCAGGCGGCCGATACGCTGAGCCGGCGTCCGCCGCTCGCCGGTCCGCGTGTGCTGCTGGCCGGTGCGCCGGTCGATCATCCGGCGCTGCACGCGGCGATCGAATCGCTTGGCGCCATCGTCGTGGCAGAACCCGGCCCGTGGGGCACTGATGCGCCGGGTGAGGACGTGTCGTCCGACGGCGATCCGTTCATGGCTCTGGCCGAGCGTTACCGCCGCAGCGCCATCGGTCCACGGATGCCGCTGACGGCGGTGCAGCAACTTGTCCGGCTGGTGGCGGACGACGTCGATGCCGTGGTCGTGTCGCTGCCGCCGGAGGACACCGTCTTCGGGTGGGACTACCCGGCGCTCCGGGCATGGCTGGATGGCCGTCAGCTGCCGCACCTGTGTGTCACCAGCGACCCCTGTCTGCCGCTCGGCCCGGCCGACCGCGACCGAATCGCGGCGCTGATCGCGGCAGTGACGCCCGGGGTCGGGGCGCGTCATGGCTGACAAGCAGCTCGACGCCACGCGTGCCGCCACGGAGTTTCAGAAAGCGTGGTTCGTCGAGCTGCGCCGACGCGTGTTCGACGAACGGCAGCCATACGCGCTCGTCCAGGCCGACGTGCCGTTCGAGCTCTTCGATCTGCTGGATGTCCCGGCGGTCAGCAATCAATGGTGGGCGGCGCTGATCGCCGCCAGACGCCAGGCGCCGCTCTACCTCGACGCGATGCGCGCCGACGGCCTGCACGACGGACTCTGTCGTTACTGCAGTCTCGGATTCGCCTCGACGCGTTACGCGCACGTACAGGAGGCGCCGTGGGGTGGACTCCCGCCACCACGGCTTCTGTGTGCCAGGCTCACCTGCGATTGCATCCAGCGTGTCTTCGCCTTGTGGGCGCAGGCGCTGGGCGCCGAATTCTTTGAGATCGATCACCCGGGGGCCAGCGATCTGCCCGTGCGCTGGTGGGAGATCGGCCGGCACGAGTGGCGCTCGCTCGTCGAGCCGCATCGGCTGGCGTTCGTCGTCTCGACGCTCGAGCGCCTCGTCACGCGCCTCGAGGCGATCAGCGGCCGTCAGCTCGATCGCGACGCGCTTCGCCGTCGTCTCGAGATGGTGAATGTTCAGGAGGAGATCTTCGACGCGACGCGCACCCTGATTGCGACCGCTCCCGAAGTTCCTGTGCGGATGACGGAACAGATTAGCAACGTGATGGCCACGCAGTGGGTGCGTGGCTCCGGCTGGGCGATCGCGCATGCGCGAGCGTTCCACGACGAGGTACAGCGCCGGGTCGAAGCTGGTGTTGCCGCCTGCCCGGGCGAGCGCGCCCGTCTCATGTGGGTCGGCGCCGGCCTCTGGCACGACACCGACTTCTACAACGACTTCGAGGAGTCTCACCGTGCCGTGTTCGTCTGGTCGATGTACCTCGCGTTCGGGCCCGACGGATACATACGCTACGGCCTCGACGATCCGATGGCGGCGTTGGCCAGCCGGACGGCGAGCTTCAACGAGTACCTGCACAACCCGCCATGGGCGGCCGAGTGGATCGTGGAACAGGCGCGAAGCCATCGCATCGATGGCGCGCTGGTCCTGCGCCCCCGCAGCATGAAGCCGGCGTCCACCGGCCGGTTGTTCATCGAGCGTGCGCTCGAGGATGCGGGGATCCCGGTCCTCCCGATCGAGGCGGACGTGGTTGACGCTCGTGCATGGGATCCCCTGACGGCGCGTACGGCCGTTCGCACGTTTCTCGATACGCGGGTGATGGCATGACCACGGCAGCGGCGTCTCCGCGTGTGGCACCGGGGGCGTGGCTCCTGCCGTTCGGCGTGACGCTGGTGGCGATGTTTGCGCTGCAGCTGTCCAACCTGGGGTTCTCACCGCTCCTGCCATCGATTCAGCAGGACTTCGCGATGAGCTACACCCAGCTCGGCCTCTTCACCGCCATGTACGGCTTGCTGGCGATGCTGCTCAGTGTCCCGGCCGGATTCAGCGCGAAGCGCTTCGGCGAGAAGCGGGTGCTGGCTCTGGGCCTTCTCGGCGTTGCGGCGGGGAGCGTGCTCCTCGGCGAGGCGTGGAGCGCCGAGACGGCGATGGCCTTCCGCGCGGTGACCATCTTCGGATACCGGTTTGCCTTCGTCAGCGTCCTGATCGCCGTGGCGCTCACGGCGCCGCTCTCGTTACGCGGCCGGACGATGGGCGTGGTTGGCGCGACCTCGTCGCTGGCGTCCGTCATCGGAGCGCCGCTCGGCGGCATCCTGGTGCGGGAGTTCACCTGGCGGACCGCGATTCTCGGATACGCCGGGATGGCGGCTCTCGGCGCTGCCGTTTTCTGGCTGTGGTATCGCCCGTCGGCCGATGCCAACACGGCTGCCGTGCAGGCAGACGACGCCGGCGGTCCGCGAATCAGCGCGCTCCGATCGCCCGTCGTCTGGATGCTGGCACTGATCGTCGGGCTCGGCGGCTTCGGTCAGTTCACGGTGACCTACTTCGTACCGAGCGTGGCAAAGGCGCTGTATGGGCTTGACGCGGCGTCGGCCGGCGTCATCATCAGCACCGGGTATATGGCGGCGATTGTGGTCAATCTCGTCGTCGGGCTTCTGGTCGATCGTTACCACAAGCTGCTGGTGCTTGCCGGCCTGTTCGTGTTGCTCGCCGTCGCCTCCGCGTCGATGACCGTCGAGCATCTGCTGATGTTTCGGGTGGCGAGCGCCGCGGTCATCGGCTTCGGGTTCACGGCAGCCAATCAGCTCTATGGACTGGCGGGCAGCGTCATGCCGCGTCGGGAAGCGGCGAATGCGATGGGCGTCGTCAGCCTCGGTGCTGGCCTGTTCGGATTCTTGGGGCCGTATATGCTCGGCGCTCTTCGCGACCTCACGGGTTCGTTCGCGGCTGGCTTCTACATGGTGGCGGTCGCGGATCTGATGACACTGGGGTTGATTGCCGTCCTGTATCGATTGACGCGGACCCGCGTCACACCGGCACCGGTCTGAGGCTTCATCACGAGGCACACTTATGTTCACCAGGAATCTTCTCGTGCTCGCCATCGGGGCGATGGTCGCGGTGACCGTCGTCGAACTCCCGGCGCAGTCGCCCGCGGCGCCGGCCACGGCGGCGCAGGCATCGGTTCCCGCAAAGACACGCGCGACCGGGGACCAGCGGCGCCAGTATGTCTTTGCGCCCACCGGCCAACAGTTGCCATACCGGCTGTTCGTGCCGCCGTCATGGGACGGCAAGAGCTCCTTGCCAGTCATCCTGATGCTCCATGGCGGCGGCGCCAACGAAAACAGCTACATGGAGATGACGGACGGCCTGCTGATGAAGCTTGCCGCGCAGCATGGCTACATCGTGGTGTCGCCGCTCGGCTTCACGCCGCTCGGGGCGTTCGGCAACCCGTTACGATTGCCGGCGGTGTACGGCGAGAGCGCAGCGGCGGCGACGCAGCGGGCCGCGGTGACGCCGGTTCGGCAGCGCGAGCTCAGTCTGAGCGAGCTCGACGTCATCACCGTCCTCGACCTGGTGACGGAAGAGTACGGCGCCGACCGGACGCGGACGTTCCTGGCCGGCCATTCCATGGGCAGCGGCGGCGCCTGGCACCTGGCGGCGCGGTATCCGGAACGGTGGCGCGCGGTGGCGCCGATGTCCGGTCCGTTCATCGATGCCACGACGTACCCGTTCGACCTGATTCGGCGTCTGCCCATTTTCATGACCGAAGGCACCGACAAAACGCCGTCGCTGGAGGGAAGCCGCGCGCTCTCGACGTTCATGCGCGGCGGCAATTTCGTGTTCGAGTACCTCGAAGTCGATGGCAATCACGGCAGCATGGTGCCGATGGTCTGGCCGCGGATCTTCGACTTCTTCAACCGCTATAAGAAGTAGGCGGGCCGCGCCGTGGGGCCGCACGATCCGGAATCAGCGATGGAGACATACCGATGACGATGGCCGGTTTCCGACGAGCACTCATCGTGGCGGCAATCCTCGCTCGCGCCACCGCTGCCGCCGCGCAGGCACCACAGGAGATTCGTCTCTGGCCGGGCAAGGCCCCCGGTTCGGAGAACTGGTCGGTGCCCGAGACGACGACCACCTCGCCCTCGGGCGATCGGACGATCTCGAATGTCAGCGATCCTAGCGTCACGGTCTATCTGCCACCTGCGGACACGGCGACAGGCGCGGCGGTGGTCGTGGCGCCAGGCGGCGCGCTGCGCGTGCTCGGGTGGGACAACGAGGGCGTCAAGGTTGCGCAGTGGTTGAACAGCAAAGGGATCGCGGCGCTCGTGCTGAAGTACCGGACCCTGCAGGCAATGCCGGCTACGAGCCGGGGCCGGGGCGCGGGGCCCGGCGCGCCCCCCGCAGCCGGCGCCGGCGGGCGCCAGGAGCTCGACATCAAGAAGGGGAATGCGAATCCGGCTCCGAATGATGCCGCGCTGACCGAGGTGTTGCGGATGGGCACCGCCGACGCGCAGCAGGCTCTGCGTCTCGTGCGCCGGAACGCTGCGGCATGGCGCATCGATCCGGCCCGCGTCGGCATCATGGGTTTTTCCGCCGGCGGCGGCATTGCGGTCGGCACCGCGCTCGCCGACAAGTCGGATGCCTCCCCGGACTTCCTCATCTCGGTCTACGGTCCTTCGCTGCAGGACGTGGATGTTCCGGCGCACGCGCCGCCACTGTTCATCGCCGTTGGTTCGACCCACTTCAACGTCACCAACGGCTGTCTGGCGCTGTTCGCAGTGTGGAAAGCTGCTGGCAAGCCGGCGGAGATTCATGTCTATGATCAGGTCAGCGCCGGCTTCGGCATGTCAATGCGAGGGCTGCCGGTGGATACGTGGAACGAACGGCTTCTTGATTGGATGGTCGCACGCAAGCTGACGCGGCGATGACGATGACTTCACGGCACAGTCGATGGGTGCTGATCTGCAGCGGCTTGACGCTGCTGGCTGTTGCGTTGTCGTCGGCGCAGCAACGGCCGCCGGCCTCACCAGCGCGCCCGAACGTGCTCCTGATCATGACCGACGACCTGGGCTATGCCGATCTCGGCAGCTATGGCGCCACCGACATCAAGACACCGAACCTGGATCGTCTTGCGCGTGACGGTGTCCGATTGACCGACGCGTATGCAAACGGCGTCCTGTGCAGCCCGACCCGTGCCGCATTGATCAGCGGGCGCTATCCGCAACGCGGAGCCATTGAGACCGCGCTCGGTCCCGAGGGCACGCGCGGACTGGCGGTCACCGGAACATCGCTGCCGCAGATCCTGAAGGATGCCGGCTATCGTACGGGGCTGATCGGGAAGTGGCATCTGGGCGGGAGTGTCAGCGGCGCGTCGCGCGTCGGCGGGCCCCGTGCTCACGGGTTCGATGCCTTCTTCGGCCTGATGGGCAGTCACGTGGACTACTGGCACCACAACCGGGGTCCAGGCCAGGAGGACCTGTGGGAGGACGAGACGAAGATCTCCCTCGATGGTCAGTACCTGACGACCCTCATCACCGATCGTTCGATCCGGTTCATCGAGCAGAGTGCCGCAGCGCAGCAGCCGTTCTTCGTCGACGTCGCCTACAACGCGCCGCACTGGCCCTACAACCGTCCGGACCAGCCGTCACCGGCACCGGGAAGCGGTGCTCACGTCCTGGCCAGTGCCGAGAACCCACCGACGCGTGCCGACTACGCCACCATGGTCGAGGCCGCCGACAGCGGCATTGGCAAGATACTCCAGGCGGTTGCGCGCCTGGGTCTGACCAACAACACGATCGTCATCTTCACCAATGACAACGGCGGCGAGTGGCTGTCGAGTGGTGGTCCGCTCTTCAATCGCAAGTGGACCGTCTGGGAGGGCGGCATCCGCGTGCCGGCCATCGTCAAGTGGCCGGGGAAGATCCGTGCGGGCTCGGTATCGGATCAACCGGCGATCACCTTCGACTGGAGCGCATCGGTCATCGCCGCTGCCGGCGCGACGGTGCCGCCGCAGTACGAGGGCATCGACGTCTTCCCCATCCTCGAGGGACGGGCGGCGAAGGTCGAGCGGACGCTGTTCTGGCGTTCGGCGCCGAATTCGAACCGGACGCAGCAGGCGGTGCGCCAGGGTGACTGGAAGCTGGTTGTCGATGCCGGCCACCTGATGCTGTTCAACGTTCGCAGCGACGTCGGCGAGCGCCAGGACATGACCGCGAAGCGGCCGGAGATCGTCCGCCGCCTGCGGCCGCTGCTGACGGCGTGGACCCAGAGCGTGGACGCCGACGGCAAGGCGGCGACGAAGTAGAACGTCCGCGGCGCGGTCTCAGGCCGGTCGCCGCCGTTTAGCCGGTGGCGGCGCCTCGCGTGCTGCGCCGCTGCTCTGACGCACCAGATCGACGAACCCGCGCACCAGCGGCGACGCATTGCCGCTCTTCCAGGCGACGGCGATCGACACCATCGGCGTCGGATCGGATGCCAGCGGCTTCAGGACGACGCCCGGCGGCAGCAGCGAGCCGACCGAGTCTGGCAGCAAAGCAAAGCCGAGCCCTTCCTGTACGAGTTGCAGGTGGCCGAGCACGTTGTCGGCCTGCGAGACGGCGTGCATGCGGATGTGGGTCTGGCGGTAGAGCAGGGCGATGGCGTCGTGGAGCGCCGGCGCCAGCGATCGATCCATCGTGATGCACGGCAGGTCGTGCAGCGCCTCGACCGGAATGCGCTTGCGTCGCGCCAGCGCATGATGCGCCGGCAGCACCACGACAATCGGTTCACGCAGCAGTTCGACGACTTCGAGTCCGTCGGTGCTGCTCATCGGGCCACGCACGAACGCGACGTCGAGGGCACCGGACTGCAGGCCCTTGATCGGGTCGAGCGCGTACTTGCTGTGCAACACGATACGCAGGTTGGGGAGGCTCGCTGCCAGGCGGGGCCGCAGCGCCGGCAGGATGCGTACGTCCGCGGCGGGAAATGTGCCGACCGACAGTTCGCCGGCGCGGCCGTCGGCCGCCTGCTTCGCCAACCGCCCGGCGTGATCGATGCGGCCGAGGATGTCCTTGGCTTCGCGCAGGAAGATGCGTCCCGCGTTGGTCAGTGCCACGTGGTGACGGCTGCGGTCGAGCAGCATGACGCCGACGGCCGATTCGAGCTGACGAATCTGCTGACTGAGCGAAGGCTGCGACGTATGGAGGCGAGCCGCGGCCCGGGTGAAGTTCAGTTCCTCGGCGACCGCCACGAAGTAACGCAGATGCCGGAGCTCCACGCGACACAGGCTAATCGTCCGCGCGAGGAATGGCAATGGCAGTGTGGAATCGTGAGTCGCGGCGCGTCTCACCGAGGGTGACTGAAAGTCTGGCGTCTCGGTGACCGCGCGCCGTACACTTGCCGTCAACTTTTGCACTCCATGCGGCGTCAGCCGCGAGGAACCGCGATGCGTCCGAACAGACCACAGACGGGGAGCCGACTGCGAGCGGCGTGGCTCCGTCATTCCCAAGCAGGCCTGGTGTCAGCCGGCGTCCTTGTCTTCGGGGCGCTGTCGATTGCCGCCCAGACGGGAGCGTCGGGTCCATGGTGGGCGCCAGGTCAAGGCACGCCGCTGCCGGCCTACGCCACATACGAGAATGATCGTGGGCAGGTTGGCCTTCTGAACACGGCCGGAGCCGTCGAGACCAAGGGGCACCCGTTCTTCGAGGCGATCGGCACCAACGGCCGCGCGTGCGTGACCTGCCATCAGCCGTCCGATGGGATGGCGCTGTCGCTTCGCAGCATCCGCGAGCGATGGAGCGCCACCGGCGGCAAGGATCCGTTGTTCGCGGCCGTGGACGGCATGAACTGTCCGAATCTGCCGGCCGGCGACCCGAGGTCCCACTCGCTGTTGCTCGAGCGTGGCCTCGTTCGCGTCGGGCTGCCCTGGCCGCCGCTCCGCGCCGACGGCAGGCCGATCGATCCGGAGTTCACCATCGAGGTGGTGCGTGATCCGTCCGGTTGCAATACCGACGCGGTCTACGGGCTCCAGAGCAGCCGGCCGACGATTTCCGTCTTTCGACGTCCGCGTATGGCGGCCAACACGAAGTACACGACGCATCAGGGCTTCGGCGTCGGCCTGTTCGTCGGCAAGAACGGCATGCCCGCGGCGATTGACCCCGAGACCGGCCGGCCGACCAGCATGAACCTGATGTCCGACGCCCGGGCGCCGACATTGAGTCTGCAGGCGGCCGACGCCGCCGCGAAGCACTTGCAGGTGTCGGGGACGCTCTCCGCCGATCAACTCGCGCGCATCGTCGCGTTCGAGCGGCAGGTCTACACGGCACAGGTGACGAGTGCCGGTGCGGGAAGTCTCGTCGAGCAGGGTGGACCACCCGCCTTTGGTCCGCGCAACCTCGCTGCCGGCGACGCCGGTGTGCTCGGGAACAACACCAGCCGCTACGTCTTCCCGATGGCCGGCCAGTGGACGACACTGCCTCGCACCGCCGACGAGGCCGACAACGCGCGTAACGCGGCGCGCGAGTCGATCGCCCGCGGCCACGACGTGTTCATGTTCCGCACCTTCTGGATCCGGGACTCGATGCACCTGAACACGGTCGGCCTCGGCAATCCGGCGAAGCGCACGTGCTCAACCTGCCACGGCATGCACATGACCGGCATGGATACCGCCAACGGCTGGATGGACATCGGCACCACGAACCTGCCGTGGGCGACGGAGGTGCCGCTCAACCCGTGGACCGAGGCCAGGCCGCAGATGCCGCTCTTCCGCATCACCTGCAAGCCGGGCGTGACGCCGCATCCGTTCCTCGGCCGTGTCATCTATACGCAGGACCCCGGCCGCGCGCTCATCTCCGGGCAGTGCAACGACGTCGGGACGATCGTGATGCAGCAGTTTCGTGGTCTGTCAGCGCGGGCGCCGTACTTCTCCAACGGATCGGCGGCCACGTTGCGAGAGCTGGTGGACTTCTACGATCGGCGCTACAGCATCGGTTTCTCCGAGCGCGAGCGTCAGGATCTCGTGAACTTCCTGGGGGCACTGTGATGAATCGGCTTCGTCTCTGCGGGCGGGCTGTGGCCGTGCTCACCGCGTGCGTGGTCGCCGGCAGCAGCGCGGTGCGCGGCGCGGACGGACGACTCAATTTCGTCAGTTGTCCGATCGTGCGTGATACCGCGTCGGTACCCTGCTGGCTCGCCGAGTACGAAGGCGAGCTCTATTTCCTCACGATTCAGTCCGACGTCAGCGCCCCGGTCACGCCGCCGTGGCTGGGCCACCGCGTGCTGGTCGAGGGCACCCTGGCGGACGAGCCACGCATCTGCGGCGGCATCGTCCTCAAGCCGGTCCACCTGTCGGTGCTTCCCGAGCGGGATGCGTCCTGCAACACGATGCTGCCAGCGGAGGCGCGCTACGACCTGACGTTCGAGCCGCCACGGCCGCCGGGCCCGAGCAAGGGGCGGCTCGCCTTCGATGCCGCGCCCGCCGGGCCGCGGCGGACTGATGCGGCACCGCCGCCGACGGAGGTCGTCATCCCCTACGACTTCGACGGCCTCGTTGGCTTCAACCATCCGCGCTACCTGTCGCAGGTACTCGACATCGCCCGCGCCGCCAAACCGCGCGAGATCGAGATCGTCGGCTACCGTGGCGCCGTGCGCCTGTCGAATGGCCAGAACATGGTCGAGGCGGACAGCATCGGCAGGCGGCGCGCCGAACAGGTGGCGATGCTCCTGCAAGGCGTCGGGTTGACCGACCCGGCATACAAAGTTCGCTGGGAGCAGCAGGCCGCCACGCCGACCGGTGTTGACGACCATCTGCTGCGTCGGGTCGTCGTCACCGTCCGCCGCTGAACGACAGTGTCGCCTGACCCGGCATCCCGCCCTGTCGGATTAATGTAAGGTGGCCTTACAATAGCCCCGACGCACGACCCGGCAGACCTGCCGGGCCTGCGTGACGAGGCTCTGCGGTGCCGCGCCCCGGCACGTCCGACAAGGAATGAACATGAGAGACAGACGAGGCGTGATGAAGATCCTGTCCGTCGCGGCGGTGGCCGTGATCCTGTCCGGCGTCGCTCCAGCACGGAGCGCAGCGGCGCGTCAGGCCGCAGTGCCAGCGGTCATGGTGCCGCACGAATCCTGGTCGTGCTTCCTGCCCGGCGGCATACCCGCTCCGGAATCCGGCATCTTGCTGTTCACCGCCGAGATGTCGCTCGATCGCGTCGCCGACATCGGCAGGACCCAGTACGGCCGACGTCAGGTGGCGGTGGGGCGGGAAGGCACCTTCAGCGGTTCGAAGCTGTCTGGAACCGTGATGACCGGCGCGCTCGACTACGAATTGACGCTTGGCAACGGCGTCATCGAGATCGAGCAGATTTTGGTGCTGCGGACCGCCGACGGCAAATACATCCACGCCCGCACGGCCGGTACCGGGCCGGACGCGAAAGACGTTCGCGTCGTCATGGATTTCGAGGCGCCGAACGCCAGTGATGCTGCGTGGCTCAACACCGGCACCTATGTCGCACGGCGCGTGCTCAACCCGACAGCGAAGACGATGACGCTGCGGGTGTATGACGTGTCGGCGTTCAAGGCGCCGGCGAATCCGAGCGGCGCGATCCGCATCAGCAAGCCGGCGGGTGTTCCGCCGCAGCCGTGGGACTATCGCCGTGCCGCGCCGGGAGAGAAACAGGGGCCGCAGCTGAT
>Ga0173480_10000024_pt1 | contig 33869 bp, 22 predicted proteins | sample NitcycUS209509C1_FD_122622 | JGI IMG/M metagenome (GOLD analysis project Ga0173480, IMG submission 122622) | Soil microbial communities from Arlington Agricultural Research Station in Wisconsin, USA - Nitrogen cycling UWRJ-S209-509C-1 (version... | ecosystem: Environmental > Terrestrial > Soil... | reverse complement strand
TTCAGCTCGGCTCCGACGCCACGGCCGCCCGCGGCGTCACCGGTCTGCACGCGATCGGCCGACACCTGTCCGCCCGTCTCGGCGCCGTCGCGGGCGCGACCTCACGAGGCGTCGACTCCGTGACCGCCCTCACCGCCACCCTCGAGCAGGCAGCGCATCGCGCCACGGTCCGCGGCGGAGAGGCCGCGACGCAGGCATCAGGGGCTTCGCTGCGGGCAGGACGGCGCCTGACCGCTTGGGTGGATGCCGCCGCGGCCAGGGCGCGGGTCACCGCGGTCTCCCGCATCCTGCATGACGGGGCGGTGGCCAGGCTCGCGCTGGCCGACATGCCGCCGTGGGCCCGCCATGGCTTGATGGCACCGGCGATGGCCGTAGCGTTGGCCGCCACGCTGGCGGCCTCCAGCGGCGTGCTTCTGATGTCGTGGCACCCGGCCGCACCGGACGCGCCGGCCGCACCGGCGGTCAGCTCGATTCCGCCCGCCCGTCCGGTGGAACCGGGCCCCGCGATCACCGAGCGATCCGCGCGGCGAGCCGGTAGGAATCCGGCGCCGGGTAGAGTCGCCAAGGCTCCCGCCGCCAGCACGAAGTCTGTTCGTGCTGCGACTCCGGCCGCGCTCCCCGCTTCCGGGCGCACCGGCAGGTCCGTCAACGCCACCCAGGTCCAGGCCCTGTGGGGGAAAGCCGACACGCGGTCTCTCGATCGGGCGCTCTCGGCAGTCAGGAGCGCGACGCTCGCGTTCCAGCGCTGCAACCTGCAAATGACATCCGCCGACGCCGCCGTCGCGCACTGCGACGAAGCCCGCGTGAGCGAGGGCCCGTCCTCATCACGGCGGCGGCCGGTGGCCTGGACCATCGACTTCCGCCGCGACGACACGCGCTGGCAGATCGAACGGATCTCCACCAGCACCACGGCGTCGAACCGCTGACGCCGTCGCCGGGAACCACCGCGCCGTCACCGGGCGCGGCGCTATTTCGGCTTCTCGATGTGGTGCGTGGACCTCTCGTTCTCGTTGCAGATGAACTCGATCATCTCCGAATCCACCATCAGCCGATGGTTGACTCGCACCGTGAACGGCTTGGTATAGGCCTTCTTGTCGTCGATGGTGATGTCGATTTCGAGCGCGCCGAAGTTCGGGCGGCGGAAGCGCTCGGTCATCTTCAGCGCGTCGGTGTACGGGCTGCCGTTGACGTCCAGCCATCCCGCGCGCTCGTCGCCGAGGAAGTTCGTGGTCTCGACGACCAGCGTGTCGCCCTCGAACCAGCCGCGCGAGTAGCCGAACCACCACGGCGTGGGATCGTTGGTCGGCGCCGGCCGGCCGTCCATGTAGATGTAGCGCAGCCCGTAGTTCGACTCGTAGGTGATCAGGATCAGGTTCTTGGTCTGGACGATCTGTCGCGGCTGCGGGTGGTTGTGGTACTGCATCAGGCCGATCGGCAGGCACCACACGTCGGGATTGTCCTTGCTGTTGTCGGCCATCCGCTTCTTCTTCAATTCCGCCGCCCACGGCTGGAGCGGCAGCGGATAGCCACGGCCCGCCACCTCGAAGAACTGTGAGACGGGAACCGCGTTCGGGTCGACCGGCGGGGGTGGCTGTGGCGCGCCGGCCGCCCGGCCGCGGCCGCCGCCGCCCCCAAAGCGGAGTTCCCAGATCCCCGAAAAATCCACCTTGCCGTCCGCAGTACGCGGCGCCGGCCCGTCGAGCACCGGCTTGCCGTCCGCCGTGCGCGGCACGTCCGGCGTCGGGTACGACGGCCACTGGGCCGCCACTGTCGCCGACATGGCCGCGACGATCGCCATCACACTCGTCCTGACTTTCCAACCACCCACGCTGACCTCCCCCCGAATACCAGGTGCGAGCGGGTCGTCATGCCCCGCGCGTCACCGCGAATGTTAGCGGCAAACCCCCGTGACGCAGAACCCCCGCGCAGGCCCTGGTCTCTCGGCCTGTTGCACACGAAAACCGCACCTGCACACGAAAACCGCAAACCTCGCCGGATCCCGGCTCCGAATCGGGCAACTCTTCCATACGATGCATGACGTATGGAACAGCCCGCCGTGATTGCCGACCGTCTCCCCGGCTCGCCGGTGACCGAGTTCCTGCCCCGCACGCTCGACGAGGATCCGCACCTGCTGGAGCAGAGTCACCGCCTGCGGTATCAGGTGTACTGCCTGGAACGCCAGTTTCTCGACTCCAGCGGGTATCCCGACCGGAGCGAGAGCGACGAATTCGACGGCCACTCCGTACACGTCGGCGCCATCGACTCCTTCGGCGAGCTGGCCGGGACCGCTCGCATCATCAAGCCGAACCCCCGCGGGTTTCCGATGTTCCGCCACTGCGAGCTGTTTCCGGACCTCGGCACGTTGGACTGCCCGGGTGCGATGGCAGTGGAGGTGTCGCGAGTCGCGATCAGCCGCGACTACACGCGGCGCCGGCGCCGGACCGAGCCCTTCATGACCTTGATGACGGCCGTCTTCCTCGCGGCCAAGCAGGAAGGTGCGACACACGTGATCGGCGCCACCGACGCGGCCCTGCACCGGTGGCTGGTGCACCTGGGGTTCCCGTATCGCGTCTCGGGCCCGGCCGTCGACTACTACGGCCTCGTGGCGCCGTGTGTCATAAGCCTGCGCGAGCTCGACGACGTGATCCTGAGCGGCCGCTATCCGGCGCTCGAAGGCATCCCGGTCGGCCCGGCCCCCTTCGTCTGGCCGGGTCAGACGCGGTATCCGGTGAACGGCGCGGTGGCGATGGCGGCTGCGATCGATGCGGGAGGCTGTCGATGACGCCGACGCCGCTCTCGGTTCTCGACGCGACAAGCACCGAGCAGCTCCTGCTGACCGAGTTCCACCGCGCGGCCATGTACGTGCCGGCCTACGGCGTGCTGCTGCGGGAGCACGGGGTGCGGGCCGTCGACGTGCAGGACGTGGGCACGTTCTCGCGGGTGTGCCCGGTGCTGTCCAAGGTCAACACCTTCGATCGGTTTACGCTGCCGGAGCTGACCGTCGGCGGCCGGCTGCAGGACGTGGGCGAGGTGCTCACGAGCTCCGGCCACGGAGGCCGATTCTCTTTCGGCGTCATCAGCCGCGCGGAGGCAGCCGCGAGCGCATCGTTCGTGGACGCGGGGCTCGACGCGGCGTTCGACGTCAAGTCGAAGAAGACGCTCGCCATCAACTGCCTGCCGATGGGCGTCGCAGTGTCGTCGCATTGCATGACGGTCGCCACGACCAGCGTGCGTGAGGACATGGCCGTCGCGCTCGTCAAGACCTTCGGCGCCGACTACGACCAGATCGTGCTCATCGGCGACCCGCTGTTCATGAAGCGGCTCACCGATCATGCCCGCGAGCAGTCGGTGGACTGGAGCCGCCATCACGTGGGTGTCGTCGTCGGAGAAGAGACCTTCGGCGAGCACTTCCGCGCCTACATCGGCAGCTGCCTCGGGCTCGAACCGGATCGGCCGGGCGGAGGCCACATCATGTCGTCGTTCGGCGCCGCGGAGCTGGGGTTGAACCTGTGCTTCGAAAGCGGTGCCACGGCCGCGGTCGCCCGGGCCTTGCGGGCAAACCCGTCGCTGGCGCAAGAGCTCGTCGGGTCACCGTCGTGGGGCGCGTGGCGCCCGACCGTGCTCGAGTTCGATCCGCAGCGCACGTTCATCGAGGTGCTGGATCCCGACAGCGACGGCTACGGCAGGATTGCGATTTCGATGCTCGACCCCTCGCGCCAGGTGCCGCTGCTGCGCTACCAGACGGGCGACGTCGTACGGCTCCTCGACCGCGATCGTGTGGCCGCCGTGCTGCGCGATCAGCCCGCGGCACGCAGTACGATCGCGCCGTCGATGCTGGCGCTTCGCGGCCGGGTGAAGGAAGCGCTGCCCAACGGCTCGCAGGTCGGCGTGTACAAGGACGCGCTGTACGCCAATCCGGATCTGGCCCATCACGTCACGGGAGCCACGCGCCTCGTCTTCACGGACGCCGGCTTCACCATGCACGTCCAGCTGGTGAGAGGCCAAACGCCCACGCCGGCGCTCGAGCAGGGGTTGCTGCAGAACGTTCCGGCAGACCTCCGACCCTCACGCCTGCGGCTGTGGCGGTATCTGCAGTTCCCGTTCGGGATGAGCCTGGATTACGAGCGGAAATTCCAGCACTACATGCCGGGCGACGTCGAACCCGAATAGCCCCGTCGATCCGTCGCCGCGCCCGGGTGTCAGTTCGAGCCGAGCTTCCAGGTGAGGCCGATCCGGGCGGTGCGGCCGTTCTGCTGCACGGCGACCTGCACGTGCTGGTCGGACACCGGGTCCTCGTACTTGCTGTTGAACAGGTTCCGGACGCTTCCCGTCAGGTCCCAACTGCGTCCCAGCGGCTGCACCATCGTGATGTTGGCAGTGAAGGCCCCGGCCACGCTGGCCACGAAGAACGAACCGTCGTCGACCGGGCGAGCCACCGTGGTGCGGCTGCTCAGATACTGCCCCTCGACCGACACGAACGAGCGCGGTAATGGACCCGGCAGGCTGATTCTCCCTTTCGCGACGTGACGGGGTGAGTTCGGCAGCTCGGCACGGGTCTGCTGATCGACCGCGCTCTGCAGCGCGTAGCTGACGAGCGCGCGCGACTCTCCCTGGAGCCGCATCTGCGCCTCGAGTTCCAGCCCCTTGGCCCGCACCTGTCCCTGGTTCAGGAACGAGATCCCGACCAGCGAGTCGCCGTCGAGCGTTGGCGTGATCAGCCGGTCGGCCTTGTACCAGTAGCTCGAGACCGCCGTGCGCAGCCAGTCGTTGGCATAGCGCTCCCACACGAACTCGTGCGTGTCGATCGACTCCGGGCGAAGCGCGTGCACGCCGTCGCCGAAGTAGATGTCGTTGAGCTCGTACTCGTTCGGGGCCCGGAACGCGCTGCCGTAAAGGTACTTGAACGACTGCGCCGACGACGGCATGACGATCAGGGCGCCGCGCGGCGTGACCCGGTCGAAATGCTCGTAGCGGTCGTAGCGCAGGCCGCCGTTGACGATGAACCAGCGCCCGAACTTGATCTCGTCCTGGACATACAGCGCCTGCTGCATCGAGCTGTGGTCGATCGCAAAGAACGGGTTCGGGTCGTTGACCACCGTTCCCTTCTGATCCTGGTTCAGGTTGTTGATCACCTCGACGCCGGCGCGCAGCGTCTGCCGGTAGCGCAGCGGCTGCGTCACGCCCGCACTGGCGCTCCACCGTGCGCCCAGACCTTCGGTGAGCCCCACGGCCGTGGGCGTCCCGTCCGCCTCCACCCACCTCGGATAGATACCCGAGTACGAGAAGCGATCGTAGGACCCGCGCACCGTGAGGCGCGTATCGCCGAACGAGCGGCCGTAGTAGGCGTCGAGCAGGCCGTGCCGGTCGGTCGTCTGCTCGTTCCACAGCTGCTGGTTGAACATCGTCTGGGCCGAGGCGGTCGGCACATCGCGGTTCCGCGTACCGTACATCGAGGTAATGGCCAGCCCCTTGAAGGTCATCCGGCCGTAGAACTGCTTCGTGCCCTCGGCGTCGAGCCCGTCCGCGATGCCGTGGTTCGTGTCCGGCGTGTCGAACGCAGGGAAATACAGGCTCTGCATGCCATCGCTGTGCTCGACGGTGCCGGAGAACACGTAGTCGAGACCGTTCGACAGACGGTGGCCGCTGCTGGCACGCAGCAGTCGCGTGCCGAGCGTGCCAGCCTCGACGGTCGTCTCAGTGCCGTCGAGCGACTCGCCCGACCGCGTGATCACGTTGACCACGGCGAAGAAGGCGCTGTCGCCATACAGGGACGAGGCCGGGCCGCGGATGATCTCCACGCGCTCGAAGGTGGCAGGGTCGAGGCCGAACTCGGCGCCGATCTCGGCCTGGCCGAAGATGTTGTCGTTGACGCGGTGACCGTTGATGAGCAGCAGGATGCGGCTGTTGTAGTCGCCCGGCTTGCCGAACCCGCGCGCGCCGATGAAGCTGAAATTGCGGTCGTTGGTCACGTACATGCCGCGCACGCTGCGGAGAATGTCCGCCAGCGTCCGGTAGCCGTAGCGGTGGATTTCCTGGGCGGTGACGAACGACACCGAGGCCGGCGCCTCGATCGACGGCTGCAGCCGCTCCGAGGCGCCGAACACCTGTCCGGCGTCGATCTGCATGAGGTCCTCGAGACTGAGATCCGACAACGATTGAGACGCGGCCGGGAGCGGCGCCGCCAACAGGTACGCCAGGGCCACGGCGGCCGTCCGGGCGACGATGGCGGGTGGAATGCGACTAGTCATTGGGTCTCGCCATCACGAGCAGCCTCGAACTGATCTGAAGCCCGGCGCGCTTCGCCGATTCGAGGTGGATTCGGAAACGCAGCTGGCCGTGCTCGAAGAAGAACTGGGTCATGCCACCAGCCGAAGCAAACCCCTCGACATTGCTGATCGTCAGCACCGGCGTCTCGCGCAGCTCGGCGACCACCGCGGCCGCCTCGCGGACGGGCACGCCCGCCACGTAGAGGATTCGGCAGGTCCGCTTCGGCGTCGCGGGGTTGACGCGTGTAATGGTGATGGGACGGTCCATGAGTTGACGTCCCGCCACCGCGCGCTCGAGGGCGTCGCCCACCGCCGTGTCGCCCAGGACGCAGATCACGAAGGAGTCGGTCGCCGGCAGGTCGGGAGGCCAGGTCGTGAACCGGGCGAAGTTGTAGATGAAGGCCGCCTTCAGGGCCGGCTCCGTGACGTCCTGGGCCAACGCCACCCGGCCAGGCCACAGCGCGACGGCCAGCGCGAGCATGATCGCGCCGAGGGCTGGTGCATGCCGCTGCGGCCTTGCGCCGTGCGGTGCCAGGGGCCCAGACCTATCCATCGTCCCAGATCATCGTCACGCCACAGTCGGGACTTAAGGGGGGGCATGACCAGACGCCGAGGGCCGCTGCACGGCGTCACACACCGTGACGCGGCGATCACAACCATTGCGGCGATATGCCGATAAGAAGGGGCATGGCTCGGGATGGCCGCTAGCCTCTCGCTCTGGTTCCGGCGGCAGCCGGTGCGTCGAAAGCTCACGACCGCGGTTCTGAGCATCAGCGGCGTCACCATGGTCGCGGTGTGCGTCGTCTTCGCCGCCTACGGCTATCTCGATGCCCGCAGGCGTCTGGTGCGCGACGTCACGCTGCTGGCCGACGTCATCGGCACGACCAGCATCGCGCCGGTCACCTTCACCGACACCGCCGCCGCCACCGACACGCTGCGCGCCGCCGCGGTGAACGAGCACATCGTCACCGTGCAGCTCTTCCTGCCCGACGGCCGCCTCCTGGCGAGCTATGCCCGTCCCGGAAGCACGCTTCCGCGCCAGGTGGACGGGCAGACGCGGCCGGCGCCGGCGGCCGGCGCCATGTACACCGAAGATGTCCTGCGAATCGTCAGACCGGTCGTGCTCGACCGCGATCAGGTCGGCACGATCAGCGTGATCTCCGACACGAGCGAGATCTCCGCCAGCGCACAGCGGTTTGCCGCCATCGCCGGCGGGGCGCTGTTCGGCGCGTTCTGGATCGCCCTGTGGCTCTCGCGCGCGACGGCACGTTTGATCTTCACGCCGATCGCCAGGCTGATCGAGGTGACCCGCCTCGTGCGATCCAACGGGCGCTACGACGTGCGCGCCGACCCCGGCGACGGCGACGAGGTCGGCGAGCTGATCGGCCAGTTCAACGCCATGCTCGTGGAAGTCGAGAAGCGCGACCGGCAGTTGCTGCAGCAGCAGGAGAACCTCGAGCGCACCGTCAACCTGCGCACGCTCGAGCTCCAGACCAGCAACCTGGAGCTGATCAAGACCCGCGACCTGGCGATGGAAGGCAGTCGCGCCAAGAGCGAATTCCTGGCCAACATGAGCCACGAGATCCGCACGCCGATGAACGGCATCATCGGCATGACCGAGCTCGTCCTCGACGACCCGCTCACGCCCGAGCAGCGGGAGAACCTGGGCACCGTCAAGTCGTCGGCCGAGAGCCTGCTCTCGATCCTGAACGACATTCTCGACTTCTCCAAGATCGAATCGCGCAAGCTGGAGCTCGAGGCCGCCCCGTTCCGGCTGCGGGATCTGGTGGCCACGACGTTGAAGCCGCTCACCCTGCAGGCGCACCAGAAGGGGCTGGAGATCGTGTCCGACATCGGCGCGGGCGTGCCCGATCGGGTCGTCGGCGACCGCACCCGGATCCAGCAGGTGCTCACCAACCTGGTGGGCAACGCGCTGAAGTTCACCGAGGCCGGTTCAGTGCGGGTCGCAATCACCGAGCACGCAAGATCCGCCACGGCCGTCGGGCTTCAGTTCAGCGTCACGGACACTGGTATCGGCATCGCCCTGGAGAAGCAGGCCTCGATCTTCGAGGCGTTCCGTCAGGCGGACGGCTCGACGACGCGCAAGTTCGGCGGGACCGGCCTCGGACTGGCGATCTCGTCCACGCTGGTGCAGCTGATGGGAGGGCAGCTTTCGGTCGAGAGCGCGTCCGGCGCCGGGAGCACGTTCCGTTTCGCCCTGAACCTGCCCCTCGAGCCGGGCACCCTGCCCGCCGCGCCGGCGGCGCCGGTCTCGACCGTGTCACCCGCCGCCGTCGGCCGCCGCATCCTGCTGGTCGAGGACAACATCGTCAATCAGCGCGTCGCGCTCGGCATGCTGACCAGGCGTGGGCACCACGTGACGATCGCCCAGGACGGCCTCGAAGCCCTCGAGCGCCTCGAGGCCGAGACGTTCGACATCGTGCTGATGGACCTGCAAATGCCGCGCATGGGCGGCCTGGACGCCACCATGGAGATCCGGCGGCGCGAACGGGCCACTGGCGGCCACATCCGCATCGTCGCGATGACGGCACGCGCCATGGCCAGCGACCGCGAACAGTGCCTGGCCACCGGCATGGACGGTTACCTGTCCAAGCCGATCGACCGGGCGCAGCTCGTCGAAGCGGTCGAATACACCGGCGAGCGCGAGGACGAGCGTATCCCGGTGGCGCGGCCGCCGGTGCGCTGACCTCCGGGCGGCGGGCGCCGCGCTCCCCTTTCATTCCAGGCGCGACTCGTTCAGAATCCGCCGCATGGAGTTGCGCCACCTCCGCTACGTGGTCACGCTGGCCGAGACGCTGCACTTCGGCCGCGCCGCCGAACGGCTCCACGTGAGCCAGCCGCCGCTGAGCCATCAGATTCGCCAGCTCGAAGAAGAGCTCCGCATCAAGCTCTTCGACCGCACCAAGCGCCAGGTGCAGCTCACCGAAGCCGGCCGCATGTTCGTGCAGGAGGCGCGGGTGATCCTGGCGCAGGCGGCGCTCGCCGCCAACCTGGCGTCGCGTGTGCACCAGGGCGAAGTTGGCCAGCTGACGATCGGCGTGGCCGGGCCGGCCGATGCGCCGATCTTCATCCAGATCCTCCGCACGTTTGCGACGAAGCACCCCAAGGTGCGAATCGTCCTGCGCAACATGAGCAGCCTGGACCAGGCGCAGGCGATCAGCGAGGGCCGCCTGCATGTCGGGTTCGTGGCGCTGCCGATCGACGACGCGGGGCTCGCGACCGAGACCGTGATGCACCGGCCGATCTGGATCGCGCTGCCGGCCGACCATCCGCTGGCGAAGCTCGACCGCGTGCCGCTGCAGGCGCTATCGGGCGAGCCGCAGATCATGTTCGCGCGGAGCAACGGGCCGCGATTCTTCGACGCCGTGCTCGCGGCCTGCCGCGAGGCCGGCTTCAGCATGAACATCGCGCACGAAGTGGACAATCTCTACACCGCGAAGGCGCTCGTGGCCGCCGGGCTGGGCGTATGCCTGGTTCCCGCGGGGGTCGAAGACGGCCACTCGACCTCGTCGATGGTGGTGAGGCCACTCACCCCGCCGCTGCCGGACATCGACAGCCACATCGGGCTCGCCTACAAGCGGCAGCCCACCAGCGAGCTCGTGCCGCTCTTCGTCGACGCCGTGAAAGAGGTCGTCGCGGAGCACACCCGGCCCAAGCCGATGCGCCTCGCCTCGGTCTGACCGTACAAACAGGACGGGCGAGTGCATGGCACTCGCCCGTCCTCCCTACCTGCCTTACCCGCCCCACCCGCCTTACCGGCGAGCGCAGCGAGCCGGCCCTAGAAATCGAACTGCCCGCTGATCTTGAAGAAGCGCGCCGACATGATCGACAGCGGATTGAGATACGTCGCGCCGTAGTTCCGCTGGTACACCTCGGTCGTGTTCGAGTTGAACAGGTTGTAGACGTCGAGGTTCAACTGTGTCCTCGTCCTGCCGTACTTCAGGATCTTGCCAAAGCGAAGATCTACGGCGTTCAGCCGATCGCCGTACTCCGTGCCGGGTTCGACGATCTGCAGGAACTCGACGACCTGTCCGGAGCCGAACGGCCGGTTGAGTGACGTCTCGTTGACGACGCCGGGGATGTTGAGCGCGAGCGCCTGCGCCCCGAGGCTCTGGCTCTGGATCGACGGGAATTCGCTCCCCGCATAGGGCACGCTGCGGAACGTCCCGCTGAACAGCACGTCGATCTTCGGCACGGTGTAGGTCGCCAGCCCCTTGAAGGTGGTCTGCCAGCCGGACTCGCGGTGGCAGAACGCCTGTGGCCACTGCCCGATCCCGCCCAGGAACGTGTCGAGGAATCCGCCGGTCCCGCCCCATGGGCCGAAGATGTAGTACTCCGGGTGATTGGCGACCACGCCGCACGAGTCCTCGACCACGTTGCCGCTGCTGGTGCCGCCCTGGATGATGACGTCGCGCAGACGCGCGTTCATCGTGACGTCGACGCCGTTGTACTTGTTGTAGGCGCCGCCGAGATCATCGGAAAACGTCAGGAAGTTGTCGGCAGCCCGCGTGTAAGCGCCGGGCTTGATGTCGCGGAACGTCAAGGAGTACCCGCCGCCGTCCGGCAGTTTGGGATCGCGGGGCGCGGTGTAGGTGAAGGTGTCGAAGTCGGCCGGCGTCCACGCGCGGTTGACCGTGGCCGTCAGGTTCCCCCAGCTCCGCCGGAAGTATTGGACATCGAGCGAGACCCGCGGCGCGACCTCCTGCGTGATGCCCACGTTGAGATCCCAGCTGTACTCGCGGGAGTTCCAGCCGCCGGTCAGCTCAGGATCGGTGGTGAGCGGAGGGAGCGTCTTCAGGAAGGACGGGTTCCCCGGCCCGCACTCGCCGTTTGCCGCCGGGTTCGTGAGGACGCAGTTGACGACCTTGTCGTTGTTCCCGTCGCTCCACGATCGGTTCTGATCGACGCTGACGAAATGGCCGAGCCCGGCCGGACTGTAATTGACCCACTCGTCGACCGTGTTGAAGGTCGTCACGTAGCGGCCCGCGAAGAACTTCACCGCGGTCTTCCCGTTGCCGAAGAGGTCGTACGACGCGCCGAATCGCGGCATCAGATCCTTCTGCGAGAGCGGGCCCTCTTGCGCGGGGAACACAATGGCCGTGGGGATGAAGAGGTTCGGCCCCATCGTCTGCTCGGGGAAGTAGTCGCCCAGGTGCTCGAGGCGCAGTCCGCCCTGCAGCGACAGCCGCCCCAGCGTCCAGCGGTCCTGCACGTACACCGCGGACATGAACTGGTGCTGTTCCTGGGCCGAGTTCGCGTCGCCGTTGACCGTGACGCCGGTGGGTTGACCGCCCGTGAAGACGTAATTGAGCTGCGTGTCGTTGTAGAAGTTGATCGGATACATCGCGATGTTCTGGTGGAAACGGACACCCACCTTCGCGGAGTGCGACCCCGTGACATATGACGCGGAGCCCTGGACGATGTTCGTGTAGCCCTTGTGGCCGGACCAGTTCTCGGCGCGGTAGTTGATGCCAGGAATCGGGCCGGCAGTCTCCTGCACCGGGATCATCGTGGTGTCGAACGCGTTCTTCTGACGGCTGCCCCACCAGAAATACGCACCCAGCTGCGCGCTGCCTTCGAGGAGCAGCTTGTTCGACACCGGCGACGTCCAGCTCACCTGCGTCATCATGCTGGGATGGTTTTCGTTGGTCGTGTAGGCCTCGGGCGAGCGCACTGACGCGCCGAAGCCGAGCCCCGTCCCGTCGCCGCCGCCGTCACAGGCGATGCAGTGGTACTGGACGCTGTTCCAGAAACTCACCTTGTTGCGGGGGGTCACCTGCCAGGTCACCCGCGCGTTCGTCTGCTTCCAATAGCCATCGGTTGCCGCTTGATCGAGCGGGCGGCCGTTCTGCCCGTCTGCCGGAAGATAGTCCCATTTCGTTGGGTCGCCGGCGTTCAGGTTGGCCCACATGCTGGCCACGTTCTGCAGGCTGTTCTGATAGCGGAACGTCCCGAAGAACCACAGCTTGTCGCGGACGATGGGGCCGCCAAACGAGGGATTCAGTTCCCACAGCTTCTTCATCGAATTCGTCGCCGTCAGCCCCGAACCCTCGATGTTGCTGCCCTGCAGCGCGTCGCCCGTGCCGCTGAGGAAGACGCTCCCGGCAAACGTGTTACCGCCCGTCTTCGTGACGATGTTCATCTGCGGCCCGCCGGTCGTGGCTTCGCCGAGCCCGCCGCTGAGCGTGACGACCACCTCTTGCGAGTTGCCGACCTCGGGCATGTACCCCGAGACGCCCATCCCCTGATAACCGCCGTTCATGCCGTCGACGAGGACCTGCCCTTCGTTTCGCCGGCCGCCGTGGATCTGGAACACGCTGTAGAGCGCGGGGTTGGAGCCTTCGAAGTCGTTCTGCTGCACGTTGAGCGCGGGAACGAGCTGCGTGAACGACGAGTAGTTCCGCGACGTCGGAATATCCCCGATCGTCTGGCTGCTGATCACCTGCTGATTGCGCGTGCTCGTCACGTCCACCACCGGCGCCTCGCCGCTCACGGTAATGGTCTCGGTGACCCCGCCGACTCGCATTTCGCCGTTCACGGTGGCGACGAAGCTCCCGGAAAGCTGGATGCCCTCGCGCCTCACCGTGGTGAACCCGGACAATGAGAACGTCACCGTATACGTGCCGGGCCTGAGATCTTCGATCGAATACTGGCCGACGCCGTTGCTCACGACGGTCCGGACCTTCTCGATCAGGGCCGGGCTCGAGGCTTCAACCGTGACGCCGGGCAACACCGCGCCCGAGGCGTCGCGGGCCACACCGACGATGGACGCCTGGGCGAACACGGCCGCGGGTGCCGCTACGAGCGCGGCGAGCACGAGAATCCCCTTCAACACTCGATGCATGGTCCTCCTCCGCTGGAAAACGGTCGCAGAATCGGGCCTTGTGTACCAAAACGGCCACAGTGTCAGAAATACCTTATTGCTTCCGACTGAGACCTTTTGGGTATGAGTCGCCGGTTCCTAGATTTCCGGCGACATGACAGACAGGCGGACTCGGGCCCGGCTGTACGCGGCGAAGGTGGGGGCCGCCGCGAGGTTTGGGGGCGGCAGCCGCGCGGCGGGAGCGGCGCGAGGGTTCGTGCTACTTCGCGGCCTGCGGCAAGATACCCTTCGCCGCCATCAGCGATTCGAGCAGGGCCGCGGTTTCCGGGAAGCCCTCACCCGCCGCCTGCCGGACGCCGGGGACGCCGACGCCCTTGGCGAGGTCGAGGGCGGTTCTGCCGCTCGCGTCCTTGGCGCTGAGGTCCGCGCCGTGCTCCGCCAGGAACTTCACTAATGCGGTATAGCCGCGCTCGGCGGCGCCGTGCAGGGCCGACTGGTGCGGCACCGCGTTCGCGCTCGGCACCTGGCTAGGCCGGCCGCGCAAGCTGATCGCAAACGCCGCCGCCTGCGACGTGCCCTCGGGCACGACCGGCCGCGGTTCGCCGACCATGCGGGCGTTGATGTCGGCGCCCGCATCGAGCAGCAGTTTCATCGTCGCGAGCACGCCATCGTCGGTGCGGTTCCGGCCGCGGGTGACACGGGTGCCGAACTCGACGCCCGCCGCCGCCATCAGCGGCGTGACGCCCTCCTTGCTGGGCAGGTCCACCAGCGCCTTGTGCTGGAGCAGCAGCGCGACGAACGGCGCGTCGCCGGCCCGGGCCGCGCGCAGCAGGGGCGTGGCCCCTTGCGCCAGGATGGTGTCGCCGCCGCGATCCTGCGGCACGTCACGGTACGGCGGGCGCCGTTTGAGCTGCAGGTTCGGGTTGGCGCCAGCCTCGAGCAGCAGCTTCGCGACGTCGAGCGCGGTCACCGAGTCCTCGCTCGGCAGCACCGCCATGGCGCCGTTGCCCTTCATCGGGAGCGTGCTGACATCGGCGGCCATGTAGATCGGCGACCGGCCGAAGAGATCCCACTTGTTCACGTCGGCGCCGCCCTTGATCAGAGCGGTCGCGGCCTCGAAGTGGAGGTTCATCAACGCCATGTTGAGCGGCGTGATGCGCTCAGGATCCTCCAGGTCCGGATCGGCGCCGGCGGCAATCAGGTTCCGGACACAGTCCACGCACCCTTCGCGGGCCGCATAGAGGAGCGGCGTGAACCCGCCCTTGTTCATGTCCTTCGGCCGCGGCTCGGTGATGACCTTCCGCTCCCACTGCCGGATGACGCCGCGCGCGTTGAGGTTCGCGCCCTTCGACGCCAGCAACTGGACCATCTCGGCCTGCCCCTGCGCGGCCGCCCACATCAGGGCCGATTGCCCGCCGAAGGCCTCGGTGGCGTTGACGTCCGCGCCAGCTTCCAGCAGCCGCCGCGCCGCCGCCACCTTCCCGCTCCGGGCCACCGCCATCAGCGGCGTCTCGCCTTCCGGGTTCCGGGTGTTGGGATCGGCGCCGGCCTTCAGCAGCACGTCGAGGACCTTCTCCGAGCCGATAATCGCCGCCTCGGTGAGCGCCGTCGTCCCGAAGTGATTCTTGAGCGTGACGTTCGCCTTGGCGGCGATCAGGGCGCGGACCAGTTCGAGATCGTCGTTGGCCGCCGCCCACATGACGGCGGTGGTACCGTCGGGCCCCGGTTCGTTGGGATTGGCGCCCCTGGCCAGCAGGTGCAACGCCGCTGAACGGTCACCGCGCTCGACCGCCGCCACGAGCGGCGAATCCGCGGCCGACGCGATAGAGACCGAGAGCAGAATGGCCAGAAGTACGTGGGGGCCGGCTTTAGCCGGCCCTGAGCCCAAGGGCCGGCTGACTGCGGCCCCTACGACATTGGCGCCACGCATGTCAGATCTCCGAGAGAATGCCGCCGCTGTCGCCGAGCTTCTCCACCGGGATGTTGTTGCGGTCGAACAGCGTCACCAGCAGGTCGGCAAAGCGTGAATCCTGCGGATACTTCACGTGCTGGCCGCCCTTGATGCGGCCGTTCGCGTGGCCGAGAATCGCCGCCGGCAGCGGGTCGTTGTTGTGCTTGTCGCTGTTGCTCATGTTGCTGCCGAAGAGGATCGTCGAGTGATCGAGCACGGTGCCGCCGGCTTCCTGCGCCTTCGACAGCCGCTCGACGAACTTGGCGAACACCTCGGTGTGGTAGCGCTGAATCTGCACCAGTTTCGTCTGCTTCTCGGCGTTGTTGCCGTGATGCGAGAGCGGGTGGAAGCCCTCGGCGATACCGAGGTTGGTGTAGGTGCGCATGCTCGCTTCACGGTCCATCGAGAACGTGATCACCCGGGTGATGTCGGCCTGGAACGCGAGCGCCATCAGGTCGAACATCAGCTTGAAGTGTTCGGTGAGGTCGTTGGGCGTGCCGACGGGCGCGTCCGGAATGTCCAGCCTCGACATGTCCTGCTTGGACGCCATCTGCACGCGCCGCTCGATCTCGCGAACCGAGTCGAGGTAGTCGCTCACGACCACGCGATCCTGTACGCCGAGGCTGGCCTGCAGCCGCGCCGCCTGCCCCTTCACCCGGTCGAGGATGCTGCCGGTCTCGAGGAGGATCGCCGCGCGCTCCTTGTCGGTGTCACCCTGCCCGAACAGCTTCTGGAACACCGCCCGGGGGTTGCCTTCCTGCGGCAGCGACTGCGTCGGCGTGCGCCAGGCCACGCGCGCGCCGCCGAGCGCCGTCGTGAGCTCGAGCGAGGGCACCCGCGTCTCCTGGCCGATGTGCCGGGCGGCGAGCTGGTCGGCGCTGACGCCGGAGTCGGGTCCCGCCGCACCGTGCTCCCACGGCCTCACGCAGGTGAGCCACGTCATCTCGATGTAGCCGTGCGGCTCGGGCGTTTCGCCCGGCTTGTTGCGCAGCCCCGAGACGATCGTCAGGTGCTGCTTCAGCGGCTCGAGCGGCTGCAGGATCGGCGACAGGTCGAAGTTGGCGCCGGTCTGCGCGGGCGACCAGCGGTCCATGATGGCTCCGTGCGGAAAGCCGATGAACGCGAACCGCTTCGGCGTCGAGCCGGCGGCGGTCTGCGCCCACGCCGTCGCGGCCGGATTCATCGCGTCGAGGAGCGGCAGCGCAATCGTGGCGCCCACGCCCTTCAATACCGTGCGCCGTGAGACGTGCTTCTGCGACAGATACATGTGTCTCTCCGTTACTCCGTCGTGGCGGCCGGCTTCAGCCGGCCCTGGGCCGCCTCAAGGCGGCCCCTACTTCCGTGCCGTCTGCGTCGGCGCCGGCTGAGGCACGCGCCGCATCCGGAACTGGTCGCTGCGCACCACCGCCTGGACCAGCGCCGAGAACCGGTAGCCGCTGCCCGCCGCGCTGTTCACCATGCGGCGCACGGTGGGCATGTCGTACGCCTCCAGTTTGCGCCCAGTAGCGTAGGTCAGCAACCCCTCGGCAAACGTCTGGACGAACTGCCCGGGCCGGCGCGTCAACGCCTGCCGGAGGTCGTCTGGCCCGTTGACCGGCGTGCCGTCCGGCAGCACCCCCGACGAATCGATGGCGGCGCCGGCGTAGCGATCCCGGTCGCGCCACATGCCGGTGGCGTCGAAGTTCTCGAGCGCCAGGCCCAGCGGATCCATCACCGCGTGGCACGCGGCACAGGTCGGGCTGGCGCGGTGCTTGGCGATCATCTCGCGGACGGTCAGCGCCTTGGTGGTGCCGATGTCCTTCTCGTCGAGGGTCGGAACGTTGGCGGGCGGATTGGCCGGCGGTACGCCCTGAATGTGCTTGAGGATGAAGGCCCCGCGCAGCACCGGCGACGTGCGGTTCGGATAGGCCGCGGCCATCAGCACCCCGCCCTTGCCGAGCAGGCCCCAGCGCGCCGACTGCGCCAGCTCGACGCGCCGGAAGCGATCCCCCTTCACGTCGGTGATGCCGTAGTGCAGCGCGACGCGCTCGTTGACGAAGGTGTGCTTCGCCGTCAACAGATCCACGACGCTACGGTCTTCCCTGAACAGGCTGTCGGCAAACAGCGTGAGCTCGGTGCGGAAGTCGTCGCGCGGATCGGAGCGGCCCGACGCATACGGGAACACCGCCGAGTCGGGAACGATCTCGTCGAGCCGCTTCATGTCGAGCCACTGATGGACGAAGTTGCTCGCCAGCGTCACCGACCGGGAATCCGCCAGCATCCGCCGGACCTGCCGATCGAGCGCCGCCGGCTGCTTGAACGTGCCGGCCATGGCCGCCTGGAGCAGTTCGTCGTCGGGAATCGTGTTCCAGAGAAAGAACGACAGGCTCGACGCGAGCTCGAGATCGCTGATCGCGTAGGCGCTACCTGGCGCCAGCCCCTTGGGCACCCGCTCGCCGCGGTAGAGGAAGAAGGGGCTCGCGAGCACGCCCGTGACGGCGCTGCGGACGCCGCCCTCGAAACCGCCCTCCTTCTCCGCGTCCTGGTAGTACGCGAACAGCTCGTTCACGTCCTCCGCGGTAACCGGCCGACGATAGGCGCGCTTCGCGAGCGACCCGATGATCGTCTTCGCGCACGCGCTGCGTGCCTCGGCCGTCGCCCCGGCCGGCGGCTGGCAGACGAAGATCCGGTCGCGGCTCGGCGTGGCGCTCAGGCCCTGCGGATTGAACGGCCCGCGCACCTGGAACGAGCCGATGCGATAGAACCGATCCTGGCCGCCTCCCTTCGCGAACATCTGCAGCTGGTCGTCCGACTCGGCGAAGGTGCGCCGCTTGAACGCCACGCCAATCCGGTGCGGCCCGGCGGTGGTGGTGAAGCGGATGTTCTTCAGGCGCGCGTTGACGCGGTCGAGCGCGCCGTTCTGCACCTGGTCGTACAGCTTCATGTCCTCTTCGCCGCCGATGACCGTCTCGTAGACGACCTTGCTGTCCACCGTCACGACCAGCGGGTTCTCGAACTCCATCCCGTTGCCCCAGATGTGGGTGACCATGTCGGCGATGTCGACGACGTATTCCCCGTCCGACGGGAGATCGACGTTGGCGAGAATGCCGCCGCGGGTCCCGAGCGGCAGCCCCGGCACGTGGGTGAGCTGCGATCCGGGTCCGGCGCGGAAAGTCCATCCGCCGGGGCGGGCGTCGGCACGGCCCATCGCCTTCACGGCCACGGCGCGGGCGGCGCTGACGTACTGCTCGATGAAGGACGGCGACACCTGCAGCGCCGCCGCGATGTTGTCGAATCCGTCCGAGACGTCGTCGGCCGGCAGCACTTCGGTGGCGTCGAATTCCACCGCCAGGAGATCCCGCACGGCGTTCGCGTATTCCTTGCGATTGAGCCGGTGCAGCACCAGACGATCGGGAATGTGCGCCTGGCCCTGCGCCCGGTCGAGCGTCTGCTCGAGCCACGCCACCAGGGCATCCGCGGTGGCCGCGTCGGGCTGCCGGGAGCCGGGCGGCGGCATGACGCGGCCGCGCACCTTGCGTACCGCCTTCTCGAACACGTCGGTGTGCTGGCCGACACCCTCGGGCGTCAGGCCGTCGAGGCTGAGGCCGGCGGTCTTCACGCGGTCGTTGTGGCACGTAGCGCAGTACTGCTTGATCGCTGCGAGCTGAGCCTGGGGATCGGCTCCGGCGGGGCTCAAGCCCCGCCCTACGCGATCCTTGTCGGGCGCGGCTTGAGGCGCGCCGTTCTGCGACGCCGCGAACCCCACGCTCAGCGAGGCCACGAACACGCCGGCAACGGCCGTCGTGGCGAGCGTGCGTGCGGCAAGGAGTGGAGTGCGCATCGCCTTAAGCGTCCGGAGAGAGGTACGCCCAGAGGCTCTCGAACGCGCGCCGGACGAACTCGTCGGGATTCCCCATCTGCGCATCGAATTCCTTCGTCGGCCTGGCTTCGACCGCTTCGGTCGGCCCACGCCCCTTGTTGAGCAGCTGCGTCAGCCGGGTGTAGATGGTGCCGTACATCTCGGCCTGGGCCTTGAGTTCCTTCGCGCCGAGCACCGGTCCGCGTGCCGGCACAATCCGCGTCTGGTCGTTGACCAGCGCCTGAAGCCGCTGCGTCGCGCCGAACAGGCCGCCGATCCAGCCGCCGCTCACCCAGTCGACCGTCGGCCACCCTTCGCCGGTGATCACGTCGCCGACGGCGAGAACGTTCGGCGCCGGGAAGTACACGTAGAGATCGCCGTCAGTGTGCGCGGCGTCGGGGATGTGGCCGTAGCGGACACCGGACGGCAGCGTGTCCGTGGTGTAGAAGGTCTTGTTCGGCTGCGCGACTTTCGACAGCCGCTTGAAGGCCTGGCCGTTCCACGGCCACTTGACGTCGGTCGTCAGCCACAGTCGCGTGTTCTCGTGGGCGATGATCTGCGCGCCAGCCGTGCCGAGCGTCTGGTTCGAGCCGGTCTGTTCGGGATGCCAATGCGTGTTGAAGAGCGTCCGGACCGGCCCGCCGCCGGGCAGCGCCGCCACGGCTTTCAAGAGCGCGTCGGACGCCGCGGCGGTTCCCCCGTCAACGAGGACCACGCCGCCCGCGCCCGTCTGCGCCACGACGTTGGGTGATCCCGGGAGCGTGACGACGAAGAGATCGTCGCTCAGCCGCAGCGTCGTCGCGGCCTGCCCGGAGGGCGGCGCTGGCGCCTGGGCTGCCGCCAACAGGCGCGTGGGAGCGCCCAAGGCTAGCCCTGCGGCTCCGCCTAATGCGGCTTTCAAAAGCTGCCGACGGGTGTGACGGCCCTGGTCCACCACGGTTCTGCTGTAGTTTAGGCGTCCTGCCGGTCTGAATCCACCCCCTAAACGCGCCACAGGCCACTGCGGTTGAATGCGCGAAATCGCCACATGTTTTGGAGATAATAGCGGCCTCATCCGGTTCCCCGGCAGCCCAATCGAGGAGGTCGCATGCGCGTCGTCTTCATCACACGCCTGGCGGCGGCGTCCCTGTGCGCCGTGTGCGCGTGGGGGTCCCTCAGCGCGGCCACGACTCCGAAGGTGGAGTTCACCGACACCCGGCTCGCCAACGGTCTGCGCGTGATCATCGCGCCCGATCACCATGCGCCCGTCTTCTCCATTGCCGTGAACTACGACGTGGGCTCGCGCAACGAGCGCCAGGGGCGCACCGGCTTCGCCCACCTCTTCGAGCACATGATGTTCAAGGGGTCGGCCAACGTCGGCGCGTTCGAGCACCCCTTGCTGGTGTTCAACAACGGCGGCAACATGAACGGCACCACCAACAAGGACCGGACGCTCTATTTCGAGACGCTGCCGTCGAACCAGCTCGATCTCGCGCTGTTCCTCGAAGCCGACCGGATGCGCTCGCTCGACATCACGCGCGAGAACCTCGACAACCAGCGCAACGCGGTGCAGGAGGAGCGGCGGCTCGGTCTCGACAACCAGCCGTATGGCCGGACCAACGAGGTGCTCGACGAGCTGGCCTACGACAACTTCGCCTACGAGCACTCGGTCATCGGCTCGATGCAGGATCTCAACGCCGCGTCGGTCGAGGACGTGGCCGCGTTCTTCAAGACCTACTACGCGCCCAACAACGCCGTCCTGTCGCTCGCCGGCGACCTCGAGCCCGCGCCCACCCTGGCCAAGGTGCGGAAGTACTTCGAATCGATCCCCCGCCAGCCGGCCGCGCCCGCCGTGGATCTCACCGAGCCCCGTCAAACCGCGGAACGTCGCCAGTCGCTGGACGATGCGCTCGCCCGGCTCACCCGCCTCGATATCGCCTACAAAGTGCCGCCGAGCCTGACGCCTGACGACGATGCGCTGTCGGTAATGACCACGGTGCTCTCGGGGGGCCGCAGCTCGCGCCTGTTCGAGACCGTCGTACGCCAGCGGCAGCTCGCTCCCCAGATCAACGCCGGCAAGGGCGAGAGCCGCGGCACCGGGCTGCTGCGGATCGTCGCTCCGCTCAGCCCGGGACAGAACGCCGACGCCCTCGAAGCGGCCATCGACGCGGAGATCGACAAGCTGAAGAGCGCCCCGGTGGCGGATTGGGAGATGGAAAAGGCCCGGAGCTCGGCCCGCCGGACGCTGGTTGCCAGTCTCGACAGCTCGCTCCAGCGCGCGATCCTCCTCTCGCAGTACGCGCTGTTCTACGACAACCCGGGGCTGATCAACGCGCGCGCCGATCGCATCGCCGCGGTGACGCCCGCCGACGTGCAGCGCGTGGCGCGGCAGTACCTCGTGCGCGAGAACCGCACGGTCGTCGTCACCCACCCCAAGCCGGCGCCAGCCGAGGGAGGCCGCTGATGGCCCGCCTGCTCGCCGCAGCGCTGACACTGGCACTGGCCGCTCCGGCCGGAGTCCTCGCGCAAGCGCCGCCGGGGGCGCCCGGAAGCGTACCGCCCACGAGCGGCGTGGTGCGCAAGGGCAAGGCCCCCGTGTCGGATGAGACGCTGCGCGTGCGGCTGCCACGTCCGGCCGAGGCCGACCTCGCCAACGGCCTGCACCTGATGGTGCTCGAGGATCGGCGCGTGCCTCAAGTCACCTTCACGCTGATCGTTCCGGGCGCCGGCGGCTACGCCGACCCGGCGACGCGCCCCGGTCTCGCCGCGGTAGCTGCGGCCATGATGCGGGAGGGCACGTCCTCCCGCACGTCGGCGCAGATCTCCGAGCAGCTCGAGACGATGGCGGCCGCTCTCAACGTGGGGGCGTCTGTCTCCGGACCCGACGGGTTCATCGGCGGCTCGGCGCTCTCGGAGCACTTCGAGCGCCTCTTCGATCTGGCGGCCGACGTACTGCTACACCCATCGTTTCCCGACGACGAGCTGGCGCGCTACAAGCAGCGCACGCGAGCGCAACTGCTGCAGCAGCGCTCGCAGCCCGGCTTCCTGGCGTCCGAGCGGTACGCCAGAGCCATGTACGGCGACCATCCGGCGGGCCGCGTGTCGTTGACACCGGAGAGCCTCGACCAGGTCACGCGAGCCGACCTCGTCGCGTTGCACAAAGCGCGCTACGTCCCCGATCACGCCGTGCTGGCGATCGCCGGCGATCTGTCGCTCGCGGAGGCCCGCACACTCATCGAGGCAAAGCTCGGTGCGTGGGCGAAGGCCGGCACGCCCGCACCGCAAGTGACCGATCCGCCCCCAGGCACCACCGCCGGCATTTCGTTCGTGGCCCGCCCGAACTCGGTCCAGACCAGCTTCATCGTCGGCACGCCGGCGATCAGGCGCACCGATCCGGACTGGGACGTCGTCTCGGTCATGAACCGCGTGATTGGCGGCGGGCCGACGGCGCGCCTCTTCCTCAACCTGCGCGAGGAGAAGGGCTACACCTACGGCGCCTACAGCAACCTCGTGGCGGGCCGGTACCGCGGGGACTGGCGCGCGCAAACCGACGTCCGCGCGGAAGTGACCGAGCCGGCGTTGCGCGACCTGCTCGCCGAGGTGGCGCGCCTCCGCGACGAGCCCGTGCCCGACCAGGAGTTCCGCGAGGTCAAGCGATCGATGGTGGCGGCCTTCGCGCTGTCGCTGGAATCACCGGACCAGGTGCTCAACTCCTACGTCACGAGCTGGCAGTACAAACTGCCCGCCGACTACTGGGACCGTTATCCCGAACGCATCATGGCGGTCACGCAGGCGCAGGTGCGCGCGGCAGCGCAGAAGTACCTCGCCGCGGACCACCTGCAGATCGTGGCGGTAGCCAACCCGGGCTCGGCGGACGTGCTGCGCAAATACGGCAGCGTGACGACCTACGACACCGAGGGGCGTCGCGCCGCGACGCCATAGGCCTTTGCGGTGATCTCGCGCTAAGCTCTTCCGCCATGCAGGACCTCACCACCGGCCCGATCTCCAGGCACCTGCTCAAGACCGCCAGCTTCATGCTGGTCACGATGGTCTTCCAGACGCTCTACTTCCTCGTCGATCTCTATTGGGTTGGCCACTTGGGCAAGGAAGCCGTCGCGGGCGTCGGCGTGGCCGGCAACCTGACGTTCATCGTGCTCGCCGTGTCGCAGATGCTGGGCGTCGGCACGACGACGCTGGTCTCCCACGCCGCCGGCCAGCGCAACGCCGAGCGGGCGCTCCTGGTGTTCAACCAGTCGCAGGTGCTGTCCACGGTCGTGGGGCTTGTGTTTCTGACGGTCTCGATGGCGTTCCGGACGGCGTACGCCAACGGCCTCAGCGCCGACGCGACCACGGCTGGGAGCGCCGCCGACTACCTGCTCTACTTCCTGCCGGCGATGAGCCTGCAGTTTGGCATGGTCGGGATGGCCGCGGCGCTGCGCGGCGTCGGGAACTTCAAGCCCGGCATGGTCGTGCAGACCGCCACCGTCATCATCAACATCGTGCTCGCGCCGGTGCTGATGTTCGGCTGGGGCACGGGCCGGCCGATGGGTGTCGCGGGGGCGGCAGTGGCCTCGCTCATCGCCGTGGCGATCGGTGTCGCCTGGCTGTCGACCTACTTCTTCGGCCGCGAAAGCTATCTCCGCTTCGTCGGGCGCGACATGAAGCCGCAGTTCCAGCTCTGGAAGGACATGCTGAAGATCGGACTGCCGGCCGGCGCCGAGTTCGCGATGATGGCCGTCTACCTGATCCTGGTCTACGCGCTGGCCCGGCCTTTCGGTGCCGCCGCGCAAGCCGGCTTCGGCATCGGCATGCGCGTGGTGCAGGCGCTCTTCATGCCGGTCGTCGCGCTCGGGTTCTCGGTGGCGCCGGTGGCCGGTCAGAACGTGGGCGCCCGGCTCGGCGATCGGGTCAAGGCGGTCTTCAAGGACGCCAGCCTGATGGCGGCCGGATGGATGCTGCTCATGGCGGTGTTCTGCAACATCGCCCCCACGGCGCTCATCCGGATTTTCTCGGACGACCCGGCCGTCATCGCCGTCGGCGAGGAGTACTTGCGCATCGTCGCGTGGACTTTCGTCGCGTCGGGGGTGATCTTCGTGTGCTCCAGCATGTTCCAGGCAATGGGCAACACCATCCCGTCGCTCATCGCCTCGGTGACGCGCATCGTCGTGATTGCCGTGCCCGCGATCGCGTTCTCGACGATGCCCGGCTTTCAGCTGATGTGGATCTGGTACCTGTCGGCCGGGGCCGTCGTGCTTCAACTCGGTATCGTGCTGACGCTGCTACGCCGCGAGTTCCGTCTCCGCCTCGACTCGATGCCACGGCCCGTGGTGGCCGAGTCGGTCCCCGCGGCGCTCTAAACGTGGCTGCGGGTCTTCAGACCCGCCTCGCTTGCAGGCCCGCGCGCTGACGCCCGGCGGCGTCGAAGTTCGACGGATCGAGCCAGGCCTCGAACGCCGCGGCGAGTACCGGCCATTCACTGTCGATGGCGGCGTACCAGGCGGTATCGCGATTGCGCCCCTTGTTGACCGTCGCCTGGCGGAAGACGCCTTCATAGGAGAAGCCGAGACGCTCGGCCGCAGTACGCGACGGCACGTTGAGCGCGTCGCACTTCCACTCGTAGCGGCGATACCCGATCTCGAACGCCCGCCGCATCATCAGGTACATGGCTTCAGTCGCGGCCCGCGTGCGCTGGAGGCGCGGCGAGAAGTGCAGGTGGCCCACTTCGATCGAGCCCTGACCCGGCTTGATATTCAGATACGCGGCCTGCCCCACCGCCGTCCCGCTCGCGGTGTCCACGACGGCGAAGAACAGCGGATCGTCGCCGAGACAGGTCGCCACCAGCCAGCGCCGGTAGTCGCCCTCGGTCGCGAACGGGCCGTACGGAAGGTAGGTCCACGTGCGACCGTCCACGTCCTCACTGGCCGTCGCATACAGATCGCCGGCAAACCGTTCGTCGATCGGTTCCAGCCGGCAATACCGCCCTGCCATCGGCGTGCGCGGAGGCGCGGGCGGCGGGCGCCAGCCTGGCAGCGGCAGGCCGACGGGTTGGCCGAAGGCGTTGAGCGTCGAAGACATACAGGGAGATCCTGACGCGAACCGGCTCCGGGCAACAGATCCACTTCGGCGGCGAATCGGCCGGCCAGTGGCCTGCGATACGAATACTTCGCGCCGAAGGCGCGGGGGACGCAGTCATGAGCAGCGCACGAGCACGCGACGCAGCGGATGGACGCCCGGCCACGGCGGCCCTGCCCTGCGTGATGGAGACCGACCGCGATCGGGCCGGAGTGCCCGCTCCTGGACATGGCGCGCCAGCAGGGCGGCGGCGTGATCCGGCTGACCCAGCCCGCGGTCATCGAGGGCACCTGCGTCAGGCGTGACGGGCGCCTGGAGGATTCAAACCACACGGGTCACTACTGCAGCCGGCGCTTGAGAAAGCGCCCCGTGTGCGACGCCTTGCAAGCGGCGACCTTCTCCGGCGTGCCCGTGACCACGACCTCGCCCCCGGCGTGACCGCCTTCGGGCCCGAGGTCGATGACGTGGTCCGCCGTCTTGATCACGTCGAGGTGGTGCTCGATCAGGATGACCGTGTGGCCGGCATCCACCAGTTGGTTGAGCGCCTGGAGTAGCCGTTCGATGTCGGCCAGGTGCAGACCGGTGGTCGGCTCGTCGAGGATGTAGACCGTGTGCTTCGCCCGCTGCAGCTGACTGAGCTCGGTTGCGATTTTTACGCGCTGCGCCTCACCGCCCGACAACGTGGTGGCCGACTGCCCGAGCGTGAGGTAGCCGAGTCCGAGCGCGTTCAGCACCTCGAGTTTGCGCCGCACGACCGGCTCTGTTTCCCAGAACGCGACGCCTTCCTCGATCGACATGTTCAGGATGTCGTCGATCGTCTTGCCCCGCAAGGTCACCTCGAGCGTCTCGCTGTTGAACCGGGCCCCCTTGCACACTCCGCACGTCACCTCGACGTCGGGCATGAAATAGAGCTGCGTGGTGATGACGCCCTCGCCCTGGCACTCCTCGCAGCGCCCGCCCTTCACGTTGAAGCTGAACCGCCCCGGCTTGTAGCCGCGCTCGATGGACAACGGCGCCTGCGTGAAGAGGTCGCGGATGGTGTCGTAGAACCCGACGTAGGTGGCCGGATTCGATCGGCTGTTGCGCCCAATCGGCGCCTGATCGATGTTGACGACCTTGTGCACGTGCTCGAGCCCGTCCACGCCGTCGTGGTCGCCCGGCAGCGTCCGCGTATCCACCAGCCGCTTCCACAGCGCCTTGTAGAGGATCTCGTTCACCAGCGAGCTCTTGCCCGATCCCGAAGCGCCGGTCACGGCGATGAGCGTGCCAAGAGGAAACGCCACGTCCACGTTCTTGAGATTGTTCTCGCGCGCCTTGCGGACGGTGACCACCTTGCCGGCCCCTGGCCGCCGGCGCGCCGGGGTCTCGATTTCGCGCGCTCCAGACAGGAACTGCCCGGTGGGCGACCGTTTGCTCGCCAGCAGGTCGGCGAGCGTGCCCTGCGCCACGACCTCGCCCCCATGAACACCCGGGCCAGGGCCCATCTCCACGAGGTGGTCGGCGGCGCGGATCGTGTCCTCGTCGTGCTCGACGACGATCACCGTGTTGCCGATGTCGCGCAGGCTCTTGAGCGTGGCGATCATCTTGACGTTGTCTTTCGGGTGCAGGCCGATGCTCGGCTCGTCGAGCACGTAGAGCATGCCCATCAACCCCGAGCCGATCTGCGTGGACAGACGGATGCGCTGCGACTCGCCGCCCGAGAGGGTGCTCGATCGACGGTTGAAGTTCAGGTAGTCGAGGCCGATGCCGAGCAGGAGCGCCACGCGGTTCCTGATCTCGCCAAGCACCTGGCGCCCGGCGTCGGCGCCGCGGCCCGCCGGCTTGATCGTGGCCACGAAGTCGCGGAGCTCGTCGAAGTGGAGCTGGCCGACGTCGTAGAGCGTCTTGCCGTTGATCGTGAACAGGAGCCGGGTGGCGCGCACGCGGGTGCCGTTGCAATCCGGGCACGTATGCTCGACCATAACCTTGTCGAGCCACTGCTCCATCCGAGAGTTGGCCTCGCCCCGCTGGCGGTAGCGGCGATACCAGCGCTCGATCCGCGGCGCGATGCCGGGGAACCCGACCTCCTTCCCGATCTGGCCGGCGATCCACTTCCCTTGCGCGCCCTTGGCGCCGGGTGGAGCCGCGAGCTTCAGCTTCTTCGGCTCGATGCCGTAGAGAATCGCCTTCCGCACCCGCTCGGGCAGGTCCTTCCACGGCTTGTCGAGCCTGAACCCGAGCTGCTTCGACAGGCTGAACATCTGCATGCCGTCCCAGGTCTCGGGGTTGTAGCGGAAGGCTTCCTTGACGAAGCAGCCGTCGGCGACGCTGCGCTTGACGTCGGGGACGAGCAGATCCGGGTGCGTGAGCTTGTCCACGCCCAGGCCGCCGCAGGTGCGGCAGGCGCTCTCCGGGTTGTTGAACATGAAGAACTCGGGGCCGATGTCGCCGTAGACGAAGTGGTGCGTCGCGCTGCACAGCCCCTTGTAGAAGCGCTCGACCTCGGCCTTCGACGCGCCTTTCCGTACCTGCACCTGCAGCAGTCCGTCGCCGACCAGCAGCGTGCCGGCGATGCCGGCGCGGATCGCCTTTTCGTGGGCGCGCGTCACGACGAAGCGGTCCACCACCGCGTCCATGTGCTCGACGTCCGAGGCCTCGAGCTCCGTCTCGTCCGAGATGTCGATCGCCTTGCCGTCCACGATGAGCGTCCGGCAGCCCTTCTTGCGGATCTCCGTGAACACGTAGTTCAGGTCTTCGCCGTAGACCTTGAACACCGGGGCGCGCAGCTCGATTTCGGCACCCTCGGGGAGCGTGAGAATGGCCTCCAGGATCTGGCTGGCCGTGCGGCTGGGCGTCGGCTCTCCGGTGCGCGGGCAGCGCGGCTGGCCGATCGTGGCGAACAGCAGGTTCAGGTAGCTGGCGATGTCAGTCAGGGTGCCGACCGTCGAGCGTGGATTGTTCGCAACGGTCTTCTGCTCGATTGAGATCACCGGCGAGAGGCCGAACACGAAGTCCACGTCGGGCTTGGCCACCTGGCCGATGAAGCGCTTGGCGTAGCTCGAAAGCGACTCCATGTAGCGCCGCTGCCCCTCGGCGTAGATGGTGTCGAAGGCCAGGCTCGATTTGCCCGAGCCCGAGAGGCCCGTGACCACCACCAGGCTGTCGCGGGGAATCTCCACCGTGACGTTCTTCAGGTTGTGCACACGCGCGCCCTGAACGGCGATCGTCGTCCGGACGCCGTTCCTATTCGGCATCCAGATCCGCCGGCAGGAAGAACGCCAGTTCCTGGAGCGACGCCGAGCTGCGCTTCGTGGCCCGCACCGGCGACGACGCCTTGGCGATGAGGCCCCGGTCGGACAGGTACTCGCACGCCGTCGTGACGCCGTCCACTCCGAGACGGCGCGTGAAATGATCCTCGACGTCGCTGGCCGAGCGGATGTCGCCCGCGTCGCGCAGGTAGTCCAGCACCGGCGCGAACAGCCGTTCCGCGCGCTCGGCCATGTAGACTTCTGCCGTCTCGAGCGCCGCTTCCACCGCCTTCCTGGTCTTCCTCGCGTTCAGCAGATCCGCATAGACCGTCTTGAACAAGCCGGGATTGAGCGCCAGCGCCTGCGGGATGACCTCACGATCCACCAGCTTGCGCGCCGAGATGATCTCGACCTGCGCGAGCGGCGTCGCCGCATAGAGAATCCACAGCGCGGTGTAGTCGAGGTCTCCGCGGGTGACGAGGAACTTCCGCGCCTTGTAGAGACACGGCAGGACGTCGATGCCCGCACGGAGCAGCGCCAGCGACGTGTCGCGGGCGCCGATCGTCTGAAGCCGCGAGCAGATCTCGTGGATCGTGGCGTCGTGCGTGAACAGGACGCGGCTCTTGGCCAGGAACGAGTGCATGAACGACTGGTGCACCGCGCCGTCGGCCAGCTTACGAAACTCGGCCCGCTGCATCAACAGAGCGTGGACGTTCACGCCGTCCGCATTGAGCGACACCAAAGGCGGGCCCGCCAGCTTGTCGTCAACCGTGATCAGCAGCAGGTCGATGTCCGACTTCTCCCAGACACGATCGTGCGACAGGCTGCCGCCGAGCAGGGCCGCCAGAATCGTCCGGTCGCCCTGCAGTTGGGGCACGAGGGCGTCGAGCGCGGCAGCAAATGCCGCGGTGCTGGTGTCGCGGGCCGGATCCTTCATGCAACGAGGGCGCTGAAGGCGCCAAGTTTACCTTGCTACTGTGGCCGTGCGCGCCCCGGGAAGTGCGCGTCGTCGCGTTCGTTCTCGAGACAGTAGTGTTCCAGCAGATCGGTGTCCGGAAGCAGCTCCTCGACGACGCTGAAGGTAATCGGCCGGGTGAAGGTCTTCGGATCGGTGATGGTGATCGTCAGCTCGAGGTGGCCGTAGTCGCGGCGCCGGAAGCGCTCCTCGACCCGCATCTCGGTGCTGTGTCCGGTGCCCCGTGCGTCGAGCCACGACATGTCGTTGAAGCCGATGGTGTCGACGACCAGCGTGTCGCCCTGCCAGCGGCCCACCGAATACCCCTGCCACGATGGCGACGGGTCCTTCGGCAGGGTGCGGCCGTCCATGAAGATCTGGCGGAACGTGGTCTCCACCTCATAGAGGATGACGATGACGCCGCGAGAGTGGATGATCTTGAAGGGCTCCGGCAGCAGGTCTCCGTGCGGGACGCCGTCCGGCAGGCAGTTGAGCAGGGGATTGAAGACGCCAGGCTGGCTGTGCTGCCGCAGCAGCTCCGCGCCGGCCGGCGTGAGCGGGCGTTCGTCCGGCTTGAAATCGGCGAGGATGTCGCGGAAGTACTTCGAGTTCAGCGACTCACCCAGCCCGAACAGCCCGCCGGGCGCTCGAGGATCGCCCTGCACCTGCCAGATCCCTGAGAGGTCTGGCTTGCCGTTCAGCCGCGGCACCGGCCCGGCCATGTCGATCTTTCCATCCCGCGTGCGCGGGGCCCCGGCCATGGGCTGGTGCAGCCACTGTGCGCTGACGGTCAGGCCGGCGGCGGCGCACACGATGACGGTTGCGAGGGCAGATCGGATGTGGCTGCGCATGCCTCCAAGTCTAGTTAGCGCGGGGACTCGCCGCCAAGACTTGGACGACATACGCGCCGACGTCGCGAATCTGCTCGGCTGTGAACGCGCTCCGGAACGATGGCATCGTGTTGCGACCGTTGGTAATCGTCGTCAGGACCGCGTCCAGGTCCTTCAGGCTGGCGAGCGACGGCGCCGCGCCATGACCGCTCTTGCCGTCCTCGCCGTGGCACACGGCGCACGCCTGTGCGAACAGACGCTTGCCGTTGTCGAGGTCCGCGGCCGCACGCAGCTGTTCGGCGGTCTGCACCGCAGTACCGGGGCGCCGCCCCTCGGAAATGGTCACGGCGTTGCGCGGCATCGGAGTACCAGCCGGGACCGGACCCATCGTCCCGTCGACGCCCAGCAGCCACACGCTATCGCCACGCGCGGAGCCGAGCAGCGCGGCACCGGCGGAATACGCCAGCACGTACTGCGTGCCCTTGTGCTCGAAGGTCGCGACCGGCGCGTGCAGGCCGGCTCCGGTCTGGAACTCCCACAATTGCTTGCCGCTCGCCGAGTCGAGCGCGGTCAGGCGGCCGTCGTTGCGGCCCACGAAGAGCAGCCCGCCGGCGGTCGCCGTGGTCCCGCTGTAGCACTGCTCGGGCCACTGATAACGCCACGCGAGCGTGTTGGTGGTCACATCGACCGCGGCGATGATGCCGGTGCGGGCCACCCGCGTGAACGTGGTGGCGCCGCCGAGGAACGAGTTGCCGTTCACGGGTGCGGTGAAGGTCGAATTGCCACCGCCGGTATATCCGTTGATCACGGAGGACGCGCACACGAACAGCCGCTGCTGCGCCGGGTCGTAGGAACTGGGCGGCCAGCTTGCGCCGCCCCAGATGCCGGGCGCCACGATGACGGCGTCCTTGCCGGCAAACGGCGTGAAGATGCGGCCGTCGTTGACGAGCGCGTGCCCTTCCGGCGCCATCTCGATGAACTGCGGCACGATCGCCTCCCCGCGTGGAAACGGCTGCGTCCTCGCGGTGCCCTGGCGCGGCTCCTGCGGCACCGGCTTCTCGTCGATGCCGATGAGCGGCTTGCCGGTCTCGCGGTCGAGAATATAGGCCCATCCGGTCTTTCCCACCTCGACGATCGCCTTGCGAGTGCGCCCTTCCATCCGCACATCCATCAGGACGACGGGATTGACGGCGTCGTAGTCCCAGATGTCGTGGTGCACCTGCTGGAAGTGCCAGCGATACTTGCCGGTGCCGAGCTCGATCGCCAGCATCGACGCGGCGTAGAGGTTGTCGCCGGCACGGAAGGCGCCGTTGTAGTCCGGGGCGGCGTTGCCGGTCGAGAAATAGAGGAGGCCGAGATCGAGATCGACGGCTGGCGTCTGCCAGATGGCCGCGCCGCCGTACTTCCAGCTGTCGTTGTCCTTCGGCCACGTCTCGTGACCGGGTTCGCCGGGACCCGGAATCGTGTAGAAGGTCCAGATCAGGCGGCCGTCCTTCGCGTCGTAGGCCTTGAGGCGGCTGCGCGTGCCGCGATCGCCGCCGGCGAAGCCGACGATCACCATGCCGTTGACGTAGAGCGGCGCCGCGGTGATCGAGAAGTTCTCCTGCCACCGCTCGGCCTGAATCGACCACGCCACCCTGCCGGTCGCGCGGTCGAGCGCGACGAGCCGGCCATCGAGGAGCCCTTCGAACACCTTGTCGTCGCTGAGCGCAACGCCCTTGTTGTTCCAGCCGCAGCAGACGGAGGTGATGTTCGGATCGACGTTCGCGAAGTACTGCCAGAGGACCTCGCCGGTATCGATCGACAGCGCGAACACGTCGTTGGCACCGGTGCTGATGTAGGCGACGCCGTCGTCCACCAGCGGCGCGGCAAACCCCGAGTATTGCGGCTGGGTCCCCGAGCCGCGCAGCCGCGTGCGCCACACCCCTTTGAGCTGCCCGACGTTGCTGCGGTTGATCGCCGTCAGCGGCGAGTAGCGCTGGTTGGCGAGGTTGCCGCCGTTGGTCGGCCAGCGCGAGGTCGGCGGCGCCGTCAGGGCGGCGCCCGAGAAATCGCGCGTGCTCTGCGCCGTGAGGGGGTGACCCGCGGCCACGCAGGCCATGGCAGCGGCGAAGAGCGCCACGAGGACGCGGCGACGATAGCGGGATATCGGCACGGGGGCATTCTAGCCACCTCGCCACCGCGGCGATACCCCGTTCGAGGGATTACGAGCCCTTCTTCGAGTGCAGCCCGAAGGCGGCCCCCTGCGGGTCCATCGCGTTCACGATCCGGTCCCCGTCCGGCACGTCCATGGGTCCGTTGAGAATCGTTCCGCCATTGGCCTTGATGCGTTCCGCGGCGGCATCCACGTCGGGCACCCGGAAGTAGATCTGCCAGTTCGACGGCACGTTGGTCATGTTCGCCGGCTTGTTCATGATGCCGCCGATCGTGCCGTGCCCGTTCGGACGCTTGAACATCAGGTACTTGCCCATCTCGCCCATGTCCATCGTCTGGTCGAGCCGCCAGTGGAACACGTCCTCGTAGAACCTCAGGGCGGCGTCCGCGTCGGTCGTCATCAGTTCATGCCACGAGGCGTCCCCCACTTCCGGCGCCGCCTCGGGCCGCTGCTCAGCGCTGGCCGGCTCGATGATGTAGAACGCCGCACCCTGGGGGTCCATCATCAACTGCATCCGGCCGACACCCTGAATCGCGATCACGTCGGTGTGCGTCTTGCCGCCGCGCCGTGTGATCTGCGCCACGGCGTCCTCGAGCTTTGGCACGGCGACGTACATGGCCCAGAACGGCGGCGCCTTCATGTCGGCGGGCCGGTTCATGATGCCGCCGACGCCTACCTTACCGCTGCGATTGAGCGCGGTGTAGGGCTGGCCCGCACCGGGGAAGGGCTCTGTCGTCCAGCCCACCACGGCCTTGTAGAACGATTCGGCCGCCTTCATGTCGGTGGTCATCAACTCGTACCAGACCGGGCGTCCAAGCAAGGTAGATGTTGCTACAGCCATCAAGCACCTCCGTTTGTCTACCCAAGCCGGCAGTGTGCCATCGAGAGACCGCGAGGCGGCTGAAGCGTGAGAGATTTTACTGGGACGAGATACTATGCGGCGCGAGAGGAAGCACATGAGGCGCCTACTGCTCGTCGTGCTTGTCGCAAGCGTCACCACCGCCGGGCTGCACGCGCAGTGGCTGCGCGTTCCCACGCCTGGCATCCCGCGCCTGGCCAACGGCCGAGTGGATCTCGCGGCCCCGGCGCCTCGCACGCCCGAGGGCCGGCCGGTGCTGGGCGGACTGTGGAAGACGGTTCCCGCCCGCCTGATCGTCGATGTCACCGCGGGACTGCCCCCCGGCCAGAAGCTTCCTTATCAGCCGTGGGCGGAAGCCGTCTACAAGGAGCGCCTCGCCAACCTGTCCAAGGACGATCCGACCTCGAACTGCATCGTCGGCGGCGTGCCCCGCTCCGACTTCGTCCCCTATCCGTTCAAGATCCTCGAGATGCCGGGCATGGTGGTCATCCTCTACGAGGCCATCCACTCCTACCGGCAGATCTTCACCGACGGACGGACGCTGCCGAAGGATCCGAGCCCGGCGTGGCTCGGCTACTCGGTGGGCCGCTGGGACGGGGACGCGTTCGTGGTCGAGAGCGCCGGCTTCAACGACAACGTCTGGCTCGACAACAACGGGAATCCCGCCACCGAGCGCCTGCGCGTCACGGAGCGCTTCGTGCGGAAAGACTTCGGCCACATGGACATCGAAATCACCGTCGATGATCCGAAGGCGTACACGCGCCCGTGGAAGGTGACGCAGCCGCTGGTGTATCAGGCCGACGACGAACTGATCGAATACATCTGCGACGAAAACAACCGGTACTTCCTGCTCGTCCCGGATGCGGCGCCACCCGGCAGGCCACAGCCGCGGC
>Ga0173480_10000023_pt1 | contig 35605 bp, 38 predicted proteins | sample NitcycUS209509C1_FD_122622 | JGI IMG/M metagenome (GOLD analysis project Ga0173480, IMG submission 122622) | Soil microbial communities from Arlington Agricultural Research Station in Wisconsin, USA - Nitrogen cycling UWRJ-S209-509C-1 (version... | ecosystem: Environmental > Terrestrial > Soil... | reverse complement strand
CCTCATCCATTATTTCCAGCAGACCAAGGCCGACGTGACGGTGCCGACTTTCGCCGCGAGTCTGTTCCTCTGGCTGATCGGTTATCGCGTGCTCGCCTGGTGGCAGGACACGAGCGAGCTTTCGACCTTGAGCCTGCTCGGCCTCACGATCGTCGTCTCGCTGCTGACGTTCGCGGGCGAGGCCATCGGAATCGGCATTGCATTTCACGTTTCGCCATTGCGCGTGCTCGAGACCGTATTCGATTTCGACGCTGGCATCCGGCCGGGATGGCAGGTGCTGGCGGCGGGTCTCGTGGTGGTCGCGATCGACGCCGTGATGGCGCGCGTGCGAAGCCGCGCGCCACGGGCGCGCGAAGTCGCCGCCGAATAAATTCAAATCAGATTTTTCGGCTGTCATAGGCCCAGTGCAGCAGTGCCTGCCGCTGCCGGCGGCGGCAGAGCAGGTCGCCGGGCTCGCAATGTTTCTCAACCTGGCGGACGTGACGGCGGATCGCCTTCCAGCGCCTGATCTGCCGGCGGTCTTCCTCCGGCATGCGCCGGCCCATGTAATAGCGGCAGTACCACTGAAACCATCCGCGCGGGTCGTCGGGATGGATCCATCCTTTGCGCTTCCATTCCGACAGCGGCTGGCTTGCATCGACACCGAAGAAATTGCATTCGCGGTCGTAGCCCCGCGGCGAGAGCTTCGCTCTTGCAAACCAGCTCTTGGGAAATTCGCGACGGCAGTCCGTCATGTATTTGCCGCCGAAGACGCCGAGCGAAAGCATCTGTGCGGGGGTGAGTTGCGGTTTGAATTCCGGATCGAAGCCGCGGCCAACCGGCGCGCTGCGCACGTAGCGATAGCCCTTCTGCATTTTGTCGGTGACGGAAACCGTGCGCTTGCGCATCGATTATTGCGTCAGGTCCGCATATTCGGGATGGCGCTCGACATAGGCCTTGGCGAAAGGGCACACCGGTTTCACTTTGAGACCCTGGGCGCGGGCGGTATCGAGCACGCCGCGGATCAACGCGGAGCCGATGCCGCGGCCTTCAAGTTCTTTGGGCACTTCGGTATGCCGGATGGTGAGGACGCCGGCGGCGCGCTGGTATTCCGAAAACGCAATGTGGCCGTCGGCATCGAGCTCGAAGCGATGGAGTTTTGTGTTGTCGCGAACGTTATTGGACATGGTTATTGCCTCTGGTCACGGTCTCTGCACATTGAACGTTTAAGTCGACCGTCTTCGCCAATTTTGCAAGGTGTTCCATGCCGAATATCACGCTCTACCATGCCTCGCCGTCGCGCTCCTCGATCGTGCTGTGGATGCTCGAGGAGGTCGGACAGCCCTACGACATCAAGCTGATCCGCCTGAGCGCCGGCGACAATCTCAAGCCCGATTATCTCGCGATCAACCCGATGGGCAAGGTGCCGACGCTCAAGCATGGCGATACGGTGATCACCGAAGGCGCGGCGATCTGCACTTATCTCGCCGACGAATTTCCCGACAAGAAGCTGAATATCCCGGTCGGCAACACGCGGCGCGGCGAATATCTCAAGTGGCTGTTCTTCGGGCCGAGCGTGATCGAGCCGGCGATGACCGACCGTGCATTCCCGCGCAAGGAAAACCCGCGCGCCTCCGCGCTTGGCTGGCGCGATTTCGACACCGTGCTCGACATCGTGAGCAATGCGGTTGCGAAAGGCCCCTATCTGATGGGCGAGCAGTTCACCGCCGCCGACGTCGTGATCGGTTCCGGCCTTCGCTACGGCATGATGTTCAAGATGATTCCCGAGCGGAAAGAATTTCAGGATTACGTCGCGCGCATAGCACAGCGGCCGGCGCTCAAGCGTGCGCAGGAGAAAGACAAGGAATTGGCGGCGCAGGCGGCCTAGCCCGCCTGTCTGCGGTAGCGCAGGACCGAGGCGATCAATCCCCAGACGATCAGGATCACCGCCGGCCAGAACGTAAAAAAGGCGAGCAGGCCGGGGCCGATCGGGTTGGGGTTGGGGTCGCTGGTGAGCCCGAGCTCGGCCGCCAGGATGATCAGCAGCAGCGGCCCCGTGCCCAGGACGAGCAGTGCAAGGCCGATCCAGAACACGACCGTGAGCTTGAATCGCGGCGGCGATTCCATAACGGCGCAGTTTAGCCGCCGTCCGGCTTGCCGTCGTCATCTTACGACGCTTTCCGCAGCCTTTCGCCGCCGCGCTCACGTTTTGCATCAATCGGTCTCGCGAGCTTGCGAGGGGAGGGACGCCGCTTCCTGACTAAACAGGTTTGCGAGCCATACGTCGTACGCTTCGATACTGCCGGGAGGCGCCAGGACGCAGGCGTCGTCATAGGAATATCCATAAAGTTTCCCATCGTGAAGGCTCTCCACAGCCGTGCGGACGTCATCGCTCACCAGCAACTCGAAGCGCTCGACGCAGAAATCCGGATCGCCTGAGCAGGCGCGAGCCTTCCGGCATGCCGCTTTTGGACAGAGCTTCCAGAGGCAGAGCATTTGCGCGCGCCAGCGCTGGGCTGCCTTGCGGATGCGCGTCACATCCTCGGGCGCGAGACTTGCGATCTCCCGCGCAACAATGTCTTCGCTTACGAATTCGGTTTCATTCATCATTTAGGCAATGCTCCATCGTTCTCGCGGCGCGAATGCGTGCGAGGTTTCGAAAATGGCCTCCCTTCCGCAGAAGAGAGGGGACGGCGCGCCGGGTGACGCGACGGTCCTTCGTTTTGCACGCCTCCTTGCGAAGGCGTGGCGCCCTCCGGCGCACCGTCCGGCGTTCTCCTTCGGCGCCGGGCCGCGCTTTCCGGCCGGCCGTCTTCGCGAGGCCGCCTCTGGGCTTCGCCGGGTTTGCCGTCATTTCTGACGGCCTCTCCGGAAAAGCCGCGGGCGCGCCTCAACGGCCGCACCGTCAGCCAGCTCCTGGCGGGCGGCTCATATTGGCCACCAGGCGGAGCCCCGACGCCGCCCGAGTGCGCGGCTTGCTGGCCGCGCCCGCGGGCGCCGGTCCGCTCCACACGAGCCGGCGCAACCGGTTCGCGTCCCTCATGGGAGCGGACAACCATAGGGATATTATCCTATAGGAATATTGTCAAGATGCTGAATGTGGAAAAAGATGGCGCGCGAGTCCAAGACAATGCGCCGGAAGCAAAGAAACGGGCGGAGAAATTTTCGAGACGGTTTGCAGAAAGCGCTGTCGCTCGTGTCGCATGTGGCCGCGATCATCGGCACGATCGCTGCCATCATCGAACTGATGCACCATTGGTGAGGGGCCGTGTAGCCCACACGAGCCGGAGTGCGTGTGTGTCGCCGGATTTCGCTTGGCTCCGTTTTGGCTACAAGCTTCCAGAACTGCGTAAAAATATTTTTATTCGTTGCCGCGCGAAGGGCGTTTGGTTCTTTTTACCGGTCCGCCGTACCGCAGCAGAAGTGAACCGGCCATTTCCCGCCGCGTGAGACAACCGCAGGTTCGCTTGCCTGCCTCCGGCAAAAGTAGGAGGCTTTAGGCTCACGGGAGGGCGACACAATGATGTTCCGTAAAGCGTTGGCTGCGCTCGTTGCGCTGGTTCTTGTCGGCTACGCAGGCACTGCGTTGGCGCAGCAGAAGGTCCGGATGCAGACCGCGGTGCCATCGGCCAGCATCTATTTCGAGCTGTTGAAGCGCTACGCCGACCGCGTCGACAAGATGTCGAACGGGCGCGTGAAGATCGAAGTCCTTCCCGACGGTGCGATCGTGCCGGCATTCGAAATTCTCGACGCCGTGGACAAGGGCATTGTCGAAGGTGGTTATGCCTGGACACATTATTGGTCAGGCAAGCATCCGGCCGCCGGCATCTTCTCAAACCCGATGGCGGGAGCGGGGGCCGGCCTCGACCAGCTGTCACACGTTGCCTGGCTGCTGGAAGGCGGCGGCAACAAGTTGTACGAGCGGTTTTACGCCGAGATCCTCAAGGTCAATGTCGTGCCGCTGATGGTGCAGCCGATGGGGCCGGACCCGCTGGGCTGGTTCAAGCGGCCGATCAAGGACGTCGCCGATTTCAAGACCATGAAGTATCGCTCGCCGCCGGGAATCACGGGCGAGATCTTCAAGGAAATGGGCATCTCCGCCGTGGCGTTGCCGGGCGGCGAGATCGTGCCAGCCGCGCAGCGCGGCACGATCGACGCAGCGGAATGGATCGGTCCGGCTGACGACCGCAACCTCGGTCTGCACACGGTCTGGAAGAACTACTACCTGCAGGGCCTGCACCAGTCGACCGACATCGGCGAGGTGTTGTTCAACAAGACCTGGTGGGACAAGCAGCCAACCGACGTGAAAGAGATTCTTAAAGGCGCGGCGCTTGCATCGATGATGGAGACGTACTCCTTCAACGTCTATCGCAATGCGCAGGCCATCGTCGAGCTGCGCGAGAAGCACAATGTGCAAATTCTGGATACGCCGAAGGAATTCTATCCGGAGTTCGTCAAGGCGACCAACATCGTGCTCGATCGCTACGCCGCAAAGGATCCGTTCTTCAAGGAAGTGCTCGACAGTCAGCGCAACTTCGCCAAGATCGTCGTGCCGTACTGGACGAAGATCCTCGATCTCTATTCAGAGCTCGGAAATTCGGCACTCAAGAAGTAAGCCTGCCTTCGGAAGCCCGCGCCCGCGGGCTTCCGTCATCTTTTCCGGAAAGCATCGCATAGAGACAGGGAATTTTTCATGACGATGCAGGCATCGCCTGGTCTCGTGCGCGCCGTGAACTTTCTGGACCGGATCAGCCTGTGGTCGGGCCGCATCGTCGCGTGGCTCATCATTCCGATGGTCATGAGTCTCGTGTGGGAGGTGGTTGCGCGCTACTTCTTCAACGCGCCGACCATCTGGGCCTACGACATGACCTACATGCTTTACGGCTCGTTCTTCATGCTCGGGTCGGCCTATACGCTGCTGCGCGGAAAACATATCCGCACCGACAATCTTTACGGGCAATGGTCGCCGCGCCGCCAGGGACTGGTCGATACCGTCTGTTATCTCGTGCTCTTCTTCCCGCCCTTGATCGCTCTTCTTTATGTGACCTGGGACTATTTCTGGCTGTCGTTCATGCGGGGCGAGCGCGTCGTTTCGAGCCCGTGGATGCCGATCATCTATCCGCTGAAATTCACGATGCCGGTGACCTGCATCCTTCTGCTGCTGCAGGGTGTCGCCGAGTTCCTGCGTTCGTTGCACGCCGCCATGACGGGCCAGTGGCTGCGGGCCCCATCGTTGACGCCGGAGCGGATGGTTGCCGATGTCTGAAGAGTGGGTCGGCATTGTATCGCTGGTGATCCTGTTCGGAGCCATATTCATCGGCTTTCCGATTGCATTCACTCTGATGGCGATCGCGCTGGGGGTCGGTTACCTCGCGCTCGGGCCCATCGCGCTGCATCTCATGACCATCCAGTTCTTTGCGGTCATGAAGGAGACCTCGCTCGCGTCCGTGCCTTTTTTTCTGTTCATGGGATTCCTTCTGGAGCAGTCGGGCCTCATGGAGCGCCTGTTCCGCGGCATCCAGCAGTTGCTCGCCAATGTGAGAGGCTCGCTCTATCTCGCCGTTCTGATCACCGCGACAATATTTGCCGCCGCCACCGGCATTGTCGGCTCCTCGGTGACGCTGCTTGGCGTCATGGCAGCGCCGAGCATGACGCGGAGCGGCTACGACGTGCGGCTGTCGGCCGGAGCGATTACGGCGGGAGGCACGCTGGGCATTCTCATTCCGCCGTCGGTGATGTTGATCGTGATGGGCCCGGTGGTCGGCGTGCCGACGACCGATCTTTTCGCTGCTGCAGTCTTTCCGGGCCTCGTGCTGTCGGGCCTCTACATCATCTATTGCCTTGGGCGCAGCTACATCGATCCTTCCGTCGGGCCGCCGCTCAGGGAGGACGAGCGGATGGCCTCGACCGCTGCAGTACTCAAGGAGCTGATGCTCGGTGTGGTGCCGGTCATCATCGTCATCCTGGCGACACTCGGCGTGATCCTTGCCGGCATCGCCACCCCGACCGACGCGGGCGCCTGCGGCGCCTTTGTCGTCCTGATGATGACGGTGGTCTCCCGCACGATAAGCTGGCAGAAGCTCAAGAATTCGGTTTACGCGACGCTTGAAGTGTCGTGCATGATCTTGCTGCTGGTGGCGGCGTCCAATTATTTCGGCGCGGTGTTTTCGCGGCTCGGCTCCGCCAACATGATCGCGGAAGGGCTTCTCAATCTTCCGCTGCCGCCGATGGTCATGCTCGTCCTCATTCTGGCGGTGATCTTCGTGCTTGGCTGGCCGCTTGAGTGGGTTCCGATCGTGTTGATCGTCGTGCCGATCCTGCTGCCGCTGGTACAGAAGCTCGGCATCGACCTGATCTGGTTCTGCACGTTGGTAGCAGTGTGTCTGCAGACTGCCTGGCTTTCGCCGCCCGTTGCGCTATCCGCTTATTTTCTCAAAGGCGTCGTGCCGGAATGGAAGCTCAGCGATATCTATGCCGGCATGATGCAGTTTATGGTGCTGCAGGTGATTGGGCTTGGTCTTGTTATGCTCTTCCCGCAGCTCGCGCTCTGGCTTCCTGCCGCTCTGAGAAATTGACATTCGGCACCGGTTTCTGCGCTTGCCCAGGGCGGCTTAAGGGGGTGAAGCGGACATACATCCGTACATTGGCGCCCCAATCTGCTACGCTTTCAAGACACGAGGGCGTTGTGCTGGCGTCGCGGCATGGTTTCGTTTCAGGCAGATTTCCGAAAGCTTGTTCCGGCTGGGTCAGCCCGGGCATATGCGTTTGCAATATTTTGCGTTGCCGTGGCGGCGGCTGTGCGTTGGGTCATTGGGATTTGGTTTGAAGGTGTCGTCCCTTTCGCGACCTTTTTCCCGGCAGCTTTATTGGCTGCTTTAGTTGGCGGGATCGGGCCCGGAATTCTTGTGGCTGTACTAGGGGGCATCATTGGGTGGTGGGCATTCTTTGATCCACCAATGGCCTTTTTTCCGCTGACGACGGCACAACTAATCAGCGTAATAGCCTACCTTATTACTAGTTTGATCATTGTGTGGGCGGCAGGCCATTATCGAGGGTTGATGAAGCGCCTCGAGGACGAACAGAAGTTTCGGGAGTTGGCGGTTGAAGAGCTTGCGCATCGCCTCAAAAACAAAGTCGCTACAATCCAGTCAATAGTTAGTCTGCGACTTCGCGATGAGCCGCAAGCGAGGGATGAAATTGTAAACTGCCTTGGCTCACTCAGGGCAACTGACGATCTTATTATTGCCGCCCAAGGTAGTGGCGCTCGCATCCGCGATATACTCTCTGCCGAACTCCGTCCCTATGACGTAGCGCGAATGTCGATTGAAGGGCCGGAGATTTTGCTCCCCCCAAAATTGGCGTTAACGATGGCGCTATTGCTTCACGAACTCGTCACCAATGCAGCGAAGTATGGAGCGTTATCGCGCTCAGTCGGCAAGATAGCAGTTCGTTGGTCGTATTCCGATCCTTGGCTGAACCTCGAATGGCGTGAAAGCGATGGGCCCTCTGTCAGCGTTCCAAATCATCGCGGTTTCGGGACGCGGCTTTTCTTGCGGGCGCTCGAGCAATTTGGCGGAAAAGTAGAAGCTACTTTTGCTTCGACAGGCCTCGTCTGCAAACTGAGCGTCCCGCTTTCGGACCTCACGCCGAGTATTGTGCCTCCCACTCCTGGTGCGCCTGCGCTGTTGGCGAGGGATGCGAGGCCGTGATGTCCGCTTTTCGCACTTAGCGGACATCGCTTTGTGCGCTGCACGACGCGTGGCGAACTTCAATTCGGTAGGCGCGTCTCCGTCTACAGCCCCGACTGGATGGCTTTGAGCAGCCGGAAGCGCATCGCGCCGTCGTTGCTTGTGAGCGAGATCACGAAGCGTACTCGCCCATGGCCGGAGGTGTCGGCATAGCCCGCCAAGGTGCGGACGCCGGGAACGGTGCCGGTCTTGAAGAGCGCGCCCTCGCCGCGGCGGAGCAGCGTGGCATAAGGCTGGAAGAAGAGCAGCAACTGGGCGAGGCCGCGGGCCGTGAAACGGTTTCCGCGGCTGATGCCCGAGCCTTCCTCGAGATGGATGGACTCGGCAAGGCCGCGCTTGGCGAGCATCTCGTTCGCGACCTGGAGTGACTTCTCGAGGCTGACGGGCCCGCCCAGGCGATGGCCGCCGATCTCCAGGAAGACCTGGTTGGCGATGTAGTTGTTCGAGCCGAGGAGCAACTGGGCGAGGATCTGCGAAAGCGTGTGCGACTGGCGGTGAATGTAGACCGGCTCCAGGCCCTTGGGCACCGCTCCGGTCGAGATCTTGCCCTTCACGCTGCCGCCGGCCCGCTCGATGAATGCGACGATCAGCTCGCCGGCATATTGCAGCCCCACCGCGGGATCCTGTGTCAGGCTGATGCGGCCGCGACCCTGAGGGCCCCGCGCCCGGAACTGGCTGATAGCGAGCGGCGTGATCGGAGTCTGTGGCTCGGCGGAGGAGACCGTCTTGCCCTTGCGCACGGCGTGGATCGTGTTGAAGTTCACCGCGAGCGCGGAGTTCAGGGCGTCGTAGGCCTCATCGGTGTCCTCGATGCCCGGGATGCGGATGTCGGAGGGGTAGTAGCTCGCGTCGAGCACGATGCCGCTTAAAGGTTTCTTGCCGATTGCGGCGACCAGCCCCGACGCGAGCTGAGCCAGCTCTTCGGAGATCAGAAACGGATCGCCGCCCCCGCGGATGTAGAGCACCCGGTTGCCGTCCAGGTAGAAGCGGGTCTCGAAGCGATAGTCGCCGCCCAGGACCTCCATCGCCAGCCACGCGGTCACGATCTTGGTGACGGAGGCGGGGACGAAGGGCTTGTCAGCGTTCTGAACCACCAACTCGTTGCCCTTTTCGTCCATCGCGAGCACCAGCCCCGACGGAGCGAGCGCCGCGACCTTCTCCTTGGCACCGGCCAGGGCTTGGGCGGGCAGCATGAGCAGGGCGCAGGCGAGGACGAGTAGGTGAGACCACATGACGCCTCCAGCCTCTGCACTCCAATTCGTCTTTGCCTTGTATCCCCGTAGTTGGCTCAACATAGCGCTATGACCGTTTATGGTACTAAGCGGACATACGAGTTACTTGCATAAACCATTCAGTTCAATCTTTCCGTCGCGGCCGAACAGGATACCGGCGCCTGATATACTGCCGAATGATAGCTGCGTGCTGAGTCGATGTCGTCGATTCTGACCTGATCGCCCGAGCAATGGACCTGATTTACAGCATTTCGATTTGGCTCCTTCCGCTGTTGTTCGCCATCACATTCCATGAGGCAGCGCATGCCTACGTCGCGCGATTTCTGGGCGACCACACGGCGTCGCAGCTGGGTCGTGTGAGCCTCAATCCGATCCGGCATATCGATCCATTCGGCACGGTGCTTCTGCCCGGGCTGCTCCTGTTGGTGCACTCGCCGTTTTTGTTTGGATACGCGAAGCCGGTGCTGGTCAATTTTCGCGCTTTGCGTCACCCGCGCATAGGAATGGTGCTGGTCGCGGCAGCGGGGCCGACAATGAACATCGCCCTGGCCATTGCAGCTGCCTTGAGTTTCCACCTTGTCGTCTATCTGCCGCCGACCGCCGCCCAATGGACGGCGCTCAATTTGAAGAACGCCGTCGTCATCAACGCGGTTCTCGCCGTGTTCAATCTGTTTCCGCTGCCGCCGCTTGATGGCGGGCGCATCGCGGTGGGGCTGCTTCCCGTTGCGCTCGGGCGCTGGCTGGCGCGGCTCGAGCCCTACGGCATGACGATCCTGATCGGGTTGATCATCGTGCTTCCGCTGCTCGGAACGCAATTCGGCGTCGATCTTGGATTCGTCTCTCACGCCATCACGATGGCAACCAACGCCGTTATCCGGGTCATCCTGCAGGTCACGCGCGCGTAGTAGAGCTTTTGCCCGGTCGTCAGGTGACTTTTTTCACCGCAGGAATGGTCCAGCTGCCGTTGACGATCGACGGCTTGCGCTCGTCCGGCCAATACATGCGCAGCATCAGAACAAACTTGCCTGCGGGGGCAGGGAGCCAGTTCGATTCCTTGTCGGGCCCGGGCGAGTCTTTCTGGATGTAGAGGTCGGTCGAGCCGTCGGGGTTCGACTTCAGTTTTTGCCGCGCACTGATCGAGTAGCGATTGATGGGATTGCTCACGAAGAAGTATTTGTCGTTGTACATGGTCAGCGACCAGAAGCCGTGCACCGGTGGCAATTGCCCTTTTGGAAAGTGCATCACGTATTTGTTGGTGCCTTCATAGGCATGGCCTTCCGAATCTTTCAGGGAGGTCGGGTAGACCGCGTCCTGGGGACGATTGGCGCCCAGACCGATGGCTGTCACAAGCGCGCGCATCGGATAGTCGGTCCCGTAAATGCCGGTCTTTGTCGTGAAACCCCAGCCGTTGACGTCCTTCACCTCTCTGTTGAGCTTGAATTGCGCCATGATGCGGTCGAAGCCGACTTCGGGAATGCGTTTGACAAAATCGGCATTCAGTTTGGCGGCGTCGAAGTCTTTCCCGGGAACCAGGCCGATCTTTGCAAAGCCCGCGAGTGCCGGAGCATCGGCCGCTGACGGCGGATTGGTTTTCAACAGTTGGGAGAGAAGGCCGAAATATTCCTTTGCGTTCATCCTGTTGACCTGTTCGCGCACGGCGGTCTTCATATCGATCGACGGATCGACCTTGCCTTCCGGTGGCGTGTAGGGCTTTCCGTAGGAACTCAGCGGCACCAGTTTGCACTGGTCCTGCAGCTCATGGACTGCCTTGTAGTCCTCAGGCGTGCCGGTGCAGTAGATCCGGCCGAGAATCCAGACGATGCTGGTCGGCGATTTATATTCGCGCACGCCGGGCGGAAGAGTGCCTTTCCAGCCGGGACCGGTGATCGCATAGGTCTGCGCTTTCGTGCCGGTCGTGCGCTTGCCGGGAACCTCGAATACATCCGTCCAGCCGCCGAGCATCGGAAACAGGGCGTACCGGCCTTTCATGTCCGGAATGCTCAGCACCCAGGGCTCCTTGCCGACATCCACGAACGCGGTCGTATAGAGCGTGTCGGCGTTCGGCGCGGTCACATCGCGAAAGGACGCGTCCGGATATTGGCGCAGCTTGATGATGTGGCCCATCGGGGCCTTCGTGCCTTCCGGGCGCGCCACGTTGGTGATCACGCGCCGGGTCATTTCCATGGTTACGAGGGGATAGCCATATATGTAAGCGTCGGTTGCGAGCCAGAATTCCTCCAGACCTTCGCCGAGGTTAAGTTCGCCCAACTCAGCGTGAGCCAGGGTCGCGATGGAATTTCCCGTAAGCAGGCTCAACATGCCCGCGGTCGCCGCCCGCCGATTGATCAGCATTACTACCCCCTGAATTTCGTCCGAAACAATTTCGAGTCATTTCGCATGCCAGTTGCACGCCGCCGAGGCTATTGGACCACGGTCCAATCGACTTGACGCAAATCAAATAAGAGGAGAATGCGGGGATCGCCGCCTGGCAGTGCGTTTCGGGCCGATGCGACAGTTGGTGTGGCCTGCGCAACTTATTCGATGATCTCGTCGGCTCGCACCAATATCGATTGTGGGATCGTGAGGCCAAGCGCCTTCGCCGTCTTCAGGTTGACCGCGAGATAGAAATTGACCGGCTGTTCGACCGGAAGAGAAGATGCCGGTACGCCTTTCATAAGCTTGTCGACGTAAACTGCGGCGCGCCGGTAGACGACGTCCAGGTTCGGTCCGTACGCGATGAGTCCTCCGGATTTTGCAAAGTCCTGGTAGATCGACACGACCGGCAGGCCTTGCTTTGCCGCAAGCTCAAGAATTCTCTGCCGCTGTTCTGTCATTGCACCATCATCCATGACAAAAAGCGCCTGAGCCTTGGCTTTTGTTGCGCCGTCAAACGCGCCTGCAAGGTCCTGTTCGCCTTTCACCGGAAGCCGCACGAAATTGAGTCCAATCTGCTCGCCTTTACGCTGGACGTCGTCGATGATGATGACGGCTCCCGGGTTATTGCCCTGGTAGAGCGCCGCCATGCGCGTGATTTTGGGAAGCATCTCGTGGAGCAGTTCGACCCCCTTTGGCCCGAGGGCCTCCGGCATGAAACTCAGTCCCGTGATATTCCCGCCGGGGCGGGAGAGGCTGGCCACCAAGCCTGACCGTACGGGATCGGCCACGCGCATCATCACGACGGGAACCGTGTTGGTGGCTTTTTTGGCGGCTTGTGCGGCCGGTGTATTGACAGCGACGATGACGTCGACCTTGAGCTTCAGAAGCTCTTCGGCCAGTGCGGGCAGCCGTTCATTGTGACCCTCCGCATTTCGCAGCTCGATGCTGATATCGGTGCCTTCGACGTAGCCCCGCTTGCGAAGCTCATCGCGGAACGTTTCGAGCAGGCCTGGCTGCAGGTCCTGGGAAAGGATGCCGATACGATGCGTTTTCTTTTGCTGCGCGCGTGCTGCAAACGGCCACACGGCCGCGCCGCCGATAAGAGTGACAAACTCGCGCCGTTTCATCGCCGGGCCCAGCCTTCCAAGGGATTGTAGAGGCTTAACACGCCGCACTGGAAGGGGTGAAATTGGATCAGTTGGCATCCTTGGCAATGCGCGTATCGACGGCTACCGTCGTTCGGGCTCGTTGAGGGAATTTGGAATTGTCCGACACCACGCTTGCGGCGCAACCTGTCCGTGTCGCCGCTCCGCTCAAGGTCTGGTATCTCGTCGCGGCGGCCGCGGCTTTTGCCGTGATGATCGCCGCGATCTTGAGCCCGAGCCTCTGGTTCCTCAATTTCGTGCACGTGATGACCGGCGTGCTGTGGACCGGCATCGACCTGTTCATGGGCTTCGTGATCGGCCCCATTTTGCGCAGCGTGTCGTTCGAGACACGGCGCGCGATCATCGCAGGCCTGATCCCGCGCACGCTGATCCTGATGCCGACGCTTTCGATCGTCACCTCGACCGCCGGCTGGTTTCTGGCCGTGCGCATGGGCTTCCTCGATCTCGGCTATCCGGAATTCTGGTGGGTGATCGCCGCGCTTGCGATTGTCACGGTGCTTACGGTGCAGGGGACCATGCAGGTCGCCATCATCGCCGTCATGGCGCGCTTTGCCACGGGGTTCTAGTCGCATGCGCGCCGGCGTCTCAAAGATCAACCCCAATCCATTCACGACGCGGCCCGAGATCGAAGGCACCTTCGGCGTCGTCACCACCACACACTGGATCGCGACAGCGGTCGGCATGGCCACGCTCGAGAAAGGCGGCAATGCCTTCGATGCGGCGGTCGCAACCGCATTCGTGCTGCAGGTGCTCGAGCCGCATCTCAACGGGCCGGGCGGCGACGTTCCGGTTATTCTGCACGACGCGAAGCGCGGCAAGCCGGAGGTGATCTGCGGGCAGGGGCCGGCGCCCGCCGCGGCGACCATCGCGCGCTTCACCGAGCTCGGCCTCGACATCGTGCCGGGCACCGGGCTGCTCCCGGCCTGCGTGCCGGGAATGTTCGACACCTGGATGCTGCTGCTGCGCGACTACGGAACGATGCGTCCGTCCGACGTGCTGACGCCGGCGATTTCCTATGCGCGTAACGGTCATCCGATCGTCGAGCGCGCCAGCGCGACGATCGCGACTGTGGAGGAGCTTTTCCGCGAGCACTGGCCGACCTCCGCGGCCGTCTATCTGCCGGACGGAAATGTGCCGCTGCCGGGCTCGATGTTTGCCAACCAGACGCTGGCCGACACCTATGAACGGATCCTGCGCGAAGCGGCCGATGCCGGCGGCGATCGCGTGAAGCAGATCGAGCGCGCGCGCCAGATCTGGTCGCAGGGCTTCGTCGCAGAGGCGATCGACAGGTTCTGCCGCACGCAGAAAGTGATGGATGTCACCGGCGCGCCGCATGGCGGCCTGCTCACCGGCGCCGACATGGCGCGCTGGCAGGCGCATGTCGAAGCGCCGCTTACTTACGATTACGGCCGCTACACGGTCTGCAAGGCCGGCGTATGGAGCCAGGGACCGGTGATGCTGCAGCAGCTCGCATTGTTGCGCGGCTACGACCTCGACGGCATGGACCCGTCCGGGCCGCAGTTCATTCATCTCCAGGTCGAGTGCGCCAAGCTCGCTTTTGCCGACCGCGAGGCATTCTACGGCGACCCCGATTTCGTGAAGGTGCCGATCGAGACGCTGCTGTCGGAAAAATACAACGCCGACCGCCGCCAGCTGATTTCCAACAAGGCATCGATGGATTTGCGCCCAGGCTCGCTCGCTGGCTTTGGCGGCACGATTACGGTCCGGCGCGAGGAGGGGCCGCGCGCCGCTGTCGGCTCGCTCGGCGCCGGCGAGCCGACCGTTGGCCGCGTCGGCGAGGTGATCGGCGACACCGTGCACTTCGACATCATCGATCAGGCCGGCAATATGGTGTCATCGACGCCGTCGGGCGGATGGCTGCAGTCGTCGCCCGTCATTCCGGAGCTCGGCTTCTGTCTTGGCACCCGCGCGCAGATGTTCTGGCTCGACGAGAATCATCCGGCAGCGCTGAAACCCGGCAAACGGCCGCGCACGACATTGTCGCCGACGCTCGCATTGCGCGACGGCGAATCCTACCTCGCCTGGGGCTCGCCCGGCGGCGATCAGCAGGACCAGTGGACCACGCAATTCTTCCTGCGCCATGTGCATGCGAAAATGAACCTGCAGGAAGCGATCGACGCGCCGGCCTGGCACTCCGAACATTTCCCGATCTCGTTCTGGCCGCGCACCGCGCGCCCGGGCGTGCTGGTGGTGGAGTCCCGGCTGCCGGAAGCGACGGTGAAGGAATTGCGCAAGCGCGGTCACGAGGTCGAGGTGGGGCCGGCCTGGTCGGAAGGGCGTCTCACGGCCGCGTCGCGTGTCGGCAAGCGCCGCCGCGCCGCCGCCAACCCGCGCGGCATGCAGGGCTACGCGGCGGGGCGATGACCGCTGGGCTAAGCATTCGTCGTCGGCGCGCGAGCGCCAAGGCGAATGCGAGCCCACCGCCGCCGCCGTCTTGTGCACTGTCCACGGTGGGCACCGCGCGCCTGCGACGCGCCTTGGCCCACCCTACGGCTGCCGTTGCCAGCTTTTCAAAAGTCGTAAAGCCGCGCCGGGTTGTTGACAAGGATCGCCTGCTGGTTTGCGGGCGTCGTCCACTTGCGAAAAACGTCGAGCAATCTCGCCGCATCCGGCACCGGCCCTTCCGGGCGCGGATGCGGCCAGTCGGTTCCCCAGACAAGATTACGCGGATTGGCGGCGACGAGCGCGTCGTGGAAGGGGCGGGCCTCATCATAGTCCGGCGCGGCGGCGCCGAGCCGGTAGGTGCCCGACAGCTTCGACCACAACCGTCCTTCCCCGACGCCGCGCAGCAACGCCTGAAAGCCCGGATGGCTGGTGCCGTGATGGTGCTCCATGCGGCCCATGTGATCGACGACAACCGGCACCGTAATTTCGGCGAGCGTCGTCAGCAGGTCGGGCAGGTCGCGCGTATCGATCCACAACTGCAGGTGCCATCCCAGCTCGGCCATCGCGGGCAGCAGCGGCTGCAGCTCTTTGAGCGTGACGCCATTCTGGTAGTAGGGCTTGCCGTCGCGGCGGAATTCGTTTGCCCGCAGGCCGCGCACGCCGGCGGCGTGCCATTGCTTCAAAGTCGATGCATCAAGTTCGGCGCCGCCGACGGCGACGCCGCGCAGCCGTGACGGTACGCGCGTCAATGCATCGAGCATGGCGCGGTTGTCGCGGCCATAGGCGCTCGGCTGGACAAGGACGCCGCGGTCGAAGCCGAGACGGTCGAGCAATGCGAGATAGGCCTCGAGCGGCGCATCGTCCGGCGTGTAGCTGCGCGGCTCGGCGTAAGGAAAGCGCGCGGCGGGGCCGAACACGTGACAATGGCAGTCACATGCGCCCTGCGGGAGGGCGCCGCTCATTGCGGCGTTATTCCGGCGAGCTTGGCGGCCTGCCGCATGTTTTCGTAATCGGTGCGGATGAAGTCCGCAAAACCGTCAGGCGTCATCTGTTTCGCGGTGGCGATTTCCGAACCCATGCCGCGCAACTTGCCGGGTGCTTCTCCGCTCGTGAGCCCCGCAGCGATCGCTTTCTGCAAGTCGGCAATGACCGGCGCCGGCGTGCCGGTAGGCGCGACCACCCCGATATAGCTTTGCGCGACGAAATTCGGGACGCCGCTTTCGATGAACGTCGCGATGTCGGGCGCGAGCTTCGAGCGGCTGGCAGCCGCAATCGCGATGATGTGGGCCTGGCCGGCTTTGTGCAGCGGTAGCGCGGTGGAGAACTCCGTCATCGCCGCCTGGATGCTCCCGCCGATCAGGTCCGGCATCAGCGCGCCGCCGCTGCGGTAGGGCACGTGAACGATGTTTGCGCCCGACGCCGCCTTGAAGCGCTCGAGAGTCATATGAGTGGCGCTGCCGACGCCGCTGGTGGCGATGCTGATCTGGGCCTTTTTCGAAAGGGCAATCAGGTCGGCGATGGTCTTGGCCTCGACCTTGCTGTTGAGAATGATGACATGCGGAACGTAACTGGTCAGCGCGATCGGCGCGAAGTCTTTCAGCGGATCGTAGCCGAGCTTCGCCTGCACGAACGGGTTGACGGTCAGCGGACCATTCGAGGCGACCAGCAACGTGTAACCATCGGGTGCTGACCGCGCTACGGCCTCGGCGCCGATGCCACCGCCGGCGCCGCCGCGGTTTTCGATCACTACGGGCTGCCCCAGGGCGTTCGATATGCGGTCGCCGACGATGCGGCCGACAATGTCGGCATTGCCGCCGGCGGCGAAAGGCACGATCAGGCGGATCGGCCGCTCGGGATATTTCGCAAAGGCTGCCCGCGGCAGCAGCGCGAGCGTTGAGACTGCGCCAAGACCGGCAATGACCCTGCGGCGTGAAATCGGCATCGGAGTCCTCGTTATTCGGAAGGAGCAAACGCGTCGCGGACAGGCATATTGTCGATCATCGCGGAAATCCGAACAAGCGGCAGGGCGTGTCCCGGAACAGCTTGCGGCGATCATTGGCATCCGGAAAGAGCTGTCCGGCCAGTTGAACCAGGGGGCCGTAGTCCTGCCGCTCGGTCGCGCGCAGATAAGGCCAGTCCGATGCCCACAGACAGTGATCGAGCGTGAATGCATCGACCAGTGCCCGCACGAACGGCCGGCAATCCACGAAGGGATAAGGTCTTCTGGCGAATTTCACATAGCCGGAAATCTTGACGTTGACGCGCCCGGTTTTCGCCAGGCGCAGCATAGCCACGAAGCCCGGCTGGTTCAGGCCCGCCTCCGGGTCGGGCCGGCCGGCGTGGTCGATCAGCACCTTCACCGGGATCTGCTCGATCCACGGCGCGTACATCAGGAACTGGTCGTGCTCGACCTGGAGATTGAAGAACATGTCCAGGTCGGCGAGCCGCTTCATCAGGCGGTCGGCATCCTTGTAGTAATCGTTGCCGTGGACCGTTGGATTGATCGCCGCGCCGACGATGCCTTGCGCCTGCAATGTCTTCAGCGTTGCGATATCGGCATCGAGATCGACGATCGCGATGCCCTTGAAGCGGCCTTCACCTTTGGCGATCGCATCGAGCATGCAGGCATTGTCGCCCTCATAGCCCGAGTTCGGCTGCACCAGGAGCGCATGCTCCACGCCATAAGATGTCATCACCTCGCGCAATTGCGCGGCGGTGCCGATTTCCTGGGCGGACGGCCTGTAGACGACATTTTTGCCATAGGGGAAATTGACCGGGTCGATTACATGCGCATGGCAGTCGATCTTCGGCTCGTCGAAAATGTGCATGGGCTTCGATTGCGGTTACTCAGGCAATGAAAGTCATCATGGATTGCCGGATCAAGTCCGGCAATGACAACGAAGGGAGTAGCTCAAAAATCCGTGTCCTCTTCTTCGGCGGCGGCGGCGGCGCGTTTTGTTTCGCGGCGGTGCTGCCAGACCGCGAGCGCGATCGACAGCACGGACGCAGCCAGCATCGCGCCGGAAATCGGCCGCGTGATGAACAGCCAGGGATTGGCGTCGGTCGAAACCGCCTGGATCAGGTTGGCCTCGATCTGGTCGCCGAGCACGACGCCAAGGATCAGTGGCGCCAGCGGAATGCGCGCCTTTACCATCGCGTAGCCGATCACGCAGAAGAGGGCGAGCACATAGACGTCCTTCATGCTGTTGCCGAGCGCGTAGGCGCCGATCACGCAGAGCACCAGCACGATCGGGATCAGCATTGACTTCGGCATCATGATGATGCGCATCCAGGCGCGCGAGCCGATCCAGATCACTGCGACCATCAGCGGCAGCGCGATCATGTAGGCGGCGTAGATCCCGTAGGCGATCTTCGGCTGTTGCGAGATGAACAGGGGTCCCGGCTGGATGCCGTGGATCGTCAACGCGCCCATCATCACCGCCGTGACGGCGTCGCCCGGAATGCCGAAGGCCATGATCATCATCAATGACCCAGCGACATTGGCGCTATTGGAGGATTCCGACGCCATGATGCCTTCGGGGATACCGGTGCCGAATTTCTCCGGCCGCTTGGAGAATTTCTTGGCCTGGTCATAGGCCATGATATTGGCGGCGCTGCCACCGATCGCCGGCAAAACGCCGATCACGATGCCGATAAAGGTGCACCAGAGCAGGATGAACGGGCGGCAGAGGATGTCCCAGAACACGGACAGGTGCGAAACCTTGAGGCTGAGCTTTGTTGCTGCCGCCGCTTTTGTCGGGTCATAGGCATTGAGCTGCTCGACATCGGGCATCAGCTGGGCGAAGGCGAAGATGCCGATCAGCACCGGCAGGAAATCGAAGCCGCCTTCAAGCGGGTGGATGCCCATGGTGAAGCGCTGAACGCCCAAAATCGGATCAGGGCCGACAATGGTCACCGTAAGACCGATGGCGCCTGAGAGCAGTCCTTTCGTCACCGAGCGTCCGACGAGCCCCGCCACCATCGACAGCGCGAAGACGAACAGCGAGAAGAATTCCCACGGCCCGAATGCGAGCGCGAGGGAAGCGAAGGGCCCGGTGAGTTCGATAAGGCAGAGACCACCAAGCGCACCGCCAATGAAGGCCGACCAGACGCCGACCCAGACCGAGCGGCCGGCTTCGCCTTTTTTCGTCATCGGGAAGCCGTCGAATGTCGTGGCGACCGCGGACGGCGTGCCCGGAATGCCGATCAGACTGGCGGTGATCGACCCGCCCGCCGACCCGCCCACATAGACGCCGATCATCGCGGCAAGACCCTGCAGGGGGTCGAGGCCGAAAGTGAAAGGCAGCACCACGATCACCGTCATCGTGATGGTCACGCCCGGAAGCGCGCCGCCGATCACGCCGGCGATCGTGCCAACGAGGAGCGGAACGAGGTACTGCAAATGCAGCACCGTCCCCATGTGGGTGAGGAGCAATTCGTAATGGTTCACATGTTGCTCCACGTGCCGCGCGGCAGCAGCACCGACAGATAGTCCTGGAAGATCAGGAAGCAGATCAGGCTTGTCGCCGCCGCAACCAGGACGGCGAGCACCCAATGCTTGGTGCTGCGGGGCCATTCCAGCGTGACCTGCAGCGAGAGAACGAACAGGAAGGTCGCGATCCGGAAGCCGAGCGGCGGCAGCAGCAGGATGTAGAGCCCGAACTCAATGAAGGTCGCGAGCACCAGCCGGTAGTTCGGTGGCGGGCCTGCCGCCGGCGCCGCCGCGGAAGCGGCCGCAGTCCGCATCGCGCGGACATCGAGCGCGATCAAAATCACGCTGAGAAGCATCAGGATCGACAGCACCACGCGCGGATAGAACGCCGGCCCGATCGGAACGATCGCGGCCGGCGGCAGCCCGAACGTCTGCGTCAGAAGGATGACGCTGATGGCGAGGCAGACGAGCCCCGAAACTCCATCACGGCTCAGCATCATTCGCGCTTGAGCAGTCCGAGGGCTTTGGAAATGTCCTTGGTCTGCACGTCGGTCTTCTTGAGGTAGTCGGCGTAACCTTTCGGGTCGAGATAGTAGACTTCAGTGCCCTGCAGCAGCATCGCCTTCGCGAATTCGGGCTCCTTGGTCGCCTTGGCGCAGGCGTCGTTGAGCTTGGCGATGACCGCCGCCGGCGTTCCCTTCGGCACCATGATCCCGCGGTTCACGGAATATGTGACGTTGTAGCCGAGTTCCTTCAGCGTCGGCACATCCTCAAGGCCGGTGGTGCGCTTTTCGGACATGTTGGCCAGGAAGCGCAGCAGTCCGGCATCGACCTTGCCTTTCTGCGTGAGATTGCTGTCGCCAACATCAATATGACCGCCGAGCAGCGCGTTCATGCGCTTCGCGGTCCCGTCGTACGGCACATATTTGAAGGTGACGCCCGCGGCATTTGCTGCGATCGCAATCGAATATTGGCTGGTCGATCCGAGCGAGGCGCCGACCACGATCTGGTCCGGGCGCTTCTTTGCATCCTCGACGAGCTCCTTGAACGTCTTCCATGGCGTCTTGGCGCCGACCGTGATCACCGACGGCGTGGATGAGACCATGCAGACCGGCTCGAATGCCGCGTCATATTTTATGTCGATCATCCCGCCGAAATAAACCGAGTGGATGAAATCGTGCGCGCCGAACAACGTGTAGCCATCCGGAGCAGCGCCTGAGGCCTCGCGCTCGCCGACAGTGCCCGACGCACCGCCGACATTGGCGATGACGATCGGCTGCCCGAGATATTTCTGCAGCAGGGGCGCCAGCGGCCGGAAGATCAGGTCGGTGTCGCCGCCCGCCGCCCATGGAACAATCAGCTTGATGGCCCGGTCGGGATAGTCGGCCGCAAACGTCGTCGCGGTCGCCGTGACGAGCGCGATTGCAGACATAAATGTTTTGATCAGGCGCTGTGAGGTGCGCGTCATTTCGAAGATCCTCCCGTTTTCGCTTCTGTTTGCTCTGAGCGATTAAGGCGCGAACTATAGCCTTATGAGAGGCTTGCTCAAGCCCCGAGGGGGGCGATCATGCGTTCGTCTCTTATTTCCGCTCATGTCCGCGAAAGCGGGCATCCAGTAGGCACAAGATTATCTGGATCCCCGCTTTCGCGGGGATGAGCGGGATTTGAAAGAGTACACAGAACGCCGCCGCCGCGTTCCATTCAGTCGCCCAAGCTCGCGCGTCGACGGCATCCGCATATCGGCGCTTTGTTCGTCGCGTGCCAGATTTTCTATGATCGAGAGCAATAATTTGCGTGTGCGGGCAATGTCAGCCGAACGGACGTGGCGGACGGCGATCCGGTTTACGTCTTCGGCCAGCGGAACAAGTTTTTTGCGCAAGCCGCGGCCCGTCGCGGTCAGAAAGACATAGATCTTCTTGCGGTCGCCGGCCCGTCGACGGCGGCTGACATATCCAAGGCGCTCCATCGCTCTTACGGCCGAAAACGTGGTCGGCTCCATGACGCCGGCCTGCTCGCTGAGCTCGCGCTGCGTTAGCCCATCGGATTCCCAGAGGATGCGCAGGAACGTCCAATGTCCGAACGACACGCCATGCCCGCCAAGCCGCATCTGCAACGCACGCACCAACGCGCGTGTCGCATCCTTCACCAGATGCGCGAGCCGGTCGTCGGGCACGGCCTCGCGCCAATGGCGGAGAATGACCTGCGTGCTTGGCGGGGACTTGCTCATTTGAGACGTATGTCTCGGCCATCGCGCGCCGACTGCAGCATCGCCAACAGGACCTCAACCGTCGCCTGTCCCCACGCGCCGTCATGCAAGGGCGCCTTGCCGTGCGCGACGGCCTGGTAAAGCTCGTCGATGACTTCGGCGCGCGGCACGCCGGGCGAGGGGATCGCGTCAAGCCGGGACGATCCGTTCTGATAGATCATGACTCCGTTCGGCACCGGACGCAGGTCGGCGCGCTCGCAGCTCACCAATAAAGTGCCGAAGTGCTGATGCGCGGCCGCTTCGCCGGGCGGACGGAAATCGGCGCCGCCGTAGTTGCGGGCGCGCTTATATGCCGTCTCCTCGCCCTGCGTCTTGAACTGGGGGCGCGACTGCGCGGCATAGGGTGTCTTCGTCTGGCCCATCTCGCCGATCCAGCCCTCGAACTCGTCTGAATCGAAACCGCCGTAGCCGCTGTAAACCAGCGATGCGAAGGCGCCATTTGCGAATGTAAGGAGTGTTGCGTAGGCGCCTTCGGTGGGTCGCGTTACGTCCCACGATCCGGTCACCGCGCGCACGCTCTGAACTGGGGTGCCGGCGACCAGACGGGCCATGTCGACCTGATGTGCCGCCTGATTGAAAATCGCGCCGCCGCCTTTCGATGTGTCGAGCTCTTCGGGGCGGCGCGGACGGTACAGATAGTCCGTGTAGTTCAGCGCATTGATCATGCGCACCTTGCCGAACGCCCCGCTCTCGATGAGCTTGCGCAGATGCTGCACGGGCGCATCGAAAGAGTGGCTGTGACCGATGACCACATGCACGCCGGCACGCCGGGCGGCCTCGACGATGGCCGTGCAATCTTCGACCGTCAGCGCCATCGGTTTTTCAATGAGCAGGTGCTTGCCGGCCCCGGCCGCCTGCGTCGCCTGCTCGCGATGAAATTGATGCGGCGTCGCGACATAGACCGCGTCAACGGCCGGATCGGCGCAGAGCGCTGCGACCGTGTCATAGGCCGTTGCGGAAAACTCCTCGGCAAACCGCTTGCGGGCTTCCGTGCGGGTGTCGGCGGCGGCGACGAGCCGCACCGCCGGGTGGCGGGTAAATGTCGGCAGCATCACCGAAAACGCGCGGCCAAGGCCGGCGACGCCGAGACGGAGAGGAGTTGCATCAGGCATCGACAAGGTCCGGCGCGTTCATTAGTCTTATCTTAGATATCTAAGAAAGAAGACGCGACAGGAATCTGTCGCGCGTGAGGGAAGCGCCGTCATGATGACCCCCGAGGAAAACGACCTGCTGTGCCGCGTCGAGGGCGATGCGCCGATGGGCCGGATCATGCGCCGCCACTGGATTGCGGCCTGCCTGTCGGAGGAGGTCGCCGAGCCCGACGGCGCGCCGGTCAAGGTGCGTCTGCTGGGCGAGGATCTGGTGGTGTTTCGCGACAGCAAGGGCCGCGTCGGAGTCCTCGACGAATATTGCTCGCACCGGCGGGCGTCGCTGCTCTTTGCCCGCAACGAGGACTGCGGCCTGCGCTGCCTCTACCACGGCTGGAAGTTCGACGTGGATGGCAACATCGTCGAGATGGCGTCGGAGCCGGACAACAGCCTCATCTTCGATCGCGTCAAGCACAAGTCGTATCCGACGCGCGAAGCGGGCGGCTTCGTGTGGACCTATATGGGTCCGCCGGAGGACATGCGCGAATTCGAGCCGCCGGCCTTTGCGCCAACGCCGGATGCGAGGGTGAGCGCGACAAAAGTGCGCGTGCGCTGCAACTGGGCGCAGATCCTCGAGGGGCAGATCGACTCCGCGCATTCCTCCCATTTGCATTCGTCCGACATGGTGCCGGCGCAGGTCGATGGTGCGAAGGCGACCGAAGCGAACTGGCTGCGGCCCTCAACCGACAAGGCGCCGCGCTTCCAGATCGAGCGCACCAGCTACGGGTTCCGCTATGCGGCGATCCGGCGGCCGATCAAGAACGAGGACACGCACGACTATATCCGCACGACGGTATACATCGCGCCTTACACGGCGCTGATCCCGCCCAACAACGTGCACAACGTCGCGACGCTGCTGGCGCCGGAAGACGACACCAACACGATTTTCTATTTCATCGCCTGGAACGGGCCCGACAAGCCCGGCATCGATGCCGACACATGGCGCAAGTTCAACGTGCTGCAATGGGGCGTCGACGTCGACCGCAATTTCGACGGCATCCGCAACCGCGCCAATCTTTATCAGCAGGATCGCGCCGCGATGAAGACGGGCAACTTCACCGGCATCAGCGGCATCCCGAACCAGGACATCGTGATGTGGGAATCGATGGGGCCGATCGGCGACCGCTCTAAGGAAAAGGTCGGCGCGAGCGATGTCGCCGTGGTGGCCTTCCGCCGGCTGATGGTGGACGCAGCGCGCGCCATACGCGATGGTGGGCCCGCGATCGGCACGACCGAACCGCATATCCGGCACGCGACAATCAGCTCCTATGAGGGGGTGGTGCCCAAGACGACGAACTGGCGCAGCCTCGGGGGCGGCAGCGAGGCGCCGCACCAGCATTCCACGAGGCAGACAGAACCGGCAAAATAAGACGAGAAAATATCAGGGAGGATACGCATGAGGACCACGTCAACAACACTTGCGCTGGCAACCGTGATGCTGCTCGGCGCGGCCGCCGGCGCATCGGCGGACGACAAGATCAAGCTGGCGATCGGCCAGCGCGGCAACTGGGATACTTCGGTCTCGGAGGTTGGCCAGCGCGCCGGCATCTTCAAGAAGCACGGCCTCGAGCTTGAGATCGTCTACACCAACGGCGCCGGCGAGACGCAGCAGGCCGTGATTTCCGGCAGCGTCGATCTCGGCATCGCCGCGGGCGTGATGGGCGTGATGAGCGCCTATTCGAAAGGCGCGCCGGTGCGGGTCATCAGTGCGGAAACGACCGGTGCCAACGACCTCTACTGGTATGTGAAGACGGACTCGCCGATCAAGTCGCTGAAGGACACCGAAGGCAAGACACTTGCCTATTCGACCAACGGTTCCTCGACGCACGGCATCGTCACCGCCTTCATGAAGCAATATGACCTGAAGGCGAAGCCGACCGCGATGGGCGGGCCTGCGGCGAATCTCACGGCCGTGATGTCGGGCCAGATCGACGTCGGCTGGGCCGCGCCGCCCTTCGGCCTCGATCAGCTCGACAAGAAGGAAATCCGCATCATCGCGACCGGCAACGACGCCGCTGCGTTCAAGGGGCAGACGGTGCGGCTCAACATCGCCAACGCCAACTTTCTGAAAGACCACAAGGCCGTGGTCGATCGTTACATGAAGGCCTACCGCGAGACGATCAACTTCATGTACACGGACCCGAAGGCGCTGAAGGTCTACTCGGAATGGCTCAATATCACCGAGGCGAAGGCCAAGCGCACGCGCGACGACTTTTTCCCGCGCTCTTCGATCGAGCCTGACAAGATTGTCGGCCTCGACACGATTGTGAAGGATGCGGTCGCGCTGAAATTCACTGCCAATGAACTGACCAAGGCGCAGCTCGACGAGATGATCCAGATTCCGCCGCGGTAGTGACTTGGGAGCGCATTGCCTGGACGAAAGGTTGCTGTGCGCTCCCCAAACTCCGCTCATCCCCGCGAAAGCGGGGATCCAGCGGATGCAAAGATCTGGATGCCCGCTTCCGCGGGCATGAGCGGAATAGGGGCGATGGCTGACGCACCTTACACACCCACCCACGTCCACCTCGTCGGCAGCATCGGGCTCGGCGGCGTGGACGAGGTGTTTGGCACTGTCGGCCGTGCGCTGGGCCGGCGATTAAAACGCATCCCGGACGGCGAGCCGGGACCGCGCCGCCTGTGGGTGAGCTTCCAGTATCCGTTACTGCGCTCGAGTCCGTTCCTGCGGCCGGACCCGAGCGGCGCGCTGCGCAAGACGTCCGGGTTTCCGCTGTTGTGCCTGGCGGAAGGAATCAAAGCTGACGAAGTTGAGTTCGGCGAGCTTGGCTATGCCCGCGAGGCGCGCGGCTCCTATCTCGACTTCCTGACCGCGCGCAATCGCGGCGATATCGCAAAGGGGACGCGGTTTCAGGTCTGCCTGCCGACGCCGATGAGCGTCATCTACGCCTTCTGCACCGCGCGCGACGTGGCGGCGATCGAGCCGGCCTATGAAAAAGCGATGACGCGCGAGGTCGAACAGATCTGCCGGCACATCCCGCACGAGGATCTCTGCATCCAGTGGGACGTCTGCCATGACATGATCGTCTGGGACGGGCAGCCGCAGGACCAGTTCCCGTTGGTGAATGCATCGAAGGACGACATCGCCCGGCGGTTCGTGCGCATTTGCGAACCGGTGCCGGAAGACGTCGAGCTTGGTTTTCATCTTTGTTACGGCGATTTCGGCGGCAAGCATTTCTTCGACCCGGTGACGGCGCGCCATCTCGTCGACATATCGAATGCCATCGCGCAAAAAGTCCGACACAAGGTCGCCTATATCCATCTGCCGGTGCCGGCGCCGCGCGCGACCGATGAATTCTTCGCGCCGATGAAAGAGCTGCCCAAGGGCGTCGAGATCTATCTCGGCATCATCCATGCGGCGGATGGCGTCGAAGGCGCGCGAAAACGCATCGAACTTGCGCACAAATACCTGCCGGAATTCGGAATTGCGACGGAATGCGGCTTCGCTCGTGCGCGCAAGCCGGATCTCGTGCGCAGACTGATCGAGATTCATGCCGGGGCGGCGCAGGAGCCGGGATGAGGCAGGTCCATTCCCGCGACATTCTTGCGGGTTATCGTTGCGCCTGCTTCGACAGCAATTCGAATTGGTTCAGCCGATTCTGTCCGACCGTCCTTATCACAGGAACGTGAGCCTGCTTTCTCTGGAATTTGGCGCGCCTGAAAATACTATTGCGCGCGATCGGCGCGTTGCCATCGAAAAAAGGGGGCGCTCACAATGGAATCCAACCTGAGCAGATACCAACCGCAGGTTCTCAGTATTCTGCGGATCATGGCCGGCTTGCTTTTCCTCAGTGCCGGCTTGCAGAAATGGCTCGGCATTCCGGTCGCGAATCCGAGCTACGCGAAAATCACGTTGCTCTCGATGGTCGGCATCGCCGGCGTCATCGAGATCATCGGCGGCGCATTGGTGACGGTCGGCCTGTACACGCGGGCCGCAGCTTTCATCATGTCGGGCGAGATGGCAGTGGCGTATTGGTATTATGCCAACCGTCCAGCCAAGGGACTTATGCCGATTCAGAACGGCGGCACGCTCGAGGTATTGTTTTGTTTCGTCTTTTTCTACCTGATATTCGCCGGTGCCGGATCATGGAGCCTTGACGCCATCTGGCGAAAGAAGACTTAGCGCGCTTGCGGCGTAGCGGTGGCGCGCCTAGGCGGAAAGAATTCAGTCGTCCTGCCGGAGTGTTTCGAGTAGCCGCCGGCGCGCCCGGGCGAGCCGTGACATGACGGTCCCGATCGGCACCTCTGTCGCTTCGGCGATTTCCCGATAGTCGAGGCCTTCGATGTCGCGCAGCACGAGCGTTTCGCGGAACGCTGCGGGCAGTTTTGCGATTGCCGCGCGAAGCTGCTCGGCGTCGACTTTGGCGATCAGCGAGGATTCCGGCGTTTCGTCGTGGCGCTCGTCGAGCTTTCCGTGCTCGAGTTCGACCGCTTCGAGATCGTCGACCGAAACGATTGTTGCCGGACGGTTCTTCCGCAGCCAGGAATAGGCTGTGTTGCGTACAATGCTCAGCAGCCAGGCGCGTGGATTGCCGCCGGCATAGCTGCGAATGGCGCGAAAGGCGCGCACCGATGCATCCTGCACAACGTCTTCGGCGTCCGTGCCGTTGCCGGTGAGCCAGCGCGCGAGGCGATAGGCTTCGTCGATATAAGGCATCACGACGGTTCTAAAGAGCGCGTTGTCGTCGAGCATGCCGATCGATTCCTGCGCGCCGGGGGTCACCAGCCGGACGGGTGGTCCGTCTGGACTGTTCGGGCCGGTTCGAGGCCGCAGCGGCGTTATCGACATGGCACAGTGCTCGCTCGCTTAAAGTTCGTTCTGACTGCTGCGGAAGAGCTGTGCGAACAATTCGAGTTCTTTCGGCTCGACGTCGGATATGGCCCAGTAGTTCACGCCGTTTTCGCTCCAACGCACGATGTTGTAGCCGTTGATGCTGCGCGGGCCGCCGTTGAGCGCGGGCGCGCCGTCTGCGGGCACGGCGGTGAGGCTGATCAGGTGCTTGGCGCGGCGGTAGACGAGGGTCGAGACCGGCGTGCGGCCGAGCACGTCGACGCGGCCGCCGATCAGCGGGAAGTCGTTCCTTGCGAGATCGACGACGCGCGGGGAGTTGGATATGCGGCCGTTGAACCATGGCTTCACGGTGTGGCGGTCGGACGAAACGACGTCGACCGGCTCGGGCGCCATCAAAGAACGGATGTGGTCGGAGACAAGCAGTTCCGCGACCTGCATCGGCTGCTGCCGGGAGTCGACCACAAGCCAGGTCGAGGTGCCGGCAACCATGGCGGCGAGCACAATCGAGGCGGCGAGGGCGAGCCATGATGGCTTTGCGCGCTCGCGCCTTGTTCCGCCGACCGAGGATTCGATCCGTGCGCGCAATCCGGGCGGCGCGGCCTCGCGCGGCAGACGGTCATGAATAAGCTTCTGCAATTCCTTCACGCGTTCGGCCTCCGCGGCAAGCGCCGGCTCCTGGCTCATCTGCTGGGCGACGCTGAGGGCATTCGCGGGGTCGAGTTCGCCATCAAGGTAGGCGTGGACCAGCAGCACTGAATTGTCGTCAGACCTGGGTCGACTCATGTCTTTCATCCGGTATGGCGATCGGTCGGGGCGCTGCGTTGGCCCATGGACATTGCAGGCCAGCCTTTAACGCCAAAAACGATCACGTCATCCTCAAGACTCTGCGAGGCCGCATTTAATTCCCGGGCCGGCATAAATTTTCCGAAAACAGGGCAGGCTGGGGCCTGCCCCGTTTTCGCAGGGTCAAAAGTTACGCAGCATTTCGTTATATCCGATGCTGCCGCCGCCTGTGGCGGCTGGGGCGTTGGAATCGCCCGCCGCGCCGGCGCCCGGAACCGCCGCGTAGGCCCGCAACGCGCGGTCGTTCAGTGCGGCTTTGCCGTCCGGGGGCATGAAAGCCTTGTTCGAAATGACCAGGACGTTTCCGGTGCCGTCGCAGGTGCAGAACGATTGAGCGGAGGCTGGGCCGGTCACGGCGCCAGTCACGGCACCAAGCACTGCAAGAATGGCCAGAAGGTTTTTCATTGTCGTGTCTCCTTGTTGATGCAGCGGCCGTGATGACCGCTTGCCTGGGAGACTGCGCGGCACGCGAACAAATTTCACAGCGCGCCTGACTTTTTCGTGATGGCAATCGCGCGGGAATAAATCTTCGCGCGCCTCAGTCTCGTCTCCAGACACGCACATTCATGGAGGCGCGAAATGACTGAGCACGATGACGGCATGAACCGCCGCAAGGTTCTCGAATGCATGACATGGGCAGGCACCGGCGTGCTCTGGACCATCACCGGCGGCGTGCCCGCTTCGCTCGGCATCATCGACGAAGCCGTGGCTGCGCCGGCAAAAGGTTTCACATTTCTTCAGATCAGCGACAGCCACATGGGATTCGACAAGCCGGCCAACCCCAATGTGAAGGGGACGCTGGAGGAAGCCATCGCGCGCGTGAAGACTTTGCCTGTGAAACCTTCCTTCATGATCCACACCGGCGATATTTCGCATCTGTCGAAGCCGTCCGAATTTGACGACGCGGACCAGATCATTTCGCGCGCGGGGCTGAATGTGCGCTACGTGCCCGGCGAGCACGATCTGCTCGACGAGGACCAGGGCAAGCTCTATCTCGACCGGTACGGGCGCGGCACGCAAGGCGCCGGCTGGTACAGCTTCGACGACAACGGCGTGCATTTCATCGGCCTGGTCAATGTCGTGAACCTGAAAGCCGGCGGTCTCGGCAATCTCGGCAATGAGCAGCTCGAATGGCTTGAAGACGACCTCAAGGGCCGCTCGGCGTCGCACCCGATCGTCGTCTTCGCGCACATCCCGCTGTGGAGCGTCTATCCCGAGTGGGGATGGGGTACCGAAGATGGCGCGCGGGCCCTTGGCTACCTCAAGCGCTTCGGTTCGGTGACTGTGCTCAACGGTCACATTCATCAAGTCATGCAGAAGGTCGAGGGCAACGTCACCTTCCACACCGCGCGCTCGACGGCGTTCCCGCAGCCCGCGCCTGGGACGGCGCCATCGCCCGGCCCGATCAAGGTGGCGGACGACAGATTGCGCAGCATGCTTGGGATCGCCTGCGTCACGTTCAAGCAGAACGAGCAGCGTCTCGCCATCATCGACACGCCGATTCAGAAGTGAGTACGGCCATGACGATGATCAAAGCCCTGACGAGACTGCTCGTGGCCGGCGTCGCGGCGGCGTATCTCCACGCCGCGGCGCCGGCTTCCGCGGAAGAGATCGCGGTCAAGATCGGCAACTTCACTTTCGGGCCGCAGGAGCTGAAGGTCAAAGCCGGCAGCACCGTCACCTGGACGAATGAGGATGACATCCCCCATACGGTCGTGTCGCCGAGCACGTTCCGCTCCAAAGTGCTCGATACCGACGGGAAGTACTCATTCACCTTCACGACGCCGGGCACCTACAAATATTTCTGCTCTCTACATCCGCACATGACTGGAACGGTGATCGTGGAGGCGCAGACCGGAAGTGTGGAATCAGGCGAGCATTAGGGCGTCTATAACTCCGTTCATCCCCGCTTTCGCGGGGATGAACGGAAGATTCATTCAAGTCTCGCATTTTTGAATTTCAAACCTTTGCCCGATTGATACTCTAGGGCTCGCCTGAGCGGGCAGATGGAACAACGCCCGCCTGGAATGGCTGACTTCAGGGAGGTCCCCGATGGCTTCGTTCTCAGTGAACGGCAAGCCGGTCTCCGTCGATGCCGACCCCAAAACACCTCTGCTCTGGGTAATCCGCGACATCGTCGGGCTAACCGGCACGAAATACGGCTGCGGCGCAGGGTTTTGCGGCGCCTGCACGGTGCACATCGACGGCCGCGCGCAGCGCTCCTGCCAGGTGCAGGTTTCGGCGGCGGAAGGCGCGCAGATTGTCACCATCGAAGGACTCTCGCCGAATTCCTCGCACCCGCTGCAGAAGGCCTGGGTGGCCGCTGAGGTGCCGCAATGCGGCTACTGCCAGTCGGGGCAGATCATGAAGGCGGCCGAGCTGCTCGCCAGCAACCCGAAGCCGAGCCGGCAGCAGATCGTCACCCATATGGACGGGAACATCTGCCGTTGCGGAACCTACAATCGCATCATCGCGGCGATCGAACGCGCATCGAGGGAGGGCTAGGCCATGAGAACCGCTCTCAGATCGCCGGAGATCACCCGCCGCGGCATGCTCGCCGGCATCGGCGGCATGACATTCTTCTTTGCGTTCGGAACCGACGGCACGCGCATTCTGCCGCCCGCCGATGCCGCCACGCGGCCCGCACCACTGTCGCCATGGGTGCGTATCGCGCCCGACGGCAACATCACAATTCTCACGGTTACCGAGATGGGGCAGGGGTCCGGCACATCCATTCCGCTGATGATCGCGGAGGAGATGGACGCCGACTGGAACAAGGTGACGCTCGAATGGGCGCCCTCGAACCCTGACGTATATGGCTGGCCCGACCGCAGTGGCCGGCGCGTCATGACCGTCACCGGCAGCCGTGCCGTGATGATGTACTGGAACGACCTGCGCACCGCGGGTGCGCAGGTGCGCAAGGTCCTGATCGCGAATGCCGCCGATCATTGGGGTGTTGACGCCGCGACGCTGAAGACCGAGCCAAGCGCGGTCGTCGACCCGAAATCCGGAAAGCGCCTGAGCTATGGCGAGATCGCGGCTTTCGGCAAGGTGCCGGCGCCGCTGCCGGCGGTCGACAAGAGCGAGCTGAAGGCGCGCAAGGACTTCCGCCTGATCGGGCGGTCGGTGCCGCGCCGCGATCTGCCGTTCAAGGTCAACGGCACTGCGCAATATTCCATCGACGTGAAGTTGCCGGGCATGGTCTATGCCAGCGCCCTGCATTCGCCGGTGAGTGGCAACGCGCCGGAGAAATGGAACGACGCCGCGATCAAGGCCATGCCCGGCGTGATCGCGACCGTGAAGCTGCCGCATGGCGTCGGCGTCGTGGCGGAAAGCTTCCCGCAGGCAATGGGGGCGCGCCGGGCGCTGCGCGTGACCTGGAGCAAGAACAAGGTCGACGGCTTCGATTCCGAAAAGGCCTTGGAGCACTACGCGGCGATCCACGCCGATACGGCGGCGCCGGTGCAGGTCGTGGACGCGAAAGGCGACATCAAAGCCGCCTTCGACGGCGCGACGAAGGTCTACAAGGCCGAATACCGCAGCGACTACACTTATCATGCGCAGCTCGAGCCGCTGAACGCGGTGGCGCGTTTCAACGAGGCTGGCGACAGAATCGAGGTGTGGGACGGTTCGCAGGATCTCGGCCGCAGCCGTGATCTCGTCGCAAGGACGCTTGGAATGAAGCCCGAGCAGGTCGACGTTCACCAATGCTATCTCGGCGGCGGCTTCGGGCGGCGCTCGCTTGCCGACTACGCCGCCGAGGCGGCGGTGCTGGCGCGCGAGGTCAAGCGTCCGGTCAAGCTGGTGTGGACGCGCGAAGAAGACGTTGCGCACGGCATGTTCCGTCCGATGACCTTCCAGTGCCTCGAAGCGGCAACCGATCCGTTAGGAAAAGTGGTCGGCTGGCGTCACTGTGCCGTTGGCGACGATGGCGGGCTCAGTCTGATCACCGGCGGCATGCGCATCTCATCTTACTACGGCCTGCCGAACCAGCAGCTCGAGTTGCGCAATGTCGATGAGGGCGTCCGCATCAAGCACTGGCGCGCGGTCGCGCACAATTTCAATCTGTTCGCGATCGAGACCATGGTCGATGCGCTGGCCGAGGATCAGAAGCTCGATCCGGTCGAATTCCGCCTGCAGCGCATGTCGATCACGCCGAAGGCGCGCCGCTGCGTCGAGGCGGTGACCAAAATGGCCGATTGGGGTGCGAAGCGCCCCGACGACCGTGCGCTCGGCTTCGCCATGAGCGAGCGTTCGGGATCGCTCGGCGCCTGCGTGGTCGAGGCTTCCATCGATCGCCGTGCCGGCACGATCCGCGTCCACAAAGTGTGGGTCGCGGCCGACGGCGGCGTGATTGTGCAGCCGGAGGCGGCGAAGGCGAACGTCGAAAGCGGCATCGTCTATGGCCTGTCGTCGGCCTTGCACGAGCGCCTGACGGTGCGGGACGGCGCGGTCGAGCAGTCGAACTTCGGCGACTACAACGTCATGCGCATGTCCGACATGCCCGAGGTGATGCAGGTCTCGTTCCTCGACAGCGACGGGCACCCGACGGGGCTCGGCGAGATCAGCACGCCCGGCATGGCACCGGCGATCGCCAATGCCTTCCACAAGCTGACCGGCAAGCGGCTCTATCACATGCCGTTCACGCCGGAACGCGTGCTGGCGGCGCTGAAGGCGTAGCGGGCGCCCACGGGCGGTAACCTTTGCGGGCCCGTGCATAACCGTCCGATGGACGGCGTGCTTCCGCACGCCCATGGCGGTGCGACATTTTGGAAATGCTGTGAAAACAGCCGCACTTGTCCACATTAAAAATTTTAAATCCGGAAGACAGGTCGCCGTAATGCGCTCTCTGGCAAGTGATGCCCGTCACAAAGGCGTCGCTTGTTCTCTCCCAAGTGACGCCCGTCACAGAGGCATTGCTGAACGCACGTTACGTTTATTCCCTACCCAGAATCGAACCAAGAAGGCCAGTGGTGCGACCAAGTATTGAGCCGGAATACCAATGGGAAGGCGACTATGGGACGTAAAATTCTGACCAAGGAAGTGCTGGCCACCATCCCGGAGATGGTTGAGCGGAGCGGCATGCGGGCGGACGACATCGCCGAGAAACTTGGCTGCAACATCGGCACACTCAAAGTGCGCTGTTCCCAGGCCAAGATCAGCCTGCGGCCGCCGGGAAGCCGCCGTGGACGGCCCCGAATCGACGAGCGCACCATCAGGCTGAGCGGGGACGCCCTGGCTCTGCTGCAGCGTCGCGCTGCCGCGAGCGGAAAAACCGAAGCGGCGCTTGCGCGGGAACTTCTCGAAACGATCGCGCGCGATGACCTTTACGACGCGGTGCTGGACGATGAGTCCGTTGAACCGCTTCCCATGAAAAAGCGGGCGTTCGGGTAGGCAAATTTAACCTGCGCTAAGGGGCTAAAGGCGGACATTCAAGCGCGGCGCTCTAGTTCTGGAAGATCAGGCATGTGGTTGTGCCGTGGGCAAGCAACCGTCCCTCACAATCGGTAACGCGCCCTTCGGCCGTTCCAATACGCCGGCCGCAGCTTAAGACGATGCCCTCCGCTGTGATGAGACCAGTCTCCGACGTAATGGCGCGCACGAGAGAGATCTTGAACTCAAGCGTCGTCTGACTGGCGCCTTTGTCCAGGCCCGAAAGCACGGCAAGACCCATGCAGGTGTCAAGCAGCGTGGCCGCCAGACCACCGTGCACCGTGCCAAATGGGTTGAGATGGGTATCAGCCGGTTTGCATGTGACGACGACGCGGCCCCTCACTGCCTCGGTCACGTCATAGCCCAAGGTCTTGGCCATCGTATTCAGGGGTAGCGTGCCATCCACGAGCCCTTGGACAAAGTCGAACCCGCTCATCTCCTTTTGCCTGTCAGGGCTGATGGTCCCGTATGTTTTGCTCACGGTGCGGCTCGACATCGGCTTTCTCTTCGTTACCTGAGTCAATGCGGCTTAGGTCACCACTGTCCGTCGGCCCACCCGATTTCTGCTAAGGAAATTTCGCGGGCGGCGCAGTCTCTTCGCAGTCTCTTGGACGCGCGCGGTCAGGCACCGTCCGGCATAGCGCAGGCTCACTTGCCCATGCAGCTCGTGACGAAATTCGGCCGTTGACCCAACGGGACTTTCTGCGCGCGCGCCTTTTTGCTGCATTCGGCGCGCTTCGCGCGGTCGGCCTTGATTTGTTCAATTTGTTTCCGGGTTTGCTCGCGGCGCGCCTGTCTGGCCGCTTCGGCTTGTTGCTTTCGCTCCGCCCGGCGCGAGGCCTTTTCCTGCTTTGCGGCCGCCTTTCGTGCGGCTTGCCGCTTGAAGATGCATTCGGCGAAAGGCTCGACATAGAGGCGAGGCACCTGCTTGGCGCATTCTTCGCTGTCCTGGCGCTGCAGTTCGCGCTTGGTCGGGGCGCGAGATGATGTCTGAGCCGAAACCATGTCGCCGGCGCAAAGGGCAAGGCCGAGAGTGGCAGCGAACAGGCAAGACGAATAACGCATGTTGGTCGGCCCCCGAAGTGAACGCATCAGCAATGCGCTTGTGCTGGCAGGATATCGCCCGGCCGTGCATCAGGCTAGGCGCTTGCGTGCTCGGCCTCCTGGCGCATGTATAGGTGGATTCAGGGGGAACGATGCGGCTACTCAGCGCGCTTTGGGCGCTTTTCGGCGGGAGTGACCGGCGATTTCGCCAGTTGTGGATTATTTTTCCTGGGAGTCAAACGTCAACCACGTTGAGCTCGTAGTAGCCTTTGCCGCCGCGGGAATAGACCTTGGCGGCGATCGCGTAGATGCGCTCCCGGTGGATATCGAACGCTCGCAGAAGTTCAACCGGATCGAACCGAAGGTCCGGTTGAATGTGCTTCAAGACATCAGCCTTGACAATGAATGAGCTTTCCATGGACCGGTCATATCCCCAGAAGCGGACCGCTTGCCGCGTCGCGTCGTAGCTGCGGCTGGGGTTTGGAAAACTGATCGTCATGTTTTTCGACTTTTTATCCAACACAACCGCATCATGGTTGCTTTGCCGATGCTGCTGTGGCTTTGACGGTCCGTTTGTCACGCTCGATTGCCGCAGCCAGATGGCGCGGGTCGATGTTCAGCATCTCGGTCGAAGGCACGGGGGAGGATTTCGTATAAGCCAGCATCATTGTCGCCACGCGGCGGTAAACGGGAAACGAGAGTCCCTCGATCAATTCCTCGTCCGT
>Ga0173480_10000020_pt1 | contig 37294 bp, 44 predicted proteins | sample NitcycUS209509C1_FD_122622 | JGI IMG/M metagenome (GOLD analysis project Ga0173480, IMG submission 122622) | Soil microbial communities from Arlington Agricultural Research Station in Wisconsin, USA - Nitrogen cycling UWRJ-S209-509C-1 (version... | ecosystem: Environmental > Terrestrial > Soil... | reverse complement strand
TTAAATTAAAAAAAATATGATATTATATATATAATTTTTTATGTGTAAAAAATGGGTTTTTATATTGTTTTTTTTTTTTTTTGTTTTGTTTTTTTTTTTTTTTTTTTTTTTTTTTTTTTTTTTATACTAACAACTATATAGAATCCCACTCTAACGAGATGTCCCCTAAAGAGGACACCTCAGGAGGACTTGACACAGGAGGGGAGGGTGTGGTATCTTGGGTCCGGGGGAGGGAGGTCCGCTTCGCGGACGGTCGTAAACTGTTATCCTGTAACGACTTAGGGTGACGACCCGACTCCAACCAATAAGAGCCAGATAAGACCGCAATCCGGGAACAATAGCGAACCCGATACGGGTGCAATGGTAACAGTTTCGCAGCACCCACTGAAAACCGGAGCAATAAAGTGCCAAACAGTAAACTTTCTGAAGCAGAACGTATCGAGCTATTCCGTAAGCTCGCCTGCCAATTTGAGCAGCGCGATAGGCAATATGCAAAGGAAATTCAACACTACATTAACGCAGTGCTTGAATCCGACTCAGCTGATGACCTCGGACCTATCGAAGTTGCAATGTTTGCCCGCGAGGTATTGGAATTCGCGGCTACATTCGCTAACGCCATTGAGCCATACCGTCATTCACTTGACTGGATGGGCTTTGCAACCCGGTTGATTTCTGTAATGCATAACAGCGCTGTGGAAGTTCGGCGCATTGCTATGGAATCCGGCGTCGAGATGGAAGATCCGGAAGCAATTCATGACCTCAAGAGAACGGCGGAGAAAGACTCGCTGTTTGAACACTTTGATTTCGGTGGTAAGAAACACTAATGGCAGACAAATCCGATAGTCCAACGCTTTTCTCTCCGGGTCTAATTCAGAATGACCTGAGGAAGCGCCTTATGGAATACATCGCTAAGAACCATACTGATTTCTTCAACCAAGAGGTAGAGGAAGTCAAGAACCTGTCAATCGAGGAAGTAAAAGCCCGCATAGAACATTGGGCTGAAGCTTTCTTTACTATCGACAAAGAGCACGCTAAGACCAAGATCAAACTTCAAGCTGCTAGCAAGGACTTTAACGAGAAACTTGCCAAGCTGAACGCACAGCAGCGTGAAGATCTCCGCATGTCAGATGCTAACTACGTGCCCGGTCCAGATCTGGGCAATCCTATGCATCGTAAGGCACAGAAGAAAATCGTAGCGAAGAAATCCCTTGAAGATGACCTCAAAGCACTACTCGGTGACAAAGCCGAATCTGCACTCTTGAAACTTATGGGCGGTGGACACATCATCCCGGATAAGAAATGAATACACTACTTCTCGTATGGTCAGATCAATTTGGATGTTGGGCAGCGCACAGTATCCATGAGAATGCCCACGACGCGCTGGAAACTGCAGTAAAGAACGGCATTCTCCAATTCCGAATCGAGCCAGCATAATGTCTAACAAATCTGAATCTGAAGCAAGCACTGGATTCCTACTCGTATTTCTGTTTGTGTCTGTAGGCTACGCAGTAATCAAGCTGCTTGGTCAACTCTGAAAGCCCGGCAAGAAACTAAAACAATATGACAGAGCACATCAAATGCCCTGTATGTGATAAGATCGCAGTTGAGGTTAGTCAGATTCATCTCTCGAAGGAGACTCTGATTAAGCTCCGCTGCGGTCATGTCATGAAGCAGGCGAAGATACTGGTTAAGGAACCGCCAGCATCCTTACCCGAATTCAAGTCGAAGTCTGGCAAGACTCCGTTCCCGTTTCAGAACGTTACTATCGAGTTTATTTTCGCCGCGGGAGGCCGCTGCCTTATCGCACACGAGCAAGGTCTAGGCAAGACTGTTTGTGCTCTATGCGCGCTAGCGAAAGCTGCTAGTATGCTTCCGGCCTTAGTTGTTTGTAAGGGCAACCTGGCTATTCAGTGGATGAAACAGTCATGCGATTGGTTGCCGGGTGATGTTTTCCCACAAATCATTGAGACATCTAGGGATTTCATACTCCCAAACATGCACCTCTACATCATCTCCTATGATCTTCTCAGGCGTATGCCTGAAAGTTTCTTCGAGAGACAGTTTACTACCGTTATACTCGATGAAGTTCAGCACATCAAGTCCACATCCAGTGCCCGCACAGACAAGGTTCGTCATATCTGTAGGAACGCGAAGCACATTATCGGCCTTTCCGGCACGCCGATTAAGAATCATGCAGGTGAATACTTCACGATTCTCAATCTACTGAAGCCTGAGCGGTTCCCAAGCAAGGAATACTACTACCACAACTTTGTAGACACTTACTGGAATGGCCGGGCTTTCGCGGTCGGTGGCTTGCAAGATCCCGAATATTTCCGCCAGCGAACTAAGGACTTCATTATCAGGTATGAGCAGAAAGAAGTCTTGCCTGACCTACCAGCGTTGAAGCGTAACTTCCAATACTTCGACATTGATAAGGTCATGCGGGATGCCTACAACAAGCAGGTGAAAGAACTGCAAGACTTCATGGATGAACATGAGGACGGCGCGTATTCATTCCAGAACTACAGCGCGGTTATTGCATATATCACTAAGATGCGCCAGATTACCGGCGTATCGAAGGTTGCTTCTACTGTGGAATACGTGCAGGAGATTCTGGAGAATACAGATCAGAAGGTCATCATCTTCCTGCATCATCACATCGCCCGCGATTTAATGTTTAGGGCATTCGACGCCGCGCAGGTCAAATACCTAGCCATTACCGAGTCTGATAACTCGGACAAGCGTGACAAGATCAAGCAGCAATTCATTAACGGTTCCGAACGTGTCTTGATTCTCGGCACGCTTTCCAGTGGCGAAGGTATCGATGGTCTACAGGAAGTTTGTAACCGTATGATTGTCATGGAACGTCAGTGGAATCCAGCCAATGAAGAACAAGCTGAGAAGCGCCTGCACCGCATAGGGCAAGACAACCCAGTTGACGTTGACTACCCTATTGCATTGGGAACTATCGACGAATTCTTCACGGAACTCGTCGAGAAGAAACGTCAGTGGTGCAAGGAAACATACGGTGATTCCGGTCAAGTCAAATGGGACGAAACCAGTATCATCAAAGATCTAGTCTCATCTATCACTCAGATTCGTGGCGGTAAGAAATGGGCATTGGCATAAAGGCACACAAAGACTTTCAGATTTTCCTGGCCGGATGGAACGCCCGGTTGAAATTGGAAAGCATTAGGAAAGAAATCATTCTTCCTTCCGAAATCATGATCGCTTCGGAAGCATTCCAAGACTGGAGAACAACCCTTATGGCAAAGCAAAAACAATCGCGGGGTTTCGCCAGTATGGACCCTGAAAAGCAACGCGAAATCGCTCGGCTAGGCGGTAAAGCTGGTCATCGTTTGGGCCGCGCCCATACGTGGACTAGTGAGGAAGCTCGTAAGGCGGGACAAAAAGGCGGAGCGGCCACCGTTAAGGCGAAGGAGAACAAACAATGAGGTATTCAATGTGGGACGGTAACGACAACTTCGTTAACTGGTTCAATTCCGCGGCGGAATGTTTGGCCTATGCTGAAAAGCATATGCTCCTGAAGTTCCGCATTGATTACGCGGAAACTAACAACGGGTAATCATGTTCAAGCTACCTCACGGCAAGTCCGAATACTTCATCTACACAATAGATGAACTGAAGGCATTAGGAATCGAGCCGAACCCATATCTTTACATTGGTATGGGTTGGTTCGCTTGTCCAGTGTGCGATCGAATGACTTTCTTTAAAGGCTATTCGCACAAAGGACAGGCAGACGAGTTTCTAGTGTGTGATAAGTGCAAGACTTGCTATAGAAAGAACGAGATTCCAAATGAATGAACTGATGTTCATGGGCAATCTGCTTAGTGCGGCCAAACATCACAAAGCAACTTGTAACAATGAAGACTGCGACGTATCCTTGCTAATGCTGCAACAGACTGCGGAGTATATCTTCAATACCGCATCGTTCCGTAGCATTAGGGACATGAAGGAAGGCGAAGACATTCTGCGGGAATTCAAGGAGCTAAAGAAATGACTAAAACAATCGATGAAACAATCGCACAGCTAGAGAACATCGGCCAGCTAGACCCGAACTGCCTAGACTGTAAGGCATACTTCTATCCAAGATTGCGCGAAGGTATGCAGTTTCACAATATCTTCGCACCAAGGCATCAAGCTATGCTGACCTGCAAGTCTGGCAAACACAATCATTGCACGTGTGATACGTGCTTCTAATGGAACCCGAAGACTACGAAACAATTTCTCGGCTACCTCGTGAGCCGTTCATTCTTACTGAGTCGGAGGCTATTGCCCTGTGGAAATTCATGCTTGAGTGTGGTTACATTTCGCATGAGTTTCACGAGGACGTTCACAAGATTTGGAGCAAACTCGATAAGTTCGTCAATAAGACTGTTAACTAGCCGCGAACAGAGGGAACAAAGCCCGGTTAAACTTCTAATCCTTGAGGCTTGACTGGCAACGGGCTTTGTTTCTTCTATTGGAGGCTAAATGCGTTATTACTGTTGGGAATGTAGAAAGTCCGTAACATCAGAACTACCCGATGACTCAGCAATTCGTGCCGTTTTAGTTTGCCCAGAGTGCATCGGTGCAGGTAGAGTAATCTTTCCTGAGGGAAGACATGAAGACAAAGAAACGACAGATCCAGGCAAGACTGAAGAACCGCAAGCAGGTTTCCGCATCCGTGGAACGGGCAATTCGTAAGGCTGTTGAACAAACGGCGCAGCGGTTCCATTGTTCTATGGCTATGGTGCAGAACGTTGCACTAGCCGAGTTTTTTGGTATTGATCCGTTTGAGGATTTCCGTGGCGAAAAAACCGAAGCTAGGCAAGTCCGAGCAAACAAGAGTAATTCTCTCAACCGGAGACAAGTATCAGTTGTGCATTAGTAAGCCTGAGCGAGATCCCCGACATAGAGTTGAAATCGGTATCAGACTTAAGGCGGGAACTTTTGATGTGGAATCAAACTACATCGCTGTTCTTGTCGAGGACGAAATGCTACGGGTTATCATTCGTGACTTGCAATCCCGGTTAGGAACCGCACATTAAGGAACTTACCGAATGAGCAACGAACTTAACGGGAACCAATCTGGCGCGGCTAATTCTAATATTGGTTTCTCTGGCACGCAATCGGGTATGTCGTGGAACCAAAAGGCTAATCTTGTTCAGTTCTTTCGTATGTATCGTTGCATTACCTTCGTCCACGGAGACTGCACTGGTGCTGACGCAGAGGCGCACAAAATAGCCGAGAAATACTTCGAGACTCTGTTGGCTAACAAGGAAACCATAGAGCCTCGAATCGTAGTGCATCCAGCATTGAATCCAATGAAGCGGGCTTACACATTAGGACGTAAGCATGAGTTCTTAGTTGGTGATTTCTTGCTGGATGGCATCTGTTACGAACAGGTCGCCCCGCAGAAATATCTAGACCGTAACAAGCATATCGTTGACGCGACTGATATCCTTTTGGCCTGCCCTAAGGAACAAGAGATGACCATGCGATCGGGAACGTGGGCAACAATCCGATACGCATGGTCGCAAGTTCAGCGCACTGGCAAGAAAGTAATAGTAATACCGCCCAAAGGGCGCATCATTGAGATAAGCGAATAACATGGACAACATAGTCGTAGACTCACAAATGCTGAATGCTCTAAGTTCATGTGCGTATCGCATGAACTTGTCATTCATTCAGCGACTCGGACCCAAAGCCGAGATGCAAGATCCGTCTAAGGTTGCTCTACTTGAATCGGGAGATCTGCTTCATGCGATTTTTAAGGTGTTTTATACACTACGCATTGAGCGTCCTGATCTTTCTTATTCTCGTTGCATTGATCTATCTTGCAACTTCGGACGCACTTATGCCATCAAACTTAATCAAACCCTAGATGAGAGCGAAGACATTCTCTTTCATGCCGTAGAATACTTTAAGTTCTATGAGGGCGAGATTTGGGTTCCCATGCATGTGGAGAAACCCTTCGCGGTGAAGCTCTATGAGTCAGAGGAAGACAACCTTCGCATCATATATGATGGTATCGTTGATCTTATTGTTGATACTCCTGGTGGTCTATTGGGAGTTGACCATAAGAAATCTGGCCGTAAGCTCGACGGTGCTGGTCTGGCTTTGGCTAACCAGTTCAAGGGCTATGCTTGGGCGCTGAACATGCGGCACTTCGTAGTGAATGAGGTCGGAGTGCAGAAGACCAAGAAACCCGCCGATAGGTTCTTAAGGCATACTCTCCTCTACACTGATGAAATCATCGAGGAATGGCGCAAGAACGTAATCTACAGAGCACAAGAACTCGCGTTTTTTCTTAAGAACAATACCTGGCCTCAGAACTTTACGGCCTGCAAGATGACGCCGGACGGGCAATATCAAATCGCGTGCAACTACGCTGAAATCTGTAAGACTGACCCCGGTAAGCCACGCGACTTCGTGAAAGCTGAATTCTTTGCGGAGAAACCTGAATGGTCCCCGCAAACTCGTGACGTAGAAATAGACGCTATCATGGCTGAACTGGTGCAGTCAGCATGACGCCGGCTACGCCAGCTATCGTTTTCAAATGTCCATACTGTAAGTGCGAAGACCAGTCAATGCTTGAAGTTTACTATCGTAAAGAGGAACCAAGCATTAGAGTCTTTTGCAGTCAGTGTGGTAAAACTTGGGGATTATATTCCAATGGCGAAACACATCCATCGGTTCCAGAGGCGGACAATCGGTAAAGACAAGGACTACATTGTCTATGCCTGTGTTCTGCCTAGTTGTTTTACTTACTACCCGGAGGACATGATCGTAGGTAAGGAATCTCTCTGCAATCGTTGTAAGGAGAACGTTTTCGTAATCAAAAAGAACTCGTCCAGCAAAATTCCACACAAGCCACATTGTAAGGAATGCACACTTGCTCCAAGAAATCCCGAACTCCGTAAGAAACCGGCTAAGCGTGTTCATAGGCTGGTTGTGGAAGACATTACTAAGATGCTTCTCGACTAAGGAAACAACCATCGTAGACCTTTATGAATTCTTGGAGGACAGGCAAGATGAAGGCAGATCTGATAAACGAACTCGCCCGGTTGAGAGACGAACTCCGTAACGTTTCTACTAAGATCGACAACGCTATCGAGAACGCGACCGAGGAAGCTAACAAGCCGAAGACTACGTTCTCTACTGGTCCGGCCACCCCGGTTAGTTTCGTAGTGCTTACGGAACCCGAGGAAGATTTCCTCCGTAACTGGATGGATTCTAATGCAAAGCCACAGTTCACTGATTGGGAACGCAGCTTCCTTGATTCGGTTCTTCAACGCAATATGTCGTATCCCACGATCAAGCTGACCCAGAAGCAGTATGAATCCTACATCAAAATCTTCCTCAAGCACGAGGCCGCTAAGTGAAAGCATCTGACTACGTGCCACACACACGCATATACGGTCTATTCAAGGGAGACCCCGGAACTGGAAAGTCTATCGCGGCTATGTCTTGGGCGGCTAAGGGCAAATGCCGCGTTATAGACTTTGATGGTAAGATTGGTGCGGCCATCAATTTCTACAAGGAAACGTGCAAGCGACCGGATATCATCGACAACCTGGAATACTTCCAGTATAAGACCTACAACGATGGCATGTTGGACCTGGCTGAGTGGACCGACGATCCGACGTTTAATCGTCCAGGTAATACAATCATCATTGACACACTTACTACTGGTGTTGATTCTATGCTGGTTGACATCGGTGCCATTAAGGGTAAGGAAAAAGCCAAGGACAAGCTCAAGTTCGTTGGCAATATCCAAGTCTCGGACATTGAAGACTTCAACGCGGAGACTTCAGCCCTTACCAGGCTAGTGCAGGGAACCAAGTTTAAGCTGGAGTGCAACTTCATTATGATTGCACACGTTGTCCAGACTAGACAGAACATGCTTGATGGATCGGTCAAGTCTTCTCGGCAGCTTATTACTGCGGGTAAGAAAATCGCAGCTAAGTTGCCTGCATACTTTGATGAAATATATCACTTCGATTCCAATCAGGACTTCGGAGATACAAACGCCATCAGGGCTACGAAGTATCTGTGCTATACTAAACATTCAGGTGACGATTTCGCCCGGACTAGCCTTAAACTACCCGAGAAGTTCGACTTCACTAACCGGGGCCTCTATGATCTTTGGATCAAGGAGCTCGATTACATTAAGTTATAAGGAGATTGACCTCTAATGCCTATCGACAAGCCTTACGCATATCACAAGCCCAGCCCGGCTGGACTCGACGCGATAAACAAACTTCGCGCACACTTCTCTGAGGGTGAGCGTTTGATTCGTGAAGTCTGCCCGGTTTCGCGGCATCAATCCGTGGCACTTACTAACAATGAAACGACTGCCATGTGGGCAATTAAGGCGGTCGTCTTTAACGATCCCGATTCCGAAATCGAATGAAGATCAAGGACATTCCGTGGCAGGACTTGGACACCCCGCGAAAACTATTGTTGCAGCGATTGTTACTCCATACCACGGAGAACGCTAACGAATGCTGGATGTGGAACGGAGCTATAGCCGGGTCCGGTGAGGGCCAGCCACATGCTACAATCAATACTGAGAAAGGTCCAAGGCAGATTGGCCTTAACCGGGTAGCTTGGCACATCTTCCACGATATGCCATTGCTGGGTTCTAAGCACATACAAGTCTCACGCAACTCGGAAATCTGTGACGAACAGCGGTGCTGGAATCCAGAACATTTCGAGTCTATAGATCTGGACTACGACTAGTTTCTCGGGGGTAGCGCATCCGTTAACACGCTGCGGTGCATGACCGTTTCATGCTTGCTAACGACTAACACAAGAGACAAAAAACACTATGGGAACCAAGTTCACTGTTTCGCAGGACGATGTCAACAAGACCAAGCTCTTGAATCCGGGTTGGTTTCTGTGCGAGATCGTTGACTATATCGAGAAGGCCGCGGCGAAGGACGGTTCCATGAACCGTTTCTTCAAGTTCTCGGTTATCGAGGAACCGAACGCTGGCGTGGTTGTGCAGTGCGTTATGAACGAAAAGTTCATGCCGTTGCTGCCGGACTTCGTTAAGTCTTTCGGCGCGGAGTTCGCGGTAGGCGCTACGTTCGATCTTGAGGACACGAAGGGTCGCAAGATCATGGTTCACGTTAAGCGTGGCGAATACAACGGTCGCCCGACTAACGAGGTTGACGGCTTCCGCGCGGCGGCCTAGACCTTAAGTTTGTCTAGCCTGGGATGCCGGCCTAATATGTTGAATAAGCTGGCAGCTAGTATGGTGTGTGACCATACAGCGGAGGCCAGTCCCAGGCTAGGCAATTTATGCGGGTGTGGTGGAACTGGCATACACAGCGGACTTAAAATCCGTCAAATGTCTTATCAACATTTTGAGGGTTCGACTCCCTCCACCCGCACCATTGGAGAACAAATGCCACCAAGAATTCCAGAGTTTCACGCTACGTTAGCGAAGATCGCAACACTACACGAAGCGAAGAATCAAGATTACGCTACGGATAAAGATCCGTTCTCGAACTTTGTCTTCACCGAAACTGCCATTGAACTGTTCAGGAACAACGCCGACAAGACTTTCGTATGGCCTATCGCGACTAAACTGGCCCGGTTAAGCGTTCTATTGTCTAAGACCGGCCTGCCCAACTTCGAGTCTATCGAAGATTCCTTTGATGATATTGCTACGTATGTCATTCTTTGGAAGTGCGCCTACATGCGGGCACATAACCCACAGTATCCAGATCCACAGGCTTCGGAAAAAGCACGAATTGCCTACGAGAACCAGACTAACGATCCATCAGCTTTAGGGAGATTAAACTATGCCGGGACAGATCACGAAGGAAAATCTGCAGGATTCCCTCACGTATCACCAGCCCAACGCCGAGCAGCAGAAAGTAATCAACGAGATCCGCGCACTCCTGATCGAGATCGGTAATAAGGTTCTTGATCGGGTTCCCATTGGTGCAGATCGCGAGCGTGCGCTTGCGACGATGCGTGACTTTCGTTTGCAGGTAGAGCAGGCCATCTACCTTAATGGTCTGGTTTAGGAGAACACATGTATCTTCAGGACGAAGTAGATCCCACTGACGAACCGAACGGTGAGAACGATGACGAAACCGTTAACGTTATCGAGGATGACGATGACGACGAATTCGAGGACGATACCGTCGAACTCGAAGACGATGAAGACGATGACGATAACGAGGACAAGGTAGAGCCGGTAGAGTAGGGTATGAGGGGGGACTTCGGTCCCCCTTCTCCCGCCACATTTCTATATGGCTAACTTCGTTCCGGGAACCGGACCTCGTGGCGCTAAGATTATGTTTGTTGGGGAAGCTCCCGGCAAGCATGAAGACGAAATGCGTCGTCCATTCGTTGGTGATTCAGGAGAAGTCCTTGGAATCTTATGCGATGAGGTTGGAATCGACCTTAGTCGTTGTTATGTTACTAACGTTCGTAAGTATCGTCCTCCTAATAACGACTATACTAAGTTCTCCATTGATGAACCGTCTTTGGAGTCGCAACACGCCTTACTCGGAGCTGAGATCAATAGTGTCAGCCCGAACATTATTATTGCGCTCGGAGACAAGGCGCTTCAAGCTCTTACTGGGCACACTGGCATTAATAAATATCGCGGTAGCATTCTTAAGTGTGTATACAATCCTCAGCCAAAGGTTCTAGCCACCTTTCACCCGGCTAATCTGGTAAGGATTAACAACGACGAACAACAAACAGCGGGGATGTTTAAGTATGCCCACAAACAAACAATCCGACTCGACCTCAAACGAGCCCTTGAGGAGAGTAACTACCCAGATTTTAGACTCCCTGAGCGTTCCATTGAAATCTGCCGATCTTCTATTGACCTCCAGCGATTCATTGATAGATCAGATCGATCGCGACCTCTATCAGTTGATATTGAAGCACTACGATGTATTCCAATCTGTATTGGGATATCCTATTCACCACACGAAGCTATTAGTATTCCACTATTCAATCGCCTTTCCGCCATCAACTATGAAGGCATTTCTGGAACGGAACTCGCATACATTTGGAAAGATCTTGCCGAAGTGCTCCACGACTCCAGAATCATCGGTCAGAATTTCAAATACGACGAAGACAAGATTTATCGATTAGGCTTTCGTGTGAAACTCTGGGGCGATACGATGCTCCTTGCCCACACGATTAACCCTGAAATGCCTAGTAAGTCTCTGGCATTCCTCGCATCAATCTATACCAAGGAACCATTCTGGAAGGATGACGGTAAGGACTTTTTCTCGGGTAAGAAATCGCAGCGTGAGTCGTTCGAGAAGCTTCTAATCTATAACGGTCGTGACGCGGCTGTGACTGGCGAACTACATGAGAACATGCTTGCCGAAGCTCGTGAGCTTGACCTTGAGGAATACTACTTTTCGTGCATGATTCCCCGGCATAGGTTCTATCTCGATATGGAGCGCGTTGGCTTCAAGGTCGATGAGAAAGTCCGTGAACAACTACTTGACAAATACTTGATGCTATATGAGCAAATCCACGCTGCGACTCATGAAGTTCTTGGTTATGAGCTCAATGTTAATAGCAACCCTCAAGTTACTAAGTGCTTGTATCAAGATCTCAAATTTCCTTATAGATTCAAACGCGGAACTGCAAACTCCCCTAAGCCCTTACTGGTCGCCGACGAAGAAACTATAACCGCGCTGCTCGGCAACCACGCTAAGACTCCGAAACAGAAGTCTGTAGCGCAGAACATTCTTGACGAGCGCAAGATTCGCAAGACCATTTCAACCTATGTCACAGCAAAGTCTGACTATGACGGGCGGATGCGAACTAGTTATAACATTACTGGTGCTACAACTGATCGCACTAGCACTAGTAACATATCTGCTCCTGTCCGGCCCGAAAAATCAATGGGCCTGGGGTTTCAAACTCTTACTAAGCATGGCGATATTGGTGCCGATATTTGCGAAATGTTCGTCCCAGATGACGGGTATGTTTTTCTAAACGCGGACTTATCGCAAGCCGAGGCCAGAGTAGTATTCGTCTTAGCTCAGGAGTGGGAAACACTGAAGTCTCTTGATGATCCTGCATTTGATATGCACTGGAAGACTGCCAAGATTTTCTTCAAGGAACTGCCGGAGGTCTATGCCTGTAAAACAACACTTAGTAAAGAAGACCCGCGTAGATTTATCGGTAAAACTATTCGACACGCAGGGCACCTTGGTGCTGGAAAACACCAAGTCATGGAGAGCGTCAATACAGACGCTAAGAAATACGGAATTGATCTTGCGATTTCCGAATGGAAAGCAGGTCAGTATTTGGAAGCCTTCCACGGAGCAAATCCGAATATTAGATCGGTCTTCCACCAAGGAATCGATGAACTTATAGCCAACACTCGCACCTTGGTCGGACCCCGGTTAATTGATCCCCGTGGGGATCGTATGCGGGTTGGACGTAGGAGGCAATTCTTTGAGCGTTACAATTCTGAGCTACTCAAATCTGCTCTTGCTGATATCCCTCAGCATACTATTTCTAACCAGACCAAGTTCGCAGGGATACGAATTTCTAACCGCATACATGGTATTAGATTTGTTCTGGAAGGCCACGATGCACTTCTGGCTTTGGTCCCGAAACAAGAAGTTGATCTCCATGCTAGAATCTTTCGAGAAGAACTCGAACGATCAATAGACTTCTCGGATTGCTCATTGCCGCGAGACTATCGCTTGGTCATCCCGGCTGATTTCTCTATTGGTGAAAAGAACTACAAGGATCTTGTCAAACTTAAGGGGGTCTAGATGACGTTTGAATACGTAGCTGACGGCGAGGAACTTCCGAAGCCCAAGGGTGTATTGGCATCGACCGACGTTAACGTGGTCGTTCCGATCATCTTCGAGTTTCTGAGTAAGATGGCTTCAGTCCCGGATAAGATTGGTATTGCAGCCATTCAGATCAAGCTGGATTCCAACACTGATGAGTCCGATCAAGCCGTTGAATTTCTACAGCGATTCAAGGCTACCAATAAGGTGCAATTCCGGGTCAAGGATGGTTCGCTCTTTCACTATGTGAGCGATAGGAAGACCACGCCACTCGACCGGATCGTATACATCGTTCAGATTCCCTGAACTTGCGATGTCATGGCTTGATGACATACTGAAAGCCACGAGAGAATTCGAGAGCCCGCCTAAATTCTTCTATTGGAGTGCTCTCGCGGCATTATCAGCGATTACGAAGCGTAACGTTTACCTTAGGAAGAAATCGGGCAAGTCAACGGCATACACGTTATATCCAAATATATACGTGTTTCTAGTTGCTAAATCCGGACTCCGCAAAGGAGTCCCGATTAAAATGGCCCGGAAGCTTGTCAAAGAAGTAGACAATACACGACTGATCGTTGGGCGTAGCTCCATCCAGGGAATCCTTAAGGAGATTGCAACAACATACACCACCGAATCGGGCAAGGTTCGGGATGATGCGGCGTTCTTCCTATGTGCATCGGAGTTTCGCTCTAGTTTGATCGGAGATCCTGATGCACTCGTTACTCTTACTGATCTGTATGACGGAGATTTTACTGGAGACTGGCAGTATCTTCTCAAGAACGCTGAAGGCACTTCTTCTAAGCTTAGTGATATCTATGCTGTGCTTCTTGGCGGGTCGAATCCTACACATCTCAAAGAGAAAATCTCTAAGTCAGATATTAACGGTGGATTTATAGGCCGGTCCTATATCATCTACGCAGACAAGAAAGGCAAACTTAATCCACTCACAGACGATATCTATGACGAAGACGAAGAAACTGAGGCCGACGAGGTAGAGGCATTAGACTACAAGGAACTATCTAAGCATCTAATCGAAGTCTCCAACATTCGAGGACGATTTCGTTTCCATCCAGAGGCAAAAGACTACTACGACGATTGGTATATAAAGCTCAACAATGCAGAATTCGAGGACAAAACTGGCACACTAGACAGACTTCACGACCACGTTCTTAAGGTCGCAATGCTGTTGTCCCTCACTAAGAATCAAACGCTGATTCTTAATAAGGACGACATAGAAGACGCAGTTGAAGCTTGTAATGAACTAGCCGGTAATGTCAACCGTGCCATGTTGCCTTCTGGAACTTCGGCCTTCGCCGACCAGACTGCAACAATTCTGCAGGAGTTGCTTAATACCAAAGGCCATGAGTTATCGCGCCGCAGAATTCTGCAGAAATTCTGGGGTGATTTAGACGCCTTTGATTTGGATCGGATCAAGGAAACTTTGATCCAGAAGGACGCTGTAGATATTCGTCGTTGTGGTAAGGACGAATTCTATAAGCTAAAACGTTGGGTAATCGAGAAGTATCTCAACTTCGCTAAGGAGCCAGAGGACTAATGCCACAGCCGCCCGAAGAAATCATGCAAGCGTTGAAGGATTACTGTGAAACCCGGGACATCGGTTTGATGATGCTGGGCAATGAAGCCGGAATCACAGTAATCCTTATGGGTCCAAAGAATATCGGGGCTGGACTCGCTGCAGTTGGTGCCTGTTCTATGATCCTCAATGATCTAGTGGCAGGCACCATGCAAAATCGACCGGCTGAAGTAAAGCCCAGCCCGATTAATTAAGCCTAAGCGTAGGCCCGGTTATACCGAATACTTGTAGCAGCCAGACGATCAAGAACAGGACTACAATTACTCGGATAATCATCGTGATAGGTGGTGATAGGGGAATGTATGTCTCAACCAGATACAGGCATAACCCTATCACTACTAAGACTACGACCAGACTGATTAAGCTCATTTTGACTCCACATTGACACCGGCGCCTAAAGCGTCACCGATGATTAACGGCGCGTAGCTTGGATCTTCTTGCATGATCTCATAGAGATTCTGATACGTCATTGGCGTGAACAGTGTCTTGCTGATAGTGTTCTCGAACGGATTCAGGCTAGTGAGATTCAGCCCGCGCTTCTTGGGACCGTATCTTTCCTTGCGGTTTGCCAATGCCATAAGCAGTGCTAACGGCGGAGACATCTGGTTCTCAGCGAAGTCCTCGAACTTATCCACTACGTCACCGTAGATCGGATTACCACTAGTCAAGTCTACAACACGACCACGCTTAGTCTTTGACTGCCCTGTTCTAGTCCTCTCCGCTAAGGTCGCATACTTACCAAGCCCGCCAGAATACTCCGCAGTAACTCTCTTACCAAATCGAGACTTACCGTAGTCAGAGCTACGCATATCAGGCTCATTCTTTCCGCCTAAGAGAGTCCCGTATATGAACGCCAAGCTAGCGGTAATACCGGCATAGGAAAGCAACTGCTTGCCATGCTCAATAGCCATGATCCTTTCGGAACTTGGCCCCTTAAAGAAGCCCTTAACGGCCTTCCTGGGTAGATCGAGCATCTTGATAATCTGATCTACGTTTGACTTCAAATAACGCGGGGCGAACAGAGCTAGGTTAATACCCTTAGCCAGTCCCTCATGCTCAAAGTCATGCTTATTCCAGGCTATCTTACCCTTAAAGAATGACTGCTCCTTAATGCCTAATCTACTACGCCCAGAAGCCTGATTTACCTCGTCTGCAATCTTGACTGCAAGCTCGATATTGTCGGGATTATGCTTCTCTGCAAAGGCTTTTTCTTCAGCAGTCTTAGCAGTCCTCATCAGGCTCTCATACAGCTTCTTATAGTTGCTGTATAGTGAGTTTGCAGCACCAAGCCTGATGATAGCCATTGCATCCTGATATGCCCGATTAGAAGCCCTAGCAGGATTGACCACACCAAACGTAGCCTTATCGAAGAACTTCTCAGCAAGCTCCAGCCCGGCAGTAACTTCCTCAGTAGTGGTGTTAAGGTTTATGTCAGAGTGTAAGCCAGCAAACTCAGCCCACGATCTGGGTTCCTGCTTATCCTTGCCGACCTTCTGCCCGTTAATGTGAGTGGCATACTTCATCTTGGCTTTGATAAGCTCATGATTCGCTGCTTTAGCCACGAATTTCTTGTGGCTACCCTCACTAGCGAAGGAACCAAACTGCTGCCATAGAGCTTTCCACCAGAATGGTCTGCCCGCGAAGTTTTTCCCCTGCCTAAGAACCGGGCCGAGATCTCCTATGGTCTTCATTCCATGCGCGAAGTTAAAACTACCAACTACAGCCTTCTCGAATGGGGTAGTCTTGTCTACTTTCGCTTCAGACTTGGGGGCTCTGACACTGATAGGTCTTGGTTGGGGGATTCGGTCGAACCTATTAGATTGAGATTGACCCCCGCCATTGTTACCGCTAGCAGTTCCGCCTTTTTGTCCTCGGGGACTATCTGGGGGTCGTTTGCTATTAATTCCAATTTTGACAAGATCATCATCCTTGCCTTTGGTTCTCCCGCGTGAATCATTATAGATTTGTAGAACTTCTGATATTTCGGGACTAATTCCCCCTGATCCATCATCGAATCCCCTTCCTAACTGATCCATCATTTCTACGGTAAATTGGCCGCCTAATTTGGAATGCAGATCAGCATCCCTATAGGAATGATTCTTATCGTGGCCGCCACCGGGTATGTGGGCTATTTCGTGAATCAACGTAGTAAGCAGGTTTGTAGTTAACTGATCAATTGGAGCACCATGCTTCTCCGCTAAATTCAACAGCTCCATTACGTTGATCATAATGGCAGAGTTCTCCATATCATCTGGACGTGGGATATGGATACCTAATACAGTTCCATCCGCATCGGGAGCCTGGAACAAAAGACCGAATTTCTTCAGACGTTCTGAAGGATATTTGAACTTAGCTGAGTAAGATTCTGGGGTCCATCCAAGAGAATCAGCTAATTCAAGAATCTTATTATGGACTTCCTCCATATCCTTCAGAGCTTTAGTTAAAGCTGGATTAGATGCAATAGCCTCTAACTCCTCTGGAGTTAGTAATTTGCCATCATCTAAGTAAGTTAGTTCTGTTTCACCATTCGGGTGAAATTCAGCAATGTTGTCATACTGTCTTTGGACAGCAGCAACCCGCTTTTTAGTTACACCCGTTATGATGTTTTCGCGAACCCATTTATTGATGGCGTCAGTTACTTTATCCTGTATCTGTTCTCTATTAGCACCAAATGGGTAGTCGTCATGGCCTTCCTCAACAGTAGCAATAATGTCTGCTACGATTGAACCAGGCACGTTTTCTGTGGGCGCACCATAGGACAGTTCATCGGTCCCTTGATACATACCCTTGTTCATCTTATGAACTTTAGCCGATACGTGTTCTTCCTTGGGAGTAATGCCGTAATGTATATTTACCTTGGCACCAGGAGTGTCAATAGTATCAACAAGTTCTGGTAATGGCTTCGGTTTATGGACTCTTTCTATGCCTTTTATGTAGTTATAATCTGTTGGTTTAATTGGATTTTCGTGTGTTTCGTCTAACCACTTACGAGCATGTTCAGGATGAACACCATAATCCTGAGCGAGCAGTATACCAGACTGAGCAGACGGAGAATTTTCCGTCATGTTTTTGGCCCAGTTAGCAGCTTCGTAGAATGATTGTGTGCTCCTATCATACCAGGTTGTTACTTCTAGCCCAGTTGGAACCTCATTGCCTACACTTTCCTCGTTAAGTGGGACACCACGAGTTTCTTCTACAACTTCAGCAGGCTTTAATCGTTCAGGTGTTCCTTCAAAGGTAAATCTCTTTCTACCCTTTGGGGTATCAACTACTGATGTAACTTTAGCCCACTTACCGCCTAAGAATGGGGCTGCTTTAGCGAAGCCAAATCCGCCTGAAGCGGATTCTACACCAGCCTTGCCGGTCTCACCAATATTGGTCAGAACAGTATAGATTTCCTCTGGCATTAAGCCACGACCACGATCACGCACAGTTATAGATTTGCCTCTATCTCCACCATCAGTTATAGGATTTGAGGCATCACTATCTATAAGAACTCGAACTGGTTCCTCAATACCAAACTCTTTGTGCTCGTCAAACGCGTTCTGCAGCAGTTCCTTAACAGTCGTAACTGATCTCGGTCTGGTGTATAGGGAAGAACCAAGGACATCAAGAGTCCTTCTATTGGCTCCGCCCATTGCTACGTTATCGAGTCCAGTGTTGCCTTCCTTGTATTTCGGAACCCGCATTTCCTGTGGCTTATTACCCTGCTTCTTATCATACATGGCCTGAGCTACGGCATCAAGGTATGCTTCATGACTACCGCCACCGGACTTAGGCTCGTATACTATTGAGTCTAAATCAATGCCCATATCCCTAGCGCGTTGTAATTGTGCATCTGCAGCAGCCATGCGTTCTTTGAGATTCCGCATACCGACACCTACGGCAGAGGCACCTTTCTCGCTATCAAATCCAAGATCAGGACGCATCGTATTGGATCTGAAAGCCCGCTTGGGATTACTCCTAGATTCCTGTGGGAACTGACCCTCAAAATCCTCACCCGGTCCACGAACGTTAAGAACTTCACCAGTCTTAGGATCTATAACATCACCCTGAGCAGTCCGACGAACTCTAGGCTTCTCAGTTTGTGGCGGAGCCACAGGTAATGAGCTTGGCCTATCAGGGCGTAGATTAAAACTTGGAGCTATAGGTGCATCGGGTGCTAACGTGGGCGGTTCTATAGCTGGCTCAGGTTCCTGCTGGACAGGATTAAGCCTTGGTAGGAATGGCTCAGGATTCCTAGCTGGTAAGGCACTTACTGGAGGTTCTATAACCGGGCTAGGCGGTGCCTGAGTTGGCGCCTGCGGAGGTGCCTGCAATACGGGAGGTTCTACTGGTAACGTTAACTGCTCACCCCCGGCTGGTTTTCCAAACACTAAACCGCCCGGCGTAGGCTCCAAAGGCGACGGGGGCATTACTGGTCGAGGCGGAGCTATAGTGGGGAATCTAGCCTTGTTGCTCTCGTCTATAGCAGCCCGTTCTTCAGGGGTATAATAGACTGGCCTATTAAGCCTAGCATCACTACCAGCTATAGTGCTGCCCCACTCAGGCTGGCCTTGGATTATTGGCGGCTCGCCTTCAATGGGATCTAGCGGAGCGTCTACGTTAAACTGTGTAGGGTTATTGATAGTGGGTGCTAAAGGCGGCAATACCCCACGGATTTCTTGTGCTCCACCTGGCCCGCTTAAAAATCTACGCGGGGCTTCTAATCCACCGGGCGGCGGAATTCGAGGTGTTACTGAGGTTAGCGCACCTTCACCACTATAACCAATAGGCCCAGTAATTCTTGGAATATTGGACACGCCCGGGGGGCGCATATTAGTCCCGGCGAACTTTGCCTCATTAGGAATCCCACCAGTGAACATTTCACCTTTAGGATTCGGACGCACTCCGACCGCCCTCGGATCAGCACTCCCGGCTAAAAGTCCCCCGGCAGTTCTTGTGAGCCAAGCAGCATTAGCGGCTATCTGATCATCCTGCTGGAAAGGAATCTGGTCAGCTAGCCAGTTTGCACTTTCTTGAACGCCGGGAATATTAAGCCAGTCATCACCTACAAGATTAGGGTTGTTCTGAATCTCGTAAGCTAACTGAGGGTTGGTCTGCTTTAGCCTTCTAAACCTAGCGTCATGGTCTAGCCCCTCAAATCTCTGTTGCCATAGATCAGGGCTATTCTGTTTGTTAGGGCCAAACAAAGCACTATCTACACCAGGATGATCCCTTAAGAATTGACCAGTCCAAGTAGTCGGTTCTGGCTCATGGGAAGGAACTAATGGGACAGGATCACTATGGGACGGAGCTAGAGTTCCGACCCTATTCTGGTTAGTTTTACCCGTCCTTGTTTCTTCAGGCTCGAAAGCAGGATCAAAACTTCCTTCAGGTTCAAATGCAGGATCAAAGGCAGACTCCCGCTTTTTGGGCTTTAACGCTGGGTCATCAAAGATTGAAGGAAGTTGTGGCATTGTTATTCCTTTTTGTATCCCTGACCTTCGAGCCTTGCTACTTCTTCTTTCTTAACCTGCCCACGAGTTTTACCGTCTGGAGCTATCATCCACACATAACCGGGCTTAGGTGCAGTTCTTACTCTTGGGGGCGGTTGTGGCCCACGTCGCGGATTTGGTCCTGCTGGCGGAGTTACTGTTGGTTGGCCGGGCGTGACACTACCAGAATTATCACCAGGAACCGCGCCGGGTCCAGCAGCATCTTGACCAGTTCTAAGATATTCGTTAAAGGCATTAGTAGCCTTAACTACATCCTCGGGCTTTGGTCTATTGAACATACTGCTAGGCGGTATGATCCTAAAGCCACCAGTTGATTCATCAGGCTGGACCCATTCAGCCCATTCAGGATGATTTCTCTGGAACTCGCCAGCCCGGTTTTGATTCTGGACCTTTAAGTCTGCTGCTGTTTGTGGATTGTTCCCGCTTCTAATGTTAGCCACATCAATGGCATTCCTGTTTCGTGCGTCTGCTAATTCCTTGGCGTGCCTAGCGTTGATCTCTGCTAGACTCTCGGCATTCCTACCACGAGCATCAACAATGCTTAGAGCTCCCATGCTCTCAAGCATCTCCTGCTGCTCAAAGGTAAGACCTCTAAGAATCTTTGGATCTATTGGGATGAGAGTGCCGTCCTCCATTGCCTTAACGGCTTGCCCAGTGGTCCTATTGTATTCAATCTTAAGTAGACCCTTACTTGCCTGTCGCATGATTTCTAACCGGGCATCGTTGTATTCGTCCCTGATATCGAGGCCACGATTCCTAGAGTCTAATGTGCCAGTGCGATAACCAGACAGACTCTTGATCTGTTCCTGCTTATACCACTCATCAAATCCCTGTTTGTTCTGAGTTTCCTCAAGACTAGCAGCATCCTTATAGCCAGAAGTTGTAGTCTTCCATTCATCCAGGGCATTCTCGTATGGCGCCCGAACGATGCTACGAGACATATCAAAGGCCAGTTTAGGATTATTAGCTCCCATTCCAGCTAGGCCACCAAGCGCAATTCCACCAAAGATACGCTTCTTGGATGGCCTATAGTCTTCTTGCATAGGCTGATTTGCCAGAGAAGCTTTATACTGATTCAAGGAAGAATTCATGTATTTAGGTGGAGTAGAGATCGCTGGTTCCTCTACAGGCAGACTAGGATTAAATGGGTTCTGCGGTGGAGGCGTGCCCATAGGCATAGTAGCGAAAGGATCTTCCTCACCGGAAGCATTCATTTCGGCATATGGATCTAATGGATTCGGCTGGCGATAACCAGCGAATGGGTTCAGCTTGGAGAGAAAGTTATATCCACTCATGGTAGTTACTCAATATAGGATGAGTAGTTTGTTCCCATTCCACCCTTGCCTATCTTACTCGCCGCACCCAATGCTGTGCCTATACCACCAGTTAATGCACCGCCAGCAGCACCAGCAAGCCCACTAACTCCGGCCATCAATAACTGTTGGCCCATACCGGGAGTCATAAGGATCTGATTCAGCTGTTGGTTGGAAGCCTGACGATTACCATACTCGTCATCTATGTAACCACGCTGGAGATCAAGCTGATGTTCCATGGCATTAGTGTCTTGGTTGTATAAACCAGCCAGACCCTGTATACCAGTATTCTGCTGACCTACGTTAAAGCTGTCAGCATTCATCTTGTTGCCAATGTTAGCCAGATCTACGTCGGCTATGGCCTTAGCAGAAGCCTGAGCTAACGTATAACCTGCCATACGATACCTACTAATCGTATCCTGCAGCGTAGTCTCTACGTCAGCGGCGCCCATTAGACCCTTATACTTGTTACCAGTGCTAAGAGTCTGATAGGCATTCTCGGCGTTTGACATACCCTGAGCACCCCATTGGCGCCCCTGGTTGACAGCATTCTTAACGTTCATCTCTGAAGCCATACCGGCTTCATACATGCCTTTAGCGGCGTCTCGCCTTAAGGCTCGCGCCGCAGAATCGAATCCTGGCCCATAACCTCCCTGAACCGCCTGACGACGATTTAACTCATCTTGAGTCTGGGAAGCATAGCCAGCTATTGGTGCCAGCGAGACTTGTCTAATGCGGGATTTGTCCGCATCGGTATAGCCACCAGTAGTATTGAATTCCTCAAAGGTCCCATTAGCTCGGAACCTATTAGCATCAGCTTCGGTCATTCCGCCAGTGCGGCCCATTTCCTGAAGCCCATGAACGTTACTCATGATAGAAGCTTCACGTTCTGGACTGAAGCCGCCATTGGCACCGAATGCCATACCAGCATCGAATGTTTGACCTAACCTACCAGTATCAGCTTGGCCCGCAATAATCTGATTACCAGGATTACTGCCCATGCCACGATACAGCCCGGCTAATTCTGCACGGTTAGTTTTATTATCCTCAGTTAACTGTGCTAGACGAGTATCGCTACCTGCCTGCGCAACATTGTATTCCGACTTAGTATCGGAAGACAATTCCTTGCTGTTTTCTTTAGCTTCCTTTTTGTCTTTTCCCATTATAGATTCCTTATGAGAACTGTGTTGGGATTCCTAACGAACCCATAATGTTTTTCCAGAGAAGCCGCCCACTTGGGGTCTTTAACGAAAGCATGAATCTGCTCTAGTCCACGCTTTTGAGTTTCGATTAGAGCGGACTCAATCAACAAGTCCATTGCCTTAGCCCGGCGAAAAACTGAAAGACTAGGGTCTGTAATCTGCACGCCCTCGGTAAAGCTATGAAGCACGCCATACGCTATCACAGCTTCGCCATCTACGACTATGCGATCAGCCAGCTTCGGACCTTGTAGCTGGACATCCCATAGACTTTCTAGCCGGGCTATGGCTTCACTGTGTTGTGAGTTCGGTATCTTTAATCGCATCTAACAAACTCAGTTGGTGGTCGTAGCCAAGCTTCTTACCAATAAGCCGTTCCGCATCATTAATGGTCTGCTGAATGTCGAACGGCGCACCCGGATAGAAATTGAACTGCGGGCCTTCGCCTTCATTAACTACCAGACCTTCGTCGTCGATTACAATGTAGATCGGAGCGACGATAAACTTCGTAACTTTGATTTTCATAGCCACTCCACAATCTCTAACTTGAAGTTCTGATTAACCTGGTTGCCGTCCGCAAGCGGGCTAGTTCCACGAATATGAGTCGCCGGACCAGTAGTAATCTGAGTGCCACCGCTATTACAGAAATACGTATCAACCGGGCAGTGTTGTTCACCAATGCCAGTAGAACCGAAATTGCGGTATAGACCTGATGTAGGAACGATGTAGGATTTCTCTGCTTGCACGGTATATGGTAATGCCACTAGACCAAAATTGCTTAAGGCTGGCATGTTCAAAGTAACATGAGCAACTCTAGGTGCCATAGAAACACTCTTCCAAGTTAAGTTATCTGCCAGGAATAGTAACCCGGCACCTGTTGCACCAGTTCCTAACCGGGCTGCAGCTGGAATCTGACCGAATGTTATCTGGGCGGCATTTAGGTTGTATAGGTTTCCACCATTCCTAGGTGGTAATGGTTCTGGAAATCTTTCACCAGGAATAATACCTGTTGTAAGATAGCCAGCATCCAGGCTCGTCCCAACAATAGAGCCACCAGTAATGGCAACACCGTTGGCGTTCTGTGTAGCCATGCTACCAAAGCCAAGATTAACTCTAGCTTCTGAACCACTACTGCCACCAGTTCCCCCGCCAGCTACGCCTAATGGCATAGTGTTCCAAGCAGAACCGTTCCATTCCTGAAAGACCCGCCCGCCACGTTCCATACGCATGGCAGTTACAGGAATATTAGTTCCACCGGGATTCATAGCGGCCGCCTCAACAATCTTCGCATTAAGATCATTGAGGAAGTTCACGTATGGTGAGCTTAGCTTAGGATTAGACCAGTCAGCCATGCTATAAGATTCCTCGTGCTTTCCAGCTAATAGGCCCGCCTATACGTGCGCCAGTGTTATTGAACATGAATACCTTAAAGCCTAGTGGATTAGGCACTGCGTCATAATCGTATACAGCATAGGCTTCGATATCAGTTTCCGGCGTAACCGTGATACTTTCAATGAACTTAAAGTTAGTTTTCTTGAAAGAAACAAAATCACCACCCACCGTAGGCGGAGTCGGAATCACGAAGTTACCGCCGTCATTCTCACGCTTAACATACATAGAGATCTTAAAGCTCTTGAACATCATAAGAGATTTAAAATCTGAGCCCGAGAATGTAAACTTCACATATACGTGCCTAGCTTTAGAGGCGAATATAGTCGGCGTAGTGAATACAGCAGACCATACTCCATCAGCACCAGCATATTGAGTCTGTGTCCCGAATGTAAATGTAGGAACAATGTTCTCAAACAGCCAGTCTAAGCTGATAATCGTATTTGAGAACTCTACTCCAAAGTCGTGGTATTCAATGTATTCGCCGGTTGCTTCAGTAGGCTGAATCCATAACGGGAAGTTAGCATCAATCTGATGTTGTGGGCTTGTGTTTTCGGCTGGCGTCGCCACAAACATCGGATGATGAAAATGCTCCTCGATAGTCTGAAATATGTTCAGATTGTAGTAGATTACACCATCACGAAAGAGTCCATTAGTGATCGTTCCACCGAATGTTGAAACCCACGTAGTCTGAATCTCGTAATCTTCCGGTGGAGCTACGTCAATAGTGGTGTAAACGAATGGACTCTTATTGCCAGCAATGTCTTCAGCCTGGACGCCATAGGTAATCTTACCGCCGGCTTTTTCCTGAATAGCAAAAAACGTTCCGCGTAACTGTGCCGAGATCGGTGCGGCATCTCGAAACACAGTGAAGAAATTAACTGTGAATACCGACTCAGGAATTGTCCAGGTTAGTGTTACCGCATTACCAATCGCAAGGCCAGTGATTGCAAATGTTCCAATCGGAGGAACGATTACATTGATTGCACAAGCATCAGTAGAGTAATCACCAGCCGAATTGATGCTTTTAATTAAGAACGGCGTAGTCCCTACAGGTGTAGGATCTAATGCGACTTGACTATTCCCTGTCGATAACAGACGGGTTGCTGACTCCCATACGGAACCCTGCCTAACTTCGTAAAGCAGAAAGCCCGTAGTCGGTGGAACCCAACGCAGTATGACGTTTGTTCTCGTGAGCTCGAATGACGCAGTAAGAACTGGTAACGGTAACGGAACCGGTGGAGCAGTCGAACGTTTAGGAACTGTTGGCTTAGGGTCTACTACAGCAGCAAGACGCTCAATCTCCTCTGCCATTTTAAGCAGAACATCAGCCAGGCCAGGATCAACTTCCCTGACCTGCTGGAGCAGAGTATTAATGATCGCACCCTGATCACTCATTAGTAGTCTTCGTTATGACGAGTAGCCCAGAGTGGCCGACCAAATAATTCCATTTTGCGAATCTTGAACCAGTTGTTATACGCTGTCAATCTGAGCTTGATCGAGCACTTTTCATTCGTTAACAGGAACGGGAAGATTCGCTCTACGCCAGCACCAGTAGCGAGATTCATACTAGGTAGGTTAATGCTTGGGGAGTTGTCTAATCCCGTAGCAATTACTGCCATATTCCCCATGCCGCCAGCACGTAGCCTCAGAGCGTTGAAACTATGAATCCAACCAGACTGCGTGTAGAGCATTGCGAACTGGACTATCGAGGCGTAGGCATTGCCGTTATCGTTGTAGTTGTTTTCTTCCTGATTGTAGATTCCAGTCACCCCGCCTATGCGGCATATGGTTTTGCCGAATAAGCTGGAGCCCCAGACACCAATGGAAACTGGATTGATGTTCCCTGAAATAGTCCACAGATGCCAGGTTACATCGTTTACAGTTATGCCGTTCCCATAATCGCACACGATTATGTGGCTTGGCTCTACAGCAGTGTCAAGCGGGACTAGGATGTAAATCAGTAGTTTCTTGGGATCTATTACTAATTGAAGCCTATTGAAAGCTTTCTTATTGATTCGCTTCCAAAGATTGTCAATCTTGCCCGATAGTGGATTCGCTGCGTCGAACCCGCCGTTATAGGCATACAAGCCAGCGGCGTCAGCTATCAGGAAGAAATCACTGTTAGCACCCTTGGCATCCATATACTGCGAAGAACCATTCAAGTCACAACCAATGCCACGATCTAAGGTAATGATCGGCCATGTGGAAGGCTCAAAAGTATTGTCCTTAGTAGTATAAGTATGACCCGGTATGACACCCTTAAAGATATAGAAGTTGTCACGGTATTCAATCCCGGACTTGACGCCTACTGTCTCGTTAGGATCGCATACGATAAATCCAGATAGTGAATCAAGAGATTCAGGCTCGTCCGACTTAGAGAAACGAACCATGCTAGGATTCGCATCTTCACCCCCGTAAGCTATTCTTTTACGGTAGGGAGCCATCCATAAGCACGCTGGAATTCTCGATAGCTGGTCGAATAGATAGTCTACTGAAACCTCTAATGCTGCGTCGAAGTAGTCGATTATCAGATCAGTTGTAGTGTTGTCGTTGATAGTTCCGCCCGGCACGAAGAAATACTCGTAGCCTTCCTGATCTCCATTATAACCTTCGATAGCGCGTGTAGAGATTAAGCGGCGCTTCATCGTTCCTGCGGGACCGATTGGGATACTTGTTAGATGTAATTTATGTGTCCCATCGGCATCAAACTTTGGGAATGCTACAGGCCCAGGTTTAGTTACGAAACCAGTTGCAGTCTCGTATACGAAAGCTACAACGTGAGTGCCCTTCTCAACGTTCCCAGCTTCCGTGGAATTCGCAGCATAGAATGTTCCAATCGGGGCATCACCGCCAGCTTCTACAGCGGTTTGACCATTATATATCCACACATTCTGGCCGGGTAATCCCTTGACGCCATTGTGCGGGGATATGTAAATTCTATTGTATGCTTGGCATACCGAGAAGTCGGTCATACCAGGTATAGTCATGATCGGAGTCAGTAGTGATACTGCTGAGTCGTAGATCTTACCATCAGTAGACGGTGGGTTTACGGTCAGGATTAACGTGCGATCTGCCTGGCCCTCGATCTTATAGGTATGGAATCTTCGCAGTCCAGCTATTGCCGTTGTGAGCGCAGGGAACCCATCACGAGTTCGTAACTCGTAGCCTTCGGTTATGGTATTTTGGCAGTCGATGAAGTGATCGGCAGGAACAGAATCCGTGAAACTGTCCCTGCCAAACAACCCGCCAAAAGTATTTACTTCAATTGGCGTGTGATCTTGAATCATGACTACTTCTTAAGAATCGGACCGGGTAAAGTCGGTTTCTGTTCCGGCTTCGTTTCGTGCTTCGGATCGAACTTAGTAGTAGGAGTTCCCGGAGGCGGCGGAACTGGAGGCGCAGCAAGAACCTCTAATCCAGTTGCCAGGATTCCCCACGTAGGGTTAAGAATCGTGCCGGTGTTCATCCGAATAGTCTTATTCGTGATGTCGGTATAGAGACTACCGGGACCAGCAATGCCCTTACCAGTAGTTCCGTTAACGGCGGGAATGGTGCCGCAAAGCCAAACGACCTTAGCACTGCCAAGATCCTTTAAGCGGCCCCAGATTGTCGAGCGGAAATTAGTGATAGCCATACGTCCCCCTGAATGTATCGGACAGGACTGTCCGGAACTAAACTACAGTAGATCGCCTATTCATTGCACCCCTATAAGGTCTACGCCTTACGCCGTATGCGCCTTGGACACGCTTACCCATAGTCCGTAACAAGATGTCTTCTGCCTTAGTTACTTCAGGAATCAGTTCCTCATACCTCGTAGGATTGTTCCCCACATGGAGCGCAGCCAGCTGGGCGGTTCTGACTGCGAGCCAAGTCTTAGCTTTAGGAACTTCTACTAGTGATCCTGCCGAATCTAGAGGAAGCAGACTCCTGAAGTAATCCAGCATTACTTCGCGGGGTTGGGTAGGTGGAGTAATGAAAATCTGACTCCTACGCCACGCCCATTCATTCACCCGGCTAGAAGTAATATTGTTCTTGTCGATGTTGATTACCTGATCTACCTCAGCCCACTTTTCCTGGGAGCCCATTGCACGTTCCCACATGCGGATAGGCTCTATCATGTCCGTAGGAATCTCGTCCATAGTCTTGTCGCCGACTTCCACAGTAGTAACCGGCGCCTGTTCCTCGATCATGATAGGCAGTTCTTCGCGCTCGAACAATAAGGCAAGTTCGTTGTTAGCCTTGTTCAGTAACGGCAGAAGAACAATATCACTCCAATACATTTGCTGCGGATCAGTGAGCAATATCGCGGCTTCTTTGGTTACATCACCAGCTAACATATTAGGCTCCTATTTGCGACAGGCCGAGTTCTTTGTAAGCTTTTTGATTGATGATCGTTCTGCAGTTCATGCACACGATAGCGCCGTCCGGAAGGTCGCCTTTGCAAGCAATACACTTATTGATTACGCGGGCTACGTCAATGTTCCATTCACGCTGGATACCAAGCCAAGTGCAAGCCTTGCGCTGTAGTTCACTAATCGCGGCTGAACGATGAAACTTATTCCAGCAATCGTCGCCTTCATTAACCAGCTTAGAGAACCAGTTACGCTGCTGACGATTAGCTTTCTCCAGTTCCGCAGGGAACCGATTAGGAATGTCGCCAGGCAAATGTGCGCCAACTACAAAGAAAACTCCCGGCTGGCAATCTTCACCTAAGCCAAGTTGGGCACCCACGTATTGATTCATAATCTGTTCGGCAACCGTAATAGCCAGTTCCCGATTGGTCATGCTACGGCCTTCACCCATATAGATCGGGTATGTGGCTTCGCCTAGCACTAAGACCTGAATCTCTCCAACCTTAGCCGCCGGAATTTCATACGTGCTAGGGTTGATATGCGGAGTTGGTATCCGAATCTTGATCGGAACGATTGATACTATTGTTGCTTTCGTCGGGTCCATGCTACCTCACTAAGTCCATCTGGTTAGGATCGGACATTTTGTCTTTCAGGAAGTCCTTAAAGTAATTGACTTCCGCATTGAATTTCGCCGTGTCTTCATCAGTAAAATCTGACGGAGTGCGGATGTTACCCCGATTCGTATAGAAGAACATGAAAAATGCGACGGCTCTATGGACCAGTGGAAGGAATGAACCGTCAGCCGTTTGGAATATCCATAGCGGCTCATAGCCAGTTTTCTCTAGTAGTTCTTTGTTGTTACCAATGTATTCAAGTTTCTCCAGAACCCAGCGATCCTTGTAGAAAGGATACTTTGGAACCTCTTTGACACCAGTCCAAGTCCGAATCAATATGTCGGTTTGGGCTACAAAGTCGTTGAACGTTCCGTGACGCTTTTCCAGTAAGCCTGTAGTCCAGCACACTCGAAAATTCGGACGACCGTCCAAAGAAGTTCCAAAGTGTTCTTTCAGCCAGCGATTGATTGTGAGTTCGTCGCTCATATAGTTTCCAGTTTTAGCCGGGCTGGCTAGTTCCTCGCAGATGAGCCCAGAATTAGACACATCCAACCAGCCCGGCTAAAGTTTAGAACACTAGCGCGGATACCACTTGGTGCCGTCGAACACCATAGAAATGGCACGTCCGACTACCGCAGTAGCCGCGGCGCCAATGTTTCCGGTGGCAACCGTAGTAAATGCCCCATCGGGAATGAGCGTGACTTCACCGATGAAACCGGGAAACGGCGGCCACAGGTTAGTAAGCGCTGCCGCACCAGAAACGTGATGGATAGGATGCGTAATGGTAACATCCGCAGCACTAGCCAACACCGGACCAACTACACCACCGGGAGGGTTAATCCACGCCCGGCTAGCAAACTTAGCGAGATCCACATCAGGCATTTTTCAGTCTCCAAAAAGTTTCGTAGGCCAGCCTAGCCTAGTTCTCCCACCTTAAGGCAACACACCCTAAAGTCTAAACCAGGCTGGCCCACTCTTGCTAGTAACCGGCCGGAACGGTGAGGTTGTAGATGTAGGACGCCGCCTGTGGATTCTTGTGGAAAAGATTCCACGAAGCCACAATGTAGAAGATCTGCGAGGTAGCAACGCCGCCCGAAGGACCGCGCATCTCGAAAATCTTCCTGCCGCCAACGGTATAGAAACCGGGCGCCTTCAACTCTGCACGTCCCCACAGTGAGGAAATGTTAAAGTCGATACGGGTCTTATCCCAGAGGAATGAAGTCTTCACTGGAGCGCCAGCGATCTGCATCCCCTCACCGAAATACAGGTTAAGGTCTTCTTCCTTAGCCTGCTTCTGGATGATAGAAACTAACGTTCCGAGAGACTCGTAGCTCGCCGCCTGCGCGGGATGCATCCAAGCTTCCGGCTTATAGTTCTTATCAATCCCGACGCGATCACCGATCTTATTAATCGCCAGACGACCATGCTCCAGTGCAAGAGCACTAGAAGCATCAACACCGTTAGCAACAATCTCAGGAATGTTAGCCCGGTTAAGGCCAAGCCATGAACCAGACGTAGCGTTGCTAACGTGGTAAGGCAGACCATAGAGTCCTACCGGCGTGGAGCCAACCAAACCTTCCGGAAGAATAACGTCACCGGGAACGATACCAGTAACAGACGCAATCTTGAACGTCTTGTTAACGATATCAATGAACGTGATCTTCTGAGGACCACCGGGGGTTTTGTTCGTTACACGAGTCGCGTCATAAACGCTAACGCGCTGACCAACGCGCAGAAGCTTTACACCGAAGCCGTCCGTGGTGCAGGTAATGGTATCGACACCAGCGGCAGGCGTGGCGGTTGTGACAGTAGCAAGCACGCCAGTTCCAGCGGTCATGCACTGCGATTCCGACTGACGACGGAATTCTGCCATAGAGTTGGCCAGAAGGTCGTTAAGCGTATTGATTACCGCCTTACGCTTGTCGTCCGTGCCCCATTCCGCCTTAGTGGTCCACTGCACAGCCAACTTCATGTTGACCGTGGAGATAACCGCCTTATCGTAATCGGGCGCTTCGCCAGTCCCCATGTCTCCGTTATCGGTATCGAAGTAACCGAAAGCCGAGCCGGGGTGAAGCTTTAACGGAATACGCATATCCCGCGTGGAGACGACCTCTACCTGAGCCTTCTGGACTGAGGTATAGAAAAGATCGTCATTGTCGTAGAGAGTCGGAACGTTCTTCTCGACCTTCTCTAACTGCGTAGCAACTACGTCAACATTATCCTGCATGGCATTTAGCTCCGTGCAATGATGTCTTTATCGGAGAGTTTTCCTTTGCGTGCGTCTGTCACGCTAATTTGTCGAGACGAGCCTCTCGATGCAGAACCACTCGGCACATTAGTGTTGCGGTTTAACTTTGAGGATCTGTTATCATCCTCGTCCTTCTGTTGCCCTAAGATCTCCGAACGAACTGCTTTCCTCACACCCGGCATAGACGTTCTTGCGCGTGACAGATACGCAGTAATGATACTGTCTTTGTATCTACCCGAGTATTTGGACTGTCTTTCACGGCGCCACAATGACATGATACGATTCATGTGCTGTGGATCAGAACTAACTTCCTTGTCGATACCGCTCACAATTTTCTCAATAATGAGCTTTTTGACACCAGGACGCATAGACTTCGTTGGGTCTACGCTCTTAGAGATCTCCGATTCAAGCCTTGATCTGATGTCCTTGGTAACGTCCAGCATCAGATTATTGTGCTTGCCAGCGTAGAACTCATTTCGTTCCTGGCTAAGTTCCTCGTCCTGCGGAACCTGTGGCCTTTGCATCATAGGGACTTTACCGTATCGGTCGTCCCTAAAGATTGCCTGATGAACTACCTTTGCGGCGTTCACCATATTCCTATTACCGTTTTCCTCCCCGGTTTCTAAGACTTCCGCTAAGACAGTGCGAATCAGTGGGGCAGTTACACGGAAGTAAGCCTTCTGATTCTTCTCAAAGAGCGCGGGGAGGAAATTGTTAGCAAACCTATCGACAGCCTTGTCTGACAGGTTTGAAACTTGATCAAGAAACTCTCCGGCGTTGCCGGCTTTTACTGTGGACTCAATAGCGCGGAATGCCTCTACGGATTCTACCGCTTCGTCGGCATCCTCAATGCTACCAAATCGCTTGGTGAACTCCTGTTCACGGAAAAATGCAGTCTTAAGCTGCGGAAACTTCTTGAAGAGATCAGGGAATTCTTTCTTAACGTCCGTGTAAGAAACCCGGATTAGTGTGTCCGAGTCGTCTTCTGCTTTCGCAGGTTTTTCTTCGGGTTCGTCGCCTTCCCGATCGTTATCCGCGGCTTCAAAGCTTTCGGTTTCTTCTTGTTCTTCATCTGCGTCCTCTAGAATATCTACATCAGATAAAGCTTCAGCTTCAGGGCTGGCTTCGCCAGCATCGTCAGGACTATACAGTGGAAACTTGATACGAAACATAACTACTCCTTAGCCCTTATACGGGGGGAGGCTCGGCCCCGGCATTTGCCTCACGGGCTGCATCTTGATCTGCAGTTGCAACTTGCGCGTTAGCTTCATTCTGCATCTTCATGGCAATCTGCTGTATGTGAGCCATATAATGGAACTCACAGTTCTGGATGCCTAATGGATTAATGCGCTTCTGAGCTTGACCAGTAGAACTATTCAGGAAGACCAGTAAGGTTTCCGCCTCGATTTCGTGCTGATCAGTAAGCGGGTTAATCTGCACTGAGGGGATACCTTCAGCTAATGGCGGACCATTAAGCATTTCAGCAATCTCGCTCATCTGCTTATCGCGGGCATCAGCACCGGGAATATATAGCGGAATTCCCACAGCTTTAGCTGCGATACCTGAATTATTCGGGTGCATAATCCAGTTGGTCAGTTCCTCGTTACCAAGCGTTAGAAGCTCCATTAAGGTCTGCTTGACCTGCGCGTAGCTAACTGGTAATTCTTCGTCAACTTCAGGCTCTACCCGGCCAACTCGCCCGGTTAATTCTGCTTGCCTAATCCAAGTATTGACAAAGCCGGTCGAGGACTGTGGAGTCTTAGTTACAAATTTCTCATCCGCAACCATCGCATTGACGAACTGCGTCGTGGCCTTATACATCGTATTGGCCCACCAATGCTTAAGCATGGTCCAATTAATGTTTAGACGTTGTAAAGCCTGCGCCCTGGACTGGGAATACTCACTAGCTGTTTTAGATCCTGACGTGCTGGGTCCGCCATATATGGAAGGGAAAGAACCAACAGAGAACTGGCCGTCAGTGTCGAGACGACTAATAAAGGACTCGATCTCCTCATTGAGCGTAGCTGTTTTAAGTGAATGGAAACTCTCACCAATCGAGCCACCCAATGGCTTCTTGACCGGATATACCATTCCGGCCTTAGCAGTTTCTGCCGAATATTTCTGGAAGTCCAGGACGTCTTTATCGGCAAACGTTTCCGGAATTGAGTGCTCAAAGGTTTCAATTCCTAAATCAACAGCTTCATTGCGTAGTTCCTGAATAGGGATTAATGGCTTCCCCATTGGATCTGCGTGGATGTGAATACTGGTCGGATGGTGTGTAATTTCCCAATGCTCATCCAGCGATTCGTCACGTAGATCGAATACTCGGTTGTTCGCGATTACTGCGTAGCATCCCTTAGGGAATGCCTGCTTAAGCTTCGCAATTAAATCCGGGTTGCCCTGTAACGGCGCATCATAAGACCACGGACGCAGCCATTGACAGTTCACGGTAAGCAGATTGTTTCGCAGTTCTTCACGCGAACCAGCGAAAGTCCTATACTGACGTTCCGTGAAATCCCGGCTAGAAATTCCCCCGAGGTGATCTTTCGCCTTAGGAAACAGATTCAAGAGCATGGACTTATGCTGCTCGAATTTGTGACGGAGGTAAGGCGTATCGCTCTGCTTGCGAGCATATAGCGCAACATGCACGTAGAGCGGTCCAAAGACCTCAATCATAGTCCGCGATTTGGCCTCTTGGGTATATGTCTCAATCTTGGGTATCTGTTCTTCCTCTACCTGTGGTTCTGGTGCAGAAACTTGCCCACAGTTCGGACAAGATACAGGTTCGCCCATGAATGGTGATATAGGATCGTCGATAGTTTCTTTCTGATCTATAGCACCCATACAGGCCGGGCAGACCAACGTGTGTGTGCGAACTGTTGTTGGCTGATCTGCATAGTGTGGAACTTCTACAGTTCCATAATCTTCGCTGGCCCGGTTATAAATATGTGCGAACGTGATCCCGTGGTTATAGATGTAGAACAATGCCCGCATAAAGACTAAGATTCCGTCATTATGCTTCTGAACTAATTCCTGAATCTTAGTGTAGGTCTTCGCAGTTTCGATGTCTTCAGCTACGTCAGCGTCGTCGGGATAGAAAATAGTGTTCGGCAGTTTAATGGATAGAGCGGATATAAGCGATTCCCCATGAGCACGATATATGTTGATGATTTTATCATACATGTCGGGGTCGTATTCGTCTGAACTATCCAGGCGTTTCCAGTCTGTAGCTTGGAAGTCGTAATAGATTCTCTGGAGTCCCTGCCAGTATAGCTCGGCTTTTCTGTAGAAGGCATTCATCTGCTCCCGAGCTTCGCGGTCTTCGTCTTCGTAGTATTTGGTGACAGTGAGCACCGCGTCTACTACATCTTGGGGCATCCCGGTTATGTCGTCTATTGCTCCAAGTTCTTCGGCGGGCTGGTCTTCGAGATCTTGGTTCTCCCCGCCGATTTCGGTATCGTCTACGTTCGGTGCTGATGGAATGATCTCTACATCAGTGCGGAATTCTGGATCAGCCTCAACCCAATTCGAGGGTTCAAGGTCTAATTCTTCAAGCGGGAATCCCTGCCCCGGAATTTCTGGCGGTAGTCCCTGCGGCGGAAATCCACCTGGTCCCATTATTTCTTTCCGAAAAAGCCACTACCGGGCTTCTTAACCTTAAAGTTTGACTTACCGCCCTTCGGGCGGGCTTTTACTACTCGTTCCTGCTCTACTGCACCAGGAGGAACAGCACCTGCAAGAATCTTAGTGGTCATTACTTTTCACCGGGCTTCTTACCACGAGGATTGCTTACTCGTGCTTTCTTTGCTGCTGCTTCCTCGTCAGCTTTCCTTTTATTCTCTGCTTCAATCTCAGCACGAATCTCAGCTTCAATTTCTTCGCGTGATGGTCCTGCTGGCGTAGGAGCTTGTGGTGTTGGGGGTGCCCCTGCTGGCGCGCCGAAGTAATCGTTAACTTCAGATTCCGAAGGTAATGCGTAGTTCTGCCAGCTTGGGCCGCCTACGCCTTGACCGCCCTGTTCACTGTTATAAGCTTCAATAAGCCTATTCGTGTCGCCTGGGTTAGCCTGCTTGAAACCTTGAATAAAGTTAGCCGGGATGCCTAATCTGAGGGCTTGAAGTTCCTGCTGCTTAGCCAGAAGCGGAGTAATGCTTCGGCCCATCGAAATTGTTTCTCCAATACCATCAATCCAGCCACCGTTAGTGCCGCCCTGAGCATACGGCAAATCTGCTCTACCGGTAGGATTTTGGAGATTAATACGCTCTGCTAAACTACCAGCATAGCCCGGCCCGCCAGGATGAAGATTATATTCATTCCTGTCCTTCTCGTAGATTGGAACTCCGGCTGACATCGGAACTCCAGATCTTGGGGTTGCACCTGCACCTGCTAATGGCGCTTGTGCTGGAGTAGTAACGGAGCCGCCTACCGCTGGACCTCTATTGTTGATCGCCATAGGGGAGATCTGTCCCCTAGCTTGCTGCATTACAGGACTATTGTTCAGAGCACTCTGAAGCGCAGGAGTCTTAGCGGCAGGCGTTCCGCCAATGGAACCAGTCGTATATTGTAGTGGGCCGCCCTTATATGGCATTCCACCACCGCCAGTTAATTCTTCATGTTCTGGCTTAGTAGACCCACCAATTCCGGCGAGAGTTTCCTCATCAGCCATAGGCAGTTCGCCACGTTGTTTTCGCTTGCTAGCTACTCTAGAACCGTAGCCTAGCTGAGAACCTTTAGTGGCTCCGGAAACGTCTAGTGCTCCAGAACTGATGCCGGAGTTTGCAACACCTACGGTCGGCGTAGGATTATTAGCAACGGCAGGCGCTGTAGCCCCTAATAAACCTTGTCCAACTCCGCGACCATATTGTTGAATCATTTCACTGCTCCTCAGTCCTAGCCTTGTTTCGTTTCTCTAGTGATTCGCGTGTGGCTTGTTGGGTTCGTGATCTCAAAGATTGAAAACCGCCGAATGCTTTAACTTCAGGTTCGGATACACCGCCCATAGCCCGGTTAATTCCTGAAAGCGTATCGAGCTTATCCTGAAGTGCCTCGGCCCTGCCCTGTTCTTCACGCCACAGTTTCTGCCAGTTCAGAGATTTCTCGCCAGTTTGTGCAGTTCGTTCGTTTGCCCGCGCAATTTCTAAATCCTTAACGAGGCATTCTCTGCATTCGATTCCCCCGAGCAGAGTGACGACGAACTCCAAAGCCAGCATTCTGAGACTGTTCCAATACTTCCATACGCCGGTAAAAAGTGGTCTGATCTTTTGTCCTGTCAAGATCAGTGAGGATTGTAGCCGTTCTTGCCAGTTCGGCTGCCTTAACTGATGATTCACTAGCATAACGATCAACCATTCTGATGAGGCCCCGAATGGAATCGTAAGGATCATCGCCGCTAAATTCTGCTACGTCTTCAGGATTCGTATCGTCATAGACGCATAACGGAATCGTGTTGACTAACTTGGGAGCTACGTCCTTACAGATTAATAACCGGGGGAGATTCTTCTCTGGTTCCGGTGGTAAAAACATCTTACAGTAATGATCGTAACGTTCCTTGCCGTAGATCCTAAACAGACGATCAGCTATTGCAATGTCGAACTGGTCCTTACTGAGTGGAGATCTAGTAAGAGGCTTCCATCGGAGAAATTCGTGAAGCAATAACTTTCCGCCAATACGATCCCGCCCGGAACTGCCTGGAACGTGACCTGAGTGTTGTGCGAATTGCTGTGCGAGTGTGTATTCATGCCCATGATCTTGGAAGGCAGAATGGCATAGTCCGACCTGTTGGATGTTTTCCCCATGTGACAATTCAACAAAGTCATTAGCCCAATCTGCAACTTTCTTGCCTTTCTCGTTGTATTCCCGATAGACTATGCAGCGCGCGTCGGGCGTGATAGCTCCCCAATATCCAGCAGCTGCAGCACTGGTGCCCCAGTCAAGATGGAACACTCTAGGATACCAGACTGGAATATCCTGTGGTTTAAGATCAATAATATGTATGGCATTGTCAGGCTCGTTAGGTATATGCTCTGTTCTAAATTCATCGAATACCTGACCTGAGAATAGCCACCAATCACCGTAGATCTTGCTTCGGCGTTCCGCCTCCGGTAACATTTCCATCCGGGCTAAGTAACCCGGATCGTTCTTCAGAAGTGTCGGATTATCAGTTGCACTTGCCGGTATGAAGATCCGTTTGTTGATGGTCTTCCTACCCGTGATATCCGTTACTTCTTCTTCGAGTATCTTTCGGCCTTCTTTAGCTGGCTCGATAAAACGCTTTCGGA
>Ga0173480_10000019_pt1 | contig 37535 bp, 31 predicted proteins | sample NitcycUS209509C1_FD_122622 | JGI IMG/M metagenome (GOLD analysis project Ga0173480, IMG submission 122622) | Soil microbial communities from Arlington Agricultural Research Station in Wisconsin, USA - Nitrogen cycling UWRJ-S209-509C-1 (version... | ecosystem: Environmental > Terrestrial > Soil... | reverse complement strand
GGTCAGCATCCAGAGCAGATTGGCGGCATGACCGAGCGCCTGGTCGGGCGCGACCGGCTCCTGCCCTTCGCGGATGCGCGAATGCACGGCAACGATCATTGGCACCTGTGAGGTGAGCCGCACCGCCTTGCGCAAGGTGGCTTCGCGCGAATTGTCCGCCGTGTCGGGATCGAATGCCGAAAGCGCGGAAGCCGCCGTGCGCAGCACGTCCATCGGGTGCGCCGACTTGATGGCATGAATAATGTCGAGCACCGGCGCCGGCAGCTTGCGCGCCGCCTTGAGCTCGGCGTCGAGGCCCGCGAGTTGCTGCCTGCCCGGCAGTTCGCCGTTGAGAAGCAGAAAAGCGGTCTCCTCAAAGCTCGAATGCTCGGCCAGGTCGTGGATCGAGTAGCCGCGATAGCGAAGCTCGCCGGCCTTTCCGTCGATGAACGTGCAGGGCGACCGGTCGAAATAGACGCCTTTGAGGCCGCGTTGAATCTTGATCGCTTCGGCCGTTTCGGTCATTGATGCCCTCGTTACCAATCGTTCTCACACGGTGAGAAGCATGGGTTTGCTGGATCGGCTGCTTGATAACGCACGGCGCCGCGATCGCAAAATCGTTTTGCCGGAAGGCGACGATGCACGCATTGTTGCAGCTGCGGCGCGCCTGAAAGCCGGGAAGCTCGCACGCCCTGTTCTGGTCGGCGCACCCGATGCCATCGGCAAAATGGCAGGCCAGGAAAACGTCTCACTGGACGGGATCGACATTGTGGATCCGCGCAGCGATGCGCGCCTCAAGCATTACGGCGCGGCGCTTTCGCAGGCACGCGGGTCGATGACGCCGGCCACGGCAACACGCCTCGCCGGCAAGCCGCTTTATTTCGGCGGCATGATGGTGCGTCAGGGCGATGCCGATGCGATGGTCGCCGGCTGCGCCAACCCGACACGCCGCGTGATAGAAGCCGGCCTGATGACGTGCGGTTTGGCGGAAGGCATTGCGCTGCCGTCGAGCTATTTCCTGATCGTTGTTCCGGATTTTCTCGGCAAAGGTCCGAAGCCGTTCGTTTTCGCCGATTGCGCCGTCAATGCCGATCCAAGCGCGAGCGAGCTTGCGGATATCGCGATCGCATCGGCGCGCAGCGCGCAAGGGCTGCTTGGCGAAACGCCGCGGGTCGCGATGCTCTCCTTCTCGACCAAAGGCAGCGCGCAGCATGCGCGGATCGACAAGGTGCGCGAAGCGCTCGCCATCGTCCGGCGACGACAGCCGGACCTTGCGATCGACGGCGAATTTCAGGCCGACGCGGCGCTGGTGCCGGGCGTCGCGGAAAAGAAGGTGAAAGAGCCGAGCGCGGTCGCCGGGCAGGCCAACGTGCTGATCTTCCCCGATCTCGATTCCGGCAATATCGCCTACAAACTCACCCAATGGCTGGGCGGCGCGCAGGCAATCGGGCCGTTCTTGCAGGGGTTTGCAAAGCCGATCAGCGACCTGTCGCGCGGCGCAAGCGTCGACGACATCGTGACGACCTGCGCCGTGGTGGCTGGGTCGGGCTGAGCGCCCTCAATGCTTCCATTCAGGCGCCGGAACCGGCTTCCACGTGCGCTTGAGCTTTAGATCGTCGGCGATGGCATTGGCGGCGATATAGCCGGCGGCGCCGTTGATGCCGCCGCCATTGCCCGACGACGAGCCGCAGAGATAGAGGCCTTCCACCGGCGTGCGCGATCCCGGCATCAACGGATGCGGCCGGTTGATGCCGAGCTGGTTCGGAACATAGGCGCCGACGCGCACCGCGCCCTGGCGCATATTGGCGTTAAGCGTTTCCACGTCGAGTGGCGTGAACAGATAGCTGCCGAGCAGATTGTCGCCCTCGAGATTCGAGGCGTAGATGCGCCAGTAGTCGAGAACCTTCTGCGTGTAGCCGGCACGGTTGCGCTCCCATTCCTGCGGCGAGCCGTCGACCGAATAAGGCGCGAACGGCCACCAGAATGCGCTGTGCCTGTCAGCAGGCGCGTAGCTCGGATCAAATTGGCTGTTGCACGCGCCGTTACCCATCAGGATGCGCGGGAATTTCTTGGCGGCGCAATCGTCGAAGCAGCTTGCGACATCCTCGATGTGATCCATTCCGAAGAAGATGTTGTAGGCACGCGACACGTCGGGATCGAATGCAGCCGCGCGATAGACCGGTGGATTCTTGAGCGCCAAATGCAGCGTGACCAGGCTGTGGTTGCCCCAGTGCCAGGCCTTCGCTTTCTCGCGCACCGGCTCGGGAAACAGCTCCTCGCCGGCCATCTGCACCGTGGCCGGAAAATCGATCGCGCTCGCCACGAATTTGCGGCCATTGATGGTGCGGCCGTCGGCCAGCGTCACCCCGGTGGCGCGGCCGCCGGTAACCTTGATGTCCTTCACGTCGGCGCCGGTGACGATCTCGCCGCCACCGGCCTCGACGATGCGCGCGAGCGCAAGCGGCAGCGACATTGCGCCGCCGGCCGGCAGCGTGAAGCTCGCGATATTGGCGAAGATCGCTGGGAAAACGATGCCGGCGCCGGGCACGTTCTCGGTGGTGATCACGTGCATGTAAGACGTGAACAGCGTGCGGATGCGCTCGTCGACGAAATGCTTGCGCACCACGCTGAAGAGGTCGTGCTGCGCGTGCGAGAGCAGCTCCTTTGCCTTGGGCCCGCTCAGCCGATCGACCAGTTGCTCGCGCGGCATCGGCGCGTTGTAGAGCAGCGACACCAAAAGCGGCCGCATCTCCTCGCAATAGGTGTGCCAGAGCGTCCGGAATGTCTCGGCGTCCCGCTTCGAAAAGCGGGCGAGCGAGGCGCAGGTCCGATCGAGATCTTTGTAGACGACGATGCCGGTGCCGTCGCGGAACACCGCCGCCTGCTGCACCGGTGGCTCGATGTAAGAGAAGCCGAACCGATGAAGCTCGAGATCATTCAGCAGCGGGCAGAGCCCCATCCCCATGAAGAAATTGGCGTGGAGGTTCAGCTTGAAGCCGGGGAGGATGCGCTCTTCCGTGCTGGAGCCGCCGCCGATGCGGCTGTTGCGCTCGAGCACGGCGACACGCAGACCCGCGCGGGAAAGATAGGCGGCGAGCGTCAGGCCGTTGTGACCGGCTCCGATAACGACGCCGTCGAAATCCGTCATGGTGCCCCCGCCCGGCCGCTTTGTATCCAGGCAGCGTAACGGCTCAAATCCACGCGAACAACGGGCACGCGGAGTGGCCGCGCCGCGCTTGCCAATCCAAACACGCAATGATCGAGTAGCCTTGCGTAAAGGCTGTGGGGATGATCATGGCGCCAGGGTATCGGCTGGTGAGTTACGCCGACGCAGGCTCGCCCAAAGCAGGCGTGCTGGTCGGCGACCGTATTGTGCCGGCGGCATCGCTGCTGCGCGGCGGAGACGGCATCGATACCTCGTCGGTGCTCGGCCTGCTCCGCAACTGGGACGCGGCGCACCGGAGCCTGCATGAGGCCACCGCCAACGGGCTTCCGCCGGGTAAAGGAGTCTTGCTGGCACAAGCGAAGCTGCTCGCGCCGATCCTTTATCCGGGCGCGCTTTTCTGCGCGGGCGCCAATTATTGGGATCATCTGGAAGAAATGGCCGAGATCGCCAAGCGGGTTACCGGCAAAGCACCCGCGATGACGAAGGCCAAGGACCCGTACTTCTTTATGAAAACCACTGCAGGCTCAATCATCGGTACCGGTACGCCGGCCCGGCTGCCGCCCTTTTCGCAACAAGTGGACTGGGAGGCGGAACTTGGTGTCGTCATCGCACGGCCGACCCGAAACATCCCGGAGGAGCGCGCCCTGGAGGCCGTCGCGGGATATCTCATCGTCAATGATCTTTCCGCCCGGGACCTGATGAAACGCGAAGGCTCCCCGTTCGGCATGGATTGGGTCGGACAGAAATGCTTCGAGGACGCCGCCCCGATGGGGCCCTGGCTCACCCCTGCGGCTTATGTTTCCGACCCCAACAATCTGGCCATCAAATTGTGGGTCAACGGAGTGCTCAAGCAAAACTCCAATACGGCACGGCTGGTGCACGATATCGCCGAGCAGATCGCCTATCTGTCGCGTCATATCACGCTCAATCCGGGCGATGTGATCGCCACCGGCACCCCGGCAGGCGTAGGCATGCCGCGCGGGGAATTCCTCAAGGCCGGCGACGAAGTCCGCATCGCGATCGACAGTTGCGGGGAACTGATCAACAAAATGATCGCGGGCTAAACGCGGTTTGCTCGGATTTCAGGGCGTCAAATCGGCGATCCGTGACAGCGCTCCGCCTTTCCGCGTAAGATCGCGCGGGGGTAAAGGCTCACAAGAAGCCAATATCCGAGGGAGGATGAACCATGTCATTGCAGAAGATTCTCAAGGCATGCGCTTTCGCCGTTGCCATCGCGCTGGGAGCAGGATCGGCACAGGCTCAAACCGTCACGCTGAAGCTCTCGCACTTCGTTCCGCCGCAACATGCGTTCCACAAATGGGTTACCGCCTGGGCGGAGAAGATCGAGAAAGAATCGAATGGGCAGCTGAAATTCGAAATTTATCCCAATGGCCAGCTCGTCGGACCGCCGAACCGGCAGCTCGATGCGGCGCGAAACGGCATTGTTGATATCGCCTGGGTTCTGCACGGCGTGACGCCCGGCCGTTATCCAATGACCGAGCTCGCCAACCTTCCCTTCACCTTTCCAGGCGGCACACCCAATCTGCCGGAGATGGCAAAGCGCCTGACGGAGCTGGCGCCGAAGTATCTCGCCGCCGAACACACTGGCTTGCACATCTTGTTCCTGAACCAGGCGCCGCCGGTCCTTCTCTTTTCCAAGGAGCCGATCAAGACGCTCGCAGACTACAAGGGCAAGAAAATCCGCTACGCCTCGATCACCAACAAGCAGTTGTTGGAAGCGCTTGGCGCCGCGCCGATGCTCATTCCGCCCTCGGACGCGCAGGACGCGCTGTCGAAAGGCATTGTCGAGGGCGCCATGTTCCCCCTTGAAGCGGGCCTCGCCTACGATCTTGCCTCGGCGGTGAAATATGCAATCGAGCCGCCGATAGCGTCGGCCACGTTCGCAATGGTCATGAACCCCGCGAAGTACAATTCGTTGCCGCCGAATCTGCGGGCCATCATTGACAAGGAAACCGGCGTGAAAGCTGCAATGGACTTCGCTGCCGCGTATCAGGCGCAGGAGAAGTTCGCGCGCGAACTGCAAACGACGAAAAAGGGTCTGCAGATTCTTACGCTGCCGCCTGCCGAGGTCGCCAAGATGAAGGAGCTTTCCAAACCGATCGTCGATAAGGCGATCGACGACCTCGAAAAACAAGGCAAGCCGGCGAAAGAGTTCTTCGCCGCCTACACAAAATAGTCCTTTGCGAGGCTCGGCGGGTGCGGTGGCTATGCGTCATGGCAGAGCGCCGCACGCCGCCGCTTAGCCATTCAAGAGAGACGAGATGAGCGCACGCGATCGCCTCTTGAAGATTGCCGACCGCCTGCAACGCGCGCAGCTTTGGCTGGCGGTCATCGCGCTCACCACGTTGATGATGGTAACGGTCATCGACGTATTCATGCGCTATTTGTTCAACCGCCCCGTCCGCGGCTCCTTCGATGCGGTCGAGGGCTTGCTGCTCCTTTTCGTCTTCAACAGCATGGCCGCCACCTTTTTCGGCCGTCGAAACGTGGTCATCGACATTATCGATTCATTTGTCCCGCGTCGCCTGTCCGGCATGTTGATCCGCATTGCAGACTTCTTGTCGGTGCTCATTCTCGGATTGCTGGCATGGGCGATGCTCGTTCCTGCCGCGCAGTCTTATGCCTATGGCGAACTTAAACAGGATCTTGGCCTTCCGATTTTCATTCTCTGGTTCGCTGCGATCGTGAGTCTGGCGGGAACGATTTTTTGCGCGATCGCAATCGCCCTGGCCAGACCGGCAACCGACAATTCATTTGCTGCTGGGCAGTCGGAATGAGCGCGCCGCTGATCGGTTTGACCGGAATCCTGGTCCTTTTCGTTTTGCTGATCCTCCGTGTTCCGGTCTGGATATCGCTGCTGGTGGTCGGCTTCTTCGGCAACGTGACTTTGCTGGGCTGGCAAGGCGCATTCGCGCTCGCCGGCACTGCCCCTTACGACGTTGCCTCCAACTACTCGCTGTCGGTGCTGCCGCTGTTCATCGTCATGGGTGAAGTCGCGTCGGAATCGCGTCTGTCGGGCGAGCTGTTCAAGGCGGCGCGGGTGCTGGTATCCGGTTTCCGCGGCGGGCTGGCGGTTGCAACGCTCGCGGCTTCGGCGCTGTTCGGCGCGGTCTCGGGCTCCTCGCTTGCCAATGCGGCAACCATGACCCGCATGGCGCTGCCGGAATTGCGCAAGGCCGGTTACGACGACGGACTGGCGACTGGTTGCATCGCCGCGGGAGGAAGCACCGACATCCTCATCCCGCCGTCCATCATTCTCGTCATCTATGCCGCGGTCGCTGAACTCTCCGTTGCAAAGCTGCTTGCCGCGGGGCTGATCCCAGGCCTGCTTCTCACCGGCCTCTATATGCTGGTGGCCCTGGCGGTGGCGTCATTCAGGCCGCAATACGCGCCTGATCGTGAGCACCACACCTGGCGCGAACGTGTCGCTGCCTTGCGTGAGCCGTGGCAGTTCATCGCGCTCTTCATCGTGACGATCGGAGGCATCTACGCCGGCGTCTTCAGTCCGACGGAAGCCGCGTCCATCGGCGCCTTTGGCGCTATCCTCCTCGGCATCCTCGGCCGCCGGATGGGCTCACGCGATCTTCTGCGCGCCATCGAGAATTCAGTCGTCGTTAGCGGCGCCCTGTTCGTAATCGTGATTGGCGCAAATCTGCTTTCATCATTCATCGTGCAGGCGCACCTGCCGGAACTGCTTCTGGACGGCGCGCGCACGATGAACCTTTCCGGCCTCGCCGTGATGAGCCTCATCATCATCGGCTACATTATTCTCGGATGTTTTCTCGAAGCGATCGGCATGATCCTGATCACCGTGCCGGTATTCCAGCCGCTGATCAAAACCTTTGGCTATGACCCGATCTGGTTCGCGATCATCGTGGTGATCATGGTCGAAGTCGGCCTGATCCATCCGCCCGTCGGCATGAACCTGTTCGTCATCCAGGCGCAGGCTCCGGACGTCAAAATCGCGGCCATTTACAGAGGTATCGTGCCATTCCTGCTGGCGCCGCTGGTGCTGATCGTCCTGATGTTCCTGTTCCCGCAGATTGCCCTGTGGCTGCCAAGGGCATTGTACGGCTGAGGATCGTTCGTCATCCCAAGCAGGTCACTTCATCATCTCTTCCGGCGGACCGGGGCCCCAGAGATTTGATGCCGAAGGATCCTTCGCCCAGACTTTCGGACGCTGCGGATTGTCGCGGTGCCACGGGCGCGGCTCGAAGTAACCGAGCTCCTCGTCTTTCATCAGATCGAGCTCGCAAAACAGTTCGGTGATCAGGCCATTCGGGCTGCGGTGATAGGCAAACAGATTGTGGCCGATGCCATGGCGGCCGGGCCCCCACAAAGTCTTGTACCCATTCAGGCTCAGGAAATCGCAGGCCTCCTGCAATTGGCCCCAGTTGCGCACTTCGAACGCGGTATGGAAGTGCCGGTTGGAGCCGGTGCCCATCAGATTGATGGTGTGATGGTCGGGCCCGCAACGCAAGAATACAAAGAAGTCCGCCATCCAGTCCGACTCGCGAAAACCGAGAACGTCAATGTAGAACTGCGCGACCTTCTTCACGTCCTCGCAATGGAAGGCGACGTGGCCGAGCTTGTGCGGCACGACGCCTTTGGTGGGAAATTTCTGGTGCAGGAAGTCGGGGCGCTTGAACACCTCGATTGTCGTGCCCTTCGGATCTTCAAAGACGAGCATGTCGGAGATTGAAGGCTCGGGGTCTTTCTTGCGCGACGTCTTCACCCCGTGCTTCTGCGTCTGCTTCTCAAACTCGTTGAGGTCTTCCTGCGGACCGATCTGGAAGCCGATGCGGGTGCATTTTGCCTGGTCGCTTTTGCGCAGGACCACCGAGTGATGGTCGACTGTATTGGCCAGGTAGACCGCATCTTTTTCCTTGGCGATGAGATTGAGACCCAGAATATCCGTGTAGTACTCGGTCTGCTTGCCGGGATCAGGCATCTCATAGCTTGCGTGGGCGATTTTGCGGACGCGGATCATCTTTTTCTCCCTCGCGACTTTGATTTTCGAGCGGCTTTTTTCCGTACCGCTTTTTTGCTGGATTTTCCGGCTTTTGGCTTTGCCTTCCTCGCTTTGGCCTGCGCCCGGCGACGCGGCAACCTTCTTATGACCTCGACCATCACCGCATTGTCGTGCTCGCCAAGACCCATGTCGATGCACTGCGCGTAGAGTTCGGCGGCGCGGTCGAGCATCGGCGTCGCGACACCTGCCCGATCGGCGAGATCGCCGATCAATTCGAAGTAATGCGAGATGGTGACCGCAGTCCCCATCGCCGGCAGAAATCGCTCCTGCGCCATCATCGGCGCGCGGATGCCGAACTGGGTCGAGCCGCCGCTGCCGGCGGCCACAGCCTTGATCAACAGATCGATGTCGACACCGGTCTTGAGCGCAAGCGCCATGGCCTCGCCGGTGGCGGCCATATGAACGGCGACCAGCAGATTGTTGATCAGCTTGACCTTGCTGGCCGAACCGAACGGACCGAAGTAGTGGTAGACGTCCGAAAAGCCACGAATGACCGGCTCGACTTTTCTTGCGGCGTCCGCGTCTCCGGCGAGATAAATCACCGCCTTGCGAGCGCTGACCATACTCGGCGTGCCGCCGACTTCGCCGTCGAGAAACAACGCACCCTTGGCGGCAAGTGGAGCGATCTGACGCTCCTTGTCAGGGATAAGATGCGAGCCGAGCTCGACCACGATTTGCCCCGGCCGCGCCGAATGGACCAGACCTTGCTTGCCCTGGACCACCTCATCGAGCGCTTCCGCCGAGGGCACGCAGGACAGCACGATATCGGCCTGCGCGCCGATGTCAGCGGGCGAGCGCGCCGGAATACCACCAACCTTTTCAAAATCGGCAAGTGAACTGCGGCGATAGCCGAGCACCCGGTAGCCGCTCTTGATCAGATTCTGCGCGATCGGCAGACCAATCTTGCCCACACCGACAATACCGACCGTCTGCATACGTTCTCCCGTCGCACCGACGTCGCCACTCTTTATCGGCGAGCCTACTTGAAGTCCCACTTGTCCCACAAATGTTCAGCCAGTTCCGCGTTTGACCCCCAGCCCCTGCATGAAGCGCTCGCGGATCTGCACCGGGTCGCGGTCGGTGGTGCCAACCGCCGGTTTACCGTCGATGCGCGCCGCAATCAGTGTCGGCCCTGCGCCCTTGAGCGCCGCCGCAACCAGCTGGTCGAATTCGTTTTCGTCAGCGGCCCAGGCGCTTTGGGCAATTCCGGCGCCGCGCGCGATGGCCACCAGGTCGGCCGATGCCGCGCTCGCCGTCGGCTGCGAACCGGTGATCTGGTAGATGCCGTTGTCCCACACCACGATGGTGAGGTTCTTGGGCGCGCGCTCGGCAACGGTCGCCAGGCAGCCGAGTTGCATGAGCAGCGAGCCGTCGCCTTCGAGCGCAATCACATGCCGCTGCGGCTGCGCGATGGCGACGCCGAGCGCGATCGGGATCGTAAGCCCCATGCTGCCGAGCATGTAGAAGTTCTGCGGTCGCTGGCCACTGGCCCAGAGATCGAAATTGGCATTGCCGATGCCGCCGATAACGGCCTCTTCGCGCTTGAGCTGGCCGACCAGCCGCTTGGTCAGGTCGAAGCGGTTCATCACCTTTGCATTGTGTGCGCCGATGCTTGCTTTGCCGGTCATGGCTAACCCTCGAACACCTTGCCGCCGGTGAGCAGCGGCGAGAGGATGAAGGTGACCGGCGCCTGCGTCGCCACGGCCTGCTTGATCGAGCGATCGAGAACAAATCCGAGCTCGTCCTGGCGCGTGATGGTGACATTCTCGACGGCGAGCGAATTGAGCACGGGCCGCATGGTCTTGTAGACCAGCGCCTGCCCGAGATTGAATTCGCCCAGCGTGCCGCGCTCGGAGACGAAGATGAGCGCGGGAATTTGCGACGGCACCACCAGCGAGGCCAGCGCGTTCGGAATGGTGCCGAAGCCGCTGGTCTGCATCAGGACGGCGCCGCGCATGCCGCCCATCCAGGCTCCCGTAATAATACCGAGCGCTTCCTCCTCGCGCGTTGCGGCGAAGGTCGTGAAATACGTGTCGGCATGCAGCGCCGCGATCAGGGGCGTGAACACCCGGTCGGGAACATAGACGATGAGCTTGACGTCATTGGCTTTCAGGCTCGCGCGGACAACCTCGTGCCAGGCGGCTGCTCGGGTGGTTTTGTCTGTCATGCGTGACCGGCGCCGTTGCCTTTGAATATCGTGAAAACCTGCGCCGCCGCCGCCGTCTCGCTGCGAGGCCATTGCTCCAATATTCACAAAAGCTTAGCCTAAGACAATTCACGGCGCTAATTAGAAAATACTGCCGAAGATCAGGGGAGGACGATGAGCAGATTCGACGCACGTTTTGCGCCGTCACGGCGCAGCATCATCAAGGGCGCGGGCGCGTTGGCGGCGGGCGTTGCCGCACCGGCTTTTCTGCGGGTGCGCTCGGCCTATGCCGCCTATCCCGAGCGGCCGGTTAAAATTGTTGTCGCCAATACTCCTGGCGGACCATCCGATATTGTGGGCCGCATCACCGCCGCGGCGCTACAACAGTCGACCGGCGGAACATTCATTATCGAAAACATCGGTGGCGCCGGCGGCAATATCGGATTCGGAAACGCGGCTCATGCCACACCTGACGGCTACACAATACTGCTTGCGACGAACGCATGGTCCGTCAACGTCAGTCTTTACGCCAAGATTCCGTATGATCCGCTCAAGGACTTCGTGGGCGTGAGCGAACTTGCGACCTCCCCCAATACGTTCGTGGTCAAGTCCGACCTGCCGGCGAAGACGATGCAGGAGTTCGTCGCCCTCGCCCGAGCCAATCCGGACAAGTTCAATTGCGCGACGCCGCCGATCGGCACGACGCCCCAGATTCAGCTCGAAGTTCTGAAAATTCGCGAGAAACTGCCGAAGCTGGAAAACGTGGTTTACAAGGGCGGCGGCGATGCGATTCAGGCTCTGCTGAGCGGAACCGCGCAATTGAGCTCCGGCTCGCTCCCGCCTGCGGCGGCGCACATCAAGGCGGGCACGTTGCGCTGCCTCGCGGTCACTGGTGAAACGCGTTGGCCGGACTTGCCCGACGTGCCGACCATGCAGGAGGCCGGCTACAAGGATTTCGTCTTCGCAACCGATACGTTCCTGCTGGCCCCGGCCAAGACGCCGCCGGAAATCGTGAGCTGGCTCGAAAAGGAGACGCTCAAGGTTCTCGGCACCGCTGAAATGAAGGAAAAACTTTACAAGTCCGGCTTCCAGGTCCGGGCCAAAGGTGCAAAGGACGTCTGGGCGCGTGCGACCAAGGAAATTACGATGTTCAAAGACATCATCGATCAGGCCGGCATCAAGAAACTTTAAGTTCATCACGGAATGCAATCGCGCCCGCCGTCGCCTTCCACGACGGCGGGCGCTCTAACGACCGAGGTTGCCGGCGTGCAGATCAAAACAATCGAGCCGATCGCGGTCAGCCTGCCGATGCGCAAGCCGGTCATCATGGCGGGCGAGGAAGTCCGCCGCGCCGACAATGTTCTGGTACGCATCGAAAGCGACAACGGGCTCGTTGGCTGGGGCGAAGCCGCGTCTGCGCCGGTGATGACGGGCGACACGCTGGAGAGCCTCGTTTCGGCCGTCCATTATCTAAGCAGCGCGTTGCGGGGCCGTGACCCCGCCGACATCGCCGGAGCGCTGGCCGTGATGGACGGCCGCATGTATGGCAACCACGGCGCCAAGGCCGCGATCGAGATCGCGCTGCACGATCTCACTGGGCGCGCGGCGGGAAAGCCGGTGCACGCATTGCTCGGCGCAAAAAAGCGCAGCCGCATTCCGCTCTTGGGTGTGATCGGCGGCGGCGATCTCGAAGGAGACCTGCGGGACGCCACAAGCAAGAAGAGCGCCGGCGTGACCGCCTACAAAATCAAGGTCGGCATCGGTACACCCGGGAATGACGCCGCGCGGACGCGCGAGATCTGCAAGGTGCTCGGAGACGGCATGCTCATCTCTGCCGATGCGAACCAGGGTTACAGCGTCGAGGAGGCGCTCACTTACGTGCGCGCCGTGAATGGATCGGGCCTCGATTTCTTCGAGCAGCCGGTGGCGGCCGACGAGCTCGCGGGCATGGCAAAGGTCGCCGCCGCCACCGATATCGCCATCGGCGCCGATGAAGGCATTCATTCGCTCGACGACATCCGCCGTCACCATGACAGAAAGGCCGCGCGCGGCGTCAGTCTCAAGGCGATCAAGCTCGGCGGCATCCGCGCCGTGACCAAGGCCGGTGAGCTCTGTGACAGCCTCGGCATGAGCGTGAACATCTCGTGCAAGACGGGAGAATCGAGCATCGCCTGTGCAGCGGCGCTCCACGTCGCATCCGTCATCCCCAATATCGCTTGGGCGTTGACGCTGACCCATTTCGGGCTGGCAGAAGATGTTGCGGTTTCCGCAATTCCGGCCGCCGGAGGCCACGTAGACATCCTTGATCGGCCGGGACTGGGAGTCGACGTCGACGAGGACCGGGTGCGCCATCACCGCGTGGCGATCGCAACGCGGAACGTGGCGTGAGCCGCAAATGTCGTGGCCGGGCCTGGACGAACAAGTAAGCGTCATGCCCGGGCTTGACCCGGGCACCCATGATGAGACGCCACGCACGCGAACAGTACTGATTTTCGCTGTTGCGATTCATCATGGATTGCCGGGTCAAGCCCGGCAATGACGTGTTGAGAGGCAATGCCTGCGATTTAATCGTCATGGCCGGGCATAGCCGTTCGAAGAACGGCGTGCTTCGCACGCCTATGTCCCGGCCATCCACGTCTTGCGGAAAGAGAGACGTGGATGCCCGCGACAAGCGCGGGCATGACGGGTGAGCGGCAGTGCGGGACCTGGATTCCTCTCGTTCGTCCCCGCGCAAGCGGGGACCCAGAGCGGTAAATTGCAAACGTGGAAATAGCCGGCCCTGGATTCCCGCTTTCGCGGGAATGAACGGAGTTTATACGCGTGCCCGCGACGCGCCCGTCACGAACTTGCGTCAAAAACCCCAGGTGAAGGCGCCTTTGACGGCGTGGGTCTGCGCGTGCGCGGCAAGCTCGCCCTGATAGAAAGCCCCCAGCCTCGCCGACGGGCTGAAGCGCCACTCGAAGCCGGCTTCGACCAGCGCCGCATCGCGCGCGATCGGGATGCCCGCGACCGTGAACGCCGTGCCCGTGGCCTGGAAGGCCAGCGCCGCGTTCGGTGTCACGTCGCCGAAGGCATGCTGCCATTGCAGCGTGGCACGCGGCACCAGCACGGTGCCGTTGGCCAGCGGCACCGCGGTGGCAGCGCGCACGCCGAGCCAGGAATAGCCGATGTTGTCTTTTGCGCTCGCGCCCGAGAGCGCCGCAATTCCGCCGCTCTCGAGGAACGAACCGTCGCGCAGGTGCACGTAGGCCAGCCCGACGAGCGGCTCGACCGCGACACGATTGAACGCCATGCCGTAGCCGACCTCGCCGAACACCTGCCCGACATTGCCGTGAAAGCTCGCCTTCGCCTTGTCGGTGAACCCGGGGAAGAAGATGCCGCGGCTGGTATCGATGCTGTCGAACGACCAGGAGGCGCCGCCGCGCAGGTTGAAGGCGCTGAGCCGGCCGGCCGCATAGGCGCCGAGCTGCACGCTGTCGATGCCGGCGCTGCTGGCGCGCGCATTGACGTCGACGTCGGAGCGCACATAGCCAGCGACGAGGCCTGCGCGCAGCGTATCGCCGAACCGCGCATCGGCGCCGGACAGAAAGCCGCCGAACCTGCTCGACAGCGACGCGGCGTTGCCGTCGCCGTCGGTGCGGCCCCAGCCGCCGAGACCCTGCGCCCAGAAGGTCAGATCGCGTCCCGTGTCGCGCGATGTCTCGCGCACATTGGGCGCGGCCTTGACCGGCAGATCGGCGGCGTAGACATCGCCCGACGCGTAAGCCAGTTGCGGGCCGCCGAAGCCGAGCGCGCCCAGCTCGCCGGGTAAACCCGCATACGAGATCTGCCGCATGCGGCCGAGCATTCCGCTGCGGGCGAACTGCGCCACCTCGGCTTGCGCGTTGTGCAGGCTGCCGAAGATCTCACCGGAGAGCGCATCGAAGGCCTGGCGGGCGCCGGCGATGGCCTGAGTGAGCACGGCGGCGATCAACGAACTGGTCTGCGGGCCCGCATCGAGCGCCGTCGCAACAGCGATCTGGTTCGGCGTCTGCGCCGCACCGGCGAATCCGAAGCCGGTGCCACCGCCGTTATTCAACAGGGCCAGCGTCAGGAAGACATTGTTTGCGTCATAGGTGAGAGAGGGCGTGATAAAGGCCGAGGCGAAACTGCTCGTGACGCCGCTGAAGGTGGTGCCGCCGAGACCGCCGGTTGCAGTCAAGATCGTGTACGGAGTCGAAAGCGCAAAGCCGTTCGGTGCCAGCACATTGACGGTGCCGCCGCTCAGGTTGGCAGCCCCGCCGCCGGCAAGCTGCAGCTTGTCATTCTGCCCTGCGGCGCCGATGTTGACGCGATAGAACGAGCCGCTGGTGAAATCGACATTGCCCTGCACCGTCAAGGTGCTGAATGGCACGGCCGCGCCCGGAGCAATCGTGCCTGCCGCCGACACCGCGCCGGTGATGGTGCCACGACCCGCGAGCACGCCGCCGGAATTCACACTCACCGGACTGAAGAGCAAGCCATCGACCGCAAACGTTCCGCTGCTGACCGTGGTCTGGCCGAAGGTGCCGCTGCCGTTGCTGTTCCACACCCACGTGCCGCCCGCCTGCACATCGAGCGTGTTGAAGTTCAGGAAATTGTTGCTGGCGATGCCGCTGCCCTGAAGGATGAGATTGTTGTTCGTGCTCGCGGTGCTGCCAACAGCGTCGCCGATCAGCTCAGAGCCGGTTTGCAGGATCATCGTGTTGGCGCCAGCTCCGGTAAACGACACCGAGGTGCCGCCTTCGATCGTACCTGCGTTTCTCACCGTGCCGGAGCCCTGGATGGCAGAGACGCCGCCGGTGATCGTCGCCCCGAAAGCATTCGTCACATCGAGGATGGGAGCGTTAATGCCGAATGCGCCGCCGGAAATCGACCCCGCCAAATTGTTGATCGTCGCGGTCGTCTGCGCATTGACGGCGACACCATTGACCGCAAACGCCGCGATCTTTCCGGTGTTGGCGGTGACGTTGACCGTTCGGGCGTTGATGCCGAATAGGGTGCCCTGGATAAGGCCGGTGGTGAGACCGTCGCCAGTGTTGCCGACCTTTGCGGTGCCGTCCGCCTGGATGGCGGTTGCGCCCGCTAGAATGTTGCCTGTACTCGTTATATCGGCGTCACCGAACGAGCGAATGGCAATTCCGTTCGCCGCCGTCGCTTCGATCCTGCCAGTATTGGCGGTGACCTTGACCGTTTCGGCAAAGATGCCGCGCGACACGCCCTGAATAACGCCGGTGGTGATGCCGTCGCCGGCGTTGCTGACCGTTGCGGTGCCGTCCGCTTGGATGGCGACGCCATTCGCGCCCGTTGCTTGAATTTTACCCGCACTCGTTATGTTGGCGTCACCGCCGGCTGCGATGGCGACACCGACCGCACCAGTTGCCTCGATCCTCCCGGTGTTGGCTGTGACGTTGACCGTGCCCGCATCGATGCCGGACACGGTGCCCTGGATAACGCCGGTGCTAACGCCGTCGCCAGTGTTACTGACGGTTGCGGTGCCCGTGGCGTGGATGCCGGCAAGGCTCGTCGTCCCTGCACTGCTGACGCCAATCACGCCGTTGTTGGTGACGTTGGCATTCGTCGCGTCGATACCGAACGTCGCGTCGATACCGAACAGAGCGCCAAATATCCTGCCGACGCTGCTGCCATTGACGTTATTGCTGACGGTGACATCGCCGGTCGCCTGGATGCCGACGCCGGAGAAACCCGTCGCCTGAATCGTGCCGGAACTGGTGACGTCGGCATTAGCAGCTGAAAATATGCCCTGTAGCCCTTGCGAATTTATCGTGCCGGAGTTGTTTACGGTCACCCCGCCAGCACCTGACGAAGCGATGGCGGCAGAATTCGCGGCCGTCGATTCGATCGTGCCGGAGTTCGAAGAGATAGTGACCGTCTGGCCGAGAATGCCGGCGAGGCTTCCTTGAATCAAATTTGAATTTCTAACGGTAACGGTGTTCGCAGATTCAATGGCAACGCCAAGGCTGCCATTTGCCCGAATCGTGCCGGCATTCGTCACATCGGCATCGGTTGCTGCATTGATAGCGACGGCATTTGCTACGCCAATTGCCTCGATCCTCCCGGTGTTGGACGTGACGACGACGGTTCCGGCATCGATGCCGCGCGTGACGCCCTGAATAACACCGGTGTTAGTGCCGTCGCCGGTGTTGCCGACCGTTGCCGTGCCCGTGGCATGGATGCCGGTGGCCCCAGCCAGGCCGCCAAAAATCCTGCCGTTATTTGTGACGTTGGCATTCGTCGCGTCGATGCCGAATGCGCCGCCTGCTATCTCGCCACCGAGATTATTGCTTACCGTGGCATCGCCCGTTGTCTTGATAGCAGCGCCGCCATTGCCTATTGCAAAAATATTGCCGTTGTTGGTGACAGTGGTGGACGATGAATTTGATGTTATTTCGACACCGGAGAAGACACCCGTAACGCTACCCGAATTTGTCACGGATAAGGCGCCAGTACTGATGATGCCAAAATCTTTGGTTGCTGTGATGGTACCGGAATTAAATACGGTGCCACTATTTAGTCCGAGACCAGCTCGGCCCGTAACGGCCCCCAAATTGTTTATCGTGCCGTCGGACAAAAGTATCCCGAAGCCCGCTGTAGCCGTCGACGTCACAGATGCACCCAACTGAACGTTGACGGTAATGCCGGTTTCAGTTCCCGTGCCGAAGCCGTTCGGCGGATTTTGATCTGTCGTCGCGCCCGTGCAGTCGATAGTCGCGGGCGCCGTCGGCGTGCATGCCGCGTTCGCGCGCTCGACCGCCGCAAACGGCGCCGTCGACAATGCGAGCGCCGCCGCAACCCGGCGCAATAATTTGTTCGCCCCTCCCCCGTTCATCCCCCAACTCCCTTCGCGCGCCTCACGCGTCCGCGTTTCACTGCGATGCATCCGCTGCGATGAATTCACGCAATGCACCTGCGTTTTGTTCGTCCACACCGGCCGCGCGGCGCCCGGCATGTCCGTTGCGCGGTTTGGCGCGAGTCAATAATTAGGGAGCGGCACCGATGAAAACTTGGACGGGCCCGACGGCTAATTGGACAGAAACGAAAAAATGAAATTCGGCGCGCAGGCGATGCAAAATTGCGACAGTTCACGTGGGCAAACCGCAGCGCACTCAGTCATGGCCGGGCTTGTCGCATTATCAGGACGAAGCAACACGTCATGGCCGGGCATAGCCGTTCGAAGAACGGCGTGCTTCGCACGCCTATATCCCGGCCATCCACGTCTTGCTTGTTGAAAGACAATGAGAAGACGTGGATGCCCGGCATAAAGCTTGTGCTCGGGCCGGCGAAGCCGGACCCGAGTGCCGGGCATGACGGTGGAGATGAAGTGCGTTCCTAAGCGAAATGCCCGCGACGAGCGGGGCATGACCTGGCGATCAGCCGCGCGCGGAATTGGCGGCGAACACTTCGTTGGTGCGGCCGCTCGCGTTAGTGGGGGCGAACCTCACGACCTGCCTTACCGAAACATTCGCCGCCGTACCGCCGAGGCGGCTCTGCACCAGCACAAGTGCTGGTGAAGATCGTCTGACCGCACCTTTCTAGACGTGGTCGCAATTGAAAGCTTGGGCGGGTGCGACACGTGTTTGGACAATTCCGAAAATGGGACCGCGGTCCGGCTGCGATCGGACATTAAGGTTATTTCCAGAGCGCCGAACAGCCACATCGGGTCGGTTGCGCGGACGTCGACCGAAAGACAAAGATTCTATCGGTGAACGATGCAAAAAGGCGTCGTGCCAAATCGCTCATCCTTCGATCAGTCGACGCGACCGGGAGAACTCCGGGCCTGCGCATCAAGTCGTGGGCTGTAAGCGGGCCGTGTACCGGGTGTCCGCTCTGGCTTCGGCACCAGCTGCCTGCAGAGCGAAATGATCCGGCCGCACATATCGGCGCAGCCTGAGTCATATTCACTGCTGCATATGCGCATGCATTTACCTAAATCGCAGCTCGCTTCCACGCCGTGGGCCGAAGTCACAGCCATGAAAACCGTGGCCGCAAAAACAAAGGGAAAGACACGGCGCATGCGAAAGGTCCCGCATTAATGCGAGATGCTTCATCGCGCATTGCCTGACGCTTCGCGTCATTCGCTCGCAGGAATAACGATATTATGATGAATGCTGTTCTGACCGGCGAACCGGCGCCGGGTTTTTGCGGCCAGATCGATATTTCTGCGCATCTTCATAACGACTAAATCGGGCGAGCTTTCATTGCCGTTCGTTTGGTCCTTCGTTTGGATGATTGCGCGCAGACACGCGACGCAACGTTCGCGCAGGAAATCCGGACACCTGGAAACACTCCCGGCGGTTTCACGCCGGGAGTTCGATGGCGCGCTCATCGGATCTCCACCTAGTGCAGTCGACGGAGCGGGGCGACATGCTCTCCGGCCCAGGAGCTGAGCATCTGGTGATAGAGCGAGGCCGAATGCCACAGCACATCGCTGTAGCGTCTGCCCTTTTCCGAATCGGGACCGACCGGCTCACAAAGGTCCATGCCCATGGTCAGATGGTGCTGGTCGACGTCGGTGTGGACCTTCCAATACCGGCCGCTGAGAATTTTCAGTTCGTCCAGCACCGGGATCACCGCGGAATAAAAGTCAAAGGCGACGCCTTCGCTGAGCAAATTGAGCCCGACAACCTGAATGTCATGCGGCTCGTGCAGGGCACTGCGCCAGGAAAATGCAATACAATTCGCGGTTTCCTGCGTGGGAGGGATCGCACCTGGCTCGACGCCCTTGAGAAATCCGTGCTCCTTCATCCACGCGATAAGCTGGTCGGGATGATCGGCCTCCTCGAGCGCGTGCTCGGCAAAGACCGGTTGGTAGCGCCGATCGTGACAGAGCGAATAGCGCAGGCACAGCGCCTGCGTAAACTCACGCGATTGATGGATGAGCTGGTGGACCCACTGCAGATCGTTCGGACGCTCTGCGCGGGACAGGCTCTTGAAGAACGGCCCCTGCCGGAGCTGTGAGCGGTATTCCTCGGATGCTTTGACTAGCCACTCCATGCGCGTACTCCCGTTTTGATGAGGACACGAAACGAGTGAGCTATATGTACAATTGCAGGCTCGGCTCTTGGCGCGCAACGACCGCCAATGGACCAAGCGCGAAGGCCTGCCTTCAAGCCAAACAAACCGTTATCGGCTGTCCAACACTTCGATCAATTTCGTTCCGTCGTTGCGTACGTCACGCGGCGTCACGCCAAAGCGTCGTTTGAACGAACGATTGAAATAGGACAAATCACCAAAGCCCGCGTCATATGCGATTGCCCCGACTGGACTTTGCGCAAGCCGCGGCTCGGTCAACATGTGGTGGGCACGACTGAGACGCTGCGACAGCAGGAATTCCGAGAACGTCGTACTCTCACTTTCAAAAAGCCGCTGCAGATTGCGCGGCGTGAGCCCGAGATGAGCCGCTACCAGGCCGACCGAGAGGTCGCGCCGGTGGCTGTTCTCGGCGATGTAAGATTTTGCCATCCGCAACCGTGCGGCGGGGATTGCGCGTCCCGCCCCCACGCCGTGACGTGCGGCCCCAAGCGCGAGTGCAACGAGGTCGTGCAAATGATTGACTGCAGTTCGCCGGAACTCCGGTGTCGCCAATGCCATGTCGTTGAACAGCGGAGCTGCATAGCCCGCCAGCAGTTTGAGCGCGTCCGTATTATATGGAATGACCTGCATGACGACGTCATCGACATAAGTGACCATCGACGACAGGATCGGTCGCGGAATACGAAACGAAAGCGCACCGCCATAGGAATGGCGATCGAACACTTTAACCTCGCTTGCACTCATCAGCAGGGCATCGCCCTCACGTAATGAAACATCCCGGCCACGGGCCGTGACCGTGGTTTTGCCTGTCTGATTGATAATAAAAACGAGATCGTCGTTGCCATCAGCCAGATATTCGTGCGTTCGGATGATGCGAACGGGCGAACTCGCTGTCGACATCACCCGCACCCCGGGCAAGTCGCGCGCCAAGATCGAGTATTCCAGCCTCGTGTCACCGATCGGCTCGATATCGAGCTTCATAAGCACGCGGCAGCAATGATCACGCCACATCGCGACGCGATCCTTGTCCGGAAGGTCGTCGGTCGAAAGCCGGAACGTTGTCAGGCCCGCTTGATCCATCAACTTATCGCCCATCCATGCTGCCCTGCTTGGGTCAGCGCCTTGCGGCGTCTCCAAAACAGGGACATTTCGACAAATTTGACGAATGGAAGAGTTATTTGCCGGCGGCCTTCGCCGGGAATGGCGCTCGAGCGCTGCCTACCAAGGCGGGCCCGTACGGTTCAGCCAAAACATTCGTGGCCCTGCCCTCTTTGGTCGCGAAACACCAGCAAAACAAACAAATACGTGTCCTCCGAACGGAGGAGGAGTCGGCAGATGGCGCTCGTCAGCCTGGTACCTAAAAGGAAAGGTAGGCACACCGCGCAAACCCACGGCATTCCCGCAGGCAAGGCCCACTCTGAACGAAGCGGCATAGCGAACGTCTATTCTTGCTGCGTCCCGGCTGCTCCCTTTCATTATGACTTGCTGTCACCGGCAGGGCGGTTGTATACGCACGCAACTACAAGCGGTCTTGGCTTGCGGTGCAATCGACTTGGCTGAGAGTGCAGCATTCGTTATCCGGGCGTTTCCGCGACAGTTCTTCGCGGGGGGCAGGCAATGACTTTCTGGTCAACGGACACGATACCGGAACGCGAACGCTTTTCGTTCTGGCGCGAAATTATTTGCAACACGATCTTCAGCATTTCGCCTGAAGCGCCAGGCGAGCGCTTCTCCGCCCGTGTGCGCGTGCGCAGCTCGGGGCCGTTGCGCTTCGCAATGTGCCAATCCACCAGCTACGAGATCATCCGCACCCAGCGCGACGTCAACAGGGCGCCGGCGGACTACTACACCGTCTATTTGCAGCTGCAGGGCCGGACGTTCATCAACCAATGTGACGAATCCGCGTCGCTCGATTGCAGCGATATCGTTCTTTCCGATTGTCGCCGTCCCTACAGCGCCACGCTCTCGAACGACGGATTGCGCGCGGTAGCGGTTCTGCCGCGCCCGCTGGTCAACTCCCGTGCGCCCTGGCTGAGCCAGCGGGCACTCCACAAAATTCCTCAGAGCTCACAATATATCGACCTCGCACGGCGGCACATGATCCAGCTGCTGTCCGAAAAGATCGGCGACGCCGAGACCGATCTGCTGACGGACAATCTCTGCAATCTGCTCGCGCTCGCGAGCGCGCCCGACATTCCGCCGAGCCGCCTGCGGACCGAACTTCAGACCGCAGCCATTCTCACGTTCTGCCGGCAGAATTTGCATCGCCCGGAATTGTCCCCCCAGCTCGTGGCATCGCATTTTTCCGTATCGCTCAGAACAGTTCATAGCCGCTTTGAAAGGCTGGGAACGACGTTCGGGCGCTGGCTGCTCGAAACCCGGCTCGATGCCTGCTCGAAGGTGCTGAAAGGCCAGCGCCGTCATCATTACATTTCCGAGGTCGCCTACAATTGCGGCTTCAATGATCTGTCTCACTTCAACAAGGCGTTCCGTACCCGGTTTCAAATGGCGCCGACCGAGTGGCGCGACCAGTTCACGAAGACACAATGACACCCGTGATTGGTACGACCACGTGGTCAACCGACTCGATCGACGAGCGCGAACGATTTTCGTTCTGGCGCGAGACGGTCTGCCGGAATGTGTTCAATATCTCGGTGCAGGCCCCGCCGAAACGGTTCTCGGCCAGCATCACGGCGCGCAGTCACGGTGCGCTTCGATTCGCCATTTGCGAATCTACCGCTTACGACGTCAACCGGACTCAGAAGGACATCTCCAATGAGTCGGCCGATCACTATTTGATGTATCTGCAACTGCGCGGGCATACGCTCCTCACGCAGGGCAACGATGCAATTGAATTCGGCCGCAACGACATCGTCATCGCGGACGGGCGGCAGCCGTATCACGCCGCCCTTTTCGATGACGGCCAGTGCCGCCGCCAGGCCATCGCCGTGCTGCCGAGGCCTTTCATCGAAGCGCGCGCGCCGTGGCTGCGCCGGCGCCCGTTTTTCAAGCTCGCGTCAAATTCGGTGTATGTCGACCTCACCCGCCGGCACTTGCTGCAGTTGACCGCCGACGACCTGACTGAGAGCGAAATGGCCCTGCTGACCGAGAATCTCTGCAATCTGCTGGCGCTGCTCGATCATGGCGACACCCCGATCAGTCGCGTGCAGCCCGAGTTGCAGCTTGAGGCGCTGCTCGACTTCTGCCGGCGGAATCTGCATGACCCCGCGCTGTCCCCGGATTTTGTGGCGGCGCAGTTCGGCATCTCCACACGGACGCTGCATCTGCGCTTCGAGAAACTGGAGCAAACCTTTGGCCGTTGGCTGCTCGACGCCCGGCTCGATGCGTCCAGCAATGCGTTGCGCAACCCACGGCAGCATGCTTGCAGCATCTCGAAAATTGCCTACACCTGCGGATTCAACGACCTGTCGCATTTCAACAAGTCGTTTCGCACGCGTTTCGGCGTATCGCCAAGCGAATGGCGTGCTGGTTGTGCTTGATAGAGTTGGCCCTGGCGATAACCGACCGGCTGGTGACGCACTCATTCAGTCCAGATCGACATTGTGGCGAAAGCTGACCTCGGACAACGGAGTAAAGGCCGATCGGGCTGCAACCCCGGCAATCACGATCACGATCAGGGACATATAGAGTCCGACCATCTGATAGAAAATGCGTCTGATTTTCTTGCGGTCATTACTGTCGAGGCGACTATGGTAGGCTGAGCGCCGCATTTCGAACTCCTCGCGCGTTATCGATCAGAGTAACCGTCATTGGGACGAGAACGCATCTTGCCGTCAGGCAGATGAATTCACGCTGAATGCCGTTCGGTCCAATTGACAGAATTTGTCGGAAGAGTCCTCATCCAAACGGAGGACACCTCGTCGTCTTCCTTAAAATTTGTCAGAACATTTCCTCCAAAAGGTCGAGGCTTGCGTGATGGCACTGCTTGCTCGACACGCGGACACATTTCGCGATTTCAAAAGATCTGATCGAGTAGTGTCAGTCGACAAGCCCGCTGGAGTAACCGGCGACGAGCTTGACGAGATCGGCCTGCCGGCTGACGCCCGTCTTTTCGAAGAGGCGGCCGAGATGCGTTTTGACCGTCGTATCGGCGACCCCCAGATTTCCTGCAACCTGCCGCACGCCCCCGACATTGACGATCGCGCGGAGCACGCGAAGCTCGGTCGGCGTGAGCTTGTAGGTCTTGCCGATCACCTCTGACGAAGGCTCGGCTTCAAGCTCTGCCTTGCGCACAAAAAGGGCCGCAACTGCATTTGACGCAGCGCCGGCCCTTCGCTTTTCACCGGCTGCCAGAGGCAGGACATGCGCAACGTAACGCTCACCGGCGCGGCCTTTCATTGGAAGAGCACTGCCCTTGCCGCCGGATTCCGTATCATTCTTGGTCGCGGCAGCGAAAGCCGCGTGCAACGCTTGGTCGACCTGAGGATCGATCGCGGTCAACCGGCCGTGGACGCCACGAAGGAGATCGCCTTTATCGAGTGCGGCGCGGCCCGCCGCATTGCCGTGCACAATCAACCCATCGGAGTCGATGAGAAAGATCGCGGGGCTGAGACCGTCGAGGATATCGGCGAATGTGGCCGCTTCCGCCTGGCTTAGATCGACCACCTTGCCGGTGCGAACCGCACGGCGAACGTGCGGCACGACGAGTCGCATGCGACGGCGCATCTCGTCATCGACCATGCCGCTCGCTTCGTTCCGCAAGACGCTGAGATACGCGCAGCTCGTTGCGGATTTTTCCAGCACGGCATTTGCAGCATCGATCCAGCCCTGTGGCTGCGCCCATTCGCGAAAAAATCGTCCCGCGCGAAACTCGTCGTAGGAAACGAGATCCGGAACGCTGACGATCTGCTCGACTTCACAGTCATGCAGGCTGGCAACAGGATCGAATTTCCAATAGGTCTCCGCGTAAAGCCGCACAAAGTACGGATCGACCCCGGACTGATAATGGATGTTGCCGCTTTTGCTGACTGAATCCTTGGACAAGAGTCCGGCCGCTTGCCCGCCTGCATAGCTTGCGATCTTTGCGAGCACGGACGTCCACCGCGACGAATCGAGCGCCGCGTCGTAGATATCGCCAATGAGTTGCGTGAGACCTTGATCTTCTTTCATGTCATCCAGCGCACCGGCTTGGCACCCGGTCGCTGACACAGCGATATCCTGGTGCAGATACGACTCAGCCGGTGCGACCGCTCGGCCGGTCCAGCTGCACGAGTGGTAACCTACGACATTCGTCTAGGGATTACTTGGACGAGAGCGCAAACGATTTGGTCTACAGCGCGTAATCCAACGCATTAACCTTTCAGCTGCGTGTGAATGGATGGATTTCAGTTTTGAAAGTCGCGACAGGCGTTTATTTCCAAAACAAAAAGTTTCGCTGCCTGGTCGGTGGCGAAGCGCATTGAATAGCGCCAGCATTTCATGGGCTCGAGCATATTGCGATGCGCGGGGAATAAATACGAATGTGCGAATCATAGCAGATGCGTATGATCAAACAGCAATCAACGTTCAAATACGGGAAAGTCCGGATGCTATCGCAATACCTTTCGCGTTCCGCCCACTTTGCCCCACCGCGAGGGAACATTTCGAATAGCCTTTCCCTTAAGCGGGAGGATGCCCCACACTTTTGCGAGGCCGGGGTTACGCGTGGGAATTCCAGGCGATGAATCTCGGCCTGCCGTTGGACTGGGTTGCGACGGTCTACTGTTTCGTATGCGACGAAAACGCGGCGCACATGACTATGAGCCCTCGACCTGGCGCAGGTTGGCGCGAGCCGTACATGACAAGCAGGTGCCGGGGGGCCACAACACCTGCGTGACGACATTTGCAGGCGTTGTCGCGAACGAGCTGCAGGGAATATTTCGCCGGCCGGAATTCCCGGCGTCGAATGCGATAGCGCCCCACGCTGATTTCCTCTAATGGATCATGCGAAGCGAACAGACCCCGCTCCACGATGAAAAGCCCACCTAAACTGGCACAGTTATCGGTGCTGACCCTTGCCTTCGCGCTGAGTCAGGCATTTCGGACGATTCCGTCCATTACGGTCAACGGCATTGCCGAGGAATTACAAGCCGGCCCGGCCGCTCTGGCGTTGTTCGGCGGCGTCTTCCATTGGAGCTTCGCATTGATGCAGGTGCCGGTCGGACTGGCGCTCGACATATTCGGGGTGCGCCGCGCGGTAATCGCACTTTCGGGGTTAGCAATATTGGGCGGAGCAATCTGCACGTTCGCGCCCGACATGAACGCGTTGTTCCTTGGCCAGATCCTGGTCGGGGCCGGCTGCGCTCCGGCATTCATGGCCGCGATCGTGTTTACGTCGAAGCATTGGCCCGTTGCGCGCTTCGCCGCCATTTCCGGACTTGTTTTGGCGATCGGCAGCGGTGGAATGCTGCTGTCGGCGACACCTTTGGCATGGGTGATCGATCGCTCGTCATGGCGAAGCGCGTTTGCCGTCCTGACGATAATGTCGATATTCACGCTGCTCGCATCCGTATTGATCCTGGAAAAATCCGCAGTGCAGCGCTCGCGGCGGCTCGCACCCGAAATCTGGGCCGCATTCTACGGACTTCGATTCGTCCTGTTCGGGCGCCGTCCCGTCGCGCTTCTCGCCATAGGCTTTGTCAGTTACGGCGCGATCATCACGATCAGAGGCCTCTGGGTCGTGCCGATGTTCGTCGAGCGGTACGGATTGAGCCTGCTTTCGGCAGGCAACGTCGCGTTGCTCTTTTCAATCGCGATGATTCTCGGACCGGCGGTTGCGGGCCATTTCGACCCCGGCGACAAAGCGCGCCCAGTCATCATAACAACGATCGCGCTGGCAATCGCAGCGACCATCGGCGCGCTGGCAATATTCGACGGCTTTTCGCTGTGGCTCGATGCGATCCTCTGTGTCGTGCTGGGTTTTCTTTCGGGCTTCTTCATTCTCATTTATGCCGAGGCACGCAGCTCCTATCCTCCGGAGCTGACGGGCCGCGGACTGACGGCATTAAACATGAGCTTCTTTCTCGGGGCTGCGGTCGCCCAATCGCTTTCGGGAGTCATTGCCGCAGTCGCGCAACAGGCTGGCTGGAATGCGATCGATGCCGTTCTGCTTTTTCTGGCCGCGGCACTGCTTGCCGGAACGGTCTGTTTTTTCACATTGATACGAGCAGCCAAGCCCCACGTTTCCTGATTGGCTCACTCACACCGGACGTATCATCTCGAAGTTCGATGTGATCATCACAAAAATTCGTTTTTCGGCAGCTGCTTCGGTCCTTAGCAATGGGGCTTCGGGTTGCGCATGCGCTCACAAACCGCGCTCGCAACCGGGGCCTCAGATGCTCAGGTTTCTGCTATTCTCGGCCGTTCTCGCGGTCGTCGCTTACGCGACGCTCGGCGGCGCGGATTTTCCGGACATCATAAGGTTCAGCTTTGTTCTTCTCGTCGCTCTGTGCACAGCCGTCATTTACGCATGGGCCGCCAGAGCGAAGCGCCGGTCCGATAATGCCCGGTGAAATCTCAAGGCAAGGGCCCCAAGGTCAGGAGCATAAAGCCCATGGCGATCATGCCTACGAAGCCGATGAGATCAACGGCGTCAAAGGAAGTCCTCATGACTGGTCACCTCGAAAACATTTCTGCGCTGGTCACTCCTTGCAATCCAGGGTGCCTCTCAAGGTCTGAGCGCACCTCATAGTCGAGTTCGGGGAGACAAGCCTGTAGCCATCGCTATCGAAAACGCTTGCCTGTTTTTTGACCGCCTTGTTGGCGGCTTGCCGGCTTGACTGCGCTTTTTCCTTTGCGTGCCCAATAGCTGGAGCAATGACACTGCACAGGGCGAACGCCACCAGCGGGCGAAGAATGATGTTCGCAAAATTCAAGCGGACCTCCCTCAAGTCTATTTTTTGGGCTTCGCCGGTTGCCGTTCCGGATCGTGCCTCGTTTGTGTGCGGGGAGCTTGGGCGGTTTCTGTGAAAAAGAGTTTTGGATATGGCGATAAATTTTAGTTCATAAAACTCAATTGATCCGGAACCTTGCCGACAACCGTTCTGGATACGGCGGTGACATATGCACGTAGGTGGGACGGGCCGAATTTTTAACGCTTACCTTGTACGATCTTTTTTACCTTTGATTAACGGATAACGCGCCCCGGATGACCTTGAGCAAAACACAACCGATGTATCGGGGGCCGCTGATTTCCGAACTTGAGCAGGCGGTCCGGAGCGGCTCGCAGGAGACGCGGGTCAGGACGCTACGGCGCATCACGGACCTCTTTCTGGGCACCAAGGAAAAGCTCAGTGAAGAGCAAATCGACGTGTTCGACGAAGTTCTCAGCCATCTTATCGCGCGAATGGAGTCAACGGCGCTGATCGAACTCAGCGAGCGTCTTGCACCGGTGAACAATGCACCGAACAACGTCGTCCACACACTGGCGGTCGACGACGAGATCGCAGTCGCAGGGCCCATTCTTGCGCTATCCGATCGCCTGACCACGCAGGATCTCGTCGAAATTGCCATGGCCAAGGGCCAATCGCATCTGCTGGCGATTTCCAGGCGAAGCAGTCTCAGCGCGTCTTTGACCGACGTCCTTGTCGAGCGAGGAGATACGCAAGTCATCACCGCGCTTGCGGAGAATGCGGGGGCGGAGTTGTCGGAGAAGGCGTACTCCGAGATGGTCGACAAATCCGAGACCGACGAAACGCTTCTGGAGAAACTCGGCCTGCGCGTCGACATCCCGCTCCATATTTTCCGCCGCTTGTTGGAGCGCGTGAGCGAGGCGGTCCGCGCTCGTATTTTGGCATTGGCTCCCGCCGCAAAACGGGACGACATTGCGGAGATTTTGGCCAGTATTTCGAATGATATTGTTAAAGTCGATGAAGTGGACCGTGACTTTACGGCGGCGGAACGCCTTGTCCGGCTGATGCATGAAAAAGGTGAGCTCGACCAAGTCGCGCTGCTGGGATTTGCAAAATCACGTCAGTATGCGGCGGTCGTTACTGCACTTGCGACGCTATGCGATGCTTCCGTCGACATGATCAAACAGATGCTGGACGATGGACGCAACGAACCCCTGCTTATCCCCTGCAAGGTCGCAGGCGTATCCTGGCCCACCTTGCGGGCCTTGCTGCAGGACGAGGTTCTTGGGCGAACGGCTTCGGATGACGAGTTGATCAAGCTCAAAAGCGACTACAACAAGTTGTCACCCACGACAGCCAGGAAAGTGCTTGAGTTCTGGTCCGAACATCGGACGTACGCAAAAATACCAAATTAAACTTGTACCCAAGCGCCGAGCACCCGTCGACCTGTCCGCTTTTGAAGCGGACATTGCAGGCGCAGTGGCTCAACGTGTGCGTTAGTGCTCGACAGCAAAACGCCGGTCAGATTGCCATCTTGAGTTCTTTGGTGGCGCGGAACGCAACCTTCTTGCTTGCCTTAATCTGAATTTGCTCGCCTGTTGCCGGGTTGCGGCCGATGCGGGCAGCACGGTTCCGCACCTGCAAGATCCCGAGTCCAGCAATCTTCACGCGCTCACCATTCCTCAAGTGCTTCGTGATGAGGCCGACGAAATCTTCGAGCATTTGCTGGCCCTGCTTTTTGGTAAGCTGATGCTGCTCCGCAAGAGCATTGGCCAAGTCTTTGCTGGTGATCGCCTTTGGAGTGCCTGTCATGGAGGTTTACTCCTAATGTGCGTTATGAGCCGTAACACCAAAGTCCTTACTGGCTTCCGATTTTTTCAACGACGATGACCAAGCCTGATGCGTAACGCCCTGGCTTTTTGCCGGAGTGAGCCAACGGAGCGGCTCATCAGCCTTGAAATTTTCTTTACTCGCAACTTCTCTTTTGAATACCGTCTCAGCTCCGCCACTTGAGCCTTGGTCCAGGGTTTCGTGCGCCGTCGGCGCGCTTTCTTGGCCATACCATCCTCCAGTCATTGAAACGGATTAGCGCGATTTCCCACGCACCTGCGGCATCGACGTGCCTATGCTACATCACTGCAGATTTAACAGCCTTTACCGGCCGCGCCCTGACGACCTTCCGCGCCGGTTTTGCCTTAAATATCATCGGTTCCTTTGTGAACGGATTGATGCCGCTTCGTTCCTTTGTTGCTGGCTTCTTGATAACAACGAATTTGGCAAATCCGGGCAGGACAAAGGCTCCCGATTTGTTGAGTTCCTTATAGCCAATGGCAGCCAGCGACTCGATGACGGCTTTAACGTCCTTGCGCGCCATCTTGTTTGAATGTTGCGCAACGATTTTTTGAATGAGCTCCGACTTCGACATCAACTTGGCCATAGCCCCTCCTCCCAAAATTCGAATCATGTAGGCCTAAACTAGGCCAAAGCTTGCTGCGAAGGGAGCCTCGGCAACGCTGCCGAGCAGCAATTCAGTGGAAAAAGTCGCTTGGCTCTTAATGGACATACGTATTGCACTGCGCAATGACCGCTCTTGAGGGACGCTGGTTTCCGACAGAGCAGTCATTGCCACGACATAGAAGAACAAGAGACAGATACCTCCGCCGGGGGCTTGCGATATTGGTGGCGGACGCCAGGCGCAGAGTAGTCGCAAACCAGGGAACACGGGCTTGGCGGAGGGAGTGGAACTGCAAACAAAATTCTCTACTCGTGCTCATGGCACCTAACCGAAATTAGCTAAGAAAATCAAAGATTAAGGCGAAATCAAAAAGACCGGAGACTAGACACTTCCGTCCCGAAAGGTGGACATTCGCTTGCCCGACTCGGGCTGTCAGGGTGCTGTCAACGAATGCCAGGCCAGCCGGCTGACCTGTGCGATCATCGCACTTAGGGAGAATTCAAACATGTCTGCCGATACCGCCGCCATTCGAGGTGCTGGCAATGAAATCGCTTCGCGAACTTCACCGTGAGCATAAGCCCCTGGTCAGTCCACTGGCGCATGACGCCCTGTCGGCGCGGCTGATCGAACGCGCCGGATTCAAGACTTTCAATATCGGTGGTTCCGCGATGCTGGCGGCGCGTTATGCCTTGCCGGACCTCGGGCTCGCCGGCTTCGCCGAAATGCTGGCCGGCATCCGCGACATCGTCGATGCCTCGCAATTGCCCTGCCTTGTGGACGCCGACGACGGATACGGCGACGTAAAAAGCGTCGTGCGAACCATTCAAGGATATGAAACTGCCGGCGTGGCGGGAGCACTTCTGGAAGACCAATCGAGGGAAGTGAAGCAGCCCGGCGCGGCTTCGGCGCGCAGTGTCGTTCCGCTCGAGATCATGGAGCAAAAACTCAAGGCCGCAATGGGGGCCCGGCGCAATCCGGACTTCGTCATCATTGGCCGCACCGATGCCTATGGCGCGGAAGGCCTGGACGCTGCGCTCAAGCGGGCCGAGCGATTCCTGCGACTGGAAGTCGACGGGATTTTCGTCGCCGGATTGAAGACGCCCGAGGACTATGTCCGCGTCGGCAATGCGTTCAAAGGAAACTGGAACTGCGCCGCGATCTTCGAGGCGGCGGCGACGCCATGGCTGACGCCGGCCGAGCTTTTCAGCATGGGATTTTCCCAGGTCGCTTATCCAAACATCCTGATCGGGCGCGTAGCAAAGGCGATGGAGCAAGGCCTGCACCGCCTCGATCAACTGGCTGCCGGCAAGGAAAGCGCCTTCAGCAACGGCGAGCAGGAAATGGCACTGCAAAGCCTGGCCGACGCCGTCGGCTTGCATAAATGGAACGCGGTGGAAAAGAAATTCAGCTAGCCGTGATGGAGCCGGCGATCGATCACGAGCAGAACCATGTTCACGATCGCCGCGAGCACGACCAGCAGGAACGTGACCGACATTATCAGGTCAATATTATACAGGCTGATCGCGCTCATCAGCAGATATCCGAGTCCGCGCTGCGCGGCGAACATTTCGCCGAGCACGGTTCCGATCAGCGTCAGTGAAAAACCGACACGGATGCCGGTGAAGATTTCCGGGACCGCCGCGGGAAACAGGATCTCGCGCACCATGACCGTCGGGCTGAGCTTCAGGGCACGGCCGGTCTTGATCAAGATCGGCTTGGTCGTGCGAACGGCACTTAGGGTAAAAAGCGCAACCGGGATGATGCCGTGAATGGCTCCGAAAGCGATTTTCGCCGAGATCCCAATTCCGAACGCAAGGAGAATGATCGGATAAAGGGTGATCTTTGGAATCGAGTAGAGCGCAACCAGCATCGGCTCCATCGCCTCGCCGGATAAACGATGCAGCCCGAGGGCAAACCCGATGAGGAGCCCGAGCACAACCGCGATCGCGAGCGCGACCGCAAAGGCTTTCAGTGAATCCGCAAGGTGAAGCCAGAACAGATCCGTCTGCATCAGCTTGCCGAGAAACTGGAGCGTCTGCCAGGGCGAGCGCAAGGCAACGTCGCCAACGACGAGATAAGCCAGTTCCCAAACCACGAACAGGCCGACGATCAGAATGATCGTGTTGCGAAACGTCGTGCTCTCCGGCCCTTGCATCAGCTTTGCCCTCGCCTTGCGAGCAACATTTTCTCCCAGCGCGAGAGCAAGCTGTTGACGGCAATCGACAGCAACAGGATGAGCAGGATGAGAGGGTACATCGTGGCGTTGTCGAAGTTCGTGTAGGCGTAGCTAATCTCATAGCCCATGCCTGAGCGCGCCATAATGAATTCCGAACCGATGACTCCGATGAACGCATAAGCGAGCGCCAGCTTGGCTGCCGTCAAAAGATAGGGTGCGCAGAACGGGAGCGTGATGTGGCGCGCCGTCTGCAGCGCATTAAGCCCATTTACCTGCGCTGTTTTCTTCAGCACCAGCGGCACGCGGTCGAGGCCGTTGAGCGTCGTGATGATCACGGCAACGATGGCCAGCATGAAGCCGATCAAAACCTGCGGCCCGTCACCAAGGCCGAACATGACAATGAACAACGGATAAAACGCAAAAACCGGGATGGCATAGTAAGTCGCGAACAGCGGGTCGAGGATCGCGCGAGTCGTCTTGTGCCCGTGTAGGACCGTGCCAAGGATCACGCCGGCCAGATAGGCCGCGGCAAACGCCACCAGGACGTTCAGAAGGCTCTTGCCGATCTCGTCGAAGTAACGCCCGGCCAGCAGCATGCGGACGAGATCGCGAAGAATTATATGAGGCGCCGGCATCGTGATCTTGTCGATGACTCCGGCAAGGCAAAGCACTTCCAGCAGCAGGATGAAACCCGCAACAACCGCGATCTGATAGAACCGCAGCCTGCTCATGCGCTGTTTCCCGTTCGCCCCATTGTCTTCAGGGATTCTTCGCGCAGCGTCTTCCACAGGCGGCTGGTGAGGGCGCCGAAATTCTCTCGTTCGACGATCCGGCTGTCGCGCTCGCGCGGCCAACCCGTTTCGACGAGATCGATTGCTTTGCCCGGCCGTGCCGACATAACGACAATGCGGTCCGCCAGCATGGCCGCCTCGTCGAGTGCATGAGTGATGAGGAAGACGGTAGAGCCCGTTTGTCGCCACAGCCGCAATATCTCGTCACCCATCAGAAGCCGGGTCTGCTGGTCCAGCGCGCCGAAGGGCTCATCGAGGAGAATTAGGCGCGGCTCCGCCACGATGGTACGCGCGATACAAACGCGCTGGCGCATGCCGCCCGACAATTGGGCCGGATAGCTTCGCGCAAATTCGCTTAGCCCCATCATTTCGATGACCGCGATGGCCCGGTTTGTCTTTTCTTCTTTCACGATGTTTTTCTGCCGCAAGCCAAATTCGACGTTTTCGCGGACACTCAGCCAGGGGAAGCACGCGTCTTCCTGGAAAACGACGCCGATCCCATCCGGAACGTTCGCCCCGATCGCGCGGCCTTCAAATTCGATCTCCCCTTCCGTCGGAGCGGTAAGACCGGCAATCAGCTCAAGCAGCGTGGATTTTCCGCAGCCGGACGGCCCGACAACAGCAAAAAATTCGCCCTTGCGGATCTCGACGTCGATCGGTCCGAGCGCATGCACCGGATTTCCGCCTGCCGCGGCGGGAAATACTTTTGTCACCCCGCGCAGCGTCACCTGGGCCGCGGACACGCCATCATCCTCCGCTGCGCGGCGCTCTTATTTTACTTTCTTCAGGTCATCCGGCAGGAAGCGGGTGTCGACGACCTTGGACAGATCGATGTCGCCGGTCAGCGCGCCGACGCTCTTCTGCACTTCGATGATGCGCTTCATCCCATCGAGATGAAAGTCGCCCTCACCCCAGTAAGGAATGCCTTCGGTGGTGCTGTTGACCAGGTTCTTGATGGCGCTTGTCGCCACTTCCGGAGTTATGTTGAAGGGCTTGGCAACGATCTCGCCTGCTTCCTCGGGATGCTCGCGCATGAACTGAATGGCGCGCCGGCGCGCGCGGATCACGGCGCTGATGAAATCGCCGCGCGTTGCCACCGCCTGCGCCGTCGCCACGCCGACAACGTTATCAAGCGGAGGCAGCGCCTCCGAACCGGTAATGAGCACGCGGAACTTGTCCTTCACCTTCGACCAAAGCGGCTCGGTCACAGGCGCAACGTCGATCTGCCCGAGCTCGAGCGCCGCAACCATCGGGCCGAAACCGCCGGTCTTCACGAGTTCTGCGTCCTCTGGCTTCAGACCAGCCTTCGCTAGCATAAGAATGTCGAGCGCCTGGCTGGTCGAACGCGGATTGGTGTAGCCGATCTTCTTGCCCCTGAGGTCGGCGATTGTCTTGATCGGCGAATCCTTTCTCACCAGCCAGGCGAATTCCGCGATGGTCAGTACATTATCGCTGACGATCCTTAGGTCGGCGCCTTGCTGGATGGCGACGGCGATCGCCCCCGGGTTGGCCTCTCCATAAGCAACACCCGACATCGCATTGCGAACCGATGTGCCACCACCCTCCGAAGCGATGATGCTGGTAACATTGGCTCCTTCTTCCTGAAAATATCCTTTGGCCAAAGCGACCCCGAACGGCATGCCATTCGCAGACGAGCCATAATTGCCAATGGCAATGGCTTCCGCGTTGGCTGCGTCGAGCACGGTGAGCAGTGCAAATGCTGGAAAGACCAGCCGAGCAAAAATTTGGCCAATCACTGCATCCTCCCACTTGTTATCTGAAGCTAGAGTAGCTGAGCCATGATCAGATTCAATTCGGGGGCGGGCCGACCAGAGAAGCGGGCCCAAAGGAAAGCTGGCAAATAAATTCTCTATTCGCCGTAGTAGCCACCGAAATTAGGTAGAAAAATCAAAGAGTAAGGCAAAAAACAATAAGAGGCGAACAGACTACTTCATTGCGGACATTCACCTCCTAGCCGTGCTGTCAGGGTGCGGTCGGCGAAAGCGCAGCCGGTATTGAGAATTAGACCACTTCCTTGCGAAGGGTGAGAGCACTCTGATTGAATGTCCGCTAGTCCCTCAAAGCGGACATGTGCGGTGCAGAGTGAGATGTCCGCTATGGGCCAATAGCGGACATTTGCAGCGCACTCTGCTTTGGGCCAGAAGCGGACGCTCGCGTTCACTCGATCACCTCGTCAGCCAGCAGTAGGAAGGATTCACGTACTGACAAGCCAAGGGTTTTGGCTGTCTTAAGATTTACGACCAGCTCGAACTTATCCGGTGATTGAACCGGCAGATCGCCCGCTCGTTCACCTTTAAGAATGCGATCAACATATGTGCTTGAACGGCGGAAAATATCGGTGGTATCCGGTCCATAAGAGATCAGACCGCCGGCGACGACAAAAAACCTGTAAGGTGCTATCAGCGGAACGTGGTGCTGTTCCGCTAATCTCAAAATCGTTGCACGCATACTGACGGTGTACGGATCCGCTGCAACGATCAAGCCGGCGCGCTGCTCGCGAGCCAGTCTAGCAATTGTCTGCTCGATTTCAGCTTCGCTCCGGACATGCGCGGCATCCACCCCGATTCTGGCTGGCTGCGGCAATGCCTTGAATGAACGGAGATAGGAATCATAGTAGGGGGCTGTGTCAGGATTGAACAGCAACGCCAGCCGCGCCAGATCAGGTTTCACGTCACTCAGCAGATCGATCCACTTACCGACTATTTCAGGGTCGATGAATGAGAAACCGGTGACGTTGCTGCCAGGGCGCGTAAGACTTGACACGAAGCCTTGACCGACTGGGTCATTCACGAGAACGAAAACAATCGGAACGGTATTTGTCACCGGCCGGAGTGCCGCCATGACCGGGGTGGAATTTGCCAAAATGACGTCTGGCGCCAACCGGATCGCCTCTGCGACATGCTTGCTGATAGCGTCGCGATCAGTTCCCGGGTACCTAAATTCAATCTGAATATTACGTCCCTCGACCCAACCAGCGTCGCGCAAGCCCAATCGAAATGCCCTGATACGAGATTTTGTTTCGGGATCGTTTTCGGGGGTGCCAAGCAGCACGCTCACACCCCGCATTCGGTCGGGCCTCTGACCTTGCGCGGCCAACGGCCAAACGACCGCTGAACCCACAGTGATCCTGATGAAATCGCGCCGGCGCACGCAACCATCCCCAAAAGTCGCAAGTTCGCCTGGGAAAGCCTAGCAGACAGGAAGGTGGCAGTAACCGGTGTTGCCGCGCCAATGTCCGCTTTGGGTCATTAGCGGACATATGCAGTGCAATAACGCATGTCCGCTTTACCCCCGAATAGCAACCGCGAAAGCGGATTCCCGCAAAGGGTCATGTCCGCTTTACTCCCGAAAGCGGACGTGTGCAGTGCACTAGTTGATGTCGGGTAAGGGCCATAACCAGACATTTTGCGACGCGGGAGCGATGTCTGCTTTACCCCGAAAGCGACCGCAAAAGCGGACATAAGGACGCGTGATTGCATAAGCCTAAATTGACTGAGCGCCTTCTTTTCTTTCGTGCGGCCGAAGTATGTTTCATCGGCCTCCACTACGTCGAGCGGCGGTAGCATCCGCGTTGCGCGTCTAGAAATTTCACGATCATATCGACGGCCACTGCGCCAGCCCGACTATGCGGGGGGTCCGTGACCGTTGCGTCGGGGGCAGCGCTCTGCGGTTTAGTGTTTTTGGGTATTTTGTAATCGGTCTCGACGCGCCCTGATCCGATGGTGCGTTGTGGCAAGTGGGGGTCGCGTGTTAGCGCACTCGGCCCCTGCGTTTAGTGGTGAGGCCAGCATTATCGGCAGAACCAGACGCCACCCCCGGCGCGGGCGGAGGCGGTCAAACCCTATGACGGGTCATTTTTTGAAGACCCCGCCACCCTTCCAGTTTTCATGTTGACCATGTGCGGCTGCTGGCAAAGTGGGCATGCCACACTTTCATACGAAAGCAGATTGTCGGCATCCGACTCGCTCCAGCCCTGGACGAAAAATCCAGTGTTCGGGCATTTGTAGAGAAAGGGACTGGCCATGCCGGAAATTAGGTGCAGACCCCAGCAGGCCCTGCTTTGATCTCGAACAATTCATGCTTTTGAATGTGTTGGATTAAGGCGGTTACGATTGCGTCCTTACAGACCCGCGGCGTTCGCCAACTGCTGGTCTATTGCAATGGCAAGCGTGAAGGCGATTGGCCCTGCCATCATCATGGCGAGCTGCCGATCGAGCAATTCAAAGCAGAGGAAAATGTTGTCAGAGATACAGCGCCGATGCCGGTGCACGATCTGCGGCTGGCGACGGGCCGAATCTGAGGCATGACTACAGCCGACAACAGGCTGCGCTCGATGGCGGCGGGTGGATGATGCCGCCCTAACAGGTTTTTACCTGAAAATGTTTCTGGACTTCACGCACGCGGTCCTTGGCAAGCCGCTCCCACGTCCGTGCCATATCTTCTAATTGCTGACGGTGTGCTGAAGGGGCTGCTCGGGCCAGCGTTCGACACTCCGAAGCGTGTCCCAGATACTCTTCAACCTTTTTCACGGAAGTCCCCCCATTTCGCCCAAATGCGGAACGTGCGTGGGCGTAATAGGTTCCCCACTTAGGGTGTCGATGCCGCCGCACTATCTGCGGATGGCGGCGCGCTAGGTGAGCTTGTAGCGAGCCCACACTATCATCACGATCACGGCGACTGTGAGTATGACCCCAATTGTTTCAACTTCCGACATCGCAACCTCCTTAAGAACCTGTTATCTTGACCTCAATCGTTTCGACGTTGTGGCACCGCTCGCAGCGGTAGGTCTGCAGCTCCGGATAGGGGCCAATGCGCGGGATGGCGTT
>Ga0173480_10000018_pt1 | contig 39057 bp, 54 predicted proteins | sample NitcycUS209509C1_FD_122622 | JGI IMG/M metagenome (GOLD analysis project Ga0173480, IMG submission 122622) | Soil microbial communities from Arlington Agricultural Research Station in Wisconsin, USA - Nitrogen cycling UWRJ-S209-509C-1 (version... | ecosystem: Environmental > Terrestrial > Soil... | reverse complement strand
TGATGAACTGCACCGAAACGTAGGCATCGCCAGCGGTTGGAGATACGGCAAGGTTAACCCACACTGGGGTGTCGGCCGCCAGCGGCTGCACCAACGCCGCCAACGGTGGCGTGACCACCGTGCCGGCCGTCAGTGCGATGCCGGCGGCAAGATCAACGCCGGCGGCGGTAGTGCCGAGGTTGAATGTTGCCGTGCCCGGCGTGATTGCCGTTTCCACATTGCTGTTGATGCCGAGGATGGTGGCACCAGCCGGCAGAGTGCCAATCTGGACACTCTGTGTGGCACCGCCACCTGACACCGCAGTGATGCGGCCGGCGATCGACTGTACCGCAACACTGAAAGCATCACGGGCCGGAATGTTGGTCATCAGGTTAGCAACCATGGTTCTGTTCCTTTCTCTATCCGCTTAATCGGTGGCCGAGTTGAAGAACCCGGTTGCGACGCCCCACTGCACAAGCCTGGTGGTGGCCTTCGGATGTTTCTTGAAAATTTTCCCGACGCCAAATGCAGCCTCGATTCCTGTGCCGGTGATAAAGCCATAGTCATCTTCTTTTCGGAAGGTAGGCTTGGCCATCTGACCGTACGCAATCGCCGCTGCTTGCTGGCCGCACAGGAACACCGGTTCGACACGCGTCGAGCCGTTGCCTGCAGTTTTCATCGAGGTCCACACGTTGGTGACGAAGTTTGAAATCTCCGGGACCAGGCGCACGATTACCCCGTCGAACAAAATATCGCCGTCCTGAAATAGCGGGTTATCGGGTCCGCCGTTTATCTCGCGTCCTTCACGGGCTCGAGCATTCGTGTTAGCCGATACAATGGTCGGGTCCATCTTGAGATCGCGGAAGCAATTCAGCCCGGCAAAGGCGACGAAATACTCATAACCCGAGCGGGTTTTGTAGGGCCTAATATGAGGATTAGCCCCCATCGCCACACGCTTGAGCAGCGCCAGGTTTGCGCCGGTGAACTTATCCGCCGTCGCATCCACGTTCAGCAACGATGCGGCATGATCACCCGCTGCCGCCGATGTGCCGATCATGTTGGTGTTGTTGCTGGTGGCCGCACCGAACAGGACACGGTCGCGATTATCGAACTGCCACTGGCTGCGCTGGATCGGCGTTGCCAGATCATACTGGGTGCCGTTGACACGAACGCCGGCCGCCGGCTGGCTTTCCGATGGCAGCGCCATGAATGCCGCGATGATTTCGTCGCGGGTTACCTCGCTCAACCAATCCGACAACAGCGGCTTGGCCTCGCCGAAGATGTCGGCACTATCTTTCTGCTGCTCGCTCTTGGTGGTAACCACCGCATTCCGGCACCATTCTAGCCAAATACGGTATCCGTAATCGTCGATCTTATCTTCATTACCTACTAGGGGGCCGGTAGATACCCCCATACCCGCCAGCCGAGTAACCAGCGGGATATTCATTACTTCGCCGCCGCTCTTTAACTCCATGCGGCGGCGGATGATGGCGTTGACCTCATCGCTCATGTACGGGCTGAACATATTCTCCCGTACCCACTCACGATTGATCTGCTGCGTGAAGCGGATCAGTTTGTTGTTCTGTTGAATGTCGGAAACGGCCATGGCCGTATGCCCTTTCTGCTATGACCGCAGCCAACAAAAAACCCGCCATGCGGCGGGCGATCGTGTCGGACGAGCGGTCGGTTTACTTGGTGGCGAAATCGTAGAGGCTTGCGCTGCTGAGATCGCCGCCGTTGTCCATGCGGCCGGATGACGACCGGATCGATGACAGCGATGGCGGCAGTTGCACGTTGGGAGGACTAGCCTTCTGAGCACCTAATCGCTTCGCACGCATTTGCATGACGTAGTCTTGAACCTTTGCGTTCTCGGCCCACGCCTGCTGCTGCTGCCGTAGCCACGCTTGCGGATTGGCGCCGATCGCCGCTTGGGCTCTCGCCTGCCGATGCCACTGCACCAATTGACCGTAAGGATGCCCGCTCTGCATGATCTGCTGAAACACGAAATTGCCTTGCGGGGTTTGCCGGATGCGGCCGATGTCCTGCAGTGCGGCGTTCACTTCCTGCTCGCCGAATTGCATGTTCGCTTGCGTGCGGCTGACATCGTCCTTGATCTTCATCATGTACATTTGCCCCTCTTGTCTTAGGGGCTGCATGACATGCTGATCCAAGTACGCCCTTGGATCGTCGAAGATGGTTTCCGGTCCTTGCGGCTGCTGCGGCGCTTGGGGATTTAGACGCTGCTGCAGGTCCATCACCGCCCGCGTCAATTCTGATGCGTGCGCTTCCAGACGCTGCCTTGCATCGCGTTCCTTCAGCAATTCCGCCAACGGTACGTTATGCCCCTGTTGCTGCCCCTGCGGCTTGGGCGCGAACTTTCCTTGCGGATCGCGCGGTTGGCCGGGCGTCTGCGCGCCCTGTTGCAGATCGGGCCGCGTCGATGCCGGCTGCTCGGACGCTCGTCCTTGCGACGGTGTCGACGGTGGCTGCGATGATGACGGCGGCGGCGAAGATGCCGGCGTCGGATCGGGTGAGCTTATGGCGTGGTCGAATAGTTGCCGATCAGTGACGGTGTTGGTGTCCGTACTGTTGCCACTGATCGTACCGCCTGCTGGTTCTGTGCTCATGGTTCATCCTTCGGCCGTGTCGTGGCCGTCTACGAGAGCGCCCAATGTCGCCTGGACGGTGCGGAAACGGGTATGAAGCGCGCTACCCGAACGCCCGGCTATATCGCTGCCGGCCGCGAGATATTTTGGCCAGTGGTAAGCTGCAACGCGGCTTCGTTTGCCTGCAGTTCCGCTTGCTTGCTGGCCTTGAACATTTCGATGTGCATGGCGTTTTGCGCCTTGTTGCGCTCGATCTGGATTTCGTTGGCGGCCTTCTCGCGCCCCAACTGCAATTCCAACTGCGCGGCCTCGCGCTTGATCTGCATCTGCGACGCCGCGGTCTGCTGATCGGCGGCAATGCGCGCCGCGGCCTCTTGCTGCTGCATAGCCAGCTTGGCCTCGGCTTCCTTCTGCTTCGGATCAGGCTGCGAGGCTTCCTGCTCGCCGGCGTCGCGGAATGTCTTCTTCACGTCGGCCGGCAATGGGCTCGTTTCGATCAGCACTCGCATCACCGCAGTGGCCTGGCCTGGCGAGAGCATCGATGCCACCGCCGGAAGCGCCTGCGAAATCGCTTCGTAAGTGTCCTGCATCAACGTGATGGTATCAGGCCCCTCGTCCAAAATGATATCGACATCGAGTTCGCCGATCGCGTTTCGCATCATCGGCGGCATGAAATCGCCCTGCGAAATCTGCTCGTTGATCTGCACGAATTGCGGCTCGCCCTCGGCGTCGGTAATCCTGATCCAGCGATGGTTCGTCCAGTATTTCTGCGCCGCACAGAACAGCGCGCGATACACCCGCACCTTCCAGCCGCGCAGGTTGAACATGTAGGGGCCGAGGCCGGCAAGACCGGCTTGCTGCAACAGCGCAATGGCGCGGCCGCTCGATCCGCCGGCGCCCTGATCGCCGCCAATCATCGCGGAATTAGGCCCGAAGGTTTCGATCTCCTGCTTGGCATCCTGCATGAACTGCAGTTGCCCCATCACCGCGGCCTGCTTGGCCTGGTCGTCAAACCGCACATCGTCCAGCGACGTATTGACCAGCACGATGCCGTCGCTGCGGGCGGCTTCGCGTCGGATCGCCTCGATGTTGGTGTCGGCGATCGCCGCCTTGGTGGCGATGATGCGCCGGTTATTTAGCTCATGTAGCGCCTTCGATCGGCGCTGGTTAACTTCGTCCTGCGGCGACATGAGATTGCGCGGGAAACCATAGCGATCACCGTCGTGATCCACGGCGGCCGAGAACATGATGTACTTCGCAATTTGCTTTTCGTGCTCGTCGATAAACGGCGAGACACCCTGCATAAGTATCTTAGAGCCCGTGAACAGCGCCCACTTCCAGCCGCCGCGCGATTTGTACCAAATATCAACCAGCCGTATCTGCTTGAAATCTCCATTGGTCGCAAACCATCTGTTGTCCCGATCCGAATTCGACATCAATTCGCTATTGGCATCGCACGCCGCGCTGATGTCCTCCTCCATGCCGGGCAGCATTTCAATCAGTTGTTCCTCGTCCACAAACTTGCCCATGCCGAGGTAGCGCGCGTCCTCGAAATCGTGTTTGAAGCTCCTGGGATCATAAAAAAACCCGTCGTTGTCGACGGGCTTGAACATCACATCATAGTCCGGTTGTGGCGGCGCCATTGGCGGGCCGCCGTTGTGGCCCATCATGCCGCCGCCCTGCTGCGGCTTGGGGGGAACCGCCCGAAGGTCAAGCTCGATGCCGCCGATGCCATCCACCGCGGCGGCTTCGGTGACAACAGGCGTGACCGCATCCCAGCGGTTGTTATCCATCAGATAGCGCAGCACCGCGGTCGCCAGATCGGCGCCAGCCTGATGCGCCGGCGTGCGTGGGAACGCCTTGGGATCTTGCTTCAATCTCTCAACGGTGCCGACGATGCCGTCGATCTTCTGGCCGATTTTATTGTACGTCACGACCGGCTGCTTGCGGTCGTTGAATGTCTTGATCTGGTCGCTCGTCCACTGCGCACCGTGGCGATAGCGCCGCGATATCTGCTGCTCCTCGATCTCCAGCCGCTTGCTGTCGAGGTAGGTGGTGTAGGCCAGCACGCATTTTTCCAGCGGCCAGAAACCCTGATCGTCCTCGCCGGCGCGCGGATCGTCGGTGGTCGGCGAGCGACCGCGCGAGCCGCCAGTGGCGGTCGAGCTATAGCCGGTGAAATTTACGACGTTGGTGACCGACATTTTCAATAAGCCTTATTGCCGATCTGCGTGGGCGGCATCGGCGGCCGCCCCATCAGCCCGCCAGGCTGCAGGCCGGGCACCGGCGGCGGCAAGGGTTCTGGCCCAGGTGACATGCCGGGGGGAGGCGGGGCGCCTGGGCCAGCATCCGCACCCGGAGGTGGGGGCGGTAGCGCAGTGTCAGGGCCGCTATTCGGGCCGCTCATCCCGGCCCCCAGGTTGCCCTGCATGAAGGAAATCATCAGCGGCATCACCTCGCCCTTTTCTTGGGGCGACAACGAGCCGACGAACGCGGCGAACTTTTCCACCACTGACATGATCTGTTCCTATGATTTCAAAGATGTCGGAAAAAATGGGGGTGTTTATTCCGATGTCGATTTTTGCGCCCAACTCGTAGGGTCGCGAATTTATTCCTAAAACTGCCGCCAATCCTCGGCCGCGGTGCTCTTGCGATAGACCTCGTACCCCGACACGTCGGCCGGCTTTTGCGGCTCTTTCACCGCCACCCACGGTCGGCTCATGCAGGCGTAGCGGCACTCGTCCGCGGCGTGATCCTCGCTGTCGGTGCAGACATCCTCATGCCGATCGGGATCGTGTTGTAGAAATGGCACAGTCCTGATGAAATCCCGGCACGTCGAGAACACCACCAGCATTGGCAGGCCGTCGTCGTTACCGACCAGCCTGGCGCGCATCTGATCCCAGCCGCCGAGGTGGGCGAATATCCGCACCCGATGATTGTCGGCTTTGCGAAACCAGACCTTGCCGCCGGTTTCAGTTCCCATGCGCTCGGCGATCGACGGCCCGCCATCCTGAGCGAACGCCGAGGGATCGAGCACGCCATAGGATATTTCCTCGTCCTTTTCCCTCGCCAAAATTCCTTGGCCGACCTCGCCGGCGTGGAGCTTGAGGCCGACATTGGGCTCGTTCGGCCGCATGCCGTACCATTCGCGGTAGCGCACCATGGCGCCGCGCGGGATCACGCGGCCGTGAACCTGCCATTCGTCCGACGCCACCGCCCACCAGCCGACCGAGAACGGCGAGGCCGAGCCCCAATCCATCGATCGAAACCGCATCCAATCTTTCGGTATTTCAAACGGCTCGATCACATGCCGGCCGGTGCTCCAACAGTCGAAGAACGCGCCCAGCGTGACCGACCAATCACCGTCGAGCCACGCCTGCACCAGTTCCTTGCTGCCGCTCGATCGCAGCCGTTGCTTGTACGCCTCCACGTCGATGAACTGATTGTTGCCGACCTTCGACGGGATGAAGATGCGCTCCAAACCCGTGCTTGGATCGCGAATAACGACATTTCCCAGCGGTGCCGGATCAATGTAACGAGCTTTTATCCAAGTGTGGCCAGGACCACCAGGGTTCCCCGTGAGCCTGATACCCACTGGCACGTTGGAGCCCGAGCGCAGCGTCGCGAACAGCTTGAAGATCGGCGCCGGGCTCGGAAAATTGCCCGCCTCCTCGATGTAGAGCCTGGAGTAGCTGTGGCCCTGATAAAGCTCGGCGTCGGCGTCGCGCTCTAAATAGCTGAACTTGAGGCGAGCCCCCTGTGGATCGCGCCATGTTTTCTCCTGCTCATTGTAGGTCCACTTGAGCGGCCCGTAGATCATCCGGCTGCGCTCGATCGTGTCCATCAACTCGGTGCGGGTTCGCCGCAACATCAGCCCGGATGCGTTGATGCCGTAGCGGTTGGCGTGCGACATCCACTCGCCTAACACCCCATCGGATTTTCCACCCCCACGGGCGCCGCCAAAGAAAATTTCGAACACATCACATTGCAGGAGCGCCCATTGCGCAAAATTCGATCCAGGGCTCCAGATGACCTTCTCGGTCTGATCTACACGTGCGTCCATATTCTGCGCTGCCGAATTTTTCGAATTGTGCGCGCGCTGATTTTATATCGCTCGCCAAGCACGTACGACGACAATGGTGATGTCTTGATTTCCAACACTTGCTGATCAGTTAGCTTGGCGTTCCAACGTCCTTTGCCTCTCGGCATTCTCCCTTTGCGGATCATGTCTGCCGTGTTGTCGGCCGGTGTTCCCAAAAACAAATGATCGGGATTGACGCAGCACCGCACATCACACGTATGGCAGACTAACAATCCGGGTGGAACTGGACCGCGATAGCGTTCATAGGCAAATCGGTGAACCTGCTTCAACTTGCCGTTAACGCCGATCTGGTAATAACCCTTTTGCGTTTTGATGTTGCCGCCATCCCACAGCCAGCAACCAGAGTTTGGCTCGGGCGAAATGTAATCTTCGAACCGTTCACTGAAGCTTGCCCTTGCCATCCTCGCCGCTCCCGTTGGTGACCGTGCTCTCGATCATACGCGGCGGCTCGGGATTACCATACTTTTTGATCCAGTCCTCTCGACTGAGAACTGGCGGAAGCTCCGCCACATAGCGCACATTCACGTCGGCCGAGATCAGCGTGCGGGTGAGATCGGGCACCACCTTCTTGAGCAGGCAATCAATCGCGCGCACTTGCGCCATGCTCAGGTCGGCCAGCTTGCGGCCGTTCTTGTCCTCCTCGCTGAAAATGAATTGGTGCAAGACATCCACCAACCGGATCGCCTGGATTTTGGAGCGCACCTCGTCGGGGTGAAACTTCATCTGCCGCCGACGTAGCAATACTTTACCGCCGTGGGTCTGGCTCGGCATGGTCAGTTCCTCCCACCGCTGTACATATCGAACAGCGACGGTGCCGGCGGGTCTGTCGGCTCGCCGGTCTTGGGATCAATCCACTTGCCGGTGCGCGGATCATAGACCGCGTTGGTCTGGCCGCCCATCGTGCCCGGCGCTGCCAGGCCGGTGGGAGAATACGCCCCCAACAGCCCGAGATCGGGGTTGCCGTATTCCATCGACAGTTGCGACAGATCGAGCCCCTTGGATGGAGTGTCCTCCGGGCCGGTCTGCGTCTGCGCGCCCTTGCCGGTGTAGGCCGGCTCGCTGTCCTTGCCGAACGGATCACCGGTGGGACCATAAGGTGCCGCCGGCGCTGCAGGCGCCGGCGCAGCAGCCGGAATGCCGTACATGGCTGACAGGGCTTCTTGCTGGGCGGCGATCGCCGCCATGGTCTGCGCCTCGTTCATGGACATGGCGTCATCGACGGCACCAGTGATGCCGACGTTGCCGCCCTCGTAGCCGGTTTGGCCACCTTTGCCACTGCCCTGCGTGCCGGTCTGGCCGTGCGTGCTTTCGGCAGCGCCCTTACCAGCAGCTTCCGTCGCCGCCAGACTATCCAAGCCGGCAAAGCCGAGCGCGCCAACGGCAGAAGGGTTTCCGTAATTGCCGGCCCAACCGCCCGGGGTACCGGTCACGCCAAGGTCACCCATCTCGCCCGATGCCCAGCCGGGATTACCAATGCCATAGCCGGGCGAGGCTTCAGCCGCCGCGGCGTGCGCGCCGGCGATGCCTTGGTTGCCGCCCTCGTAGCCGGTCTGCCCGGTCTGCCCGGTCTGACTGTCACCCAATTCACCATAACCAGTGCCAACGGCGCCGGGGCCGGCCATGCCCGCACCGAAGTTGCCGAAGGCCCCCTGGTCACCCTCAAAGCCGCCGTACTGACCAAACGCGCCACCGGCCCAGCCAGGCCCGCCGCTCAATCCACCAACGCCCCATCCTGGGGATGCGCCAACATCGCCCCAACCCGCCCAGCCGCCAAGCCCGGCATTGCCGAGGCCATAGCCGCTGACACCAGCCGTTTCACCAAGACCAGCCCCGAATTGCCCGCCGGGGGCTCCACCAAGGGAGCCGAATTCGCCCGTCGCCCAGCCAGGATTGCCGCTCACGTCGCCGACCGCACCCCAGCCAATACCCTCGTTGGCGCCCGGTGCGCCAGGTGCACCGACATCGCCCCAACCGGCCCAGCCACCGCCAATGCCAGGACCACCCGTAACGCCGGCCGTGCCGGTCATGCCTTGGGCGCCGTAGGTGCCAAGCCCCGCCGCCAAGCCGGACGGATCGCCGGTCATACCGAAAGCAGCATCATGTGCCGCCGCCACTGCCTCGGCCGCGGTCGGGGCGCCGGTCAGGCCCTCTACGCCGCCAATGGCGCCAAAATTACCCGCGTTCGCAGCGCCAATGCCTAACCCAAACCCTCCAAGACCGCCCTGCGTGCCGACATCGCCTTTGCCGCCAGTTTCGCCGGTTTCGCCAGTCGTGGCACCCTCTAGCCCGCCGGGATCGCCGGTCGTGCCAGTATTTCCGGTCTGACCAACCCCTAATCCTGTGTTGCCCTCGGCTGCGCCTACGCTGCCCGGACCGCCGGCCTGCCCAGGCCCGCCACCGATGCCAGCCTGGCCACCCCAGCCGCCAAAGGCACCCTCAGTGCCAGCACCGAAATCACCGCCGAAGCCAAAGCCGGCGCCGGTCGCGCCAGCAGCACCACCAAACCCGCCGGTGCCGCCAAAGCCGCCAATCCCGCCACCCAGGCCGGTGCTGCCGAAGCTGCCATCCGCCCAGCCGCCAGGCCCGCCCACATTGCCGATGCCGAAATTGCCGCTGCCGATGTCGCCAAGCCCGCCGACACTGCCCCAGCCACCGGTGCCAAACCCGCCCGTGCCAACACCGGCTTGGCCGAAGCCAACGCCTTCCGTGCCGCTCATGCTGCCGGCAGTTTCGCCGGTCTGGCCTTCAGCACCACCGAAGCCGCCGAAGCCAACACCACTCGCGGCGCCACTACCCGGACTGCCGCCAACGCCGGGACCACCGAGGCCGCCGCCTGGATCACCACCGAAATTGCCGCCCCACCCGCCCGGATTACCCATGGAGCCACCCAGGCCGCCGAAATCGCCGGGGCCGCCCGAGGGATCACCTGCGGGACCGCCCCCCGCATCAAATCCAAAGCCTTCGGCCGCGGCGCCGGTCTGCCCCTCGCCGTGGCCGCCATAGGCACCGCCGGTGCCAACACCGAAACCGGTGCCCACACCCAGGCCGGCACCAAAATTGCCCTCGGCACCCGTTTCGCCGGTGCCAAAGCCGCCGACGCCTGTGCCGAAGCCCGTGCCGAACCCGGTGCCGAAGCCAGCGTAGCCGCCGGTGTCACCTAGGCCGCCAGTGCCAATGCCCTCGGCGCCGCCATAGCCAAGCCCGCCAACGCCCGCGGCACCCATCGCGCCAGCCGCACTGCCCAGGCCAAAGCCGCCTGTGTTGCCATATCCCGTTCCGCCATAGCCGAAGCCACCGAGGCCGGCGCCGGCCTGACCGTAGCCAACACCCTCGCTGCCAGGCCCGCCCCAACCGGCAGACGCGCCAATGCCGCCAACACCACCAAGGCCGCCCATGCCGCCATAACCACCACCAATGCCGCCGCCTAGGCCAGAGCCGGCATAGCCGCCAGCAGTGCCGCCGCTCGGCCCGCCGGTTTCACCGGTTTCACCAAATCCGCCAAACCCGCCAAATCCGCCAAATCCGCCAAATCCACCCTGCCCGCCGGTGCCAAAGCCACCAAAGCCACCACCAGGACCGCCGCCCATGCCGCCCTGCGCGCCACCCTGCGCACCCCCGATGCCACCCGTGGCATCACCTAAACCGCCACCAAGCCCACCACCTAAACCAGCACCGCCGAACCCGCCGAACCCGCCGGCCTCGCCAGCCTCGCCAGCTTCACCTTCGCCACCTCCTCCACCGCCGCCACCACCGCCTTCACCGCCCCCCGCTTCGCCACCTTCTCCTTCGCCCTCACCCTCACCCTCACCCTCGCCTTCGCCCTCGCCCTCACCTTCACCTTCGCCCTCTCCTTCTCCTTCACCTTCTCCTTCGCCCTCTCCTTCGCCCTCACCTTCACCTTCACCTTCACCTTCGCCGCCGCCCTCGCCCTCGCCCTCGCCTTCGCCTTCGCCTTCGCCTTCACCACCTCCACCACCTTCGCCGCCACCTCCCTCACCACCACCACCTCCACCCTCACCACCGCCAAAAGTGGTCGCGAGCGCAGGCAACAGCCATTCGTCTTCGGCCCCAGTTTCCCAGGGGCGGCTCGGCAAATCAGTCATGGGAAAATCCTCAGTAGCGGCGATTGCCGATCTGTACCGGCGCAGCACCATGCTCGGATTGGTCCGGGCCGGTCGCCATCATGCTGTCGATCACGGCACTCTCACGCGGGCCGATCATCGAACCGAACGGGTTCTTCTGCATCGCGAACACATCAGAAATGCCATAGCCGCTGATCGGACCCTGCACCCGTGTACAGCTTTTAGTGTCGTTGCCCTCGTAGTAATCGCACACACCGCAATGCTTGGTCGGCTGGCCGCGGCGATAGTTGGCATCCCGCTGCGATAATTTGCCCTCGCCCGGCTCGCTCATTTCGCCCGGCTCAGTGGCATCGCCAGGAGCCATTTCCTCGTTCATCATGCTCATCGCGTCACCCCTGCAAACTGCGGTTGCCGCCGATATTTCGCGACGTATTCCTCATGCGACCAGGCGATGTCGCTCGGGTTGAGCAGCGTGTCGACCACCCCGTGCGCGCTGTCGCTGGTCTTGAACTTGCGCGGCGGCGGAAACGCTGGATTGCCGGCAATGATCGCCCAGGCGCCCTGCAGCTCGAGCCCCAACGAGCGCAGCCGCGTGGCATGGGTGCGAATGGTCAGCCCGGCGCCGACCACATCATCGACCAAGATCACCGGCCGATCGGGCAGCACCACACCCTCCAGCCAATTCTTCAGGCCGTAGGTCTTCTGCGCCTTCTTCACCTCAAAGGCGTTGACCGTCACGCCCGACACGAACGCCGCCGCCTGCAGCATACACACGATCGGCACCCCGCCGCTCTCGATCGCACACAGTTGAAATTGCCGCTTGCGGTAGATCGGCAGGTACTTGTCCCAGAACAGCAGACAAATCCGCCGCATGAACTCCTGATCGAGCGTCGCCACCGGCATGTAGAGTTGCCAGCGCGCCTTGCTGCCGGCGTAGCTGGTCAGCAGCGCCGGCCCAGGCGGTGAGCGGAATACGCACTGGTGGTCGAGGTAGGCCCGGCACCATTCCAGCGTGGCGGCGCGATCTTTGAGATCGCCCTGCACATAGGGCAACATCTTGGTCATGCCACCAGCCCCGTCCAATTCTGCTTGTGGCCGTGCCGGAACGTGAAATCCTCCGCGTTCTTGCTGAAATTATTGAAGGTGAACAGCGCGATTAACTGCCCATCGAGGTAGTTTTCGGTGTGCTGGTTTTCCTTCTTGAAGTAGCCGCCGACCTTGTTGACCAGCGTGAAGTAGTTGCGATGCAGCGGAAGCTTTAGCTTCTGCTGCACCCGCACCGCGGCGCGCAGCATGAACGGCGCTGACGCTGCGATGTCTTCAACCATCATAACCGGAACGCCTGGCAACACCTTGCCGTTGAACCAATTATCCAGGCCGTAGGCTTTCGCCTCCCGCCTAGCTGAGAACACATTAACCTTAATTCCGAGCACATTGGCCGCGGCCTGGATGGCGGCGCCGATCGGCGGCCCGGACGGCTCCGGGGTACAAATCTGGAACACTTGATTTCGGTATATTTCCGCGAAGTGATCCCAGAACAGCAAGCCGACGTTATGTGCGAATTGCGGGTTGAAGGTCGCGCGCCGCAGATAGAATTGGAAGGTGTATTTGCCCTTTGGGTTCTTGCCCGGGAGCATCGGGTGGGTTTCGTCCACCCGGTAGATCGCCTCGGTGTCGATGTAGTTGCGGCACCATTCCCACAGCGCCTGCCGCCGCTCGTAGCCCAGGATCATCCCGGCGTGCCTCCACCGCCCCAGCCGGTGCCGCCGGGCATGCCCATGCTGCCGAGCCACGCCCACGGGCTGACCATGGCGAGGCCCTGCTGCTGGCCGGGTGGGGCGCCCTGTATCCGCTTGTTGTATTCGGCCGGTGTCATGCGACCGAGGCCCATCAGCATGTCAAGCATGCCAGGCGGTTTTGCTGAACTTGCGCCATCTGCTGCAGAATTTGCGTCATTTGGCGAATTGGCTGGCTGATTGGCCGATTGGCCAACCGGCATCGGCTGCTCCCACCACTGCTTAGGCCGCTGCGGCTGGTTGCGTGTATCAGTGCCGAACGGCGACTGCTGTGGTCCCATCATGCCGATGCCCAGCCGGGCCATCTGCAGCATGCGCGGATCGTAGGGCATCTTTCACCTCACGGCTTGTCCAGAGCACGACAGGCATCATCCAAAATCTTGTTGCTGACATTCGTGAACTGCCGCTTGGCGCGGTCGTTTTCCTCGCGCACTGTTTGCAGCGCCGCCCGCAGCCGCTCGATCTCGACGGCGGCCTCTGCCGCCAGCCTCGGATGTCCGTCCGGCGGGAGATCGCCAACTACGCCGCGCAGCCGCTCAACGATGTCGGTCATGGCGCGCACCGCGGGTAGCCCATCGCCCACAATTCGCGGTCGCGCAGCGTCCAGAAGCTGTCGAGCGGCAGCTTTTCGTGCCCGCCATTGTCATCGATCCAACGCCGGATCGGCAGCGGCATGTTCGTGTAGGCCCTTCTCGTTTCGTCATCCATCCGCGCATTGGTTTGCACCGAGCGCACAGCGTGGAACGCCATGAAGGCGCCCTCCGCGATGCAGATGTGCTCCACATAGGCCAGCACCAGCGTGCAGGCCGAATAGCAGGGGCCGCGAACCTCCACCTTGGTCTTGGCCCGGCGGTAGTCGGTGTAGAGCGCGTAGTGCGCGTCCATCCGGCCGCCGGGGCCGTACCTGATCACCACCGTTTCCGGCGCCTTGCCGGGCGTGGCCTCTCGTGCCGTCCAGGGCGCGTAGCCGCCCTCGGGGACAATCATCGGTCCCTTCGGTGCGATCGCGGGTTCCTCCCGTCGAATGATGGCGTATTGCGGTAGCGCCGGCTTGGCCAGTTCCACCAAAACCGGCGGCACGATCGTCTGTTGCGTCATCGCCTTGGGCGAGAACAGCGACGTTTTCGGGTGCGTGCTCTCCTGCCCGAGAGCGGCACCGGTCATGACCGTCATGACCGTCATGCCGAGGAGCGCGGCCTTCACGACGTGCCCTCGGCCTTGGCGATGGCGGCGCGGGCGGCGTCATCCCAGCCTTTGTGGCCTTGCAGGGCGGCATAGAGCGCGTCCAGTAGATCGGGCGCAGCGGCGATCAGCGCAGCATCCGGCTCAGATAGGCCGGTCGTAATCACGTCCTCGGCCGGCGTGACAATGTACCAATCACCCTCGCTATCCTCGCCACTATCGGGAACGGCCGTCCATGGCCCCGGTGTGTGCTTGCTCATAAACCCTCCTGCGTTAAACTGGCAGGAGACACCTGTCACAACTCGTGACCTTTGTCAAGGCTCGTAAGGCCCCACAACCAATGCCCCCGGCTCATTGCCGGGGTTCATTTAAGGTTAAACAACTCACCTTTAATTGACACCGGTCACACAACGTGTCGTCAATTGCGGGCGGCAAAAACCACCTCCCGAGGACATCACATGAACAGACTACTACTCGCAGCCGTCCTGCTGGCGGGCACGGCCTTCATTGCACCAGCCAGCGCAGCCACACTCACAGTCGGCGTGCTCCCCGATGATCAGGTGGTGCCACAGTCGGCATCCGCGCCCTGCATCATCTGCGCCACCACCCAGGCCCATAACCCCGTGGGCTTCGGCTACAACAACTTCAACAGCACAGGCAACGATGCGTCGTTCAACCTGTTCAGCTCGAACATCACCGGCGCGTTCGCGAACGATGATGATCTCACCGTCACGCCCTACACCGGCACTCAGCTTAAAAACTTCCTCACCAGTGTCGGCGACCTTAATTTAACCTTTGGCGTGGCCATCGATGTCAACTCGACCAACGCGAAATCAGAGGTGCTGACCCAGTTCCGGCTGATCGATCTCGATAAATCGGGCGACGGGCCGCTTGGCAGCTTGGTGCTGTTCAGCCTGCTCAATCCGGTTCCCTTGCCGGACATCAGAAACGGCAACGGCAGCGCCGACTACCTGATCACAGGCTTCAATCTGTCCGGCCTCGCCAACCTCGGCGACCGCCTGCTGTTTCAAGCAACGTGGTCCGGTGCGGTCGACGGCGGCGAAAGCTTCTACATCGTGCCGGTGGCGGCAGTGCCAATCCCGGCTGCGCTTCCGATGTTCGCGGCCGGCCTTGCCGGCCTCGGCCTGCTGGCAGCTCGGCGCAAAAAGAAGCAGATTGACGTAGCGGCGGCATAACCGACACGGTCGTCGGGGAAGTACCCTCCAAGGCGACCGTCAGCGGCTCGGCGTCTTGCCGCATCTCGGCGCCGGGCCGCGTCTATTTCGGGGACAAGCCATGGCCAGCGTGGTCGTGACGCCGCTACAGCCACCGTTCACCCAGGACGTAATGCACTTCGAATTCGAGGGAGTTCGCAAGATACTCACGGTGTCGATCGAGGATGGCAACCGCATCAAGGCATTGCTGGGTGGCAACCCGGTGAACCGCTCCGTCATCATCGGGCCGGCCGAGAACAACGACATCGATGTCATCATCCATGTGCTGCAATGAGCGGTGATGTCGTCGTGCTGGTCACCGCACTAGGTGTGCTGTTTGTGGCCCTGGTCTTTGCCTGTGCCGTTGCCTACGGCTTGTGGCGCGGCGGCCAGTGAGCACCCCGGGCACCGATCGGTGCCGGCAATGCAGGTCCAGCCCTCGTCCTTGCCCAGCAACCGGATCGATTGCACTACGGCGGGCCGGTTGCCGCGATAGTACATCGTGATGCGAAACAGCGCCTTGCACTCGTCGCAGGTTAGCTGCACCTCGCCGCTGGGCGGCGCCGGCTCGGGCCGCGTCCAGGCAAACGTCGGCGGCACCCATTCGAACTGCGGCCGCTCGCGCCGTAACCGCGCGCGCCGCAGCCAACCAGGCTCCCGGGGCCAATCCGCCACCTCGACCGGTGGCCGCCGATGCTTGGCCACCCATTCCAGATCGACCGGAAGGTGCACCTCGCGCGGCTTCGGCTCGAACGGCGTCCACTCGTGCTTCCGAAACCCCAGCGGCATGATCGCCGTCAGCGAATTCTGATTGCCCCAACCATCGGGGTGCACGCCGCATCGGCCGGCGACAATCGCACGGCCGAGCTCGGCGTCAGCCATGGCGTCAGGTGCGTCGAAATCCTCATCGAGGCAGTTGTGAACCGAGAAGAATGTGTAGACGTTGTGAAACATGCGCCAACCATAGGCACACCGCAATTATTGTCCACAGCATGTGTCAGGTTTCCGACGCAGGCCGTCACATACCGTTGCCAAAGGTATTGGAACCGCATAAGCTCGCGCGCGTTGACGGCCGCTGGCGACACGGTCCTGCCCCTCGCGTCACCAGCAGTAGTCGGTTGTCGATCGCGTTGCCGCCGTGCGGCTGTCCGTCGCTTCGAACCCGGCGGTCTGATCGGCAAACGCCAGCCAGGGGGTGTCTGGCAGGCCCGTGCGATCCGGGCCACTATCTCAAACCCTAGCGGTTCCCGCTGTTCAATTTTGAACAGCCGGCCCCGGTGATGGTCACCGTAAGCCGGCTGACACTCCCGCCACGTTCCTAGGAAACGATCGGGAGCGGGAGCCTACGCATGCCGGCCATGGTCGTTCTTGTGCTCGGCCTTCTCAGCCTTCTTAGCCGCCGCCGCTTCTGCGGCCGCGGCGTCGTCCTCGGCCTTGCGCTTGGCAACCTTGGCTTCCTCGGCCGCCTTGGCTTCCTCGGCAGCGAGCTTGTCGGCCTCGGCCTTGCGAACCTTGTCGATCTGCTCCTGAATTCCGGCGTTGAGTTCGTTCAATTGATTACGCGCGGCCGCATGGACGGCCCGCAGCCCGGCATCGCCGGCCGAATGGTGGGCGATCGTTAGCAGCTTGGTCGTCAGATCGATGTCGACGATTTCCGGATGTTTGGCCTTCGCTTCCGCCATGGTCGCCTCCTGGGGGGTTGAGTTTCGTTTGGGTACAACGCCGCAGATGGCAAATCGGACCGGCGGGCCTCTAGGACAGGGTAACCCGCCGGCCGCTATCCCAGGCGCCAGCGCGAGGAGGTCGCACATTTCCTGGGCTAGGCTATCGAAGTAATGGGTGGCCGGTTTAACGCACCAGTCGCGTCTACGTCAGGGCCTGCGTGCTACCGCAGAAAGCGTATCTCGCCACCTGACATGAACCGGACCAACCCTATCATCCTCCTGCACTCGCCGGCTGGCGAACGCGCGCGCCGTTCCACGCAGGCACACAACATCGCCGCGCATGAATTCAAGCGGTGTGGCAGGATCAAGCCCGCCGGCAATCAACTCGCGCGCCTTGGCGCAGGCGTTGTCAGGAATTGGTAGCCACATCGGCTCGGACATGGTTGGGATCAACAGTTTCAACAAAATCTGATTTGTGCCTCGTCGTCAATCCTAACGCCATCGCTAGTAGGTTCAGCCCGGTCTGCAAAGTGGATAACTCGTCCTTCGGGCACGGCACATCCCAGCAGCATACCCGCGCCGTCACTACGACCTCGGCCCGGTTGAGCAATCTCACCGATCGCTCCCAAGCCCGCTTGGCACGGTCACAGGCGCAGTCGGCTCCGTCGCACCCGGCGCAGGGGTTTCCGCGCCCATGGCCTCGCTGCGGGCTCCTGGGGCCGTCAAGCGTGGCCAGGTAGGCTCGCCACTGGGCGGCGTAGCGTTGGCCGGCAAGATACTGGAGCGCGCTGATCTGACCTCTAAGCGCCAGCCGGCCGAGCTCGCTTTCGGCCTTTTGGTCAGCCGCACAATCTCCAAGGCCTTTGCGGTGTGGCTGCGTGGCCGCGACCGCGGCGGGGCTGACCAGCGGCTCATGGCTCGGCCTCAGATTTCCGTTGCGATAGCGATGGCCGGGCTTGCGCGGCCGGCCCTTGCGCCGCTTGCTCGCCATTAGCTGCCCTCATGGCGTCGATCTGCTCGAGCACGTAAGCTATCTGATTTGCAGATGGCTTGCCGGAAAAGCTATCAACATTTCTGATGAGCTTCTTCATTTGGGCGCGGGCCTCCCTCGGCTTACGGGCAGAAACTTCCATGATTTCAACGTGGTTGAACTTATATATTCGAGTGCCTTGTGAGCCGGTAACGGTGTAGTCGGCCAATGCGTCGCGGATGACCTTTGCGTTGGTTTCGCATCGGCAGATTTCCTTGATGGTGGCGCCCGGGTAGTTTTCCTTGGCCATGATGACGTAGCGTTTCATGGGCGCTTGCCGTAGCGAGCGAGTAATTCATCGGCCGAGAATTGCTTCCAGGCGTTTTGGGCCGGCTTGGTGTCACCCTCGAATTGGAAGCCATGACCGCGTAGCTCATTCTTGATCCGGGTCACGACCGCGGCGCGGTGCTCGGCGCTTTCGGTCTTGCCCTGGCGCTCGAATTCGTCGCGCTCCTCTAATTGTTTGCGCGATCGAGCATCGTAGGTGCTGGCGTAGGTCGAGCGCCGGATATGCTCCTCAATGAATTCCACGAATTCGGCGATCGAGGGCGGGAATTTGCATGTCCGCTGGATGCCGGTCACCGGCGATGTGACAGCGTCGATGACCTTGTCGGGATAGCGTTCCAGCACCATCGCCAATTGAACGCTGTAGCTATCCGGGTCCGCAAAATCATCCCTTCGATACGAGCTTAAGATTTGTTGGGCGCACTTGCGTATCCAGTTCGAGCGGTCGTGGTCCCGACGAGCCGGGGATGTAGTCGTCGGTAGCCCCGGCGGCTTTGAGCCTTTCCCCGATCCGGTCGAAGGCATCCAATACCGATCCGTGTCGTCGTCCATGGCCATTCTGTCCTCCTCGGTTGCGGACGTTGTATTGGGATTTCTGGAAATTGCGGTAGGCCGCGTGCCAATCGATGTACTGGTAGCCCTTGGCCCTGGCATGATCGCGGAATTCATCGGCCTCGGCGGGATCGCGCTGCTCGCCGATCGGCTCCCAATCATCGGGGAGCGGCCGCCGCCGGTTTTTTGGGGCCGGCGCTAGTGCCACAATCTCTAATCTTTCTTCCTGAACCTTAAGATTGTTAATCGAGGAAGGAAGTACAGTAAGAGGCGTGTCAGCACGGTCAGCAATGTCATGCTGACATGCTCTATGTTTTTGTTGAGCTTTTCGGTTTTGCTCACGGCGCTTGGCTTGGTCCTCCTCAACCACCCGAAGGATTTGGGTTTCGGTCAGCCCAGCCGCGCGTAGCGTTCTGATGTCGATCATGATGGATGGTCGCCTCCTGCCAGAGCGAAGCGGCCAAGGTGAACCTGTTCACACAGGAGCGCAACGGTATTTTGTCACAGTCTGTGGAAGCTGTGGACAGCCTAGGAGGAATATATTCTAACCCACTACATATTGTAGGTGGTCGAACAACTCCTGGGGGGGCCACAATGCGTCTGGCATGAAGGCACGGGATAGGCGGCCGGGCTGCAGTTCCCGTACGGGTGCTGCAGCCAGATCATGGCCCCGGCACCAGCCCCTGATCCAGTAGCGCGGATGATCCTGCGCCGACACCAGCACATAGAACCAATCAGGCTTGATGGCCGCAGCGGGGGACAGCAGTTGATGGCTGTGCTGCAGCACGCCCTTGATGTCGAAGTTCCCGCGCGGGTGTGACAGGTCAGGAAGCTCGCCGAGCTTACTGACATCGCTCAATAACTCGATGTGCCAGGTCGTCATCCAGAAATACGTCTTGGCCGCACACTCGGTGCGGGTGCCGAGGATATGGCCGGCGATCGCGCCGGCTTCGCTGATCCTGCGGTTATTGGTGTGCTTGGAGCCGGTGGCGTTGCGGGCGCGGTTGCGCTCCAGGCCGAGCCAATCGCAGAATTCGATCTCAATGGGGGTCAGTGTGACCCATATCACCCAGCGGCTTCCTTCGGGCCCTGCCGGACTACCCGCGGCATTTGCGGAGTTTGCGGAGTTTGCGGAGTTTGCTGAAGTTGCGGCGGCCGCTCGCGCTGCCCCGGCAGGAACGCCTGCCGCTCCTCGATCAGCACGCCCCTAACCTTCTCCACCATGGCCAGCAGGCTGTCGAGCCATTGCAGATGCTCGTCGGTGTCGCGCTGCTGGATGTAGCGCAGATCGTCGCTGCGGGCACGGGCGCTCTCGGCCATGCGCTGCAGGCCAACGACGAGGTCGTGCAATCGGTCATTCATTCCGGGCATCCTCCTGTACCGGCGTCTTGCGCCGTTTGCGTTGCTTGGATTTGGACTTGTTGCGTTCGTGCAATTGCGCCGCGTGCAGCTTCTGGGCGAACAGCAGCGGGCTGAATTCGTAGCCCTTGGCGGTCAGCGCAGGCGCCAGCACCGCATAGGTGTCGGGCGGGAAGCCCCTTGTTCGCCAGTTAAGCACAACCCGGTAATCGAGCCCGAACAGCCTGCCAACGGCGCCGTTGCCACCTAGAACGTCGATCGCTTCGCCGGCGAAGTTAATTCGCATGCTTGCTCCCTATCACGACCTGTTGCGAGTTTCAAGTTGTGGTAATATACGCCGTGCGTAAGGCTCCCGCAACTGTGGCCCGGCGCGGTGGTGACGCACGCCGCGCCGGTAAAAATAATTGGTGGACCCCCTTTACATCTGTCACAGCTTGTGACATACAGGGTCATCGCCAACGAGGAGGACGACATGGCCCACAGCAAAATCACCATCCGGTTTTCAGTCGATAAGAACGGCAAGCGCCGCGCCCACTACTGGGGTCTGGCCCGCCGCTGGTTACCGATTTCGATCGATAAGGCCGAGATCATGCTGGCGACCGGCGCGGCCATCCCGAACGAAACAACCGCGACTGCGGCCGACAAGCCCTACGAATACACCAGCGTTGATGGCGACATCTTTCAGCACAAGGGGGTGGCGTGACATGACCAACGTACTTCTCATCCTTGGCGACGCCCCCAAGACCGACGACTACGATATCAGCGACAAGGTTGGCCAATTGCACGGCAAGGATTGCTGGGGCAACGATCCCGAGTGGCCAATGTATTCCTACGATCGGCCGGCCTACATCCTCTGGAATGCCATCGCCAAGAACCTGCACAAGCGGGGCTGGTCGGACACCAAAATCAAGAAATTCTTGCAGTCCAAGGATACCCGCTGGGCACTCGATATGGGGCTCGGCGAGGCGCTGCAAAACCTGGGCGATGAATTTGCAACCAAGTTCATTGGCAAGGATGGCCTGCGATGACCCCCAAGCAACACTTCCGCGCCCTCCAAATCCGGCTCGAAATCGCCGAGTTCGGAATGGGCATGCCGTTGGACCGCGAGCGCGTGAAGGAACTGCGCGAGCAGGTCGAGCAGGCCCGCAAGGACGCCGAGTTAGACACCATGACATCGGATGGAGCAGAAGGATGACCGCTCTCGCAAAACACAACACGCAGATTGCTCGCCCGCTCAAGGTGCTTATTCCTTTGATTCAAAGCGAACTACAACAAGGCAATACCGCTGGCCGGGAGCACTATCGCCTTGCCGGCCAAATGCTGGTCGAAGCCAAGGATCAGATCAGCCGCGGTGGATGGAGCGGATGGCTCACCAAGAATTTTGATCTAAGCCAGCGCACTGCCCAGGAATATATGCGTTGGGCGCGTGAGGAACAAATACGCGGCGGGGCCGCGCATATGCCTAACAGCATGCGTGAGTTCACCGGTCACGCAGATCGTCGTCGCGATGACAATCAATCCAAGCAGCAACAGGAATTCAAGCGCGTGCTACGTGACGTGGCGCGTGATGACTTCGTGCAAGAGCGACAAGCCAAGGACGATGAAATCAAACTGCACCGCGACCTTGCCGAGGAACTTGTCGATATAGGCTACCGCGCATTGGCAACACGCCTTCACCCGGATCGCGGCGGATCGAAGGACGCAATGTCGCGGCTTAACCGCGTCCGCGATGAACTCAAATCAATCGCTCAATCGAGGAGGTTTGTGTAGTGAACGAACTTGCAAGGAAGCCATCTAGCGTGATGCGGAACTATACCCAACAGGTCCGCGATCACACTTCGGCAATGTCACGCCTACAGGATCAATACTTTGCTGCGCTCAAGCGGGCCGAGGCGCAGTACTTCGAGGGCGTCAAACGCATCACCGAGGCGGTCACGCAGGCAACCGAACCTGTTGCCGAAACCACCCCGGCGGTCGAAGCCGCTCCAACTCAACAATAACCGGGAAAATGGACAGGCGCTTCACCGCCTGTCCAACCCGAGGGCACGTCATGACCATCGAAGCCCAACGCCTAGCCATGCCAGCGCGAGAACCAACTATGAAAACATCCGAGCAAATCAGCGAACTGGCCGCCGCCTTGGCCAAGGCGCAGGGCATGATGGAAAACGCCGTCATGAACCGGGTCAATCCGCACTTCAAATCCAAATACGCCGATCTGGCCGCCATCTTCGACGCCGCACGCAAGCCGCTGTCTGCCAACGGCCTCGCCATCGTTCAGACCATCGGCGACGGTGTCTTGCATACACGGCTGCTGCATACGTCGGGCCAGTGGATTGCCAGCGAGCATCCCTTGCCGATGTCTGGGCGGCCGCAGGAGATTGGCTCGGCACTAACCTATGCACGCCGTTATTCGCTTTCCGCACTGATCGGCATTGCCGCTGACGAGGACGACGACGCCAACGCAGCCAACCGCTCCAATGGCAAGGACAACACGGAAAAATTGCTCGATGCCGAGCAGATGGAATACGTCTGGGAGAAGGCGCGCGAATACTGCGATCCTGACGTGCAACAGGAATGGATTGAACTGCTGGTCAAGACGCTCGGCCACGACACTCTGGCCGAGGTGCCGGCCTCGCTGTTCGAAATGCTGCGGCAGAAGATCATCGCCTGGCCGAAATCGCCGGGCGCGAGCAAGTGGAAAACGCAATGACGGTCGAGATCATCGACTGCGTCCAGGGATCGCCGGAATGGTTCCAGGCCCGGCTCGGCATCCCGACCGCATCCTGCTTCAAGGACGTGCAGGCCAAGGGCGAGGGCAAGGTGCGCGCGACCTACATGCGCCGCCTTGCCGGCGAGATCATCACCGGCCAGCCGGCCGAGACATTCAAATCACCCGAAATGGAACGCGGCAACCGAATGGAAGATGAGGCCCGCGCCAACTACATTTTCGGCTGGAACAACACCAGGCCGACGCGGGTGGGTTTCGTGCGTCGCGCCTATGTCGGCTGCAGCCCCGATGCCCTGCTGAACGATGACGGTATCTTGGAGCTAAAAACTCAAAAGCCGGAACTGCTGATTGCCACCCACGACGCCGATCGCTTCCCACCGGAACACATCGCGCAATGCCAGGGCGCGCTGCTGGTCACCGGCCGCAAGTGGGTTGATCTGTGCGTCTATTGGCCGGGTATGCCGATGTTCGTGCGGCGGCTTGAGCGCGACGAAACATATATCGACATGTTGATGGACGAGCTTGCGCGGTTCAATAACGAACTACAGGCCATGGTCGCGCGCGTGCGCGCCTACGGACAGAGGGTGGCGGCATGAAGGAAGCATCCGCGGAACAGATTGTGAGGTTTCTCACAGGAGGCAACATGAGCGACAAGCAACTTCGCAGCGATCTGATCGACCGCATCAAGGACAAACACTCCACTTGGTGGAACGACAGCCTGGAGCTTTATAAAATGGCCGGCCTCAAGCCGTCCGCATTTGGCAACGATGTGCTGACCGTGCTGTCCTACCAGATCGTCTGGATGCTCGCCCATTATAAGGTTGATCTGGATGTCTTCATCGAGGCATTGCGGCACTCGTTCAAGGCTTATCAGGACATCAAAGAATGAGCACCCCCCCGACGTTCACCGCGAGCAACGCCTACAAGATGATCGTGGACAAAGAAAAACAAACACGCACATCCGAGCAGAACCGGAAAATGTGGGCGATGCTGGGAGAGATATCCGAGCAGGCTACCTTGCGCGACCAGCAATGGACGCCCGAGCAATGGAAGGCCATTTTCATGCAGGAGCTTGGCTACAAGGTTGAGGTGTTGCCGACACTCAACGAAAAAAGCTGGTTCCCGTGCGGCCATCAGTCAAGCAAGATGAGCACATCGCAAATGGCCGAGCTAATCGAATTGATGTACGCCGAAGGCACACAGCGCGGTGTGAAATTCGCCGACGACGTGGCCGACCATGCGCGTTGAATTCTCCAAGGCCACCAAACTCGCCGCCTATCGCCGCGCCATGGGGCGATGTGAAGGCTGCAGCGGGCTGCTGGTGCCGGGCAAGTTTGCCTATGACCACCGCAACCCATCAGAATTCTCGGGGGATAATAGCCTGGAGAATTGCCAATGCCTGTGCGTCGGCTGTCATGGTGCCAAGACTGCAAAGCAGGACGTGCCCGCGATAGCGAAATCAAATCGCATTCGCTCGACCGCCGCTGGCATACGCAAGGACCGCAAGATTACGGCATGGCGCAATTTTGCCGACGAGATCATCCGCAAGCCGAGGATACGAGAATGATCCCGCAATGGGCGCCGGCATTTGGCTGGGTACTGTTCTGCATCGCCTGCGGAACATTGCTGGCGATCGTGCTCCTCGGCTGTCAGATGCCGCTGCGATGACCGACGAAGAACGCCAGCGGTTTTCCCGCAGACTGCGCGAGCGCGATGCCGAGGTCGCCAAGTGGCGAGAAGAAAACGAGCAGCTGCGGTCGGCGCTGCAACAGATCGCCGACGACGGCAAGAACTGCGCCGACCACTGCCGCAGACAGGCCCGCCGCGCCCTGGAGCCAAAGCCGTGACCAATGCGCAGACGCTATTCCTTGTGCTCAGTCTGCAATGGGCGAGCTATCTCGGGGTGTGGCTGCTCTGCATCTATGGCGACCGTCGCGCCCTGGAGCCAAAGCCATGACCGACAAGCCGATCTTCCCCGCTGAAATCTTGGCCAATAGATCCAAAGCTTGGAGAGATATATTGCGCCCAAATACGCCGGGACCGTGGACGGTCGAAGAAGCTCAGACCATTCTAAAGGGCGCGATCTATTGTACGCGATGTGGCGAACAATTGAACCCGCATCGTGCCGTATGGCTGGAGTTAAATCAGAGCACGGGCACATACCATGTTGAGGGTACGGTCCCACCTGAGAAATCACAGGGAGGTTTTCCCTTTGGCAAGGCCTGTGCCCGTCGCGCACTGGAGCCAAAGCCATGAGCACCGCCAGCGACACCATCAAGCGGCTGCGCGCTGAACTGGTCCGGCTGGCCGAGGAAAACATCAAGCTAACACGCGCGCTGATCAAACGAGGAGATCAAACCGTGATCCCAAAATATCCGTTCGTCGTGATGGTGTGGCGCCGCATCGGCACCGGCAAGATCGATCAGCGCGCCAAATCTTTTGAAACACTGGACAGCGCGCACGCCTATGCCGGCACCATCCTGCGATCGTCGGCCGTGTCGCGCGTGCAGTTGTACTGCATCCTCGAGGACACCAGCCGCGACAGCCAGGGCAATGTGCTCGGCTTCGACCACTTGCAGCAAGCCACGCCTAACTAGGCGAGCGGTAGAATTCGCCGTAAAGCCTGCGGGCAGCGGCTTGTCGAACAGCAACAGCTTGCTCCATTGAGGGAAAGCAACCCAGATCATGGGTTGCCCCATCAATCTTGATAAATGCCAGCCAGCCTTTGCCGCGCCGACGAACACCGCGATAACCACTCAAATTGTCTTTCCGTAACCGCGCATTGTGCGTCTGCTGTCGCTGTGTTGCTGCGCGCAGATTGTGCCAAATATTGTTTTCGGTATTACCGTCGATGTGATCGATCGTGTCGGGCGGTTCCTTGCCTGTCATTAATTTCCAGATCAGGCGATGTGCCTTATATCGATGACGATCAATGCGAAGCCGACGATAGCCTCTGGTACTAATCATGCCGGCAACAGTCCCAGCATATCGCGAATTCCACCTCTTCCATTCACGCTCACTGGGAAAATGTTCGCGCAAGCGGGTCCGCCAGCGCAGTACCCCAGTTTTGGGGCAGTAACTGACACATGCGCGCAAATATTTAACCGCGGGCAGTTTCGCTATGTGCGCCATGGGTAGGTTACCTGTACCTCATCATCCGTACCAACCCCCAAACTTTCCGCTAACCCAGGCGATAAATCAACAACACGATTTGTGTCGCCATGCGGCCCCCAATCAGCAGGGTGCGCCAATCGCGCAACGCCGGTCTTCGTGTTGGTCACCAGCGCCATCTGGCCGCTGTTCGCCAACATATCCTTGCTGGTGACATCGTAGTCCCAGCGGCACGCCAGATAGAACACGCTCGTATCCATGCGCCGCGCCAGGCCCGTCGTGCCGGGCGGTTGATCCTTCTCGAATAGCCATGGTGCGTCGGAAAATTCGTAGAAAAATGCGAGCCCCTCTGACGGCGACACCCCGGTGTCATTTTTTCCGCCAAAAGTTGAACACGTTCCTTCCGCCGTGAACAGATAATCCGCATCAGGATCGGGCGGCTTGATTACGCCGTCGTCGTGATCGCCCACCGTGGTGATCGCATCAGAGATAGCTTCGCACACGTTATCGAACTCATCGAAATATGTGATGCAGTCACCCTCATTATCCCCGAAGCAAATTTCCAGAAGTACGGCAACTTCGTTCGTGTGTGATAAAAAATACAACCCGCCGATCGTGTCGTCGTTCTTGGCGCCGCGGTTGGTCAGCCCCGCCGCCTCGGCAATCGCATCACAGATCGCCTCGGCGTATTCGTGGCCGGCCGAGGAGGTATAAAAAACTTCAGTTCCGTGCCCTTGGCCGTTTGAGGCGTTGAAATGAATTTGCACCGAAAGATCATGCGTGCCGTTAAAGGCTTGATTGTCCCAATCAGCTATCCGCTTCAAGCATTCTTGTTGGTCGGTCGACACCGTGTCGCAGAATGTTTCAACTTCGACACCAGCCTCACGCAGATTATCCGCAACTTGCTTCACGACCTTTACATTCTCGTCGTATTCGTCCAGCCATTCGCTGGACATTCCACGGCACTTGGAAGAATGGCCCGCCGACAGGGTAACCTTCATTTGGAACTCCTATAGAATTCGCCGTGAAATTTGCGTGCGGCAGCTTCGTAAGCCGCCGCTGCGTCTTTCTTGCTGCCAAAGCATCCAAGGTGACGGCTTTCGCCATTGACATAAATTCGCGCGAACCAACGAGCGCGAGTTGGATAAACTCCACGATGACCGCTGTTGTTATTCCTGCGATGCGTCGCATTCCATTTTTGCTGTGCTTCGTTCGCTGGCCGCAGATTGCTTAATCTGTTGTTGCTCGGGCTTCCATCTATGTGATCAATCGATTCTGGGGGGGTGCGATAGGTGACAAGTTTCCAGATGATACGATGCTCCAAAAAACCATTAGAATTAATGGCAACGCCACGATAGCCATGGGTCAAGGTTCCGGCCCGTGTGCCCGCATAACGCGCGTTCCACCTCACCCAATAACTGTCTGTCTTGAAATGCCATCGTGGTCGCCGCTTCCAGCGCAGAATGCCGGTGCGGCGATTGTAGCTGAAACACTCGCGCAAATATGCTGCTGATGGTAGACGTTTGACGGGCATCGGAAGCTCCCAGGCTTTCGGTTCCAAGATGTGCCGCTCCCCTGCAACGGGGGCGGCGCATCGCCTTTATATCACGGTTGCAATGCTCCCAACAATCGCACCCGCAATTCATTCCCTGCCGGTGCTGTGCCGAGCACATCGAGCGCCACCGCAAATTCACGCAATTCCGGTTGCGCTACAGGCTGCTCGCGAGTGCCAGATCGAACCTTAAGAAAGCCCGTTGTCAGTCGCGGAACAAAAATACCAGTACCAGCCACCACCGTGTAAATGAGTTCGTGCCCATCGGGCATAAACATGTCATTGTACATTATTCCGTCGCTACTGGTTTGAAACGAGAGTGGCGCTGCACCAACCCACGCTCCAGGCATGGTTAACTTCACCACTGCGCCGGCCGAGCAGTCAACGCCGTCACTGAGCGATTGTCCGGCCTGAATTATTGGACCATTTACGATAACGAGAGGCATTGTCATTTCTCCGGTGGACAGGTGGGCGGGTTCCATTCCGTCGCGAATTTCCGCGCGCGGACGTGAGCGTTCACTGCGTTCGTCATTCCTACTTGCGCCCTTTTAGGCTGCTCGGTGTCGGGGTCTTTTTGCCAAACCGAATACAAGTGCGCGACCGCTTGGATAAAACCCTCGTCGATGCCGCTAAACGCAAGTTCGCGCACTCGTTCCCGCTCTGTCGGCGGGACACAATCATACGGCACCTTCCCCTCGGCCTCGCGCTCGAACTGCCCGAGCACAAGCAAGGTGATGGCCACGGTGGTCATGCCGACGACAATGCCGATAACCCTGTCATGGTTCATCGCCAGATCGGCACATGAACGCCGCCGACGGCGCCCAGCAACGTGAGGATCACCCACAACACAACGATGACCAGCAGCACCACCAGCAAGACATGGACAATCCGGGCGAACGGCTCCGGCAATGGAATGAGCGGCAGCAGCTGGGTGATGGCCCAGTAGATGACACCGACGATTATGAGCGTGATGATAATTGAAATAATGGTGCCGATCATGGTCGCCTCCGATCGATGATGTTGGCGGAACCTGGCTGCGCGGCGAGGAAGCGTTCCCAATTCGGCTGATTGATCCGCACCCCGCCCTGCACCTCGGGCAGGAACGTCTGCCCGCTCGTCATTTGCCCGACGACGGCTCGCACACGCCGCTCGATCTGCTGCGGGCTTTCATTGGGGAATTGCTGTTGCAGATCGCCGCGTACCGCAGCCTCGAAATTCTGCGGGCCGGCATATTGTCGCTGATCCCTGGAATTGCCCGCGCCAGCCGCGCCCATGATCGCGGGTCCGTAGTTGATCGGCCGCGGATTGGCGAAGAAATTCTGCACCGGCCGCGACATCAGTGCTCGGCCGGCCAGTGGTGGCCCCGCCACGGTAGCCACGCCGCCCGCCAGCAACAGCGGATTGCCGGTCGCAATCCCAGTTCCAATTGCTCCTAGGCCGCCGGCACCCACCAAGCTCGACATATACGAGCGCGGCGCTGTGCCAGATTGCGGCAGCGGCCGCATCACATCCTCGCCGGCCTTGGCCAGCCGGGACAGATCGCCGGTACCACGGGCGTAGCCGCGCCGGCTCTGGTTCACCATTGCCGCCCGCAATGCAGACGGGGAGATCAGTCCCTCCGCGCCACCGGCGCCGGTCACGGCTCGCTCGATCGGCAGAATGTTGCGATATTCGCGGCGTACCTGCTGCCACGCCCCCAGGTCGGACGAGCCAATGCGCTGTAGGTGCCGCTCCATGGCATGATCGAGCGCGTTTTTGATCCCGCGCAGCGTGTCCGCCACTTCGGGCGGGGCACTGCGGGCCGCTGCCTCCATGCGCGAGCGCAGCGAAGCGTAGGCAGGCCCGGGAATAACGCCATTGTTGGCCCCCAGCGCCTGCGCGATTTCCTCCTGGTAACCTCGGATGACCGGCGCGCGCATGGGCGGCGCGACATTGCCGTTGTAATGATCCACCGCCTGCCGGATTTGCGGCCCCATAGCCTGATCCGGGTGCAGGGTGTTGTTGGCGGCTAGCCGGTCAAACTGTTGACCGATCCGCTTGAATGCATCGTCCATCACCTCGGGCGTGGCGCGCTCCGCATCGACACCCGCCCGCCGTAACACGGCTTGGGTAAACTGCTCCTTGCCTTTCTCCGTCATGCGGGTGCCGGCGCCGGTGATGTCGCCGAGGTTCTGCTCCATATATTGCAGCGGCGTGCTGCCGGTTTTCTGCCCGGCACTAATGGCGGTCACGCCTTCGTCTTCCAGCAGCCGTACATTGGCGGGCTTCACCGCCCCGCCTCGAGGTGACACCAGCAGGCCCCGCGCCCCCTGGGCGGCCAGTTGTGGCCCCATCGCGCCGAGCAAGCGAGCAGCCGGCTCGGCCTCGGTGCCCTTGGTCAGTTGCCCGGCAGTTTCGCTGCCAATCCCTGGAACGACGGCGCCCTGCATGATGCGCCGCGCCCAGCCGCCCGGCCCAGCCAACGCCGCTGGGACCATTTCGGTGACAGTCTGGGCATATTCGCCGGGAACGGTCTTGGGCTCGTACAGCGGCCCGGTTGCCTTCTCAACAGTGCCCCGGATTTCGCCCGACGTTGGTCCCTGCAATAGTGGGATCGGCACTCGGCGCGCGTACTTGGAGATTGTTTCCGGATCAACGTCGTAGCCGAATTGGCTGGCTAGGCTGCTTGCGCCGCTGGCCATCATGTCGCGCACATCACCAGCCGTGCCGGCGAGCTTCATGACACCTTTGGGCAGGCCGATGGCGGCGGATTTGGCCACATCTTCCGCCACGCCCGGCTCGGCCGGCGGATCGAATTGGTCAAAAAAATTGCCGCCCTTTGAGGCGGCCGGTTTCGGATCGAACTGATCGAAATAATTCGCCATCGGCTATTTCCCAGTCAGATACCGCATGGCGGCACCCTCGCCATATTTTGCGTCAAATTCGTCGCGTCGCTGCGGATTGTTCTTGAGTGCCCGAACAGCATCGGCATTAGGCCCACCCCCGCCAGTTTGCCGGGCCGATGCAGCACCTGGGTCTGGCGGCGCAAACCGAGGCGGCGGGGCGGTGCCCGGACCGTGAATGATTTCATGGCGCATGCGTTGTACGCGATCGAGATTGTAAAGCAGTTGTTCTGGCGTCCTTGACTGCTCCAGACTGCCCTGCACGGCCTGCAGGGCCGCCATATCCTTATCGGACACGTTGCCGAGGGCACCGCCGGTCGGCGATGCCGCCCGCATCTTTTGCAATTCATCAAAGGAAACTCTGGCCTTGGCAGTTTGCAGCATGCCGGCCAGGTCGCCGGCCTGGCCGCCAAACTTGCTCGCCAGTGAACCATACAACCCGGTAGTCGATTTCGGGTTTGCTTGGATTATCTTGATGGCTTGATCGATGTCCTCCTTGACCGGATCGATCATTCCGGCCTGCTTCTTTGCCCGTTCTTCTTCCGCCTGATCCTTCACGGCCCGCTTGGTCATTTCCTCGGCGTAAACCTTGCTGTTCATGCCGGGCTTGGGCGGCGGAAAGGCTCGGCCCGGCGCTGCAACGGGTGCCGTCGTCGGAACACCGCCACCGGACGGCGGCAGTGCCGCCGCGGGGCTGGCGGCATAGTCAGCACCCCCGCCTTGGCCGTAGACCGGCGCCGTGCCCTTGGTGAAAATATCTGGATTGGCACCAACGGCAGTCGTAGCGGGTGACGGGCCGCCGGTGAATGGCACCATTTCGCGCGTGCGCGCATTGGCCCAGACCGGAATTTTCTGATCGGGGTAATCTGGGTGCGGTACTTCCACCACCTTCCAGTCGCCCTCAGTCTTCGATTGGATCGCCTTCTGGATGAATGCGGTATGCTCCGGGGTTCCCCGCGTAAAGCCGGCCGCGCGTGCCAGCTTTTCCGCCTCGGTCATTTGGTTTTCGGTGAATGTGCGCTCGAAATTGGCCTGTGCCTGCGCGCGATCTCCCGCGTGCTGCTTACGGTCTGCCGCCAGCGCCGCGGTGCGGGCGTCAAGCGCCGCACCCCCCTGGAAGCCTTCCAGCGCATTGCCCCAGGAGGATTGGCCGCGCAGCGGATTGGACGGCTGCAGTAGGCCCAGCCCGAGCCCGATCAGGGAATTGGATCGGGCTTGCAGATTATCGGCAAAACTCGACGGCTCGCCGGCGGGATCGCGCGAGTTGAACATATCTATGAGGCTATTCGGCATGGTCTTCTGCCTCTGCTGTGGTGGTCCCGATGCCATGGCGGTTTCGGTCGGGCTCTCGCCCTCGCCGGTGGCCCGCCATGCTTCCGGCATTCCGATGGGCCGCAGCGCCCGATCGGCCTCGTCGCCTTCCAACGGGGTGACCGTGCGGCGGCCGGCATCGGCCTGCACCGCCGCCGATGCCGCCTGCGGGCTATAGCCACGGTAATCACCGGCTGCGACATCGAGCTTGTCGGGCCGGCCGCGGAATGCCGAGCCTGTGTCGTGCACGTATCCGGTCACATCGGGCAGCGTGTAGGATTTTTGGTCGATCGGGCTGGTGTAGGTCAGCGGCCCCATCTTGACGGTCTGGCCGTAGCGGGAGGGATCGCCCGCCAGCGTGACGAACGGCGACACACCTAAGCGAACATCATCGAGTGTGGAGGGCACACGCCTGCCGGTGCCTGGATTGGGCTGCGAGGTTTCGAAGCCGCCTTCCATGCGGCCGCCGGGGCCGGGCGCGTAGTACGTCACCCGGCTGCTGAACGGATCGAACGGATTTGGCCGCCGGGAGCCCGGCAAATAATCCCACAGGCTGGGCATCAGAGTAGACCGAGCAGGCTGCCGCCGAGCGCACCGATGCCCGCCCCCGGGAGCCCGCCGAACGAGCCGCCAATGCCGGCCCCCGCGGCCGCGCCGCCGAACAGCTTCTGCAAGGTCGATGGCTGATTGATCGGCGTGGTTTGCGTACCGAACTGCGTTCCGCCAAGGCCGCCGGCCTGCCCGGCGATCGCATTCATCCGACTAATCTGCTCCCACGGGTAGGATTGCTGGGCGTTGTAGAGCTTGATCTGATCGTCAAGCGCCTTCTGGTCGCGCTCCTGATAAAACTGCCCGATCGATCCTATCCGCTCCAATGGCGCATATTGGGCAGCATCGAGCGCCGGCATTACCGTCGACCAAGTGCCCGCACGCTGCAACCCACCCTCGGCGATACTCTGCATCTGCTGCTGCCGGCGGGCATAGTCTTGCGCCAGCACCGGGTTGGCGCTTTCCGCCAGCGCGCGCGACATGATGTCGGTATGCGCGCCCGAGCCATAGCGGCCGGCTCCACTCACGCTGGAATTGACGCGGTCGCCAATGCGCCGATTGTTGGTGTCGAGGATGCTTTGCAAATACGGGTTCTGATCGCCCTGCGCCTGCTGGTAGAGCGATTGCAGCTCGGGTGATAGTCCCCGGTTTTGAATTTGCTGCGTGCCGAGAGCGCGGGCTGCATTGACGCCTTGAGTGCCCCCAATGTCGCCCACGGCCAGATTGCTCTGACCGCTCAGTGAGGTGTCAAAATATCCGCTCAAAGGTGATAGCGTCGATCCCGTATAAGGCTGGTAGCCAACATTATCGTCAAAGAAACTGCCGGCTCGCGTCATCGCCTTTTGCAGATAAGGCTGTGCCGGCGCCCATGGGTCGCGGGTGGCTTGTGTCTGTTGTGTAACGGGTTGCTGACTGCTGCTGCTTCCCATCAGAGCACCTTTTCCATCGCGATATGCGTGAGCCGATAGCCGGCGGGTTTCAGAATTTTGGCCCAGCCCGGTCGGCAGATCGGCCGGCATTCCACTACGCCGGCCTGTTTCAGTAGTTGTTCGAATTCAGGCAGCAGATGCGCCCAGGTTTTGTAGTTGTGCCCCGTCATCCAGACCCACTCTGCAATCAGATCATTGCCGCGCATGTGCAGGCGCACGCCGAGCAGCGCCACCGGCTTGTCGTCGTCGTCCATGATCAACGTTAGCCGCACCTCGAAATGCGTGACCTTGCGGATAAGCTCAGACACGCTTTCCTTGGTGCGGCGTGCGATCGACGGCAGGAACGGCAACCACAACGACGCCGAGGCTTTCAGCGCCTCAAAATCGATCGGGATTGGGATCAGTCTCACAGACCGTGCTGCGTGCGGAAATCGCCGAGCGTTATTGGCGGCACGCCCTCGAAGGTCCGCAGCCGATTTTCGTGATTGAACAGCACCGCAGTTGACGGCGCTGGCGGCGGTGGTGGTTCCGGTGGCGGCGGCACATAGGGATCGGGCACGTTGCCATCCGCAAGCCATTTGTCATACTTGATACGATCGCGATTAGCAGGATCATTCGGAATGTTAACATTGTCGCGAGTTCGAATGACCATGTCAGATGCGGTGAGTTGATAGTCAGCCATCACAGCCTCGCATCCGCTACAATGGCGGAACCATTGGTGTTGCTAAATAATAGAACCGCATCACCAGCGTTGAATGTCCCAAGAAACGTGGAGGTGCTGAGCCATACACGGTCATATCGTCCAGTGACATTAAATGTCAGCGCCTGGCTGGGAGATGCCAACGCGGTGTAGCCGTACCAAACACCGCCACCCGTATAACCCATCGTTGGGGCGGCGCGCATGACTGGGACTAATTCATACAGCGGAGCACTTACTAATGTGGAGTTGAATGCTTGCCCGGTTGCAAACACAACACCGTTATCGAAATTCGCTATTTGATAATACCGCCGACAGAGTTGGAGTTCTTGGTCATACGGTCGCATGATGAAGGGCAAGCGCGCAGTGGATGGGGCCTCGCTGCCAGGGAGAATGACGAGACCGGTGATGTAAACCGTATTTGTTGCAGCCCAGAAATTGGTTGTTGATGATGTGGCAAATAAATTACCGGCAATCCAAGTGTTAGGCGCTCCCTGGAAAGCGTTGCCTCCCCCAAAACAAAAGGTCACATGACCACCGATCGTATTATCAATTGCCCATGTTCCCGTCGTATCGCCTGGAACTGTTACGGTTTTAAATTCCCATATATTTGCCGTGTTAATCGTAACATTGACAATATAGCTGCGATTGGTGCTGCCGCCGTTTCTGACCGAAACAGCCATCGTTCCCGCAACTGTCGCATTGACCCAGAACGCAATCGTGACCGGGGAAGCACCAGTCGTGCCGAACATAAGCCTTGCCCAGCGATAACCTTCGATGGTGTGGGTTAAGGTCTGTGCATCATTCGGCCCCAGTGCCGCAGGCGTGGCACAGGTCAAATAAAGAGCGCGAGGAAATCCAGCAATGGAAGCTATTACGGCTTGCCCCGCCGAGCCAGACCGCGTTGCGCCTAAATTAACTGCTAGAAAGTTGTCAATAGCGTATGCGGCCGTTGCGGGTGGCAGTAAAACACCACCAAGACCGCGCTCCTGGCTCACCTCCATCGAGCCGTTGATTTGTATCCCGTTGAAGGCATACGCATCGAACGCAGCAGATTCCGCGCCCGTTGCAAGCAATATCCAGTTGGTTCCGTTGTAGAGTAGATCGGCATAGCGACCGAGCAACATGGCATTGGCGCCAATATCGAGGCCGGCCTGATTTTTGATCGCAACCGCGCCGATGCCATCCATGTTGAGCGTGGTGGCGCCGGTGTTGGTCACGCCCACCTTGAGCCGCACCGTCAAGCCGGTCGGCACCGTGGTGTAGGCAACACCTGATGTAAACGTCTGCGCGTTGGCGGTACCGCCAGTGGTAATTGAACCGTTCTTGAGATCACGGTCCTTGGCATGCGCTGCGAGCATGCTACGGGCGCTGTTGTTCACGCTAGCGCGTGGCTGGCCCTCGGCCCAATTGATCAGCGGATCGGAGGTGGCATTGGTCGCCGCCGTCTTGCTCCAGGCTTGAACGTCTTCACCGGGTGAGGGCATTTACATCTCCTAAGAGAATATCTCGCTTGCTCGCTCTGCGGTGAGCACGCCGGCATCTACCAATTGTTGTTTGAGTGTCTGCGCCTTCTGCCGGCCAAAGAAGATCGTACTATCCGTGACCAGGATGTCCCAGTTTTTGCTGTAGCCAACTTTTGAGTTGGAAATATCCGCCGCTCGTTGCCGCTCCAGCGCGAGGTATTCCTGATTGGTGAAGCGTGCGACGAAATCCGTGGTTGGAATGAGCTGATAGATTTCATCGACCATCAGGTGTTCTCATAAGTACCGGAGACACTGATCACGGCACCATTCGCACCCGGATAGGTGTTGTCATAAAACAGGATCGACATGATCGTGCTGCTGACGACGCCGATTGAACCTGACACCATCTTTCCGGTCAGCCCGCGCTCGCGTCCTGCCAGAACCGCAATTGGTGAGGACGTGGTGAGGGCGGTATTGGGTAGCGTTACGGCAATGTACGACCCCCCTGTCCCATTGGTCGTAATTGTCACCTCAATTCTGATGTGCGTGACCTTGCCGATGGTTAGAAACCGCCCGGTTGCACTCGCCGTGGTAAACGTACCGCTGCCCGCCGTGACGGTCGGCGTGTAGGCCGTCCATGCTGGAGCGATGGCGGCACCTGCCACAGCGGCAGTGATGCCCTGGATGGTGGTGGCGCCGGTCCACTGCGCAAACTGTCCGCTGACCGGGGTGCCGACATTGCTGACATTGCCGCCGGCCAAGGTACACGTCAGGTTGCCGCCCGAGAATGCCAGCCCGGTGCTGACGTTGACAGCGGTCCAGGTGTTGGCGGCCGACCGATAGTAGATCGTATTGGTGCCGGTCAGCGCCGCGAGCGCGGTCAGATCGGCATCGATCGGCTGATAGCCGCTTAGATTGATCGATAGCACACCGCCGGTAACTGACAGCGGCGCCGTGACCGATGTGATGAAGCCACCACCGCTGCCCATGATCCCGAGCGCATTGCGCGCGGTGTAGGGATCGCGGGCCTCATCGAATTTAATTCGGAATGGCGGCGGCGCCCAGGCGTCCATTATGCAACAGTCCCGTCCTGCTGCGCCTCGATCACAACGCCCTGCGCGTGCGTCCAGACCTTAGCTGCCGGAATAAACCGGCGGAAGCGATGTAACCGAGCCGAGGAATACAGCGCCGCCGATCCGGTGATCTCGATCATCACCGGGGTTTCCCACACATACGCATCTTGCAGCCGCTCGCGGGTGCCGGCGGCCACCGTGCCCGACGTATCGTCGCGCACATCATCGAGCGGATAGGCATCACTGACGAAAGATCGCATACCGGGCGACAAATGCACCTCGGCGGTTTCCATCGTCGCCGGCAGATTTGGTCCGGTGAGTGCCGACAGGAAGCCCCCGGGGTTAATGGCGCCGATCAGCGGGCGGCCACCGACATAGCTGAAGCTGTCGAGCGAGGGCGCCGTGCTATCGAGCAGCGGGTCAAGCGGATCGCCGATAATATCGGTATCCAGATCAGCACCGGACGAGCCCAGCAATCCCCAGACATACGCTGATACAGAAGATTTAGCCCAGCGGGAATTCGACCAATCGAAGATGATCTGCTTGTCGTACATTGGTGCGGCATCGCCGGAATGATACACCCACACCACCCGCGGCTTATTCACGCCGGCAAGACAGTGAATTACATTGCGCCGGGTGACATCGGAGTTCGCCAGGAACCACTCGTTGACCTTGTCCTGACCGATCGGCGTGACCTGCTGGCCGGTCATACTGTAGAACCCATCCTCACTCGCAAAATAGAGTACGTTCCCGATGGTATCGAAGCCGTATTTCGAGACACAGCCGCGATCGTCCAGCACGCGCGAGAAACTGAAGATCAGCGTAGTATCACCAGGCAGGAATTGCAGCGTGCGCACGGCACGATCTTGCAGCACATAGCCGATTTCACCACCAGCCACGCCCATGACCGGGCCTCCGTCCGGCATCTGCTGGGTGTCGCAGAGGTTAGTCCCGACGATCCATCCTGTGATGTCGTTGATGGCTGACCAGATGATGCTGCGCCTGGTGTAGCCGACGTTGTCGGCCAGCCCGCTCAAGAACAGGAAATCGCCGATCTGCTTCACGTTGGTAGCGCGCGGTGGTGAACCGGCCAAGGCCGCGAAATTGGTGCCGCTGTCGATGTCGATCACTTGCGGATCGTCGTTGACGTTGACCGCCACCAGTTTCTGACCGGACTGCTCGAACATCCATAGGTCGTCGGGTTGTACGTTGTAAGCACCCCCAGCCGTGCGGCTGATATCAGCCCAGGCGTCGAGGCTCCATTTGTACAGTTTGGTCGGCGTGCCGGCGTAGATTTTCCACTCGCCCAATAGCGTGCGCGCGGCGTACAGCCCGCAGGCATTGGGTAGCGGCGCAACACTGAACGGAAACAGCGACGGAAACGGCAGATAGGAATTGGCCCCAGCGAAGACGTTCTCGACCTCGCTGGCAAATTTTGTATCAAGCAGCGCGATGTCAGGCCGCCACTCGCCAAATTCCACCGGCCGTTTTTGCGCGGGCATTAATGCTGCTCCCGGGCGATTTTAATCGCACGCTGCAATTTGGCGTATGCACGCAGATTATCCGGCGCCGCCGCGATGATACGATCGCCGCGCTTATGCAGCATGAATGTCCCCGACTGCTCGCCCAGGATATAACGCAGCATTTGCGGCGTGTGGTAGATCACAACAATATCTTCGTCGTGATCAAGCACCGTTTGTTGCTTTTCTGACAACGCGATATCGGCGAGCTCGTTACCGTCGCCATCGAAAATCATGGTCATCAGTAATACTCCGCCGTTCGTACTGACGGACTGCTGGCGCCGGTGGTCAGTGCATAACGCTGGATGATTTCTGCAAACACCTCATCGCGGCGGGCCTTGTAGAGTTGTGCCATTTCCAGATTGCGGCCGTCGCCGGCAGCTTCCACCATCAATCCGAACAGGTAGACGTTGGGATATTCGGTCAACAGCCAGTTGCTGTTGCTGTTGTTGCCGACCAGGGTGGGGATTTTCTGGTAGTAGTGGAAATCATAAGCGCCGGTGCGGTCGTCCACCGGCCGCACCTTGAAGGTATTGCCCTCGATGGTGAACAGCCGATCGAAGCCGCGGCCCACCGGCGGCAGATAGGCCGGATGCACATAGTCGAGTTCATCGTAGGGCGGATGGAATGTCGGCACCGGCGGCGATCCTGGCAACGTCGGCCGCACCGTGCGCCAGAGCAGATAGTCGGCTGGCAAAGCCACGTCGCCACCCACGGTCGTGAGCAATACCGATGCCTCCATCGGCAGCACCCGCAGCCGCGAGTTGGCGTCGGCCTCGAACGAGCGCGTGAAACGATCGTAGCGCGCGATGAACCGCTGATTGAACAACAGGTCCGATAGCTCGCTTTTCAACTCGCCGTAATTACTCGCCATCGCCGTTGTCCCTTATGCGTGGCGGCCGTCCTCGCCGCTTCTTGTTGGGCTCACGATCGGGCTCGTCCTCGGGCGGATAGTCCGGCGGATTGGTGGGATAACGCGGCGGCTCCTCGATCGGCGGGGGCGGCGGATCGTTCGTCCATGTCTCGGGCATCGGGCCGAATGGTCCCGGCACCGGCCCCTTGCCCTTGCCGTTATCTTCCACTCGAAAGAACCGATTGCCGCGCGCCTTCCTGATCATGGTTTCGTCGGTCACCTCGACGGCCTGGCCGACCTCGAACGTGACGCCGCACCAAGTGCACGGTGAGAGGGGGATGTACTCATCCCCCTGCTCCGTGCCATCGGTGCCAAGCCAGGTGAGCTTGGCCATGGCGCTACGATGTCGGCTTGATGAACTGCACCGAAACGTAGGCATCGCCAGCGGTTGGAGATACGGCAAGGTTAACCCACACTGGGGTGTCGGCCGCCAGCGGCTGCACCAACGCCGCCAACGGTGGCGTGACCACCGTGC
>Ga0173480_10000017_pt1 | contig 40649 bp, 89 predicted proteins | sample NitcycUS209509C1_FD_122622 | JGI IMG/M metagenome (GOLD analysis project Ga0173480, IMG submission 122622) | Soil microbial communities from Arlington Agricultural Research Station in Wisconsin, USA - Nitrogen cycling UWRJ-S209-509C-1 (version... | ecosystem: Environmental > Terrestrial > Soil... | reverse complement strand
GTCTTGCGTTGGCGACCCTTAGAGGCGACTAGTCCCCCCCATACCCCCATATTATTCCTTGGAACTCGATGGGACTCTCCCCCGAGGCCCATGGAATGGATGACGCGGATCGATTGGATTGCCGTCGTAGTCATAGCCAGGACGCCAGCCAAGCTTGGCCTCGTAGCGCTGACCACCCCGGTCTTGCTCCTTGGCCTCTGCCCGTTGCTTCACTGAGTTGTGGCAGTACTCACACAGGGATTGCAGGTCACTGTGCCAGAACGCCCACCCATCCCCCCTATGTGGCGTGATGTGGTCGGCTACCGTAGCAGGTGTCAGTAACCCCCTTGCCAGGCAGGTTGCACACAATGGGAACACCCTGAGCTGGTGCCCCCTTCTGCGTTGCCATGCTGCCAGGTGGTAGCCACGATAGGACCGCCTACCCTCTACCGCATAGCGTTGCTTGTTGCTGGTGTAGGCCATGGGGTGGATGTGGTGGGGCCAGGGTAGGGGAGGAAGGCACCACCCACACCCTGGCCCAGGTCAGGCCACACCCATGGAGGAAAGCAGGATCCCGCCGGCTAGACCACAGGTTAGACCTGGAACGATGGCATCCGCCAAAGCAAATCCTTGAAAATCAGGGCTTTTCCCTGAAAAAACAAGGATTTACTCTGAATAATCTAGCGATTTCAGCTGGCGGGAGAATCCACTAATATCCCAAAAACCTAGTGGGACGCAACAGTTAGTGGGACAACATCCCGCTGGGCCAACTCGACGCTGACCTTGCGGCCGAGGAGATCGAGCAAAACGCGCGCTCTATCCTTGGAACTCATGCCATCGTAAATTCCGACATGACCCAGAAAATTGCCATTGGTAATGCGGATATTCTGCCCTTTTTCCAAGCCCTTGGTCGTCGATGGCAGTTTCACGAATCCACCTCGTTCCTGCTTGCGAATCCCGGCAATGACGTCCTCGACCATGCAGGAGGGGCGATCACCGGTCATCAGCAGGCGCACCACACCAGGGGTCCACAGAATGGTGTAAAATCGAGATTCCGCACGAATGAAAATATACGCCGGAAATAAAAACGCGATTCGGCCGCGAACCTTGATCCTGGGCGCATACGTCTCGTAGCCGTGCCGCATCAGCAATAATCGGGTGAGGTGCTCGCGTTGCGTTTCGACCTGCGCAACCCACCAGCTCATGCGCGGCGCTCCAAAAAAAGAATTGCCAGCTTGTCAACCTTGGCCGGTGACTTCACATGCTTACGGCCCTGGAGAAGTCCCAAGAGACGGGCCACGACGCATTCCCCGGAGATTGACTTGCCGTTATTCGATGGCTGGCGTCATCGTCATGAACCCGGAATGCGCCGTCAGAGGTCCTGCAAACCCTATTTTTGTATGCGCCGTTGTAGCTCGATTTGCAGCAGCAATTCAACCGCATCGACCAGCCAGCGATCATAGCCGGCCATGTTGTTGGCCTTGGTGTTCTGCTTATCGATTCTGCGTTTGCGCTCCAGAGTGCTGACAATCAACCCGGTCCATGCATCCACCGAGGCCTCCTGCGGTTTGAGCGCATCATCGACCGCTTGCTGCATGGCTTGCCCCTTCTGCGCAAATTCGATGAGCTGGACCAACGTCATTGAACGACAACATCTCCTTTCACCTTGCCGGTTCCCTCGCAGGTCTGACAGAGCGGCGTTGTCAGCACCGTTTTGCCCAACAGCTCATCATGCACGATCAACTTGACTCGCTTGGTCCCTTTGCAATCAGGGCAGCGCACGATCCGCACCACGTAGGTTGACATCTGTGCCTCCAATCTCGACCGCATCCAGCATTCGCACCTCAGTCGGCACGCCACAGCGTTGAGCTATTCGCATGGCCTCCTGCATACCGGGTGACATGCCGCGGTCACCGTACAGCACCATGGCATCGGCATGAATCAACCAGGCGAGGCCGGCATCAATCCCAAGCTGGCGTTCTTCCGGCACCAGGTCATCGAGAATTCCAGGTTGGGTAAACAGCAAGTGTGATGCGATGGGCGCCTCGCCACGCAAAACGGAATCGCGCACGCAACGTCGGGCATAGTCGAGATTGGCCTCGACGTCACCAGCGAATGGACTTTCGAGAACGACGCGCCTCATGCCCACCTCGCCATCACGCGCTTGAGCCATCCTTGCGGTAGAGTCGTTTCTACTCTGGGCTCCTCGACCTCGGCGCGCACTGTCCCTTCACCGGCGCAATGACAGCACAACACCAAGCTATGAGCGACTTGATCCTCCTCATAGAGGCGCAGCATTTTTTCGCCATGGCAGCAGGGGCAGGTGACCAAGATCACAGCAACACTCTCTCCGCTTCTGCCATGATGAGCTTCTCGTAGTCCAAGGCGATACTTTCGAAAATCGCGATTTCTTCCGCTGCCATATGCGGCGACATTTTTTTCTGTTCGACCCAGCGCGGATAGACTCGCTTGCGCAGGTTCAGCTCGCGCACGATGGCCTTGTGTTTCTGCTTGCTGCCGTAGTTGTTCATGCTCTCCCTGTCATTTCCGGTTGACCCTCAAATCGCGCAACCATCTCTTTCATCAGCACCACGATATCGTTGCGGTCAGCGCCGTTGGAAATGTAGTTGCACCGACCCTCACGATCCTCGAACGGAAACACCATCAGCACGAATCCGGTCGGCCTGTCCTTGCCGCGCAGGCCGCCATTGAATTCACGGTCGAGAAATCGCGCCAGCTCATTCATCTTTTCGATGTAGGCCGGTTCAATCGGTTGGTCGCCAAGTGTGTGCTTGCTCACGACGTAATCCTCTGCTGCATCATGCCATCGTGCGCCCAATCCTGGGTATATTCGCAGTAGCGGCAGATCCATCCTTTGCGCGTTGCCACCAGCTCACGGGTGCTGTGCTCCGGACAGGTGAACGGATGCACACCAGGCATATGTTGAAATCGTTCGAGCGCGTCAATCTGCTCGTCAGTCCACGGTGCTTTTATCATCGGCATTGAGGTTCTCAGTCATACACTGAATGCAGATGCGCTTGGGCTGGCGTGGCGCATGCCAGCGGTACATCACGGTCACTCCGCACATACAGCAGATGCCCCTAAAATTATCCTTGAACGGCGAATTGTCATCCCATGGCATGCAGATCAGATAATCGCACGCATCAGCCTCTGCATCCGACACCACCTGCATCGGCACGCCACCGATTTTGACTTTCTCGCCGGTCATGCCACATCCAGCCCATTCTTCTCATTCATCAGATCGTTGACATAGGTGAGCACCCGAGCGCGCGAACGGTCCGAAGGCAGCGCATTGAGCGCACCCATGATGCAGACCAGGGCGCGCACAACAGGATCCTCCAGGCCTTGGCGAATCTGTTCGGCTTCCTTGCGGTCCTTGACCTCGATGGTGGCTTTCATATTGGCTTGTCCGCTAGAGCTGCGAGTTGCCGCAACACATTCTCAAATTGCTTGGTATCACCACCCTTGGCAATATGTTCGCTCCAGGTTGCGACGATATGCTGAATCTGCGGTTCGATTGGAATATTGACGGATTTGCACACCTCGAAAAATTCCTCAAAGATCATCAGCATATTTTCCCACTGTCGCAGCTTATCTGTACTTGCCATGAATTCCTTGTGCCGCTGGTCGTAGCCGTACAGCTTTTGCCGCTGCTCTGGAGTGAGCCTGCGTAAAATCTCCTGCTTGCGTTCATTACTTGTCATGATTTCACCTGCCGCATGAATTCGTGCGACTCCCTGACCAGCAGCTCGACGTTTTGCGGAATCCCTTGATTGTTGAAGCAGACGCAGCAGGCAATGTCCTGCCGTCCATCATCGACGGTGAATTCAGCAGCCAGCGACACCTCACCCGTCGACAATACCTCACTGGTGTAGGAACCGCCGGCCGCGATGAACTCCTGCGCCAGGTCACAGATCTCCTGCGGCATGTCGATGGTGATAGGCCTACGCTCGCCATCAGGACGCAAGAATTGCATGAACGGGATGTCAGGCATGGTGGGCCTGGGTCCTTGGTGGGTGTCAACCGAATCCTGCTTACCACAGTCCTTTCCACCACGCCACCAGCACCACAAGCACGAACAGCCAGCTCGCGATGTTGTACAGCAGGTTGGTGCGGTCGTTCTCAGACATCGTCCCATTCCGCTTCTGACCGACCGAATGTGTTGGCGTCGATGGCCCGAAAGAAATCGCCGGCACATTTCACATGCACCGGTACGCCACCATCAGGGGCACCGAGATAGGTGGCGCGCCAGAATAAGCCGCCGCCACATTTGCAGTGCGCGCAAAATTCAGGACGGCTCATCGTTTGGAGAGGGATCGGTCTTTGCATATTTCGCCATCAGTTCATCGTTCGATAAACGCTGCCATGTTTGCAGCTGGGATTTTGTTTCTGGAGTAGTCTTGGATTTGTAATCAGCCAAGATGCGCTCCGCAGCCTTACGCCGATATTCAGCCGATTCAGTCGTGTTCTCACGCTCGTATTGCTCACGCTGCTCTAATTGTGTGTTGGCACGATCCTGCCAATCTGCAGCATAAGCCGACACCCGTGTTTGATCCTTAAGGTAACTCTCGCAGGCCTCCTCGATCTGCGAAATGGATGGAATGTATTGCGGGCTGGCACGCCGAGCTGCGGTCATTCCATATTCGCTGACCGAGGGTGGATAGCGCATCAGGACCACGACCAACTCAGCGATAAACGTCTTAGGGTCATGAACGACGAGGGAAGGGTAAGATCCCATCAGACGGTCGATCATCTTGGTCGCTTTCTCTTTCGGCGTCATCTCGCGCAATACTAGCCTTGAGTGCTCGTTTGGCATCTTCGAGATCCTCCTGGCGCTTGTCCTTGTAGGTCATCACCCGACCATGACCGTTGCCGCGAACTGGTAGCGGGCCGTCGTTGTGGCACCCGGCATTGAGCCAGGTTGCTGGATGCTTGGTGTAAGACGGGTCACGGTTGGGGTCATCGCGATAGCGGTCAGCGCCAGCGATCAGCTCGTCCTTGGTAGCCTTACCTTGCTCCGTGACACGCTCCCAGGCCTTGAGAGCCGCATCCTTGCCGACGTGCAGTGGATAGTGGGCATAAAATTCTTCGAACTCTTTTGGATAGGGATTTTTTCTCACACTCGCCCGAGCGTTGCGAGGGCTATCAGGAAACAACCCCTGGTCTGAGATAGGGGGAGAGTCCGAAGGACTCTTATTCTTAGATCTGGTTGTGGTTGTGGTTGTCATATGCGTCCCCGCATCGACTACCTTCTTGTTTTTCCATCTTTTATTAGCTAAAACCGTCATCTTATCTATGAGATAACTAGCCTGTTTCACCTCAGTTTCGACCCGGTTTGCGGTGAGTTTGCCCTCGACGTCATGCACCTTGCCCTTGGCGATGAGAGCTGCCTTGACCCGTCGCCAAACCTGCGGTCGCTCTCCCATGGCCTTTACAACCAACAGGTCAGTCACCTCACCGCGAGGGGCACGGGCATACAGTAAATCGAGCAAAGTGTTGTAATAACCGCGTTCCTCTGCAGTGAGGCCGATCATGCCCTCCAAGGCAGCAGCAGGGTCACGTTTGTACCATTTCATCGGGTGACCTCCCGATGAGCTGCCTTCCGCCTCTCCCATTCCGCTAGGTGCCGCGCAGTGTCGGCGCAGATTTTCAGCCCCGCTAAATAGCGTTGCTCCTGATTATCTAAATGCTTTCGCTGTTCTAATTTTGCTTGAGCTTGTTTAGCCTTTCGCGCTGCTATTTCGGCAGAAACCATTTCCTCGTATTCACAATCAAGGCGATATAAGTATTCCCGATGTTTTCTCCTTCGCTCGCTTTCAGCTTGCTCCTCTTGCCTAATTTTTTCTTGCCGCTCGGCCGCTTCTTGTGCCTCCCGCTCACGCCTTAGTCGCAGCTCAGCCGCTTCCCGTGCGCGACGCTCCATTTCTTCCCGCAGAATAGTGGGCTGAAATAACCAGAACCGAGGCGCTGTACGCAGAATGAGATCGCGCCATTCCACCTCGGTTTTATCGGCATTTCGATATGAGCTGAGATCAATTTCCAAGGTGGCGAGCTTGCGCAACGTAATCTTTTTCAGCTTGTCGTTATCCACTGGATGAGCAACGAGAATCTCGATTGCCACAGGCTCATCAAATTCGATCAACACATCCGGCCGAATATCACCAAGCCATGGCTCCAGCTTGGCACCGCGCACCTGACCAAGATCAAGACTGTCTGGTAATCGCAGCTCAAGAGCTTCGCAAATAAGCCCCTTAGCATACTTATGAATAGAGGTTTCACGAGCTGCTACGCAATGCTCTGGCTCAATATGATGAGCAAAATGATGCTGGTTTATTTCGCCTTTACGCGCAACCAACCGCGCACCACACGAAGCACAAACACAATTACAGTCAAGACCACGATGGACGGCATCTACCGATACCATCTCATCATCGACAGAACGTCCAAATGGTATCTTAACCTCAGTCAACCAACCAATCTCCAATTAGCTTCCGTTGGAACAGCGGCACCACATTCATAGCCAGCTGCGGGTCGATCAGCGCACAAGCATAGGACCATAGTGCGCAGGCATCGCCTTCATTGTCGTTTTTAACTTGCCAATCGAGCCGCCAACACCGATCCATAACCGCCCGCTTGGCCATCGCTCGCTTCAAGCTGCGCGCACCAATGAAATGCGCCCGTACATCAGGCACGCTGGCGGTCGAGATTTCAGGAATGTTACGCAGATGCGCAACACCCAACATAATGGAATACAAACCTGCCAACCGATTGAATGTGCTGGCCTGGCTCTCGCCGCCCCATGCCGAGGGTGGCAGCAGCGCCTCCAGGATGACCACATCAGGCCGCGGTTTCGGATACAGAAAATCACTGAACCAGCTCAAGGCATCGGCGAAGATGGCGCAGTCGCGCGAATTGTGCTTGCCGAAACGCAGCGAGCCAAACACCGGCACGGCGCCCACATGGCCTCTGCACCATCCGGTGTTGGTCGCCAGGTCCACGGCCAGCACGTCGGTCATGCGTGCCCTTCCTCAATATCGCCGACCGGCGCCCTCGAATGCGCCCCTGATGCACCAGAAACAAATCAGGTCACCGGCGCGGTAATCGAGGTAGCCGAGGTAGCTGTAATCGGGGTGCGCCATCATCTCGGGGGTGACAAAATCGTCCTGGTCGAACTTGAGCATGTCGCAGCCACAGCCGGCGCAACGGGGCCGCTCATGATTGCGCTCGCGGATCTGCTCACGGATGCGCAGCCGATAGGCGCGCGCCTGCGCAGGTGTGGGCTCGGTCATCACGTCAACGGCAATTCTGCCTGCGTCACCGCAGGCGTTTCGATCGGCCGGGCCAAAATACAAACCTCTGCCGGGCTTCCGGTGTCGGTCGGCCGAGTGTGTCCGGTACCGATAATCACTCCATCATTTTTCAGGTCGGAGAACCGCGCCGAGCAGGTTTGATGGCGCATGCCGAGCGCGATCTCGGCCTCGTAGCAGGTGCAGCCAGAGCGCCCGCAGGACCAGATATGTTGCAGCACCCGCGCACGATCCTGCGATTTGCGGGTGCGCTTGTTGGCCTCGACGCTTTGCGGATTGCCACCATGGTAATTGCGGGTGATGTCCTCGCTCATTCCGCGGCCTCCTCGTTAGGTGGGATTTCCGACATTTCTTCTGCGGGGAAAATTTTTTTAGGCACATTGATACGATCAATGGTCGCTGGCCCATGATGCGCCTGGTCCCAGACGAACCAGGCGAACGCCATGCCCGAGTTGGCCTTGCGGCCCTCCCATCCTGCGCGGTGCATCATCGGTAGACGCTTGGCGAATACGTGAATGCGCGCGAGCTTGCCGTTATCGAGAATATGCGAGCGCCGACTGCTCTCATAAAATGCCAGGCGCAGCAGCATGATGACCACCGGCGCACGTTCCAGCGCCGTAGCAACAAACTTTTCGGCCAGCGAGAATGGTGGATTGGTCAAGATGGCGTCGCTCTCGACCTTGCACGGCAACAAGAAATCAATGCGGTCAAGACTGTCAGGACAACCGCGATTATTCAGATCGGTAGCAATGACCTCATGACCTATGGCCCGCAGCACCTTGACGATGTTGCCGGTGCCACATGCCGGTTCCCAAATGCAATGCGGTAACTGCTCAACCTTGAGCAGCTCATGCACCGCCACCGGCGGCGTGTCGTAGCAATCGCCGCGATGTTCAGACAGCGGCGCGCGTTGAACCTGGCAGCTGTGATCGAGCATGACACCCTCGCAGGCTTAGAGAGTGTCGAGCGCCGCCTCCGCTCCGCGTCCGACACGATTGAGCGCGACCTCGTCCGACTTGCGCTCCATCGCCGCCGCACCGAGCGGCGTGTCCTTGAAATCGCCGAGCGCCTCCTCCATCTCGTCGAAATCGGCCTTGTCGGCCAAATCGAGCGCGGCCAATCTTTTCTTGTGCCGACGTTCGGCCTGGCGCTTCTGCACCAGCTCATTGAACGCCAGTGAATTGACGCCGTTCTTTTTCACCTTGGCCTTGATGCTGGCGATGCGACCGCGCGGGCCTTTGCAGCTCTCGCGATAGGATCCAAGCAGGCTGTCCAGCTCATCGTGTTCAGTGTCGATCTCGGCGAGATACGAACGCAGCTCGACCGGGTCGAATCCATTGCTGCCTTCACGCATGTGGATTGTCCCTGGTAGCGAACGAGCACAGCGGCCCGTTGCGCGGGTTGGGATACGCAAAAATGACGTTTTTGAATTTCGGGCCTTCGTGAACGAAACCGCCGCCCGTTCACGTCGCTGTCACGAAGCCCACCATGCGCCCGAGCACACGGATCAGGCAATAGGAACCCGAAAAAATCCCCGCTATCCCTCGTGCGCGGCGCGCCAGGCCGCCGCTGCTTCCGCCGAAATCAGCACACGGCGCCCGACCTTCATTTCTTTGGGAGCTTGCTTGCGCTTCTTTAACACGTAGTAAAAGCCGATTGAGAAACCGTGAGCGTCGCAGAATTCCTTGAGCGTATATGCAGCAATTGGAGTCGTAGTCGAGCGCCGCCGCGCTTTTCCTTTTGGCATGGATGGCCCCTGGTAGAATTTGATCGCCGCCGCCATAGACTCAGAAAGGCGACACACCATTACGGTGCATCGCCTTGAACTTGGCAAGATTGTATATCGAGGTTGTGGAGAGCGGGGAGGAACCCGGCGGTACTACAGTGCGAACCAGGCCACCACGGTGATGATGAGCGCGAGCGCGGCCGCCACCATCAGCGTCCAGCCGACCACCCAGAGCGCGAGCAGGGTCTGCCTGGTCATCGCTGTATCAGCTCCCATCCCACCCACATGCCGGCGCCGAAGATCAGCGCACCGAGCACCAGGCCGATGCAGACCGGCACCCACGGCGGATATTCGTGCAGCGGTTTCATTCGTCCAGCTCAACACATCGCCATGTCGTACTGTTGTGTACCTCAACCTTGAACTTGCATTTGCATTCTTGGCATTCATCCTCGGTGTAGCGCAGCTCGTCGTAGTAGACGCCTTCATCCGGCGTGAACGTGAAACCGCACTTCGGGCACTTCGGTCCGTCAGACGAGTAAGAGCTTTTCATTCGTCCAACTCGACATAGCGCTCGCCGCGAATTTTCAGCAGCCGCCAATTCAGCCAGCGTTCGGTTTCCTGGATCGCCACCTCGCGCTGCATGTAGTAGCGCGGAAATCCATCGGCATGGTCGAGGCCCGCCAGAGTGCTTTTCACCTGCCAATGGCCACGGTCACAGTAGCGCGGTCGTTCTGTCATCCAGGCCAGGACGATACCTTCCCACGTACAGTTAAAGCTGCCGTCGTCATCGAGCGCCCACAGCAGCCGCAATCGCATCGTCATGCGCGCCTCGCCAGAGCCACCACGTTCTCACCGGGCGCCGTGTTCAACAGCGCTGGACGAATGAGGTCATGGTGGGTGTTGCGCATGTAGCGGGCGTAGTTGGTTTCGATCATCCGCACCGAGGTGTTGTGCCAGTCGGCCACGGTCTTGATTGGAACATTGGCCCGCAGCGCCCGCACGATAGACGAATGCCGAAAGGCAATCGGCGTTGTTCCCTCCGGAACCTGCGCCGCCGTCACCACGCGCATGAACATTGAGCGCACCTGACTCCCTGTGAACGGCGCCAGCAGCAGCTCATCCGGCCCGCGGCCGTCCGCCAGCTCATTGAACCGCTTCGTCAGCCCAGCAGTCAGCGCCACCGCCGTGGCACCGGTGCGCGACTTGTGCTTGCCGCGGCCCTTGCCCGAGTTCGGCACCATGACCGCATCACCTTCGACGTCGGCCACCGTGATGCGGGCAATCTGATCCGAGCGCGAGCCGAGTTCGGCGTGGGCCTGGATGTAGACCCCAAAGGCCTCGCCGAGGTCATAGGCCGCTGCCACCAGCGCCCGCACCTGGGCATCACCGAGCAAGGCCTTACGTGCGGTGTTGGCGCCGGCAATGAATTCGAGCCCGACCTTCCACTCCGAAGCATTGGCCGCGATGCGCTTGTCGAGCTTGGCCTCACGATTGAACGCCGCATGCACCGACTTGAACAGCCGGTTCATGGTCGCCGGCTTCATGCCGCCCTGCAGCAAGGCCAGCCGCCAGGCCGCGAGCTGCTTGGAGGTCACCCGCGAGAGCAGCTCCGGCAACAGCGCCTCCGGCAGATGGAACCGGACATGCCGAGCATTGCCAACATTCCCGCCACGCGCCGCCAGGTCGATGGCGTAATTGGTCAGCGCCTCGTCGATGGTCACCGGCCGAGAGGCCGCCAGCACCGCATTGCCGCGGCCGCGGGCCAGCTCCTCGGCCCGGCGCCTGGCCTCGCCATAGCTCATGATGGCCACACCGTCCGCAGGCCCCTCATCGTCGGCCTGCGCGAACGTGTCGGTCCATTGCCCGCCCTGACCATCGGAGCCGATGACCACCCACGCGCCTGGACCTGCGACCGGCTTGCGGTAGCCGAGCGTGAGCCCACGGTCGAGCGACACCTTGTAAGGCTTGCGCTGCGGATCGAGCCGCACCCGCGAGTCTCTGGTCTGTAGGCTGGTCATGGTTCACTCCTGTCCTTTGGAACGATGCCTGGATTGGGATGCACCAGCGGCACCTCGCGCAGCACGACTCGGCATTTGGCCATCTCCCAGGATTTATTGGCCGAGATCACCAAGCCTTCCGGAGCCCGATAAAGGTTGGCATTGAACCAATAATCGCAGCCGCGCCGTCCAGTCTGGTGACCAAAGCGACCATCGCCATTGACGAAACCATTGGCCTGGAAATTCTTGCCGTCGCCGTTGAATATCAGAGCGCCGTTACGATCCTCGGTGCCGCGAAAGCGGACCTCGATGACGCCGTCCGAATAGGTGGCAACGATGACCTCGTTGCCGTTGAGCCAGTAGGTCTTGCTCTCATGGCCATGGGCGTGGCCCACCAGGGCCAGCACCGCAGCTGCGATCAGCAACAGGCGTTTCATCAGTGCATCCTCGTCATGACATGAAAAGCCAGAGGCATGGCGCGGGCTGCTTTTGCTCGCTCACAGGCCGGAAATCGAATTCCGCTGCAAAGCAGACATAAGCAGAGCGATATGACATCACGACTCGCTTGACAACCTTCCAACTCGTGTCGGGCAAAGCATTAAGAACGATGCAGGTGCGCTCACCCTTGCTGCGACCGAGCCAGTCGACCAACTCGCGCTTTGCAAACTCATCGCTCTGCCGATTGAACTGCTTGATGCGATTAGCATCGGCAACCTCAGTACAACCCACAACAAGCGGGCGCGGATCGCGAAAGGTGATTGTCTTGCCCGGCTCAAGCTGGGGGGTATTACCCGCCGATCCGGCCATCACCGGCGTGGCTAAGGCCATCGCCGCGACCGCCGCCAGCAACAAGTATCTCATCATTGGTCCAGGTCCTTGGTTGGGCCGCGTCAACGGCATGCCACATATATAGCCCATCATGGCCTATGGGTCAATAGGCCCCAGCCAATTAATTTTGGCCCGCATCCAGTCGGCTCCAGTCCACCCCCAAAACCGTTCTCCTGCGGGGCCAAGCGGTTGCATACACTGGAACCGAAAGGCCTGCAAATTCAATACGCTGGTTAATGCCCTTGCACGCCCATGAACGATGAAAATGATGGTCATGTCCCCTACAAGGGTGATCGACATCGTGTCATATCAATGAGTTAGCCGAAAAATCCAGTCCGAGGTCCAGTTTGCATGTTTCTATACCGATATGCACCGGCTTTATTTAACCTAAACTACGGTAATTGACGCCCTCGCCGAGCTGTGCAATCTTCTGCTCCGGAACGTGCGAGCCGGCATCCCGCGCCAGCAGCGACCAGAGCCAGAGAGCGAGCGCCCTTCGGGGTCAGTGCCAGGGGCCAGCGTCCAACCAAAGCGGGCCACGTTCCACCGAGGCAAGGCAAAGCGTAGCGCGTCACAGGGGCGGTCCTTCGGGGCCGCCCCAACGCATTTAAGAACCTGCATGTGCCCTATTGCGGCACCGAGGAGGAGACGATGCCGAAAGGACCCAAACGACGACGGCCCAAGGGCGCACCAATGGATGCTTACAGCGTCCAGGAATTCTGCGACGCGCACGGAATCTCGCAGGGGTTCTATTACGTCCTGAAAAGGCGCGGCGAAGCTCCGCGCGAGATGCAGGTCGGCAGGCGCCGGATGGTATCGAAGGAAGCCGGTGCCGATTGGCGCCGAGCCAGGGAGACTAACGCCTGCGCATGCCCTGATACAGATCCGGCCGCAGCTCCTGCCGAAGCACACCAGTCACATGCTCAATCGTAACGATGTAATCGGCCGGGATACGGTCCTTCCATTGATGCACGGCTTGCTTGCTGATGCCGAGGTGCTCTGCCAGCTCGCGCAAGCCGCCAGCTTCCTTGATGGCCCGCATCAGCGCCTCACGCTCTGGGGGGAACTCGCTATGCTTTTTCGCCACAATGCATCCCGTTAATCCATAGTTGACAGCGTTAATCTGTAGTTGACGCCCGCCGGTTTCGGGCGTTAGGCTACCGTCAATCTGGAATTGATGCAACCCCAGGAACCGAGCATGCAAACCGTCAGCGTCCTTTTATCCAAGATTGATTACAACCCTTGGCGCGACTTGAATCTGTTTCCGACCGACAAGGTCCATATCCAAGAGTTGATGACATCGATTGACCGCCACGGATTTTTTGGCGGCATCAAAGCCCGTCCCGTTGCCGACCGCTACCAGGCCGGGTGCGGCGTGCATCGCATCACCGCCGCCCGCGAAGCTGGATTGAAATCCATCGACATCATGGTCGGCGAGATCGATGACGACGAGATGCTCAACCTCATGGTGACCGAGAACGGCACGCAGTCCGGCGGCAATGCGGCGGCGGCCATGAACGACGTCGCCGCGGTCACCAGGCGGATTATTTACGGGCTGCTGGGGGGTTCAGGCACAATTGTACCTGAATGGGCATTCGAGACTAAGCACGCCATCGACATTGCGCGCGGTCGACTCTTGAAGCGCCGCGAAGATCCAGATGCCGATGCTGGCGTCGGCTACAACACCGTCATTCGCTATCTCGGCCATGGCGATCCCAAGGCCTCGCCGCGCCATGTGCGCGAGGTGCGCGACGCCATCGAGACACTGAAACAGTCCGGCAAATACGACGACATCATCGACGCCGCCCTGACCCATACGCAGGCGGATGACACGCCCACCGATGGCAAGACCATCACGGTCAAGCGCCAGGCGACCAAGCCGCGCAAGCGCATCCTGGACGAGAAATGCGCCGCCATCTTCGCTAACGATCATCAATTCAGCGCCTTCAAGGAAGCCATCACCACCGAGGCTGCGCAGCGGTTCATTCCAGTCAATGCGCAGATGGAGCTGGCCGAGGCCATCGTCGCCGAGACGCATGCCGGATTCAAAAAGCGCCAGCAGGGCGCGCCCTTCATCAAAGCCTACGTGAACACGTTCGTGCGCGAAGCTGCCAAGCAGCAGCGCGATATCGACGAACAGGAGAAACAAGAATTTCTCGCCCAACAGGTCGGCCTGCAAATCAAGGCCGAGGTTCGCTGCGCCCGCGCATCAGCACGGTCGCTCCTAAGTTCCTGTCTAAAGTTGGAAAGACTTTGGAAGGAAGCCCCCGGTAACGTCAACTTTGGCGATATCGGGGGGACGCTCGATAGTCTCGCAAAGTCAATCGAGCAAATGCGGAAAACTTTCCGCACCGTGTAGGCCATCTTACAGGAGATAAAATATCATGGCCAGAAATGCGTACAAGCCTGCCGCCGATCAGTTTATCGGCAAGTTCGTTCTTGGCACCAAGCTCGACACCGCCGCAATTCTCAAGGCAGCGGCCGATCTTCTGGCCGGAACGAATGGCTACCAGCGCGACCCGATCTTTGGGCCGCAGCTGGCCATCGAGGACGATGACGACAAGATGATTAACGCCACCGTCTACCGCTTGAACAAGGGCGGCGTCGATGCGGTCACGCCGTTCTATATTAAGAAAGAGGACTACGGCGCCTATGTCGTTCAGTCGCTCTACGAGCACCTGATGGATGAGGCCTCGCCGCAGACGATGTATGACAAGCAGGCCAACGCCACCATCTCGACCAACCGCAAGGTCAAGGCATTGAACAGTGTCGACACCGAGGAGCTGACCGCCGAGGAAAAGGCACGGATGGATTTCCGCCTCAAGATCACCTCGGAACTGGTGGCGATGCAGAAGCAGGTTGCAACCGGGATGGGCGACCATCTGATGCTCGCGACCTACAAGCAGCTTGGCATCGACGACGCCGCGATCAAGAAACTGATTGCGGCCCGTCCCGAGCTGTCGCCGCTCTATGCGACCCAGCGCAGGCTCGCAAACATCTGAGCTGCTGGAGCTGGATGCCAAGGCCCCCGGCTGACAACCGGGGGTTTTTTAAAGGAAAAAGGACCGGAGTTGTCGCCCTCCGGCCCCTCCCCACCGCGACCGACCAGAAGGCGACGCAGCCGGTCGTGATCCCTCATCCTTGGTGAAACCAAAATGTGCGCCGCCGGGACCATGTTGGGGCATGGGAGGCCCCAGCGGCGCCTTGACTGTGCAGACGGATGGGGGGCAAACGACCTGCACAGAGCCGGTTATTTCTGCATCATGCAGTCAGAGAACCGATGAACATTCATCTGGCCCTCATGACTGCGGCCCTCGCCCTCGTACTGCTCCCGGCCAACAAGGTCGCGGCAGGATCGTTCCGCCGAGGCCTCCGGCTTGTAGCGGATCTGAGACGCGGGTAGATCGCAGACGCATTCGCCCAGAGCGGTGCAGGTGTCGATGACTTTCATCGGCCCACCGATGGGTGTGGCACACATGGCGAACATGAGGATGGCTGCTTGTAACATGGCTCGCACTCCCGTGCTCTGCCTTCTGCCAAGCACGATATGCGAAAAAAATCGAATATGCAAGTTAGGCGCGCAGCTCAAACAACCGGGTGATGGCCTTGCGGGCATCGAAACCGATGACGGACGCCAGCGCGCAGAACTCGACCACGTCGATCCTGCGCTCGCCGCTCTCGACCCGCTGCATCCACATATAGTTTTGACCGAGCTTGGCGGCCACATCCTCTTGTCTCATGCCCGCGGCCTCGCGCTCGGTCCTAATCAGGGTGACCAGGGCTTTGTGGCGCGGGCTGGTGACGGTTCGGCGCATGATTATCCCCCTTTCCATCCTCGAAAAATATTTTCAACTAGGCCACAACGTCCCAGCAGCCGATAGGTTCAAGCTATATGTTAAAAAATTCGCATCCACAATAATTAACATCACCACCGCCATTGCCACTGATTCTCCCATGGTTGCCGGAGCTGGGGTTGCGCTGGGCGCACCGGCGGCCGAGGTTTGGGCTTCGGTTTCGGCTTGGCCTTGACCTCCGATTTGCGCTCCGGCCGAGCGCTCCCACCGACCGGCTCGAACCGCAGGATGGAGCTGGCGGTCCAGGCCAGGGCCTCGGGCTTGCAGTCCTTGATTGAGCTGGGCGAAGGCCCGAGCACCAGCAGGTTGCCGACCTGGTCGACCATGCCCCGCACCGGGTAGGGCACCCCGGCCGGGCACCCTGGCGCAAAGGCGTAGGCCTCGCCGGTAAAGATGCCGGCCTCCCACTGCCCGCGCACCAGCAGGGTGTCCGCGCTCACCCCCAGCTCGCGCAATGCCACCGGCGGGCTGACATAACGGATCTCGATGTGGTCGCCGCTGACCGTCGCCGTCATCTGCTCGCCGTCCATGCTCACCCTGCGCTCCTGCGCCGAGGCGGCAACCGACCAGAGCGCAAAGATGAGCAGCAGGGTGCGACGCATGCCAGACCTTAAAGCAAGAGAGCCGAGGATTGCTCCCCGGCTCTCCCTGCGACCGACTGGTCGGGGTGACGTTACTGCCGGTCGCTAGACCATCGCTTGCGGGCGCGCTCGTACAGCTCGCCGAAGGTCTTGAGGTCCATGGCCAGGTGGTTCAGCTCCATGAACGGCGTGCCTGCAGGAGTCATGGCATAAGCCGACCACCACATATTGCTCTTGCCCAAGACCTCCTTGGCGTACCGGCCGCAGGCGCAGTCGCAATAGCTCTCCCAAAGATATTCCTCATTCGGATCCTTGCCCGCGAGCCATAACAGAATGTGCTCGCGCGTTCCGATCTCCGGTCTTGCCAACATGGTTCAGTCTCCCTTGGTTAAATCACTCACCCAGCAGGCGTTCGCCCGCCGCGTCCGGCACCTTGCACCGCTCGGGGTGCGCCAGGCGCCAGCGGTCCACCCGACCAATCAACCGGATGACGGCGTCGATCTGCTCCTGGTCCGCCTCCAGCTTGATGCACTGCTCCAGATAGAGCGGCAGCACATTGGCGAAGGCAGAATCCTGCGGGCGGAACACTACGTAGTCGTCGTCACCGAGGAGCGCGTTATCCTTGGCCTTGAAAATATGCCCATAGTGCTTGCTGTCGAGCTTCATGCCTCGCTCTCCATGTCCTTGCGACCGGGATGTCCGGCCTCCCCGAATTGCGCCTGCTCGGCCAGCGGAATCAAATTGACCACCAGCGCAATATGGTCGGCCAGCACCCGCTCGCGCAGCGCCGGATGATGACCGGCCACCCATTTCGCCAGCAGGTCTGCCAGGATGGCCGACTGTATCCCCGGCTTGCGACCAGCCAGGAACGGCTCGATGATGCCGGTGATCGTCATCGCCATGTAGGCGTCGTCGCTATCGACGGTCATGCATCACCGACGATCTGCACCGGCGTACCGGCACCTTCGCGGGCACCGACCTTGCGCGCCTCGACCAGCATGCCAGCGATGATGCCTGACATCAGGTCGCGCTGCATCGGACTAATCGCGCCAGGCGGAATCATGTTCATGACCTCCCAGCCTTTATCGGTGGCCCAATGCTTGCCCGGCTTATGGTCGCGCGGATAGTCGTTGGGATCGCGTTCCGATGCATTGAGCCCGCAAGCCTGATTGATGCAGTCGAGCACGAACTTGCGCTGCAGCAGGGTCAGCGTGTCGCTGATGGCAATGCGTTCCTTGATGTCGATGAGCTGGGTCAGGTTCATGTCTCATCCTTGGGTTTCAACCCGGCATGATCGGCGATGAACTGCCAGCAGCTCGGGCAGATGTCGTAAGTCTGCAAGTCATGCTCCACGCGCACCCAACCGGTCTGCCGCAGAAATTGTTTGCGCGGATCGAATGTCGAATTCGTTTCGCAACGGTCGCAACGCAGCTTGGTCACCTGGATCATTTCACGACCTCATAATTATCATCGGCATCCTCCAGGGCGCCGTCACCACGAGTCTTATGGCGGTCGCAGAATTTGCGGATGGTCAGCTGATGCGGTTCGGTGCGGTGGCCTTCGCGGCAATACTGCGCTTTCAACCGATAGGTGACAGTCGCCGACTGGCTGCAGCCCTCCTGGTCGCAGATATCATCCTCGCCGCCGAAGAACGCCAGGCCGTTGTCGCAGGAATCCAGGTAGAAGGCACCGACGAACATGCAGGCCGCCTCGATGTCGCGGGCGCCGCGCTCGACAATCATCTTGCCTTTGCGCCAGAGCTGGATGCTGGCCGAGATGCGCCACTCATTGCCGCTCAATCCGCTCTGCTTGTAGCGCGGCACCGTGATGATGCGGACCTCGTCGAACGCCTGCGCATCCGGTTTCAACGCCCGCCACGGTTCATTGCCGAGCTTCATTGCAGCACCCTCTGCAGAATCGCCACCGCTAAAGCGGCGATAGACAAGCTCAAGGCCAGGATGACCAGCTCGTTCACGGTGTTCATTGCACCCTTGCCCCTGCAGGCCGCGGCAGCAGACCGACCATCCGACCCACGCTCATCGTCACGCGCTCATGAATGACCAGCTCACCGAGGCGCGGCCGTTGGCCAGGCTCGCGGATGATGTCGCGGTAACCGAGCAGCTCGCCCTTGGCGATATCCTCGACCGAGAACATCACGATCTCTTTGCGGTCGGACTGCTCGCTGGGCGGCGCCATCTGGCGCATCTGCTCCAGGTCGTCGGCCGTGCCTTTACGGGTGACGGTCCAGGCCTCGTCGACAAAGCAAACGCGGCTGGCCTCGACCTTTTCCAACAGCAAACGGATGAGCTGAACCGCAACATCCTTATCATCGACCGGCGGCGCCGGGATGACGGTTTCACCGATGGGGGCGACGATGTGATACATCGGCAGGATCTGACCGGTCTGCGCGAATATCGGATCGATGGCGGCCGACACCGAGCGCATGAATTCTTCCAGCGTCTCAACCATGGCCCATGCCTTCCATGTCCTTGCGGATCTGTGCCGCGATGCCTTCCAGCAGCTCCGGCATTCTCGCCATGGTGAGGTTATCGAGCTGGCACTCGAACCCCTCGCCCTTGTTGCCACCGATGATGATGAGAATCGCGCCCTTGGCCTCGGCCTGCTCGCGCACGTAGGTGCAGAGATCGTCGTATCGTCCAGGTCCAGTCGCCATTTCTAAATCCAGGTTTCGATAATGACAGGGTCATCGTTGGGGTCGCGCGAGAGGCAGACCAGACCGCGGGCCAGCATCTCGGCCCGCAGCGCCTGCAGGGTATCCGCCAGCAGCGTCTCGCCGGTGGCCTGGGAAATTCCCTCACCGACGTCGAACTTGCGCGCCACGAACTTGCCGGGATGGTCGCGCGGGTGGTCATACAGCGTCCACATTTCGAGCACGTCGGTGGGCATCTTGCCCTCGCTTATGTGCAGGCCTCGATTTTTGCGATGATGGCCCGCGCCGCCGAGGCCAGAGCATTACGTTCCTCGCGCAAGGTGACGTTTTCGCGCACCAGGGCGGCCAGCTTGGCGAGCAGCGCCGCCACCTCGGCATCGAGCCGCTCGATTTCGGCAATAGCCTCACGCACCTGGGTTGGCGCGGTGCGGCCTGGCATGCGCAACCGGACCCTGAGTGGCGCCCCTTGTACTGGTTCGTCCGTCATCGGCGCTTTTCCTCGTCCCGCAGCCATTCAAGAATTCTGATTGCATTACCTAGTTCATCCATGAACGCTTCAAAAAAAACTGCATGCGTTTCGAATGTCTCGGCACGCCGTTTCTTATTCTTAAATATCCATTTGAGATAATCTGCGCTCTCGCGCAGATCGCCAATGATGACTACCAATCCAGAATCGCTGCTTCTCACCGCCGCGGACTCGTGATCGTGGTGCTGCCCGAGTACCGACCGGAGCCGTCGTAAAAGCTGCGCTGGTTGCCGTGCTGGATCGAGCTGCCGGAGAACCGACCGCTCTTGTCGTAGAACGAATCCGAGTTGCCGCGACTGACCGAGCTGCCCGCGAACGAGCCGCTCTTGTCATAGAACGAGCGATTGATGCTATCGGCCGAGGCCGTCTGCGCCATGACGGCGAGCACGGCGAACACGGCGAGAGAGGAGACAATGAGAGTACGCATGAGTCAGGTTCCTTTCACAGTTCGCTTTCGTCACAGGGTTGATAGGCCTCCGGATGCGGGACGATGGGATCGAGCCCGTTCTTGATGCGCTCCGGATTGGCGCGCTCGACGCAGGTTTCGCAAACCGGCTTGCGGTCGCCCTGGTGGCGGATGCTGGGCACCCGCACCGGGTTATAGGAGAACAGGCGGCCACAGCCGAAGCAGGCGCTGGTGGCGTAGGCGTAGCCCATCAGTAATCATCCTCGATCTGCTCGTCGGTGGCGTACCGCGTGAAGATGTCCTTGCGGTAGCCGCCGACTTTCTTGCGCTGACATTTCGAGCAGGCGTAGCAGAGAAAAATGCCGTAGCCGTCCTGCAGGGCATCCGGATATTCACCGGAGCCGCAGGGGCATTCTTGCAGGCGAGCCATGTGGGGGTCCTTGGTTCGAGGGTGGCGTCAACCACCGATAGCTCTAATCTAGCCCTGTCTCACCCATGGGTCAAGGTGGGCCAGGGGCATTGAGGCTATTTATTTTCTCCCGGCCCTTCCAACTTGCGGATGAAATCGGCCAGGGTCGTGGCCAGCAGATCACCGAGACGCAGGCCGTTCAAATCAGCCATGATCGCCAGCTCACCGATGATATCGAGCGGCAGCGGCACCGCGGTTTCGCGGGTCTTGCCGCTGGCTTCCATCCGCACCACCAGGCTGGCCTTGACCTGGCCTGGCTCAACCGATGGCCGTTCCTGCGCGGGCTGGGGCATGGGCGGAATGCCACGAGTGTGACCGTCACTACCGCCGTTGGCTTTCCTGGGCAACAGCATGGCACCCTCCGGCCGCGGGCGACGCAGGCTGATGCCAGCGCGCGAACAGGTGACCTGAAGCGAGCCGACAGTGCAACCGATAATGTCGGCAATCTCGTCGCGGGTCTGACCGCGCTCGACCAGATTTTTGATCTGCGCCATGCGCTCTGGGGTGAACTTGACGGTGCGGCCGCGCGTGCCGCCATTGGTTGTGCTCGCTTCCAGCACGTATTGCATTGTCATGTTTATGGTCCCTGGTTACCGATGGTCATCATCGGGTGGTCGCTCTCAGCGTCGAAACCGGTTCAACGTCCCCAGCAATATTGTACCGATAGTCGCGGACGAACCCGGTTCTGCCAAGTGCCGATTAAAACACCGAGCCAATAATTTTTTCGGATGGGAGTCATTCAGATTTCTCCCATTCGCTTCCGGTAGTAGCCGTAGACGCAGCGCGTACCAGCGCGGGTGCAGTCATGGGTATCGTGCAGCACGCCGTCGATGACGGCCGCCAGGTGGCGCGAGAGCCGCACGATGATGCGGCCCGTGGGCAGCTCATCCGGCCGCAGATGCACCTGGCAACCGGTGCCGAATCCCATGGTCGGGATGAACTCCCAACCAAGCCGGGCGAGGTAGGGGCGGTAGACGTGCTTGGACACGCCGTTGCGCGGGCTGGTCTTGCCGCGAGCCTTGAGCCGCTTGGCGGCCTTGCTGCGACCATCGACAAAGCTGGTGATGTGTTCGGTCAGCTCGTCATAGACCTGGCTGTAGGGCAGGCCGGTAGCGATGGCGATGGCGCGGACCACGCAGTCGCCGGTGTTGCCCTTGAAGCCAGCCGCGACCCGGCCGCCGTCGTTGTGAACGAATTTCATTTCAGACCTCAATAGAGGAACCACCAGATGACGATCATGGACGGCAGGAACGCCGCCCAGACGATGATGAGAGCGTCGGTGACGTAGCCCATCACGCCGCCCTCCGGAGGAATTCCGGGATCTCAAAAGGGTCGGGCGCGGGCATCTGGAGCGGCTCCCTGACCCGGTAGCCGTGCGCTTCCAACAACCAGACGAGCCGCATCTCCTCCATCTCCCGCCAGCCCTGCAACGGCCGCTTGACCTGGTGCTCGGCTTCCGGACCGGCGCTGGCCTGGACCTTGGCGTCGACCCGCTTGGCGAACGCGGCGATGTTCTCGCCCCGCTTCCGGAGCTGCCGATTGTGGTTCATGGCGACGTTGGTGCTGTCGGCGCTGTCGAGCGGGAACAAATGCGCCTGGGCCTGCGCCCGCATCATGTGGAACCGAGGCCGGAGGAATGCGCCGTTGCTCTCGGCTTCCCACTTGTCGACCGCGGCAAAGGCCTCGGCCATCCTGGCCTTCCACTTGGCGGTGGCCGGGTTGGCGTAGGCGCCGCTGCTGCCGATGCCGACGTAGCCGAAGCCCTCGCAGAGGTGGAGCAAGTAGCCGAGGCTCTCATGCATGTGCCAGACCGGCATCGCTCGCTCATCCGGGAACATGCCCATCGTCTCGCTGACGAGCTGGGCGTTCTGCTGCTCGGTGCCGTCGATGACGTCGGGCAACACCGCGACCGCCTGCGGGCACCGATCAAGAATGTCGTTGGCCCATTCGGCGAAGCCCTCCAAATAGGCCTCGTCGTTCATGGTGTCGGTGCCAGCCTTCCAGGCGCTGAATGCGCCGTTGTCGACCAGCAGGATGCCGTCATCACCGACCAACTCGATGGCCTGGTCGAGCTGCTTGCCGAGCTTGCCCCTGGTGCCGTAGCTCACGCAGAAGCTGGCGCCCTTGAGCGCCTCAAGCGCAGGCATGGGATTGAGGGGCAGGCCGTAAATGGTGGTCTTGAACATTGCGAGGTCCTTGGTTTTTCCCGGCGTCAACCGGACAACCTCAATATGGGCCATAATGGGTTATGGGTCAAGGTGCCCCAGACAAAATAGTTTCTAGGAACCTACTCCTAAACCGGGGGCTTTACAACCGTTGCCGGTCCTTTACAATGCCCGCCGCATCCAAGGACGCTTTTCGCATGACCGCCGCCAACGTGACGTTCCTGCCGACTGCAGGAAACAATCCGCGCATCGAGCGCATCCGCACCGAGATCAACGCCGCCCTGGCGCGCTTGAGCAGCGGCAACCGCACCGATTGGACCGAGGCCAGCCTGCAGATTGCGACCGCGCTGCTGGAAGCCAAGAGCATGGTGCCGATCGGGGTGGCCGCCAACGATTGGTTCAAAGCCAACCTCAACTATTTCCCCTCGAACGAGCGCATTGCCTTGTGCGGGCTGGCAACCAATATCGATGTCGCCCGCGAGCTGCTCAATCGCGTCGACCGCAAATCTTATCAGAATATCTGGAACGCGAATCGGCATCTGTTCATGGACGTGCCCAAAAAGCCCGAGCCGGAGCGTGACCACAAGCGCCGGGCCTATGCCCCGCGCAATCGCTCGATGATCCATTACACCTTGAAGCTCGGCGAGCTGACGATGGCGAAGATCCGCGGCACCTCGCTCGACAGCGCCAAGGAAATGGAGGAGCTGCTGATGCTCAACCGCGGCGCCGAGGAGGGCGAGCTGCAGCCGATCGTGCGCCAGCTGGTCGAGGATGCTGCCGCGGGCAAGCCGGTGTCGGCGCTCGCCACCAGCGCTCGACAATTCGGGGCGCTGCCCAAGCGGGTGGTGAAACACCTGCAGCAGGCCTGGATCAAACGCATGACTCATCCATGGGAGCTGGCATCGCTGCAGGAGAAAACGGAATTGCTTGTGTACCTACTCAGGGCAATGCCGAAGACCGAAGCAGGAGAAATTATCGAGCACCTTATCGATCATGTGAACCTGAAAGAGGATGGGCCATGACCATCAAGAACGAGGTTATTATTCTCGACCCCTCCTACGAGGATGATGCGGAAACCGGTCAGGTCATCGTGCGTGGGCACGTCGACCAGGAGACGCTGCGCTACGTCAAGTTCGGACCCTATCAGCGCGAGCGCGGGTTTTCCCAGAAGCACACCAACGGATTAGTGAGCGCCTATTTCCAGAACGAAACCATGGCCGACATTACGCTCGGCATGCGCGGCACCCGCACCAGGGACATCAAGAAAAACGGTACCATTGCCGGCATCGCACTGCTCGACCCGGTCTATTGCATCAATGGTGGTCAGCGCGTGTTCTCTGCCGCCGCCGCCAAGGCCGAGCGTCCCGACGTCCATATCAACCTGGGCGCCAAGATCCTGTTCGACACCACCGAGGAAACCGAGAACGAGTTGTTCGGCAAGCTCGGCACCACCGAGGTGAGGATCGCGCCGAGCGTCCTGCTGCGCAATCAGCGTAAGAAATCCGCCGCCGTGAACATGCTGGTCGGAGCCCTGACCAAGGACGCCGCGTTTGCGCTCAAGGATCGCATCGCCTGGGACCAGGCCTATGGCCGTGGCGAGCTGATTGCCGGCTTTACCCTGGCCCGCGTGGTCGGCGCCCTGCATTGCCACAAGGGCGGTGCGCTCAAGAGCACCAAGGTCTATGACCTGGCCAGCGCCCTCGATGCGCTGGTGGAAAAGACCGGACCGGATGCGGTGCGCGCCAACACCATCCGGTTTTTCGACGCTATCGATAAGGTCTGGTCGATCCGCAAGCTCACCGGTCGCCGCCAGCCGCGCCCGCAGCTCAATCTCAAGTTCATGCTCACCATCGCCACACTCTGCTCGAACTACTCCGAGTTCTGGGATGGCGCCGACCGCAACGATTTCTATTTCCTCGACAAGTACGTCAAGCGCCTGCGCGGATTCAAGCTGGAGGAGTTCGTGCGCGGCACCAGCAACAAGCCGCAGGAAATCCTGTACGAAATCCTGCGCAAGCGGCTCAACCTCAATCCGATCTTTGGGCCTGAGTCCGAGGCTGCTGAATAATGTCCCACCGTACCGACCGTTGGTACACCATCACGCAACGGCCGCTGTCCACCGGTGCGATCAAGCGCGTCTATATCGTCGCCTGCAGCAAATGCGGGCGCCAGGGCGAGCAGCACGCCAGCCAGATGACCGACGATATGCGGCGCAAGTGGTTCCAGCGCGAGGGCTGGGAGATCGGCAAATGGAAAAACCTGCACATCTGTCCCACCTGCGCTGGCCATGCACCGGCGCCCCTCACCGAGGTCGATGAACCGGAGCCGGTCCTGCCCGAGCCAGCGCAACCGAAATCCTGGCTCGATGACCTGCCGAAACTGCAGCAGGCCTGGAACCTGACCTACGAGGATGAACACCTGGCGTTCATCGAATGGCTGCGCGTGACCTATGGCGACCGCTACATCCCTGCGCCGACACCGCCAGCCGAGCCGACGATGGCGCCGCTAACCCTGCTGCAATGCTGGGAGCAGGCATCGAGTGATGAGCGCAGCGAGCTGTGGCGACACTTTCAAACCGAGGGCGCGAAATACAACCTGGCCCTGATACCCATCACCATCGAGCCATCGCCACCGCCACCCATCGAGCAGCCTGCACCCGAGCCAGTCACCGAGGCTGCGCCAGCCGAGGACTACGACGGCGCCGAGGATTGGTATGTCCAGCTGATGGAAAAGCGGAAACAGAAAAAGCCGGAACGGACACGCCGATGACTGTCGAATGCCATCCGATTGTCAGCCGCGAGGAGTGGTTGGGCTGGCGCAAGCAGGACGTCACCGCCAGCCGTATCGGTGCGCTGTTCGATGTGTCGCCCTATGAGACAAGCCTCAAGCTCTACGCCGAGCAGCGAGGCACCGAGTTCGAGGCGCCGACCGAAAACCTCATCATGCGGCGCGGTCGATGGCTGGAGCGAGTCGTCGGCGAAGCGGTGGCCGAGCTGCGACCGGAGTGGACGGTCGAACCGGTCAATGCCTATTACCGCGACCCGACTCTGCGCCTGGGTGCCTCGCCGGATTTTTGGATCTTGGGGGATCCGAGAGGCAGGGGCGTGCTCCAGGCAAAATCGGTCGCGCCCTCGGTCATTGCGAAAACCTGGGACCAGGGTCGGGTGCCACCGGAATGGATTGTATGGCAGCTGCGCACCGAGATGCTGATGACCGACGCTGCATTCGGCGCCATCGGCGCGCTGGTGGTGGATCCGTTCGCGATGGATTGTTTCATCTTTGAGATTGCCCGCGACGCCGAGGCCGAGCAGCTCATCATCGCCACGGTCGAGAGGTTCTGGGACAACGTCCGGCGCGGCATCGAGCCGGAGCCGGATTTCAGCCGCGACGCCGAGGTCATTAAGGCCCTGACCCGCAAGGTGACACCGGGGTTAGTCCGCGATTTATCTCACCACAACGAATTGCCCGAGCTGCTGGAGACTCGCGCGGCATTATGCACGAGCATTAAGGATATACAGGCTCGCGTCGATGCCATTAACGCCGAGGTGCAATATCTGCTGGGCGATGCCGAGCAGGCTTCCGGGCTAACGGGATGGCGCATCACCTACAAGCTGGAAAACAGAAAAGAATACACCGTCAAGGCGCGCACCGGGAGGGTATTAAGAATTCGCGATAAGCGAGAGGAAACCCTATGAGCACGTTCTTCACCGGACTGGCATCCACTTTTGTTACCGCCGTGATAGCCATCGCTTGCCTGATCGGCGCCATGGGCGTGTTCATCATAGTGTTGGCGTTGATCGATCAATGGCAGATGCGCCGTGCCTGGCGCCAGGCCGATGAGTGGGCGCACGACTACATGCGCCGCCATCACAAATGCCCGCACGGTTTTCCGCGCGAGAAGATCTGTCCGACCTGTTTGCATTTCAACAAGATTAGGAAATTCGAGCGCACCAACCGAGAGGGCGAAGCAGCTTAAGATGGTCAAGCACAGCACCATTGCGCTCCTGGTCGTCACCTCGATGCTGCTAGGCGCCACCGTCGCACTACTCACCATGACCCTGTTAACGAAAGGAATGCCATGACCGACGTCGCCACCCTGCCGACCAACAAGCCGCCGCTGGTGGTCCTGCGCGACCGCCTGGAGCAGCGCCGAAACGAAATCAAGAATGCCCTGCCGAGCGATGTCTCGGTCGATGCATTCATCCGAGCGGCGATCACCTCGGCGCAGCTCAATCCGGAGATCCAAGCCTGCAGCTGGACGAGCTTGTGGACGAGTTGCCTTCGCGCCTGCCGCGACGGTCTGCTCCCGGATGGCCAGGAGGGCGCCATCGTGCCGTTCAAATCCACCGCAACCTGGATCCCGATGTACGCCGGACTTTTGCGCCGGTTTAGGCGCAGCGGTCAGTTCAAGTGGGTAACGGCAGGCGTTGTTCGGGAGGGCGAGGAGTTCGAACATTGGATTGACGAGAATGGCGAGCATTTCCGCCACGTTCCAGGTGAGGATATCAGCACACCGGTGACCCGCGTTTATGCTTTGGCAACGACCAAAGAGGGCGGTGTGTTTGTGGCTGTCATGCCCCTCGCCGAGGTCAACAAAATTCGTGCAATGAGCCGAGCCACGCGCGAGGACTCGCCCTGGAAATTACATTGGGACGAAATGGCAAAAAAGACTGCCATCCGGCGATTGAGCAAGATGCTGCCCTCGGCGCGCGACATCGTTGGCGAGGATGACCTGCCCGAGGTGCCGCTGGGCCTCATGCAGGTGCCGAATGATCCAGCTCCGCTGCCCGCAGATACTGCTGTTGTTGATAGCGACCACTCTGCGGGCGATGCACCGGAGGGCGGCGAGGAGGGGAAGGGTTCATACCCCGACGCCCCTCCCGCCGATCCGGCCACCCCCAAGGGCTTCAAGCCCGCCAAGGACTAGGAGTGAATGATGGCGAATAATCCGACCATGCCGAAAGTCACGCCGATGCCGCCGCCGGTGGCCAGACCCAACCGAGCGGTGCAGGACGCCTATGCCGACGAGGCCCTGCGCGCAGCGCAACGCCACATCGACCAGATCCAGGAGATCGACCGGCTGGGTCAGGAGCTGGAGGAATGGCGCAGACGCGCCATGGTGGCCGAGGCCGAGATTGTGCGTATGGAAAAGCGCGAGGATGACCTGCAGCGCATGCTCGACGTCCAGCGCGAGCAGCTCACCGACGAGCGCGACACCTACCGCAACCGGGTCAATGCCCTGGTGGCAGGTTTCCACACTGCCGGCGGGATCATTCTGCGTCTGCTCGAAACCGCGCAGGGCGAGGTGCGGCCTGCGGTGAACCTCACCACCCTGGCGAATGAGGTGGATAAAATCCAGGCGGCACACAACGCACTTGAACCGGATGGCTCACCGGATGAGCCGATGCCGCGGGCGGTCACCGCTGGCCCGCGCACCTCCGATGGATAAGGGAGACAGGTCATGGTCGAGGTGACGGGAGCGGTGATGGCACGAAGAAAACGCAAGCTGCCGAAAACGCGCGATGACCGCAGTCTCCTCACCATTGCGCAGGTTTGCACGATTCTAAACTGCTCGCGACCGACCATCTACAAGCTCAAGAAAGAGGGGCGGCTGGTGCTGGTGCCGTTTGGCACCGGCCGCACCCGCATCACCAGCAAGTCCTTGAACGAATATCTCGACGAGCTGATGAGCGTGGCGGAATGAGATGTTGACCGAGCGCGACAAGGCCAACGTCAAGGCCGTCAACACTATGATGGAGCTGGCGCGGGCCACCATCCGACCGAGCACCCGCGACGCCATCTGGCTCGATGTTGCCATCCACCTGGCACGCCTGCGCGACATCGAGGGCAGGAGCGGCGCCGAGTGGGAATCCATCGTTCGGGAGGGGTGCGGGCTGGCCAAAAGCCGGGCCTACCAAATCATGAGTTTGACGAGAAAAAAATCCCCAAAGGAATCAAGGGGCGTCCTGGAAAAAACCCAGCAATATCAGACTAAGGGTGAAACCCGGTAAAGCCCATTCGAGCCGAATCAGGCGCAAAAAAACCGAGCTGAATCAATGACCGACGAGGCTATCGGAAAAATGAGTTTCGACGTCGTCGGCGAGCTGCTGACCGAGGTGGTCTGCCCAGGTTGCCAGTATCAGTTCCGCATGGAGGGCGACTGCGACCGCCAGACCATCACCTGCCCGGCCTGCGACGCCGAGCTGCGGGTGACCCGGGCATGATCGACCGCCTACGATATTAATTGCAACCTTAACGCAATCCGTCCTAATCTTTACCACCCGAGCGTTGACGGCTCGAAAACCAAGGAACCTATCAATGTTTCGAGTTTCGTTTTTTTGCGATGACCGCAAGCTCGCCAATGCTTTGCGTGTCCTGGTCGGCATTGCGGTCGGCGCGCCCGAGGTTCAACCGGTCGACACCGAGCGCGATAACATCGCCAAGGCAATCAAGCCCAACCCGCGCCTGGGCAAGACCAACGACGGCCCGCCACTGATCCCGCAATTCGCCGAGTGGCTGCGGGTCAACAACTCCACCGAGCCACTGCGCCTTCGCGACATCAGGGACTGGCTGACTCAAATCGGCCGCAACCCAAGCAATGCCGCACACGTCGCCAAGCTGGCCGTTAAGCGCAAACTGCTGCAGCGCCATGGCGAAGGCCGCGCCACCACCTACACATTCGTGACCGACCCGCCCGCCATACCAATTGCGATTGCGTCCAAGCGCGGTGTGCGTGTCATCAAGCGACGGCGCAGGTCATGAGCAAGCTCTACGGCGCCTACCGCTTCCGCACCAAAGATCCGGTAATTGATGAGTTGAGAACCATCATCGAGGATCACTACGGACACCGGGTCAATGGCAAGGATCTACGCCAGATTGAGGAAGCTGGCGGCCCGAGCACGGGCACGATGCGCAATTGGTTTTTTGGCAAGGCGCGCCGGCCAACCAATCCGACCATCGAGGCCGCCGGCCGCGCCGTTGGCTGGCAGCGCACCTGGCAGCGGATGGGCAAGAACGAGCCATCTGAATAGCGGGGAGAACATGCCCAAAATAACGTTGACGGCCGCCGAGGCGTTGCTCTTGCACCGCATCCTTGCCGAATATCATCGCGTGCTGGCCGAGTCGCCGGTCGCAACCAAGCATGACCATCATGACGACCTGGCCTGGCGCCTTGGCTGCGAGGCCGACCGCATCCAGGATCAGATTGTTGACCGAGGATTATGAAATGCACGCGCTGGAAAATTATTGCTTTGTGCAGCAGCACGAATATCGCCGTCGCGGCGACCGGCGCACCGCCGACATTTTCAAGCAGCTGCTTGGCATTGTCGGCAGCTACATTCCCGAGAGCGAGGAGCCGAAGTCAATCTTGCAGCTCAATGCGCGAGTGAGCGCAACCTACAATTTCCATTGCCTATGCGATGAGATGCTCGGCTTCATCAGGCGCAAGCGGCGGGTGACCATGGTCCAGTTGCGCGCGCATTTCACCGCATTCGAATCTCCCGATGAGGAATATCCGCCGCCGGATTTCAGGATGTTGCAGCGCGTGCTCACCAGCCTGGTGCAGCAGAACCTGATCTGCCGCTATGGTCGAGGCGCCTATAAGGCTGTGCCGGCGCGCGAAAGAAACGGCCCGCCTCCTGGTTGACGCCAGAGGCGGGCCTGATCCTGAATTCCGACGCGCGACACCAAGGACGAGGTCGCGGTGGGTCCTTCGGGACTGCCTCACAATTTAAGACCGAGCGACCAGGCAAGCAACCAACCGAAAGATTAAAATGACCTGGATTGATAGCCCTTGGGTCACGGTGGCTCTCGTCCTGGTCACGCTGCTGTTACTGATGGCCGCCTGCCAGGTGCCGCTGCGATGATCGAGATTCATGAGTGTTTAATTGACCGACTCTGGCGCCAGGAACAGACACTACGCATGACCGACAATTGGACGCCCAACAACCGCAAGTTTCAGGCGCGCAGAAAATCCCAACGATGGACCAAGGCCGCCGAGATCGAAAAATTGCAGGCGCTGATTCAATGCCTGCTCGACAACGATCCCAACGACCTGGCGGCCGATGGCATCACCGTCCTGGATGTGTGGCGCAAGGAAGCCCGCCGCGCCCTGGAGCCCAAGCCATGAGCGAACCCGGTCCATGCATCATCTGCGGCACAACCAACTACAGCCTGTCCATGGGCGGACCGACGATTTGTCCGTCATGCGACTGTGGCGACTTCAGTTTGTCCAAGGTGCAACGGCAAGCCAAGGAGATCGAGCGGCTGACCCTAGAGGCTCACGGCCACGCGATGGCCGCAGAGGAATTGGGGAAATATCTGCAGGCCAAGGACGCCGAGATCGAGCGGCTGCGGGCGGCGGGCTGGGCCGTCGTAAACACCAGCCACGGTGCCGGTGCCGAGCACTGGGCCGCATGTGATGGGATGCGCCACGCCCTGGAGAACAAGCCATGACCGATATCGTTGAGGTAATCAACACTGCCTATGCGACACGAGACTATGATCTAATCATGCAGATAGTCAGGGAGGCCGCCGCCGACAACGAGCGGCTGCGGGCGGCTGACAAAGTTCGCGTGACAGTCCACGAGGCTGAAATCCGGCGTCTCGCTATCGAGTGCGGGAAGGCCAAGGACGACAACGAGCGGCTACGAGCGGCGCTGCAAGAGATCGCAGCCCTTGACCACAAGAATTACTCTGCCAAAGACATCGCCCGCCGCGCCCTGGAGCCCAAGCCGTGACCGACAAGGCGCAAATATTCGAAACAACAGTTGAGGCTCATCGCAGACGTGTGCGCGAGGGCTGGCAATGCCCAGAATGTCACACCAGTCAGGTTTCTATGCGACGAACCCGCTTTGATCCGCAGCCAATTTGTTATTCCTGCAACGATTGCGGCTGCCAATGGGACGCAGACTATTACCCGCGCATAGCCCGCCGCGCCCTGGGGCAGAAGCCATGACCGGCCTGCTGGTGTTCCTGGTGCTCCTGCTCATCGTGATGCAGTGCCGGCTGCTGCAAGAGCTGCTTGGCCTGCTGGTCTTGGCGTTCGTGGCCGCGGTCGCCTACGGGTATTTCATCAGCTCAACCACCCAGCAGCCACCCGCCGAGGCCCGCCCAGCGGTTATTCACCAGGCGCCCGAGCCGAGGTCCGCTCCTCCTCCGGCCAGCTCACCAGCGAGCCCGCCAGGCCATTACAACTTTGACCCGTGGCAGGGGCCACAACAACCGAGGCCGTACCGGCAGCAATAAAAAAACGGCCGGTGCCATGGTGAGCACCGACCGTTCCAATCAGGTTAGACTCGTCTGGGGAACTTACGAACCGATAAGCCTTATCACCAGCCGACGCGCCCGCCAACCTTGCCGCCCCACATGCCGCGCTGCGGCTCATAGGCAAAACCGACGAAGCCGGATGCGGTGCCGCGCAATCGCATGATGCCGGTCATGCCGAGCGCCGTGCTGCCATCGCCGGCCACGCCGAGCCCGCCCGACACCGCAAACCGCTCGCCGGTTTCCAACCAGGCCGGCATCGAGAGCGCCGAGGTCAAGGCCACGATCTCACCGAGGCGCAGCTGTTCTCCAGGCAAGCCCTGCGGTCCTTGGATGCCTTGCGCGCCTTTGGCGCCGGGGTCACCCTTGTCGCCCTTGGCCCCGGGTGCGCCAGGCAAGCCGACGCCGGTGGAACCTGCAGGACCGGGGGCACCATTGGCGCCGGTCATGCCTGCCGACCCCGTTGCCCCTTGTGGCCCCTGCGGCCCAGGAGGTCCGGCCGGACCGACGCCAGTGCAGCCGGTTGGGTTGAGCGTCACGCTGTAGTTGCCGCCGCCTGGACTAATCACAGGTGCGGGGCCGACCGTCCCTTGTTGCGTATTGGCCTGCCAGGTGCCGCAGGTGGTCGCCCAGCTGGTGATGTTATCGGCCTGCGCCGATGATGCGAGCACCAGCGCGAGCGCGCTTAGACCGAGCCTTCCCATTGGTCGCCCCCCTTGGTTGAATGGTCGCCTTAAATAAGCCAGCCCCGGCACACAGGGTTTGCGTGCCGAGGCTCAGGTCATTCCGGCGGGGTGCAGGGTCGGGGGGACAACGCACTGCGGGGGTCCGAGGGAATGACTCCTCGGCTATAACACGTTTCCCACTAGATTGGTTGCGTTGCGTTCGGCTCGTCTGACACCGGATCCATCGGTGTCAGACGGCTGACGCCATCGACCAGGGCGTTGTTGTTCAACTCCAGCTCGCTAATCGCCACCTCGGCCGTTGCCTCGTCACCGGCATCCATCGCCTCTTTGAGCGTGTCGATCAACTCGCTGTTGCGCGCCACCAGCGCCTGTATCGATTCCAGAATCTCTTCTGTCGTTGTCATGGCCAGCTCCTACGGGTTGGTGGTCCAGGCGTCGTAACCGAGCCAGCTCACCACCGCGAGCACCAGCATGATGCCGAGGAACGCTAGGAGAGCCACACAAGCGTCGCGAGAAAGATGCCCCATGAAATGAGGACTCCAATCTCCCATACTATCATCGCGGCAGGATTCGCGGCCCGCTGGCAATGCAGGCGATAAGATCGAACACGATAATCACCACCGCGATGGCGACCACCGCCCATAGGACGATGTTGAGGATCTGCCAGACCGGCGCCGGCAAGCTGCCGCCCATGATGCCGGTCAGCCACGGCACCACGATGCGGATGATGGCGACGATGGCGGCGATGACGATGATCCAGATGATGAGCTGCTGGACCCACAAGAGACTGAAACAAGCCATGGCAACCTCCTAGCGTCCGAGTAACACCAGCACGACCACGATGATGGCGATGGCGAGCGCGAACCACGCGACGTTATGAGCGAACGCTCGCCAGGGCTGGCGGGCCATCACAGCGGTTGCGGCGGACCGACCGGAGTGATGGTGCCAGCCACCGCCTCGCCGGCCACGACGTCAACATCCATGGTGGTGATGATCTCGCGCACTCCCTCACCGAGGTCGGCGTCCGCGGTGCAGGTCACCTGCACCTGGCCGACCTGGCCGTTTGGAACAACGGTCGCCACGGTGGTGTCGCCGCTGTCGGTCTGCACCGTGGCGATGTTTTCGTCCGAGGTGTTCCAGGTAACATCGCCATCGATAGCCGCCGCGTTGCCGTGGCTGTCGACATAAGCAACCTTAACCTGGACCTGATGATCGTTCGGGAGTTTGTAGGCCATGCCATCGCCCCATGCTGTGAGGGTTAACCCGCGATATCTGATAGTCATTCGCGCGCCGGAGCGGGGTGCCGACTCAACGAGAAATTTGAGGGTGCCACCGAGCTGGAATTGAACCGTGGTCATTTATTCTGGTACTCGGAAAAGAATATGCTTGGACGTATCGCTTTGCTGTCTCGGCTGCGGTGGCACGGGCGGTATCTGTTCCCTAAGCTCTTGCTCCCGCAGCTCCCGTAGCCGGAATGATCGATCTCGTTCCTTATCGAGAGCTTCCTGCATCCGTTTGATTTCGCCGTTGTTGTAAACCAACATCGTCTCGGTAATCTTTTGCATGTTGTCCATCATGCCCTTGGTCACATCGGCGCTGACACAACCTGCTAAAATCTTCTGTTGATCCTGCTGCCAGTCGACGATCATCTTCGCCATCACGCTACGTTGTTCGAGAGTCGAAGCACTGCTGTAATACAGCATGAACGAAAGCGCGAATACGACCACCACCAATGCCAGTGAGAGCGGATTAGCCCCCATCACCCCAAAGAAGGACCGCGTCGTTTCGCCGACCTCTGACGTGATGCCGTTGGTCATCGCTGCTATACCATGCCTGGCCCAATTGAATCGGAACTGAGATAGTGTTGAACCTCAAGCAGCATGTCGTTGGCCTCGGATCGGATCTCGACCTCGCTTCGATTCACAGGCCCCCAATGTTGACGACCGAATCGCAGGCCGAGCGCCGTCACATAGGCATGATAGGCGGGGGCAAACTTGCTCAAGAATTGATGCTTGGCGCCATCGCCCGACCCAAAATTGGCCAGCTCATCACCCTTGGGCGAGACGCCGTTACGGAACGTCGGCAGGAAGCCATTGGGGTTGGCCCAATACGCCTTGAGCAGCACCGGGATCTGATCGTTGAACGAGCGGATGTTGTAGCTGGTCTGGTGCATGCCGGCCTCGGCCGTATCCGCCGAGACATTGCTCGCGCTCATATCGCGGCCTTCGCAGTAGCGGCCGGATGACTCCCGCATCCCGAGCCCGAGCAGCATGACGAACACGCTGCGCAGGGTATCGATCCCATCCTCCGAGTTGTCGGTATCGAGCTTGCGAATGAATTCGGCGCGATACCAGGTCAGCGCATCCTCGGCGGCATCATTGCGGTCGGCCTGCGCCAAGGTCATCGCGGTTGGATTGCCCTCTTGCAGCCGTGTTGCAGCCAGCGCGAAACACAATGCAATTCCGGCGGTGTAACCTTTGGGCGCCACACCGCGGTCGCTCCAAGAATACCGCGCGATGGCTGACCCCTCTGCGATGTCGACGATGTCGTCAATCTGTTGCTGCGGCAGTCGCGCGCCGCTGGCCTTGCGCGAATCGAGAGCATCGAGGGCATTCCAGGTTTTTGCACCGACGATGCCGTCAGCCGAGAGCCCAGCTGCTGCTTGGTAACCGCGCACAGCTCCATCTGTGATCGAACCGAAATCGCCATCCGGCTTGACACCGAGACTGATCTGAACGCTGACGACGGCGGCGCCCTCATCGCCCTTGCCGATGACTGGACGTTCGGTTGTCGGCGGCGGTATCGGTTCAATCGGTATGTCTGGATCGACTGGCGGCGGCGTGATGTCCCCAATCGCCTGGCCCGTCAGTGCCTCGGCGATGGCCTTGCAGACGTCATCGAAGTTTTCGTTATAGGCGGTTTCGTCCGCCTTCGAATCCACGAAAACGACCTCAACGAGCACGGCGGGCTTGTTGGTCGAATTCAAGAATTTCAAATCACTGCGATACTTGCCGCCGCGGTTCGGCAGGTCGGTCGCCGCGGCAATCTTTTTCGCCACCGTGCTCGCGAGCGCTTCCTGCGTCACATACAGGCACTCAGTCCCCATCGGTTTCGACGTGGTCTGATACGCATTGAAATGGACCGAGACATCCAGCTCGCGCGACTGCTTGTTATGCCAATTGACTATGGTGTTCAGGTTGGTGCTCTGGTCATGGCTGGTATTGTCGTGGAACGTTTTGACGGTGGCGCCAGCGCTCTCCATCATCTCGGCGACACGCTCCACCACCAGCCTCGCCTCATCGACCTCATCCAAGTAGCCACTGGCCCCTCTGATGTAACGACCATGTCCGCTGGAAATCGCAAAGCTCTTGTAAGTCATGGATCAGACCTCCCGATAGAATTCACCGTGAAGTTTGCGTGCAGCAACCTTGTAGGCTCGCGCTGCATCTTCAATGGTGTCAAAGTAGCCAAGAAATTGCTCAACATCGTTGATTTTGATTCGAGCCCGCCATCTTCCGCGACGGCGGTCAAGGCTGACGCCTTTTTTGCCTGAAACTGAATTCGCCCAACCGCGAGAATTCCATCTTTGATTTTGCTGAGTCGCTGTTCGTAATTTGATCCATCGATGATCTACCTTATTGCCTTCAATGTGGTCGAGCGTGGCAGGCGGTTCCTTGCCAGTCATCAGCTTGAAGATAATACGATGCACGTAATAGATATTTTTCGAGACACGAGCACGATCAAAAAATGGGACAGACGAAAGGCAGACAACCCAATAACCAATTCGCTTGTTTAGATAGCCAGCAACCGTTCCGGCGTATCTTTTATTCCATCGCTTCCAATACGAATCGTCAGCAAAATGCTCGCGCGGCCGTCGCCTCCATCGCAGCGCGCCCGTGCGACGGTTGTACGTAAAACACTCACTCAGATATTTTATGGGCGGAAGTTTTTTGATAGGCTTGGCATTGGGCATCGGAAGCACCTTACTGCTTCTGGTTCCAAGAGGCGTCGTTCCCTGGCACGGGAGCGACGCCTCGCTTTTTACTATGCATCCGGTTCGATGGCGATGGCGAAATCGCGCTGCGCAGTTTGAATGACGGGGGCGCTGCGGGTGCCCGAGCGGATCTTGACGTGCGCCATGCAGCGGGTCAGGCCATCGAACGCCAGCGGGATGGCGGCGCCGGTGGTCACCTTCATGGTGAACTCGTTGCCGTCATGGTCGAACAGATCGTTGAATCCCTGGCCGTCGCTGGAGATGGCGAACGTGATGTTGCCGCCGTTCCAGGTCGCGGGCATGGTCAGCCGCACGATGGTGCCGCCGGTGCAATCGACGGCATTCGAGAGCGATTCACCGGCGGGGATAATCGGGCCATTCAGGACGGTGAGTGCGGGCATCAGATTTCCTTTCATTGGCAGCTTGTTCGTACAGACGTTTGACCGGGTTCGGTCGACGTGATCGCGGCACATAGCTGCGCCAGGCCTCTAGCGCGCGGCGGCGCATTTCCTGGCAGCGCGCGCAGTTCACCCGGCGACGCCCTCGAACGCATAGGCGCGCGCAGTCCAGATGCTGGCGAGCGCAAACTCGATGTCACCGTCCGGAATGTTGCTGCCGAACAATTGCGGGTTGGCGTCGATCGCCGCACCGATGGTCGGGTTCGAGGAGATGACATGGGTGGCGATCATTTTCGGATTGTCGGTGCCACGGATGACGCGCCCGGCGTAGTTGGCGCGCACCTCATGATCGGCCGCGCCGGGGTCCTCGCTGGCAACGTCCTGCGCGACCTTGGTGGCGATGAACAGAACACGCGCCGAGAACTCCTCGTTGCGTGCAGTAGCAATGCGATCGACGGCGGCCATGGTTAGCTCCCAATGATGTCCTTGATGTCCCCGCCCATGATGGGCGCGTTGCTGTAGGTGGTGGCTTGCGTCATCGCCAGGTCCTGGGCATCAGCGGCGACCTGCCAGGCGTCGAGGATCTCCTGATACGGCGCGATGCTGTCGATCGGCTCGTTGGGCTTGAATTCGGTCGCATCGCGATTGTCGAATTCGATAAAGCCGGCGGGATCATTCCACTGCACGGCATTGAGGCCATTGAGCTGCTCATAGCTGCTCAACTCGATCTTGAGCGCGCGGCCGTCCACAACAACGACGTTGTCGCTCGGCACGATGGTGGCTCTCATTTGGGCGCTCCGTGCTTGGCATCGTCGGCCGCCACGATCTCGCGATGGGCATCGATGATGGATTGATACGGCGCCAGGTCGGTGATGCGATCGGTGCCGCGAAATGACCGAGCATCAATGCGCGGGCCTTTGTTGGCATATTCGATAAAGCCATAACCGAGGGCGTCATCCCATTTGATCGCCTCGACATCCTTGAGATCGGCACGGTCGGACAGCGTCACCTTAGCGGCACGCCGATCGATGACGACCAGGTTCTCATTCGGAACGATGGTCAATTGCATGATGTCCTCCATTGAGCTGCAGCGCATCGCGGCGGGCGATTTCCACCAACGCGTCGAGCGTCTGCGATGTTGTTTTCACCACCTCATTGCGCATGCTCTCGGTCGCCTTCTGCACGCCGTCGAGCCCGCCGCTGACGCGCTTGGCGACTTCGAGCAATCCCATGAATTGGAAATTGACCGCGCAGCCCCATTCCTCGATCTGCCGATCTTTGTCCGCAGGATCGGTGCCGGCGACTTTGATGAACCAGACGCAGTCGAGCTGGATGCATTTCTTTTTCCACAGCGGACAAAGCTCTTTGCGCTCCAGTTCCATTAGCTTTTACTCGCTATGATGGCATCGACATATTGAACTCGCATGTCGATGGTGTGCGTGTGCCCGGCATCACTACCAGCAGCACTCATATAAATGTACTCACCATTCCAAGCAGCGGTCTGAGTGTTAGAACCACCAGCACTCAATGATGGGTAGAACATGATGAGATGAATGTGTGCAGCCATCTGGCTCACAGTCACCGTTGAAATATCAGCAGCGGTCCTAGCGAATAATGTTGAGAATGGAATCGACCCGCCACTGGCTGCTGCTCCACTCACTATGCGCAGAGACTTGTCGTTGTGCGCAACCTGCTTCGTCCATCCAGCCGGGGCTGACGATTGCAGGAACAGGGCCAAGCTGCCAGCAGGGAAAACAGTTGGAGGAACGGTTGACGACCACCTTCCCTGCGCTGTGTACGTATAGGTCACCCCACCATACACATAGGTCTGGCCAACCGATGGACTTGCTGGAAAGTCGATCGGCATCAGTTCTTGCTCGCTATGATGGCATCCACATATTGCACCCGCATATCAAAGCCATGAGCATGAACTTGGCCTCCACCATTGTAATCCGAGTTGGCGCGCGAGCCCACGTCACCGCCAGATGAAGAAGCGTATGGCCCAGGGCTGGTCGATGGATAGTTTAGGAGATCGTGAAGGTGGCTGGGTGTCTCAGTTATCGTCAATGTAAAGTTGTCAATCTGGGTGCGAGCAAATAGCGCAGAGAATGGAATTGAACCTGAGCTACCGGCTGCTCCACCAACAAGACGCAGAGCCTTGTCATTGTGTGCAGTCTGCTTCGTCCATCCAACTGGAGCCGCTGTGGATTGAAACAACATCAGGTCGCCAGCCGCAACAACAGCGCCAACAAAGGGAGAACTTACTGACCAACCAGTCGCAGTGTATGTGTAGGTCACACCGCCATAACTATACGTCTGGCCAACCGATGGACTTGCTGGAAAGTCGATCGGCATCAGCTCTTGCTCGCAACAATGGAATCAACAGTGGCAACTCGCATGTCAAGACCATGAGCATGAGCACCACTGCTGCCAGTGGCGTAGGTGATGCCGTATGATCCAGCCCAACCACCTGACTGCTGGAGATAGGTTCCGCCGCCACCTATTGCCGGTGAATTATAGGCTGGCACTGAATGGCCGTGATAGGGCAGCTGAGCAACACTCAGCGTTGTGCTGTCAACAGCGGTCCTTGTAAACAGAGTTGAGAACGCAAGCGACCCGCCCCTGCCTGCTGTGTCACTGACAATGCGCAAAGTTCGATCATCGTATTCTGTTTGCTTCACCCAACCCATCGGGGCTGCTGTCTGCTGGAACATCATCAGAGAACCGGATGCTACCTCCGACACAACCCCAGCATTGGCCAGCCACATGCTTCCAGAGAATGTGTAAGTACCACCACCATAGGTGTATTGTTGACCGACAGTTGGGCTGGCTGGAAAGTCGATGGGCATCTACATTCTCGCGCGGAATTGCAACCCGGTCTGACCTCCTGCCGCACTCGTGACGACTGTCGATCCTCCGCCCGCAGAGCTAGATTCACACGCCTGCCAAAAATGAAAACCCGACACCGGCCCAGCCGGTCCCCAACCAAGGTGAGCGGTTCGCGGATTCGAATTAATAATCGATCCAGACCACGGACCAGAAGCAGCACCCAACGTCGTGGCATCGAGGCTTACGCTGAAGCCAAGAGCGTCGCTACCTGCCGAGACGGCGGTCACGTTGACGATTGTCATCACCGCATCTTCCGCAAGACCAAACACCGCTGACACTCTGTTATTCACTGAGTTATTCAGCGGTCGAGTTCCGGCGGCGGGTGACCAACTGGCTGTTGTATCGGTGACAAGCGCCGCAACATCCACGCGATTATAAGCGTTCCACACCCCGAAGAACGCCGCGCCGCCGCCGACCGCGCTGGTGCCATATATCCAATCAAGCTGCGAGCTGGCGTTGCTCCTTGTGGTTCCTATCCATGTGCCGCGATTAATTGCAGGGCCATTGGTGATGGCTGCTCCATTGGTCCAAATGCCGTTGATGCGTCCAATCGCTTGGGCTCTCGTCGTGTCATTCGTCCAAGCGGCACCATGGCCCAGCCGAAGCGTGCCAGCGTCATTCCAGACGAACCAGTCATGCACTTGACTTGCACCGACAGCGGCTGGGTTCTTAGTGGTGTCAGTGGTGAGACAGGATAGCTCAGTGAATGTCGCCATCGACCATACTGTGCCATCCCAGATTGGTACCTTGTCGCCGATGTAGGGCGAATAATAGATGGTCGCCTTTGCTGCCTGCGTGGTGGTCATCACAGGAGCGCCAGCCAGCAATGTCAGCCTGCCCTGCGGCGGACCAAATCCTGGGATGCTGCTTGGCCCGCCACCGGGGGGC
>Ga0173480_10000016_pt1 | contig 41764 bp, 32 predicted proteins | sample NitcycUS209509C1_FD_122622 | JGI IMG/M metagenome (GOLD analysis project Ga0173480, IMG submission 122622) | Soil microbial communities from Arlington Agricultural Research Station in Wisconsin, USA - Nitrogen cycling UWRJ-S209-509C-1 (version... | ecosystem: Environmental > Terrestrial > Soil... | reverse complement strand
CTACGCCGCCGGCGTCTTGGCGGGACTGCTGTTCACCGACGCGCGCCCCCTGCCGCGCATCGGCCTCGCGCTGGCGTGGCCGATCGGCCCGGCCGCGTTCGTGGCCGTGATCGCGCTGCTGCTCGCCGCGTCGCTCGTGATCTTTCCCTGGTTCGGCGCGGTCGTGGCGCTCGGCTCGCTCGCCGCCTGGTGGACCCTGCGAATGTAGAAGGCGGTCTTCAGACCGCGCCCGCGCGGCCGCCGCGGGTGTAGTAGCGCAGCAGGAATTCCTGGGCGTTGAAGCGGGCGTCGGGGCCGGCGGGCACGCGGCTGTAGGCGCCCGTGGCGTCGAGGACCATCGCGCGGTCGGTGTCCTTGAGATAGGCGTCGAGCACCACGTCGCGTACGTGGCGCAGCAGGCGCTCGCCGCGCAGCGGGATGAGCGTCTCGACGCGGCGTCCGAGGTTGCGCTCCATCACGTCGGCGCTGCCGATGAACATCTCCTCGTCGCCGGCGTTGGCGAACCAGTACACGCGCGAATGCTCGAGGAACCGCCCGACGATCGACCGCACCCGGATGCGTTCGCTGATGCCGGGCACGCCCGGGCGCAGGCTGCAGATGCCGCGCACGAGCAGGTCGATGGAAACGCCGGCCTGCGAGGCGCGATAGAGCGCGCGGATCATCGCGTCGTCGGTCACCGCGTTGACCTTGATGACGATGTGGGCGGGCCGGCCGGCCCGGGCGTGCACGGCCTCGCGGTCGACGAGCGACTTGAGCGTCGTCCGCAGGTGGCGTGGCGCCACCACCAGACGATGGAACTCGTGCTGCGCGGAGTAGCCGGTCAGGCTGTTGAAGATGCCGGCCACGTCCGCCGCCACGCCGGGGTCGGCCGTGAACAGCCCGAGGTCGGTGTAGGCCCGCGCCGTCTCCACGTTGTAGTTGCCGGTACTGGTGTGGACGTAGCGCCGGATGCCGTCCGACTCCTGACGGACGATCAGGCAGAGCTTCGCGTGCGTCTTCAGGTCCGCGAACCCGTACACGACGTGGATGCCGTGCGCTTCGAGGCGGCGTGCCCACAGGATGTTGTTGCGCTCGTCGAGGCGCGCCTTGATCTCCACCAGCACCGCCACCTGCTTGCCGCTCTCCGCCGCCTGGATCAGCAGATCGAGCAGCGGCGACTGCGCGCCGATGCGGTAGAGCGTCATCTTGATCGCGACGACGTGCGGATCGACGGCGGCGGCGCGCACGAATGTTTCAACCGAGGCGAACGACTGAAAGGGATGGTGAACCAACTGATCCTGGTCGCGGATGCGGTCGAAGATCACGGTCGGATCCTCGTCGCGCCGCCACAGGCTGCGCGGGACGAACGGCGCGTCCTTCAGCTCGGGACGGTGCAATCGCGTCAGCTGCGCCCAGTCGCTGAGGCCGAGCCGGCCGGGCATCTGGACGACCTCGTCGTTCGAGATGCCGAGCGCTTCGACCAGCACCTGGCGCATGCGTGCCGGCAGGTCGGCCTCGACCTGGAGCAGCGTGATCGGGCCGTGGCGCAGCTGCTTCAGGCTGCCCTCGACGGTCTGGAGCAGATCCTCGGCGTCGTCGTGTTCGATCTCGATGTCCGCGTCGCGCACCACGCGGAAGAGGTGCGCGCCTTCGACGGTCCCGCCAAGGAACAGCTCGTGGATGTTGGCGCAGACCACGTCTTCGAGCATCACGAACGCGTGGGTGTGCGGCGGGGCGAGCGCCTCGGGCAGCGCGATGAATCGCGGCAGCGCCGCGGGCACGGTCACCCGCGCGAATCGCGTCCGGCCCTGGAAGGCCACGGTCACCGCCACGTTCATGCTGCGGTTGGCGAGAAACGGCAGCGGCCGGCCCGGGTCGAACGCCAGCGGCGTCAGCACCGGCGCGATCTCGCGCGCGAATACGCCGGACAAGTGAGCCGCGATGTCGGCGCTCCACGCCGATCGATCGAGCACGCGGACTCCAGCGGTGTCGAGCGCCGCGCGCAGATCGTTCCAGACGTCGAGCTGGTCGCGCAGCATGCGCCGCGCGCGCGCCTGCATGGCCCCGAGCTGCTGCTCGGTGTTGTATCCGTCCGACGCCACCTCATCGGTGCCGGCGTTGAGCTTCTTCAGGGTGTTCGAGACCCGGATCATGAAGAACTCTTCGAGGTTCGACGCCGTGATCGCGAGAAACTTCACGCGCTCGAGCAGCGGGTGGGCAGCGTCGCGCGCCTGGTCGAGCACCCGCTCGTTGAACTCGAGCCAGCTCAATTCACGATTGAAATACAGCGCAGGATTACAAAGATCGGTCGGCGCGACCTCGAGGGCCGGAACGGCGACGAGCGGCGCTGCGGATGCGCGGCGCGCACGACGACGAGACGTGCTGGTGTGGGCACTGGCGTGTGCCGCGGCGAGCGGTCCGCGAGGGGTCACGATGGGGGCCATGCTCTCCGGTGCACGACCCGTGCCGAGTGGGACGCGCCTGACCAGCGGTTGAGCGGCCCCGCGACGGCGCGTTCTGACACACGGCGCGCCGCGGTGGCAGCGACAGTTTCGTGATCGGGACGAGAGAACGGCGCGCGGCCGGGTGCCGCGGTGTGCAACCACCGGCCGGAGGCGGGCCAGCAACAGTGGCGTCGCGAGGTCAGGCCTCGCTGCCGCTCCCGGCCTACGGTTCGCGCGCTTCGGCGTAGTACTTCAGCAGTACCTGCTGCGCGCTGAACTCGTCGGCCGCGCTGGTCGCGAGACGGTGGTAGCGGCCCGTCGAGTCGAGGGTCGTGGCCGCGGCGGTGTCCCGCAGATACGCGTCGAGCACCACCTGCCGGATGTGCGACAGCAGCGCGCGGTCGCGGATCGGGGTCATGGTTTCGACGCGGCGATCGAGGTTGCGCTCCATCAGGTCGGCGCTGCTCAAATACAGCTCCTCGTGGCCGCCGTTCTCGAACCAGAACATCCGCGAGTGCTCGAGGAAGCGGCCGACGATCGAGCGGACCCGGATGCGCTCGCTCACGCCGGGGATGCCGGGGCGCAGGCTGCAGATGCCGCGCACGATGAGGTCGATCTCCACGCCAGCCTGCGAGGCGGTGTAGAGCTCGCGGATCATCTGATCGTCGGTCACCGCGTTCAGTTTGGCGATGATGCGGGCGGGGCGGCCCGCGCGAGCGTGCTCGGCCTCGCGGCGGATCAACTCGCGGATGCGGGTGCGCAGCTGCATCGGCGCCACGACCAGGCGGCGGTACTCGCGCTGGTTCGAGTAGCCGGTCAGGTAGTTGAAGATGTCCGAGACGTCCGCCACCACTTCGGGATCGGCAGTGAAGAAGCCCAGATCGGTGTAGACCTTCGCCGTGATCGGGTTGTAGTTGCCGGTCGACGTGTGGACATAGCGCTGCACGCCGGCCGCTTCCTGGCGGATCACGAGGCACAGCTTCGCGTGGGTCTTGAGGCTGGCAAACCCGTAGACCACGTGGATGCCGTGCGACTCGAGGCGCCGGGCCCACCGGATGTTGTTGCGTTCGTCGAAGCGTGCCTTCAATTCCACCAGCACCGCCACCTGCTTGCCGGCTTCCGCCGCCTCGATCAGCAGAGGAATCAGCGGCGAGTCGGCGCCGATGCGGTAGAGCGTCATCTTGATCGCGATCACCTGACGGTCGCGCACCGCGGCGCGCAGGAACGTCTCGACCGTCGCAAACGACTCGAACGGGTGATGGACGAGCAGGTCCTGGTAGCGGATCAGATCGAAGATGACCTCGGGATCCTCGTCGGCGCGCCAGAGCGCGCGCGAGAGGAACGGCGGGTCTTTCAGATCCGGACGATGGATCCGCGCGAGCTGGTGCCAGTCGCCGAAGCCGAGCCGCTGGACGCAGCGCACCACCACGTCGTCGCCGATGCCGAAGTTCTCGATCAGGATATCGAGCACGCGCGCCGGCATGTCGGACTCGACCTTCAACAGCGAGATCGGTCCGCGCCGGAGCTGGCGCAGGCTGCGATCCACGCTCTCGAGCAGGTCGTCGGCGTCGTCGTCCTCGATCGCCAGATCGGCATCGCGGACGATGCGGAACAGGTGCGCGCCGTGCACCTGCGTGCCCGGAAAGAGCTCGTGGATGTTGGCGCGTATCACGTCTTCGAGGAAGACGAAGGTGTGCGGCCCGTAGCCCAGGCTCTCCGGCAGCGACACGAATCGCGGCAGGACGTCGGGCACCTTCACGCGCGCGAACTTGATGCGCCCGCCGTGCCGCACTACCACCGCGAAGTTCATGCTCAGGTTCGAGATGAACGGGAAGGGGTGCCCGGGGTCGAACGCGAGCGGGGTCAGTACCGGGCAGATGTCGCGCGAGAAGTACCCGTTGACGTATTCGTGGATCTCCGGAGTCCACGCCGGCGCGTCGAGCAGCCGGATCTGCTCGCGCTCGAGCAGCCCTCTCAGGGTGGTCCAGGTGGCCGCCAGCGCGTCGAGCATCACGTGCGCGCACGAGCGCATGGCCTCGAGCTGCTGGCCCGTGGTGTAGCCGTCGGGCGCCACGTCCTCGACGCCGGCGCGGAAGCGCCGCATCGTCGTGGCCACGCGGATCATGAAGAACTCGTCGAGGTTGGTGCCGGTGATGGCGAGGAACTTCACGCGCTCGAGCAGCGGCTGGCCGGCGTCCTGCGCCTGGGCGAGCACGCGCTGGTTGAACTCCAGCCAGCTGAGCTCGCGGTTGATGTAGAGCGACGGGTCCTTGAGATTGATCGCGGGCAGGCCGTCGCCGTCGGACGGCTCCGCGACTGAGGTGCGCTGAAGTGGTTGATCCATGACCGACGGCCGCCTTCCAAGCCTGGGCCGCCGATCATAGCACCGGGATGTAACGCCTCCAGCAGAGCTGGCTATAAAGTCAATTTTTTCAACTGTTTACATGGTCGATTCGGCCGCCTCGGCCCCGCGTCGCCCACGCCCTGCCTGCCGCGCCGCGGCCAGGCGCTTACGACAGGCCGAGACGTTGGGTGGGCGGTTCCGGCATTTCGTCGAATTCGAACGGACGCATGGTGCGGCGTTGCACGGCGTCGACAGCGCGCAAGGCGAGGAACACGACGGCGAGGCCGGCGGCGAAGGTGAGCGCGGTGCCTGCCTGCAGCGCCGTCCTCTCACGGTGCGCGAACTGGTAGGTGAAGAAGATGAACGAGACGAACGCGATCGGCGCCAGCGTCTTGAGGTTGGCCGGCAGGTAGCCGCACGCGAACGGCATCTTGCGGTAACCGAGAAACATGCCCTCGAGCGCGGCCAGGCCGCCGGCGAGACCGCACAGCGCGATGGCCACGGCGTCTTGCCGGTTGAACACCAGCACGTAGAGCGGCGTCAACGCCAGCACCGGCACGGCGACGAACAGCAGCGCGCCAGCGGCCTTGGCGCCGGCGACATGGCGGCGCGTGTCTCCCGCCCACGCCAGTTGCACCGCCCAGTTGGCCGCAAGTTCCGCCGGCAGGCGCACCGCGTGCCGGAAACCCATCAACAGCGCCGCCAGCAGCACCGGCTGCACCGCGAGCACGCCCGCCGTGAGCGCGTCGGCGCCGCCGCGCCGGGGAGCGCTGCCGACCGCGACCGCGAACACGCTGCCCGTCAACCCGAACGCCAGCGAGGCGGCAATCGTCAGGCGGTGCTGCGGGCTGCGCAAGAGAGCCTGGAGCGTGAAGAAGAAGCCGGCCTGCGTTTCGGGGTGGCGAATCACCAGGCGCGCGGCCGCACCGACGCCGCGGCGCAGCCAGCCCGCGGTGGCGGCGGCAGGAGGCGGCGCCACCATGCGCCGGTTGTTCCAGGCGAAGAGGGCGATCGCGAGCAGTGTGACGGACGCGAGCTTGATCGCGGCGGTGAGCGCCAGCCCCGGGAAGAGGCCGCGGGCGCGGTTATACAGTGTGGTTGCCCGCGCCTCGGCTTCGGCGATGCGCGGCGGCATCCGGCGGCCGGTCGGGCGAGGCATGTCGGCCAGGATGTCGCCGACCATCACTTCCTGCAGCCCCACGAACCACAATGGCGGCGCCATCATTGCCGCGCGCGATTGCGGCTCCAGCCACGCCCGGCTCACGCGCGACGCCACCACCGGCAGCAGCAGGAACGCCGACGCGACGCTCACCAGCAGCGCCGCCTGCACGGCCGGAGCGATGCGCGTGAACAGGGTGCGCCCCAGCACGGCCTGCAGCACGCCGCGGACGGCCAGCACCGCGAAGAAGCCGAACGCAGACGCCAGCGCCACCACCAGGGCCTGCGCCAGGATCAAGGCGATCAGCTGGCGCAACGACAGCGGCAGCTTCGACACCATCAGCGCCGGCGCGATGACGCTCGGGGCCAGGTTGAGCGCCACCGCGAACATCGCCGCGAAACGGACCAGGGCGGCGAACTTCGCGGCCACGATGGTGCGGGTCCGGATCGGCATGGCGCCGAGCACCGACGCGTCGCGCGCGTCCACCGCCAGACCGTCCCAGGCCAGCAGCGTCACGAGGGCGGTGGCGCTCATCGCCGCCGCCGTGAACAGGAAGTGGTCGAAGAGCGCCGACACCGACGCGATTCCCGGCGTGAGGTACGGGTTGAACAGATACCGCGTCGAAATGATCACCGAGACGAACAGGCCGAGCGACACGAGCATCGCGCAGATCATCGACAGGCTTTCGTGCCGGTCGGCGTTGGGGGAAATGAGATCGTCGTCGATCAGGCGGCGGAAGAAGTGTGCCGCGAGGAGCCGCCGCGGCTCGGAGGACATGACCGTTCAGGCGCGCAGCGCGGCCACATCGGCGATGTCCGACGCGGTGCGGTCGGGATTGTCCTGCACGACGAGCTGGGCGAACACCGCCTCGAGCGAGTCGCGCGCCATCAGCGTCCGCAGCCTGCTGGACGAATCGTCGGCCACCACTTCCCCGCGGTGCAGCACCATCACCCGGCAGCACACACGCTCGATCGACTCCATGATGTGCGAGCTGTAGAGAATGGCCTTGCCGCGGCGGGCCAGCTCGGTGATGAGGCTGCGCAACACGAGTACGGCGGTGACGTCGAGGCCCGATTCGGGCTCGTCGAGGATCAGGAGATCCGGGTCGTGCAGCAGCGCGGCGCTGATCAGCACCTTCTGCTTCATGCCCTTCGAATAGCCGCTGAGCGGCTGATCGGCGGCGCCGAGAATGCCGAACAGCTCGAGCAGGCTGTTGATCTTGCGCTCGAGGAGAGCCACCGGCAGCTCGCGGAGCCGGCCGACGAGCTCCAGGTATTCCCGCCCCGACAGGAACGGATAGAGGTGGGCCTCCTCCGGCACGTAGCCGAGACGGCGGCGAAACGCCACGAGGTCGCCGAAAATGCTGCGGCCGTCGTGCAGCACGGTGCCTTCGCTCGGCTCGGTGAGCCCGGTGACCATGCGCACGGTCGTGGTCTTGCCCGAGCCGTTCGGCCCGAGGTAGCCGATCACTTCGCCCGGACGCACGACGACGTCCACGGCCCGCACGACGGCGACCGACGCGTAGCGCTTGGTCAGGCCGCGGGCTTCGAGGCCGCGGCCGCCGCCGTTGCGCGAGCCGCCCGTCATTTCATGATCCCAACCGTGATCGAAAGGTGCGCCGCCACCGGGCCTCGCACGGCCCGCGAAACCGCCACGCGCAGCAGATACAACGCGGCGACGCTCGAGAGCGCCAGGAGCGCCGGTCCGGGAACCGCGCCGAATATCGACGCGATCATGCTCTTCAGATGCACCCGCCCGTCGAGGCCGAGCAGCAGCACCACCATCCACGCCGAGTGCGCCGTGTGCAACAGGATCAGGGCCGTGAGGGTGACGAGCTCGTTGTCGCGCACGCACACGCGCGCGCGCTCCGCAATGCCGTGGTCGCACGCCGCGAGCATGCCGATCCAGACCGTCGCGTACGCATCCGCCCAGGCGCCGAGACGGCCGGTGTCTTCGAGCTGCAGATCCGCGAGCGCGGGCTCGACGAGCCGCTCGAACGACTCGGGGGAGAACACGTGACGGCCGGCCGCGGCCAGCCACCGGCCCCGCAGCGCCGGCGCACGCATCGCCCGGCCGCCCATCACCGTGCCTCCGACGGGCGGAGGCTGATCGCCTGCCGCAGTGATTGATAGGCCTGCCGCACGGTGACGCCATAGCTCGTGGCCTTGTAGAGCCGCCGGGGGAGACCGATCGCGCCGGCCGGCCGTTCCTCCTGACGCGACTCGACGAAGCCCTTCGCTTCCATCCGCGCCAGCGTCACGTAGACCGACCCGCGCTTGACCCGGCCGTCGGACTGACCGACGAGCTCGAGCCCGAAACGCTCGCCTTCGCCGAGGAGATCGATCAGTACCGCCTCGGTGGCCGACATCGACTGAATCTTTGAATCTTCCATGAGTGGCGCATCTTACACGATGTCAGACGGCTGTCAAGAGAGATCCGGATCTGGCCGGTCTGGTGGGCCAGGTGGTTCAGGGGTCAGGTGGGGAAAGCGCTCGCCTATCACCGGCCAGACTTCATGAGCTACCTACCAGACTTCCTACCCGACCCACCCGACTCACCCGAGCCACCTGACCGTAACTGCTTTAGGATCGGCCGCATGACGATGCGGACTCTCGTTGCTGCAGTGGCCGTCGCCGCAGCGCTCGCGTCATCGAGCGCGAACGCGCAGACTCGCCCGGGCGCCGAGACGGCCCCAGGCACGCCGACCCCGCAAACTGCGCCGGCTCCGCCGCCTGCGCAGGCTCCCCAGCCCACGCCCGGACCGACGTTCCGCTCCGGCGTCGATCTCATCACCATCGACGTCGGCGTCATCGACGGCCGTGGTCGTCCGGTGGACGATCTCGGCGCCGCGGAATTCTCAGTGAAGATCGACGGCGAAGTACGCCGGGTGGTGTCGGCCGAGCTCGTGAAGGTGGACGTCGAGGCAGCCAAGAAACAGGTGGCCGACAAGAGCGAGACCTTCTACACCAGCAATCTCACTCCGAGCAATGGCCGCCAGATCGTCATCGCGGTCGATCAGATGCACCTCCGTCCGGGCTCGATCCGGCCGATCATGGCCGCGGCATCGCGTTTCCTCGATCGCCTGAGCCCGCTCGACCAGGTGGCCTTCATCGTCTTTCCCGAGCCCGGTCCGCGCGTCAACTTCACCAGCGACAAGCTGAAACTGCGCCTGGCGATGCAGGGGCTGATCGGCCAGCAGCAGCGGGCGATCGTCGGCCAGCACAACATCGGCGTGACCGAAGCGCTGGCCATCAGCGGCCGTCGCGATCAGCTGACGCTCGCCCAGGTGGTCACCCGCGAGTGTCGCGGCTCGGAACCGTCGCAGCGTGCACAGTGCGAGCGCGACATCGTCACCGAGGCCGGCGAGATCGCGCGGCGGTTACGCGAGGAGACCGACGAGTCGGTGGCCGGGCTGGCGATGATCCTGCGCCAGCTCACCACGGTGGACGGGCACAAGTCGCTCATCCTGCTGTCGGAGGGGCTGGCGCTCGACGACCAGAACGAACTGCGCCGCCTCGTCGGCCTGGCCGGCGCGGCCCGCACGTCGATCAACGTGATGGCGCTCGACCTGCAGCGCGGCGACGTGACGGTCGGCGAACAGCCCCCCACCGAGACGCAGGACCGCCGCATCCAGATGCAGGGCCTCGAAGGGCTGGCGACGATGTCGCTCGGCTCGCTCTTCTATGTGGCCGGTACCGGCGACCCGATCTTCGAGCGCCTCAGCTCGGAGATTTCCGCCTACTACCTCCTCGGCGTCGAGCAGCGGCCGAAGGACCGCGAGGGCGACCGCCATCGCATCGACGTGGACGTGCGGCGGCGCAACGTGACAATCCGTTCGCGGCAGGCGTTCGTGCTGTCGCCGACCGCGGGCGCGCCCAAGTCGGTGAACGACAGCCTGCGCGACGCGCTGTTCTCACCGTTTGCCGTCTCGGGGTTGCCGCTGCGCGTCACGACGTTCGCGCATCACGACCCGGCGAGCGACAAAGTGCGGCTGATGGTGTCGGCACAGGTGGGGCAGCCGGGTGCGCAGAAAGGTGAGTTCACCGTCGGCTATCTGCTGGTCACCGACGACAACCGCGTTGCCGCCAACTACGCCGAGAAGCGCACGCTGGAACCGGCCTCGGACAGCGCCGACGAGCCGCTCGACTTTCTCGGCGGCGTGGTCGTGGAGCCGGGGGTCTATACGCTGCGGTTCGGAGTCGTGGACGCCGCAGGCCGGCGCGGCAGCGTGCTGCGCGAGGTGAACGCGTGGAAGATGGCGGGTGAAACCCTGGCGTTCGGCGATCTCATCGTCGGGCCGGCGCCGGGCGCCGGCAAGGCGCTCAAGGCGGGCGTCGAGCCGCACGTCACGGCCGACACGCTCGCCGCCCACATGGAGCTTTATTCGACGACGGCGGCGACCTTCGAGAACGCGGAGGTGTTGCTCGACATCGCCGACGATCCCGATGGCGTCTCGCTGGGCAGCATCAAGGCGCAGCTCGCCGAGGGGGCGCGCCCGACCTGGCGCGTCGCGGTCGGCGTCGTGTCGCTGCGCGCGCTGCCGCCGGGACGCTACGTCGCCCGTGCCCGCGTCACCCGGGAGGGCAAGGCAGTGGGTGTGTTGACACGGCCGTTCGTCCTCGACCGGGTCGCCGCCGCGGCCACGGTGTCGTACGCGGAGCGCGCCGCCGCCTCGCGCGCCTTCGCGTCCACGCTGCCCAAGTTCGATCCGGCGGCGGCGATGGCCCGCGACATGCTCGGACCGATGCTCGATCAGGTGGAGCAGCGGTCGCCGGCGCTGAAGGACGCGGTGGTGGAGGCGCGCGCCGGGCGCTACGGCGCGGCAGCCATCGAGGCGCTCGGTGCCGGCGATCAGACCGCCGCGACCTTCCTCAAGGGCGTCGATCTCTACGCCAAGGGCCAGCTCGATCAGGCGGTCATCCAGCTGGCGCTCGCGGCCGGCCCGCGCCGTGACTTCTTCCCGGCGGCGTTCTTCCTCGGCGCGAGCTACGCCTCGGCGGGACGCGACCGCGATGCCGCGGGCGTGTGGCAGATGTCGATGGGTAGCGAGCTGCGGCCGGTGGCGTTCTACGCCATGGTCGCCGACGCTCGCCTGCGCGACGGGATTCCCGACGCGGCGATCGAGATCCTCAAGCCGGCCTACGGCGCGCAGCCCGCCAACGACGAGATCGCGCGCCGTCTCGCCATGGGCTACGTCATGACCTCCCGCTACGCCGAGGCGATGCCGGTGCTCGACGGATTCCTCGCCCGGCATCCCACGGACCAGGGGCTGCTGCTGGCGGCGATCGTGAGCCAGTACGAGCTGGTGCAGGGCGGGCAAGTCCTGTCAGTGGCCGACGCCGCCAAGATGCGGCGCTACGCCGGCGCCTACAAGGGGCCGGAGGGGCCGCTGGTCCAGAAGTACCTGCAATCGATGCAGGCGAAGTGATCGCTCGCCGCCCGCCCGGAGGGCGGGCGATTGGACACTGCGCTGGCGAGGCGGAGGCCGCGCGCACTTGGCCATAGCCGGAGCCTCGCCAGCCTTCTCGCACGGGTGTAACTACCCGTGGTCCGCCGAGGGCGGCCAGATCTTCTACGGGCTCGACTTCGGCGCCAACGTCTGGGGGTCGCATGTCGGCGTCTCGACGCGGCGAGCCGCGGTCGAGCGCGACTTCGCCGAGATGGCGGGCCTCGGCTTCCGCGTCGTCCGGTGGTTCGTGTTCTGCGACGGCCGCGCCGGGATCCTCTACGACGATCGCGATCTGCCAGCAGGACTCGACGCCTACTTCTTCCAGGACCTCGACGCGGCGCTGGAAATCGCCGTCGCGTACGGCATCGTTCTCGATCTGGTGCTGCTCGATCATCCGTGGATGTTCAACGGCGTCCGTGCCCTGGTGCCCGATCCCACTACGGGCGGCGCGCTCGAGGCGCGGCTGCCGCGCGGCCGCGCGCACGTGCTGCACGGGGAGGCCGGACGCCACGCGCTCTTTGCCCACGTCATCGATCCGCTCGTCCGGCGCTACGGCGCGGGCGGTGAGCGCGCCGATCTCTCCATGGCGATCGGCGCCTACGAGCTCATGAACGAGCCCGACTTCGTAATCGAGGAGTGGGACGATGTCAGCCGTCAGGTCGCGGCACCGCTGCCGTTCGCGGTGGTCGCCGCCCTGGTGACTCGGCTGAGCGCCGTGGTCCATCGCCACAGCGCGGCGCTGACGACGCTCGGCTGCGCCCGCGCCCGCAACCTCTGGGCCTGGGAGGATCCAGCGCTCGGCCTCGACGTGTTGCAGGTACACAGCTATCCCGATACCCGTCGCCCGCAGCGGGATCGCGATCTCTACGGCTTGCCGCCGTCGGCGCTCGGGGTGTCGCGCGAAGTGCTGCTCGGAGAGTTTCCCGGCGATGCGCCACGGCAGGCGCCGCGCGGTGCGTCGCCGCCGCCGACGACGCTGGAGCAGTACCTGGAGTTCGCACTGGAACAGGGGTATGCCGGCGCGTGGCCGTGGAGCTTCAGCGGCACCGACGCGTACGGACGCCTGCCGCACGAGCCGCTGCTGGCGTTTGCGCGCCGCCACCCCGAGCTCGTGAACCCGCGATGCCGCGCGTGAACAGGCGAACCGCGTGAGCGCGCTCTCGCTGCGGGCGCTGGCTTGGATCGTCGCTCGCGACTGCAACTCCACCATCGGGGGCCAGGCGGCCATCGAACTGATGCGGCGATCGCTTGCGCGTGCCGGCTGGCTTGATGACGCCCAGCACGGGCTGCTCCTCGCCGTCTCGCGATTCACACCCGGCACGAACATGCTGGCCTACTGCGCCTCTCTCGGCTGGACCCTGGGCCGAGGGGCGGGCGCGATCGTCGCGGTGGCCGCCGCGTCGCTTCCGGCCGCTGCCCTCGTGGCCGTTATATCAGCGGCGATCACGAGCATCGATCGCTGGCCCGGCGTGCGCGCCGTGCTCGCGGTCGCGACGCTCGCCGCCGCCGGCCTCGTGCTCTCGAGTGCGTGGACCCTCACGCGGCCGTATCTCCGCGGGTCGCGACGGATCTGGACGGTGGCGTCCATCGCCATCGCCGCGGCGCTGGCCGCCGCCGGCGTCACACCGGTGCGGGTGCTGCTGATGCTGGCGATCTGGGGCGCGCTGACGCCACAGAAAGAGACGGCGGCACGATGAGCCTCGGCCTTCTCTACCTTCTGCTGCTCAAGGCCACGGTGACGTCGTTCAGCGGCATGGGCAGTCTGCCGCAGATCCGTCAGGACTTCGTTGTCACGCGCCGCGTGGTGGACGACGAGCAGTTGAGCCGGGCGGTACTGGTGGGACGTTCGACGCCGGGACCGCTGGGCGCGTTCGTGGTCTCGATCGGCTATGCCGCCCGAGGATGGCCCGGCGCGGTCGCTGGCTGGCTTGCCGTCGTCACACCTGCCTTCCTCGCCGTGCCGCTGCTCGTGCTGCTGCGGCGGTGGTTGTACCTGTCGCGGCTGCGCACCGCCGTGGACGCGGTGATCATCGCCGGCGCCACGTTACTGGTTCCGTCGGGAGTCGGGCTCGCTCGCGACGCGATTGCGCAGCTGTTCCAGGGCGGCTAACGCGGGTAGGGCGGCGGTCCGTTCATCACGCGCGAACCATGCGGCGGGAGCCGCGCTCGCACACGAAGCTCGCGGCTCTGGTTTCGTCGGCGGTGCGCTCCGTGATCGTACGGACGTGGTACCAGTCGGCCTGCAGCCGCGCCGCGGTGACGTCGAGCGTGACGTAGCCGTGATGCTCGCCGTCCATGTACTTCATGTGCGGCGACGCGCTGGGAAACGTCGCCGAGCGCTCGCGCGCGCCGGCCCGGGAGAAGAACGGTGACGAGGTGATCGCGGGGGTGATGATCTCCACCGCCAGCGACCCGTTGCCGGTCGCGTGGTCGTAGCCAGAGAGCGGGCTGCGCGGCAGGTCGAGCGCCCAGGAGCTGTGGATGTCGCCCGTCAGCACGGCCACGTCCGCGACGCGATCCTGCTCGAGGCAATCGAACAGGCGCGACCGCGCCGCGGGGTAGCCCTCCCACGCGTCCAGTTCCTGCGCCGAGCCGACGTGCGGCACGAAGGGCGCGAAGATCACCTGCTGGCCGATGAGCCGCCAGCCAGTGCCGGCGCGTGACGACTGCCGCAGCGCGTCGTAGAGCCACGCCTCCTGCTCTGCCCCCAGCATCGAGCGCCGCGGGTCGGTGAGCGCGCCGTAGTCGCTGGCCGGCACCTGGCGATCGCGGAACGAGCGCCCGTCGAGCATCATCACGTCGGCCAGCCCGCCGAACCCGAAACGGCGATACATGCGCGGCGTCTCGCGCAGAGGCAGCCACTCGTCGAAGGCACGCCGTGCGGCGGCGCGCCGCGCCGCCCAGGCGCCCTGCGCCGATTCGTGCCGCAACGCCCCGTCGCGCCAGGCGTCGTTGGCGCTCTCGTGGTCGTCCCACACCGCGATGCAGGGGTGCGTGGCGTGCAGCGCCAGCAGATCCGGATCGGTATGATGCGTGGCGTAGCGCAGCCGGTAATCCTCGAGGGTCACGCACTCGTGGACCGGTGCCGGCTCACGTCCGGCCACCCGTTCGAAGCCGGGCGTGTTGCTGGCGTACTCGTAGATGTAGTCGCCCAGGAACAGCACCGCGTCGAGATCCGCCCGTGCGGCAAGGTTGCGATAGACGTTGAAGTAGCCCTTTTCGAAGTCGGAGCACGACACGACACCCAGCCGCAGCCGCGCGGCGCCGCGCGATGGGAGCGTGCGTGTCCGGCCGACCGGCGATTGCTCTCCGCCAGCGTCGAACGCGTAATAGTAGATGGCACCCGGCCGCAGGCCGGCGGCCTCGACTTTCACGGTGAAGTCGCGCTCGGGACGCGCCACGGCCGTGCCCCGCGCCACGATCCGGGTGAGCCGTTCGTCGTCGGCCATCCGCCACCGGACGGTGACCGGCGCGGTCGTCGCGTCGGCCGGGGTGACGCGGGTCCACAACATCACCCGGTCCGCCAACGGGTCACCGCTGGCGATGCCGTGGAGAAACGTGCGCCGGCCGCCAAGCGACTGCGTCCTCGCATCGCTGCCCAGCAGCGGCCACGCGGCCAGCGACGCCCCCGCCCCGCGCATGAACGCCCGGCGAGTCAGTCCCACCCCGTTCCCCAGCGTGCTCACCTACCCGCCCACCTGCTTGCCTGCCTACCTGTCTCTGATTACGCCGTGGCCAGACGCGACGAGCCGGCTTCGCACACGAACGCGGCCGCGCGCACTTCGTCCGACGCTCGCACGTCCACCGCTGGGACGTGGTACCAGTCGGACTGCAGGCGCGCCTTCGTGAGGTCCAGCAGCACGTAGCCGCGCCGCTCGCCGTCGAAGAACTTGAGGTGGGGCGTGACCAGCTGCAGCAGCGCCGTCGCGTCGCGCATGGCGGCGCTGGCGAAGAGGGGCGGCGAGCTGATGGCCGGCGTGACCAGCTCCACGGCGAGCGAGCCTTCGCCGCTGCGGGCGCTATAGGTCTTGAGCGGGCTGCGGGGCACGTCGAGTGCCCACGAACTGTGAATGTCACCGCTGAGGATCGCGACGTTCGACAGCTTGCCTCGTTCGATCGCGTCGAACATCCGCGCCCGGGCCGCGGGATACCCGTCCCAGATGTCGGTATTCTGCACCGCGACGCCTGGCGGCGAGAGCGGCGAGAAGATCGTCTGCTGGCCGATCAGCCGCCACCCGGTGCCCTCGCGCTGCGAGCGCTGCAGGCCGGCGACGAGCCAGTCCTCCTGCGTCTTGCCCATGAGCGTCCGCGACGGGTCGGCGAGCGCCGCCGGGTCGCGCCCCGGCGCCTGCCGGTCGCGGAAGCTCCGGGTGTCGAGCATGTGCAGATCGGCGAGGCGACCGAAGCGGAAGCTGCGATAGAGGTGGAACTCGCCCGGAGCCGATTCCCGCACCGGCATCCATTCGCGGTAGGCCTGGAGTCCGGCGGCGAGCCGCACGCGCCAGGTGCTGTCGCCGGCCCGGTGCCGCGGTGATCCATCGCGCCACCAGTCGTTGATCACCTCGTGGTCGTCCCAGACGGCGATGAACGGGTGGGCCTGATGCGCGGCCTGAAGGTCCACGTCGCTGCGATAGGTCGCATAGCGCATGCGGTAATCGGCCAGCGTCGACGCCTCGCCGGCCGGCATCGGTACCCGGCCCGAACCCGCGCCGTCGCCGTAGACGCCGTTGGCGAACTCGTAGATGTAGTCGCCGAGGTGCAGCACCGCGTCGAGATCGTCGCGGTTGGCGATGCAGCGGAGGACGTTGAAATAGCCGGCCGGGTAGTTGGAGCACGATACCGCGGCGAGCCGCACGCGGCTGACGTCGTCCTGCGGCAGCGTGCGAGTGCGGCCGACCGGCGACCGTTCCCCGGCGCTGTCGAACGCGTAGTAATACGTGCGGCCGGCGCGAAGCGTGGCGGCGTCGACCTTCACGGTGAAGTCGCGCGCGGCCGACGTCTCGGCGGTGCCCTGGGCGACGACATGCTCGAGCCGCTCGTCGTCGGCCACCCGCCAGGTGACGCGCAGCGCACCCGTGGCGTCGGGCCGCGGTGTGACGCGGGTCCAGAGGACGACCCGATCGGCCAACGGATCGCCGCTGGCGACACCGTGCCGGAACACGCGGCCCGGGTCGGCTTCCTGGCGGGCGGCCCGGGCGAGCGCCGGCCACACCGCGATCGATCCCAGCGCGCCGCCGATGAACTGCCGTCGCGAACAGGCCATGTTCGGCCGATCGTAGCTGAGATTGACGATTCGGCGCTTGCTGGCCCCGCCGGCCCCGCGCTACGCTGGCGTTGATGCTGCACCTGGCCCGGCGCCATCTCCGTGTGCTCGCGACAGCGGTTTTGCTGTCGTTGTGCGCGGTTGGCGGCTGGTCCACGTTCGGGCACCAGCGCGACCACCACGACGACGATGGCGTCGCCGCATTCGTCGTCCACGATGCGTCGGCGCATGCGTTCCGCGACGCGGCTCCCGCGGCCGGCGACCAGCCGGTGCATTGTGTGCTCTGTCACTGGACGCGGGCGTTCGGCACCCACGTCCAGAGCGTCTCGCTCGCGTATGCCGTCGCCAGCCGGGCACTGGCGGTCCACACCGCCGACGCCAGTCTCTTCCCTCACGTCACCGCCGTTCAGCCGCCGCTCCGCGCGCCGCCGGCGCTGCCCGCGCTCGACGCCTTCGCATAGCCCCGCTCGCGTGACGCCGCGCCACTGACTGCGTCCGCCGGCCACGGGCCGTGCGGTTTCGTAGACGGTTTTCCGCGGAGTCCAGTCATGCGTTTCCAGGTGTTCAGTGCGGTGTGCGCCGCGCTCTTGTGCATTGGCGTTCCCGGGTACGCGCAGCCCGCCGCCGGTGTCTCCGGCCAGCTGCTCAACTCGCTTTCGGGCGCGCCGATTCCGGGCGCGGTGGTGGTGATCGAAGAGCTGCGGCGCGAGACCACGTCGGCGGGTGACGGCACGTTTCAGTTCGCCGGCGTGCCCGCGGGCCACTACCACCTGATGGTGAAGGCGGACGGCTACTCGTCACGCCGCTCGGAGATCGACGTGGCGGCCAGCGCCGCCCGGCTGACGCTTCAGATCGACCCGGAGCTTCATTTCGAGGAAGTGGTGTCGGTGGGCGCTTCGGCGCGCAGTCAGTTCGATTCGCTGCAGCCCACGTCGGTGCTGTCGGGGCAGGAGCTCTCGAAGCAGCTCGGGACGTCGCTCGGCCAGACGCTCGAGAACCAGGCCGGCGTCACGGCCCGCAGCTTCGGTCCGGCGCCGGCGCGGCCGGTCATTCGCGGTCTCGACGGCGACCGCGTCCTCATCCTGCAGGACGGCCAGCGCATGGGCGATCTGTCGAGCCAGTCAGGGGATCACGGCGTGGCGATCAACCCTGTGGCGGCCGAGCGGATCGAAGTCGTGCGCGGGCCGGCGACGCTGCTCTACGGCGCCAGCGCGATCGGTGGCCTCGTCAACGTGATCACCAACGACATCCCGACGCGGCCGATGAACGGCGTGCACGGCACTACGCTCCTCGATCTGGGCAGCGCCGCCACCGAGGCCGGCGGCGCCGCCGACGTCGAGGCGGGCAACGGGCGCTTTGCGCTGCATGCTGGCGGGGGCGGCCGTCGCTCCAGCGACGTGGACACGCCGCTCGGCCCGCTGGCCAATTCACAGTCGCGCAACGGCTTTGGTTCCGTGGGCCTGGCGTGGACAGGCGCCAAGGGGTATCTCGGCGGCAGCTACGGCTACGACGACACCCGCTACGGAGTGCCGGTCGTCGAGGACGGACAGGTGGAGCTGACGCCGCGCCGCCACGCCTTTTCGCTGCGCGGTGGCGGCGAGAACCTCACGGGCGCGTTCGACTCGTTCCGGGCCACGCTGGCGGTGCGCCGCTACCAACACGACGAGATTGCGGCCGGGAACGTGGAAACCGCCTTCAGCAACGACACCACCGAGCTCGAGATCCTGTCGTCCCATCGACCGCTCGGGCGGTTCAAGGGCAGCGTCGGCGCGTCGTATCTCGATCGCGCGTTCGACGCGCGCGGCGAAGAGGCGCTGTCGCCAGCGGTCTCGCAGAACGGCGCGGCCGCGTTCCTGTACGAAGAGGTGACCTGGCCGCACGTCACGGTGCAGTTCGGCAGCCGTCTGGAGCACGCGCAGTACCGTCCGGCCGGCGAGGAATCCCGCACGTTCACGACCGGATCCGGATCGCTGGGCGTGCTGTTGCGCCCGGCCGGCGCCGACGACCGCGTGACCGTCGCCCTCAGCCTCGCGCGTGCGGCACGCATCCCGGCGCTCGAGGAGCTCTTTTACTTCGGCACGCACGCCGGGAACTTCGCGTTCGAAGCCGGCAACCCCGAGCTGCGTCCCGAGCATGCGATCGGGTTCGACGCGGCGCTCCGCTGGCGCGGACCGCGCGTATCGGGTGAGGTGGCGTACTTCCGCAACTCCGTTCACGACTTCGTGTACCGGCGGCAGTTGAGCGAGGAGGAGTTTGCCGCGCGCCAGCCGTTGTACGAGGCGCGCTTCCCGTCGCGCGATCTCTCCGAGCCCGACGGCGAGTTTCCGATCGTCGAAAACATCGCCGCCGACAGCGTGCTGCAGGGGCTGGAGGCGCACGGCGACATCCGCCTGTCGTCGTCGCTCACGGCGGAGCTCGGCGCGGACTACGTGCGCGGGACGGTGAGCACGACCGGCGAATTCCTGCCGCGCATACCGCCGTTGCGAGCGCGTGCCGGCCTGCGGTATCAGCGCAACGCCTTCCAGGCCGGCGGCGAGGTCGTCGCTGTGGCACGGCAGGATCGGGTGTCCGGGCTCGAAACGCCAACCGATGGCTACGGACTGCTCAAGCTGTATGCGGCCTACTCGGTGCAGTCGGGGGTGTGGCTGCACACGATCACGGCACGTGTAGACAACGTCGGCGACGAGCTCTATCGCAACCATCTCTCGCTCATCAAGGACATGGCGCCGGAGATGGGCCGGAACTTCCGGCTGCTGTACGGAGTGAAGTTCTGAGAGACGAGCGGGTCAGGTAGGTCAGGTAGGTCGGGTTACGGCGGCTCGAGGCCGGCGGCGTCGAGCATCGCAGCGACATCGGCGGGCAGGGGTGCTTCCACCGCGAGGGGCGCGCGCGTCACCGGATGCGGCAGCGTCACGCGCCACGCGTGCAGCGCCTGCCGGCCGATCAGGCGCATATCGCCGCCGTAGAGGCGATCGCCCGCAATCGGCCAGCCTCGCGCGGACAAGTGGACCCGAATCTGATGCGTCCGCCCCGTGACGAGCTCGCAGCGCACCAGTGTCACCGAGGCCGACGACGCCAGCACCTCGTAGCGAGTCTCGCTCGGCGCCCCGGCCGGTGTGGGCACTACGCGCCGCCGATCCGCCGGGTCGCGCGCCAGCGCCAGCGTGATCCGGCCGGTGGGCGGCGACGGCGCGGTGGTGACCACCGCGAGGTACTGCTTACGAACCTGGCCGGTTGCGGCGTCCCGTTGCATCGTCGCGTGCGCGCCGGTGGAAAGCGCGACGACGACCAGCCCAGAGGTGTCCTTGTCGAGCCGGGTCAGGATGCCGGGCTTTACTTCGGATCGGTCGCGGAGATGCCAGAGCAGTCCGTTGAGCACCGTGCCCGCGGTCTGCTTGTAGGTGGGGTGCACGACAATGCCGGGCGGCTTGTTGACGACGATCACGTCGTCGTCTTGGTAGCGGATGTCGAGCGCGGCCGGCTCGGCCGCCGGCGTCGTGCGTCTCGGTGCCGACGCTGGCACCATGACCCCGACCGTGGCGCCCTCGCGCAAAGTCGTCGATGCGCGCGTGGCCTGGCGTCCATCTACCTCGACCGCGCCAGACTCGATCCACCGCTGCGCCGTCGTCCGCGACAAGCGCGAGAGCCCGGAGACACGACGCACCAGCGCCTGGTCGAGCCGGCGTCCTGCATCGCCACGATCGGCGACGAATTGAAACCGCTGCGGCGTTTCTGGCATCGAAAGAGAGCGATAATTCTGCGGAGGGCTCAAGGCTCAGGGCTCAGGCCAAGAGCCTAAAGCCTAGAGCCGAGAGCCGAGCAAGTTCTTTTCGCAGCGAGGACGACCTATGGCTATCTTCGGCTCCGCAACCGCGCTTCGTCTTCCTCGCCCCGAGCAGGCGCTGCCGGGCCGTGCCACGGCGATGCCGGTTCCGGCGGGGCACTTCGTCAACGGCAATCCGATCGCGCCGCCCTTTCCGGCGGGGCTCGAGCAGGCCGTAATCGCCATGGGCTGCTTCTGGGGCGCAGAGCGGAAGTTCTGGCAGGCGCCGGGCGTGTACACGACGGCGGTCGGCTATGCCGGCGGCTATACCCCGAACCCGACCTATCGCGAAGTGTGCTCGGGGATGACCGGGCACACCGAAGTGGTGCTCGTGGTGTTCGATCCCAAGCTCACGAGCTACGGCGCCATGCTGAAGCTGTTCTGGGAGAACCACGACCCGACGCAGGGCATGCGTCAGGGCAACGACGTGGGCACTCAGTACCGCTCGGCGATCTTCACCTCCTCGGCCGAGCAGCGGGCCGCGGCGCTGGCGTCGCGTGATGTCTTCCAGGCGCGGCTGACGGCCGCCGGCTTCGATCGCATCACCACCGAAATCGCGGATGCGCCGACGTTCTACTACGCCGAGGACTACCACCAGCAGTACCTGGCCCAGAATCCCAATGGCTACTGCGGTCTGGGCGGGACGGGCGTGTCGTGCCCGGCCGGCGTGACCGTCTAGGAGGCAGGCTGCTAGGCCCCCGGACCACTCGGGACCTATAATCACGGGATGAGTCGAGTCGTCTACACGAACACTCCGGACACGCCCGAGCAGGAGGGCCTGCGTGCGGCGCATCAGGTGCGACTCGTGTCGGCCCCGGAAGAGGGCAGCGGCATCAAGCAGTTGCCGATGGGGGTGTACGGGTTCACCTACTCGCCGGCGCTCGATTCCGCGCCCCTGTTCGCCTCGCGATCATTCCGCAGCTACGAGGTCCACAAGCTGGCGAGCGGCGAGGTGACGCTGATCGGGTTTGCCTCGGCCGAGGCCGCCCGCCAGCTCACGACCGCGCCGCAAGAGGCCACCATCCAGGTGCAGCCGCACCCCGAGCCCGAGCAGAACACGCTGGTCGAGATTCCGTACTCGCGCATCCGCAACCACCGTCAGTATGCGGCGCCGAACCAGCATGGGTTCACGGTGACGGTGGCGCCGCTCCTCGCGCACGCCGACGCCTAGTCCGGCTCCAAGACGGTCTGTCGACCGCCCGCGACGTTCCCGGCTGAAGGCCGCTCCACAATCGTGCGATAGCTCAGGTTGATGTCTCCTCTCGCCCAGACGGTGGCGCTCCTCGTGTGCTCGAACGTGTTCATGACCTTCGCCTGGTACGCGCACCTGCGCGACCTGCGCGCGGCCCCGCTGGTCGTCGCCATCGGCGTCAGCTGGGGGCTGGCGCTCTTCGAATACATCCTCCAGGTGCCCGCCAACAGGGCGGGCTTCACCGTGCTGCAGCTGCCACAGCTCAAAATCCTGCAGGAGGTGATCACCCTCGCCGTGTTCGTCCCGTTCGCCGTGTTCTACATGAAGCAGCCGGTCTCGCTGAACTTCCTGTGGGCGGGGCTGTGCCTGATGGGAGCCGTCTACTTCACGTTCCGCGGCTAGCCGCCCACTCCGCCTGGTCTGCCCACTCCGGCCATGCTGCGTTAGCCTTGTGGCCGGAGGTGTGTCGTGCGTCCAACCAAGTCGCATTCGGTCTTCACGCGGTGCGCCAAGGCGACGTCGATGGCCGCCGGACGGCCCTGGTCGTTCGTCCTCGCCTGCGCGCTTATCGTCGCGTGGCTGATTTCGGGGCCGTTCTTCGCCTACAGCGACACCTGGCAGCTGGTGATCAACACGTCCACGACCATCATCACGTTCCTGATGGTGTTCCTGATCCAGAGCACACAAAACCGTGACGCCGAGGCCATGCAGGTGAAGCTCGACGAGCTGTTGCGCGTCACGAAGGGCGCGCACAACGCGCTGCTCGATCTCGAGGAGCTCGAAGAGCACGAGCTCGAACGCATCCGCGGCGGCTACACGCGGCTCGCGGAGCGGGCGCGCGGCCGCCTGCGCGCGGGCGAGGCCGACACCGACGTGCCAGAGACCGACGACGAGGGCCGCTGATCCGGTTCACGGATTCGCACGGCCCACGAAAACGTGTCTTGCGCTCCCTGCCGGTACAGTGCTGTTGAAGGTGCTGTCGGAAAATCGACGGTGCCGGCGCGGCGACCGTTCGAAACGCCAGGAATTCCGCAAGTGGCGCCGGAGTTTCTCGCGCGTCACATGGAGCGCGCCTTGCACTGTGAGCTGGCGGGCGGTCTGAGCATCACCAGCCGCCGGTTTCACGTCCGGCAGCCTCCACCACGTAGACCCTGAGGCACACCGGGTAATACCTAGGCACCACGGGCGTCCATGACGACGTTGTCCGCGCACCACGTGCGCCGCGCCGCTTCGCCTTGCGGCCGAACAGGAGACTCGTCATGTATTCGAACGAACACGCCCCACCCCGGCTATCTTTCCGCTCGCTCACCTGGCGCTGGTTCGCCGCCGCGGTGCTGCTCGCCGGCAGCACCCGCGCGGCCGCCGAACAGGTGGCGCCGCCCTTTCTCAGGACCGCCGACGCGCAGGTGGCCGAAGCCGTCGTGCGCGGCCGCGATCACTCCGCCACGTTTCGCGCCATCCTCAAGAATCTCGCCGCGTCCGATCTGATCGTCTTCGTGCGCAGGGGATCGCTCTTCGGCACCACCGCCGCCGCAACGCAGCTCGTCTCGGCAGCCGGCGGTTACCGCTACGTAAGCGTCACCCTCGAGCTTCATCCGGTGAGCGACGTCGGCATCGCGATGCTGGGGCACGAACTGCGCCACGCGCTGGAGCTCGCCGATGCGCCCTGGGTGATGAACAACGCCGCGATGGTGAGGCTGTACCAGGAGATCGGCTACCCGACCTGCAATGCGCCGGGCCGCTGTTTCGACACGATGGACGCCGTGCGGGCGGGACAGCAGGTGATGATCGAACTGCGCGAGGCGAGGCGGCCGCCGCTAAACGCGGTGGTGCTTCCAGCCACCCTTCGCGAACAGCCACGAGCTGACGCCCGCCAGGGTGAAGAACGCGATGCTGACGGCGATGAACGCCCCAGTCGGGCCGAACCCTGCGGGGTGGGCGAGCAGCCACGCGAGCGGGATCTCCCACAGCCAGAGCACCACCAGGTTGATCCAGGTCGGGGTGCGGGTATCGCCGGCGCCGTTGAAGGCCTGGGTCAGCACCATGCCGTAGCCGGAGAACGCGAAGCCGACCGCGATGATGCGCAGCGCGCGGACCCCGTAGCCGGCGACCTCGGGGTCGCCGGTGAAGATGCCGATCAGGCCGGGCGCGAAGATCAGGAACACCAGGCTCATGGCGCCGAGGCAGATCGTGTTGTAGAGCCCGGCTCGCCACGCCGCGGCCTCCGCGCGATCTGGCTTGCCGGCACCCAGGTTCTGACCGACCAGCGTGGCGGCGGCGTTGCTCACGCCAAACGACGGTAGCAGCGCGAACAGGATGATGCGGATGCCGATGGTGTTGCCGGCGACCGCCGCGCTGCCGAACCCCGAGATGATGCGGACGATCCCCATCCACGACGCGGTGGCGATGAAGTTCTGAAACGTCGCCGTGCCGCAGATGTGCAGGATCGACCGCATCGTCGCGGGGTCGAGACGCAGGTGCCGGCGCCGGACGCGCAGGCGCCCGCCGGGCCGGGTCAGGTAGTACAGCTGGTAGATCACGCCGCACCCGCGGCCGATGGTCGTGCCCAGCGCCGCGCCGGTCACGCCCATTTCGGGAAACGGGCCGAGGCCGAAGATCAGGCACGGGCCCAGCGTCATGTTGATGATGTTGGCGAACCAGAGCACGCGCATGGCGATGGCTGCGTCGCCGGCGCCGCGGAATACCGCGTTGATGAGGAAGAGCAGCAGCACGGTGCCGCTGCCGCCGACCATCACCCGCGGAAACGTGGATCCGATGCTCAGGACGTCGTCGGTGGCGCCCATCAGGCGGAGCAGTTGCGGCCCGAACAGCACGCCGATGGCGCCGATGATCGCCGCCATCCCGATACCGAGGATGATCGCCTGCACCGCCGTGAGCGCCGCGCGCTCCGGATCCTTCTCGCCGATGCGTCGCGCGACGGTAGCGGCTGCGCCGATCGAGAGGCCGATGGCCAGCGCGTAGACCGTCACCATCAGCGACTCGGTGAGTCCGACGGTGGCGACGGCGCTGGCGCCGAGGCGGCCGACGAAGAAGATGTCCACCACCGCGAACACCGACTCCATCAGCATCTCGAGCACCATCGGGACCGCGAGCAGCACGACGGCGCGGCCGATGGGACCCTCGGTGAAGTCCTGGTGTGAACCGCGGACGGCTTCCTTGACGGTGGACCAGAGCGAGGGCTCGGCGGGTTCGGCGACGGCCGCCATCAGGGCTGCTCGTCGCGCGCCGGCCCGGTCTCGATCGGTCGCGACGGGTCGCTCGACCACTCCGACCACGACCCGCTGTAGAGCGGGCTGCCGTCGAGACCGGCGTGAGCCATTGCCAGCAGGTTGTGGCACGCGGTGACGCCCGAACCGCAATACATCACCGCCTCAGCGGGGGGCCGGCCGCCGAGCACTCCGGAGAAGGCCGCTCGCAGCGCGTCGGCGCCGAGCAGGGTGCCGTCGGCAGCCAGGTTGTCGCGGAAGAATCGGTTGCGTGCGCCCGGGATGTGGCCGGCCGCCTTGTCGATGGTCTCGGCTCGTCCCTCGAAGCGCTCCGGCGCCCGCGCGTCCACCAGCAGGGTGCGGCCATCGGTGCGCCGCTGCGCCACCTCGTTGAGGGTGGCGTGCATCTGGCGTTGGAACGAGGCGCGGAAGACGCCGCGCGGCCGGTTCTCCAGTCCCGGGCGCACCGGGCGGCCCTCCGCGATCCACTTGGCAAAGCCGCCGTCGAGAACCGCGACCGACGCGAGCCCCGCGTAGCGCAGCAGCCACCACAAGCGGCTGGCCCACGGTCCGGCATCCTGATCGTAGGCCACCACCTGCGTCCCGTTGCCGATGCCCAGCCGCTCGATCGTGGCGACCAACGCCTCGTCAGCGGGCAGGGGATGGCGGCCGTTGGTCCCGGTACGCGGCCCGGACAGGTCGTCGTTGAGGCTGGCGTAGACCGCGCCGGGAACGTGCGCCGCGGCATATTGCTCCCGGCCCCACGCGTCGTTGGCGAGGTCGAAGCGGCAGTCCACCACGACCCATTCGCCGAGGTGCGCGGCAAGCGTCCCGGTGGGCACGAGCGTCGTGTAGGCCATCGGACTAGCTTACTGGCAGGACAGGTGGGACGGGTGGGACAGGCAGGACAGGTGGGCAAGAGTTCTTCCTACCCGTCTCACCCGTCCTACCCGTCTCACCTGTCTTCGTGTGAGCCGGGAATGTTTCGACCGGCGCTCAGACGATCTGCGCGCGCTCGAGCACGGCAATCCGCTGTTCGAGCGGCGGGTGGGTGGAGAAGAGCCCGGTCCACTTGCCGCTGATCTTCATCGTCGCGAGCGCTTCGTGCCGCGGGTCGATCAGCTCACGGCCCGCGCCGAGGCGGCGCAGCGCGTTCAACATGCTCGACTTGCCGGCCAGGGATGCGCCGCCGTGGTCGGCTCGGAACTCACGCTGGCGCGAGAACCAGGCCACCACGATCATGCCGAGAGCGCCAAGCACGAGCTCGAGCATCATCACCAGCAGGAAGCTGGGCGCCGCGCCCTGGTCGTCGCGCGAGCCGCGGCTGGTCAGCGCATAGGCGATGATGCGGGCGAGGAACATCACGAACGCGTTGACGACGCCCTGCAGCAGCGTCATCGTGACCATGTCGCCGTTGGCGATGTGCGCCACCTCGTGGGCCAGCACGCCCTCCACCTCGTCGCGCCGCATCGAGCGCAGGAGGCCGGACGACACCGCCACCAGGCTGCGGCTCTTGCTCGGGCCGGTCGCGAACGCGTTGACCTCGGGCGAATCGTAGATTCCCACCTCGGGCATCGGCAGGTTGGACTTCCGCGTGAGCTGCTCGACCGAGCTGTAGAGCCAGTCGGCCGTGGCGTCACCCGTGCGCCCGTTCACGAGCCGCACGCCCGTCATTCGCTTGGCCGACCAGCGCGAGATCTGCAGCGAGATGAAGGACCCGCCCATGCCCCACAGGAAGCAGAAGGCTGCGAGGCTGCCCAGGTCGAGCCCGTTGGGTCCGATGTAGCGGCCCACACCGAGCACGTTCAGGATGATCGAAAGCGTGAGGACGATCGCGATGTTGGTGATGAGGAAGAGGACGACCCGTTTGGCCATAGTGGATTCAGGATAGCAAACCAGCCCGGACCCCACCCGAATGAGCGGGCGCGCTGGCTGGTGTCTCTGGTGTCTTACGAGCGCCGCCTGCCGGCAGTTTCTCCTAGTCTCGCAGCGCCTCTGCCAGACGGTGCAGGAACAGGCCGACATCTGTCACAACGCCAACGGTTTGCGAGGATCCGCGGTCGCTCAGCTTGGTCACGACCGCCGGGTTGATGTCCACGCACACCACCCGTACCCATGAGGGCAGCATGTTGCCGACGCCGATGCTGTGGAGCATCGACGAGAGCATCAGGACCAGCTGGACGTTGCCGAGCGCGGCGGCGTAGCGTTCCTGGGCGTCGATCAGGTCCATCAGCGTCTCGGGCAGCGGCCCATCGTCGCGGATGCTCCCGGCCAGCACGAAATCGACGCCGTGCGTCACGCACTCGTACATCACTCCGGACTTCAGCACGCCGCTGTCGACCGCCTGGCGCAGGCCGCCGGCCCGGTTGATGGTGTTGATGGCGGCCATGTGGTTGCGGTGGCCCTGCTCGACCGGGGCGCCGGCGATCAGGTCGATGCCGAGCGAGGTGCCCGAGAGCGCGAACTCCACGTCGTGTACCGCCAGGGCGTTGCCCGCCAGCACCACGTCCACGAAGCCGCGGCGGATGATGTTGGCGAAGTGCTCGACGCCGCCGGTGTGCACCACCACGGGTCCGGCCACGACGGCGATGCGGCCGCCAGCCTTCTTCACCTCGCGCATCATGGCCGCGATGCGGGCCACGCTGCCTTCGACCCGCCGCTCCGACGAGACGTCGTTGCTCATGAAGGCAAAGCCGTGGCGGTCGCGCTCGCGAAACTCCGGCGTGACGCGGATGCCGCCGTGACCGCAGATCACCGGCTCACCGGCGCGCACGTCGCGCAGCTTCCGGCACTCGGCCTTGTCGCCACGGACCACGATCACGGCGTCCATGCGCTGCTTCTCGACGTCCACCCATTGTCCGCCGACCCGCACCTGGGTGCGGTGGTTGGTAGTGGAGTAGAAGTCGTCGGGCACGCAGCGGTCCTTCTCGGCCGGCCGCACCAGGGCGTCGCGCTCGCGCTCCGGACGAGCGCCGAAGGTGGTGAGGTGCTGCAGCAGCTCCGCGAGCGCCGCCTTGTCGGCGGCGGTGACGCGCATGCGGATACGCGACGCGTCGTCGTTGGTGCGGCCGATGGTGAAGGTCAGGACCTCGTACGACGCCTTGTGCTCGATGATCTTGTCGAAGATCGCCGACAGCAGCCCCGAGTCGATCAGGTGGCCTTCTGCCTCGATCGTGTCGCTCGCCATGGACGCGATTGTACTAGGGCGAACGTAGCGGGCGGTCTTCAGACCGCCCGGCAGGCGGGTCTGAAGACCCGCCTCTACGTACTTGATTCGGTCCCCTCTGGCACGAACCGATAACCCACGCCCCGGACTGTAAGCAGGAAGCGCGGGGAAGAGGGTTTGTCCTCGATATATCGCCGCAGGCGAACGATGAAGTTGTCGATGGCGCGCGTGTCGGTGCTGCCGTGCAGGTCCCAGACGTTTTCGAGAATGGCGCCACGCGAGACCGCCTGCCCCGGGTGCTGCACGAGATACCGCAGCAGGTCGCTCTCCATCTGCGTCAGCCGGAACGATCGGCCCTGGGCCCGCACCTCCATCGCGCCGAAGTCGAGCACCCGCCCGGCGAAGGCGTAGGAGTCGGCGGCGGCGTCTTCGGCCGCGGGCGTGTCGCGCTCGTTCCAGCGGCGGCGGCGGAGCAGGCCGTTGACGCGCGCGAGGAGGATGGTCAGTTCGAACGGCTTGGGGAGGTAATCGTCGGCGCCGGCCTCGAACCCGCGCAGCACGTCGTCGGCGCGGCCGCGGGCGGTGAGCATCAGGATCGGCACGTATTGCCCGGCGGCACGCAGCTCCGCGGCCGTCTCGAAACCGTCCTTGCCGGGCAGCATGACGTCGAGGATCACGACGTCGAACGGCTCGTCGCCTTCGAGCAGCAGGGCCAACGCCTGCTCGCCGTCGTAGGTCACGGTGACGTCATGGCCTTCGGCCTGGAGGTTGAAGCGCAGGCCGTCGGCGATGTGCGGCTCGTCGTCCACGACGAGGATGCGGCTCATGCCGGCTTCGACCGCAGCACGACCGTGTCGGCCTCGCCGGCAAACCGCGGCAGCTCCACGGTGAACGTCGCGCCCTGGCCCTCGCCCTCGCTGTGCGCGAACACCCGGCCACCGTGGGCGCGCGCGATCGAGCGGACGATATAGAGCCCGAGCCCGGTGCCCTTGACGGCCTTGAGGCCGAGCGGCTGCACCCGGTAGAAGCGGTTGAAGATGCGCTTCAGCTGCCGCTTCGGGATGCCGACGCCACGATCCGCCACACGCACCCAGACCGACTGGGGCGCCGGCGAGACCACGGCCACCGTCACCCGGACCTGCTGCCCGGAGTACTTGACCGCGTTGTCCACAAGATTGGCCAGGACGGTGCGCAGCTCCTCGGTGTCGCCGCGCACGAGGAGCGACGTGCCCTGCTGAACCTGGAGCTCGATCGCCCCCGGCTGAAGATGGTGCCGCAGCGTGGCCAGGTCCACGCACTCGCGTGCCAGCGACGCCACGTCGACGACAGCGGTGCGCGCCCCCGCCGCTCCCGGCTTCTCGCGCAGCACGCCGGCCTTGAGCACCTGGTTGACCGTGTTGTGCAGGCGGTCGGCGTCGGCCAGCATGATGTCGTAGAACTCGCGGCGCTGCCCCTCGTTCACCTCGCGCGACTGCAGCGTCTCGAGGTAGAGACGAATCGAGGCGATCGGCGTCTTGAGCTCGTGGGTCACGGCGTTGATGAAGCTGTCGTGCTCCTCGTTGCGCTTGATCTCCATGACCAGGAACACCGTGTAGACGATGAGCCCGGCGATGATGAGCCCGAAGAGCACCATGCCGAAGACCAGCGCCGCCAGCCGGCGGCCGCTGATGAGAATCCAGCCGACGTTGAGCGACACCGCGGCCGCAACCAGCAGCACGCACAGCGTGACGAAGAACGCGATCGTCTTCTGGCGCCGGGTCACCCGGTCATTCTAAGACTGGTGGGACGGGTAGGACAGGTGGGACAGGTGGGACGGGTGGGGCAGACCAGAAGAGCTCTTCCTACCGGTCCTACCTGTCTTACCCGTCCTACCTGTCCTGACGGGGCGAGCGAAGCGAGCCCTACGCGGTGGCTTCCTCCGGGATCATCTGCTCGTTCTCTTCGTGCGGGACGGGCTGCTTGATCTTCGCCACCTTGATGTCCCAGGCCCAGCCGACGGCCTTGAGCATGCTGATGAAGACCCAGTTCAGGTCGAACTCGTACCACGCCAGGCCATGACGGGCGCTGGTCGGGTGCGCGTGGTGGTTGTTGTGCCAGCCCTCGCCGAATGCGAGGAGCGCCACCCACCAGTTGTTGGTGGAATCGTCGCGGGTCTGGAAGCGCCGGCTGCCCCAGAGGTGGGTGGCCGAGTTGACCAGCCAGGTGGAGTGCAGGCCGAAGGTGGTGCGGAAGAAAATGCCCCACAGCACGTAGGTCCAGCCGCCGACCGCCAGAAGGGCGAAGCCGACGACGACGTTCGTCATCCAGTGCCACTTGGACAGCCACACGTGGAACGGATCGCGCGACAGGTCGGGCACGTAACGCGCCAGCACCGAGGAGTCGTGGTGCAGCCCCTCGCCACGGATGATCCAGCCCATGTGCGCCCAGTAGGTGCCCTCACGCGGCGTGTGCGGGTCGCCTTCCTTGTCCGAGCGCTGATGGTGGATGCGGTGCGTGGCCACCCAGAAGATCGGTCCGCCCTCGAGCGCGAGCGTGCCGCAGATCGTGAGGAAGTACTCGATCCACTTGTGGGTCTTGTAGCTGCGGTGGGTCAGCAGGCGGTGGTACGACATGCCGATGCCGAGGCTTCCCGAGATAACGTAAAGGACAAAGGCGACCGCAATGGCCCCGTAGTCGATGAAGAACAGGGCGGCAATGGCGCCGACGTGAAACGCGGTCATCGCGATGGCGGTGATCCAGTTCACGCCCTTCTGGTGCTTGCGCCCGTAGAGTAGGTTCACAGTGGCCATGGACGATCGTTTTCCTTCTCCTGTGGTCCGGCCGCGCGGAGCGCGGCAAGAGATACTGCGAACATCAATCAGGCGCCGCTCAGTGCACTGGTGGCCTGATTGGTGTTCGGTAACGTTACGAGACGAAGATAACAGGGGATCGACGGGGAGACTGTAATAGTTCTGTAAGGGTCCCGAACTCATTGATGGACATGCACTTGAACGAGAAACGGCACCTGGGGAAAGTCCGGGCTTTGAGCATTCACGCGGACTACCGCTGCAAGCATTCCGGCGTCTGTTGCACGATGGATTGGGACGTGCCGATGGAGCTTCGCGTCTACCGGTCGCTCCAGGAGGCGGTCTCGGCCGGGCGTCTGAAGACCTCCGCAGCGGCGGTGGGCCTCGAACCGTTCGTAGTGGACCCCGCGCTGCCGGAAGACGCGGCGGCAATTTTCGAGCGGCGGGAGTCGGGCGCCTGTGTGTTCTTCGAGGAGGACTCGCGCCTGTGCATCGTGCACCGCGACCTTGGCGAGGAGGCGCTGGCGACGACCTGCCGGACGTTCCCGCGACTGTCCGTAGACGACGCCCGCGGCACCTCCATCACCCTCTCGCATTTCTGCCCCACGGCGGCGTCGCTGCTGTTCCGGGACGACGTACCGCTCGAGATCGTCGAGAGCCCGCCGGCGTTTCCGCGGGCCGACTACGACGGCCTCGCGGTGGCGCCCGACGACCTGCCGCCCCTCTTGCGACCCAATGTGCTGATGGACCTCGACGGCTACGCCGCCTGGGAACGGCACATGGTGGCCGTGTGCGCCGCCGCACCCGATGCCGAGTCGGCGCTGGCGACGATCGGGCTCGACGCGTTGTCGCTGCGATCCTGGACCGGCGGTGCCGGGGCGCTCGCCGCCGCCGTGGCGCGGCTGCCGCACGACATCGTGCGAGGTGCGGCGCACGAGTCGCTGGCGATCAGCCTGGCCGCGTACCGCGAGGCGCTGCAGTGCGTCTCCGACGAGATGCGGCCGGATCCGGACGAGGCGGGCCTCGAAGCGGCGTTCGCGACCCACGTCGCTCCTGAATGGCACCGCTTTCCCAGGCCGCTCACGCGCTATGTGGCGGCCAAGGCGTTCGCATCGTGGACCGCGTATCAGGGGCGTGGCGTGGCCACCATCGTGCGTGGTCTCGAGGCGGCGTTCGCGCTCGTGCGTGTCGAGGCCGCCCGTCAGTGCCGCGACGCTGGCGCGCCGCTCGACGCCGAGCGGCTCAAGCAGGCGTTCCGGCAGGCGGACTTCATCCTGAACCACCTGGCGATCGGTGAGGAGTTGGCCGAGGCCTGGTCGAGCGCGGAGCGTTCGTAGGGCGGCCAGTGGGGGCCGGCTTCAGCCGGCCCTGGGCCGCCTGAAGGCGGCCCCCACGTACAGCTAGGCGAAAGTTGCGATGACCGGGCCGTGATCGCTGGTTCCGAACTCCCTTTGAACCTCGCACGACTGGGCGCGGGTTGCCAGCGCGGTCGAGGCGAGCACGTAATCGAGCCGCCACCCGATGTTGCGCTGGCGCATGTTGCGCCACGGCGCCCACCACGTGAACATCTCCGCGTCGTCGGGGTGCAGGGCGCGCTGCACGTCGACGAGCCCGCGGCCGATGATGCGCTCGAGCAGCGCCCGCTCCTCCGGCAGCTGGCCGGTCGCCCGCGGCTTGCGCTCCTTCGGGTGCACGTCCATGTCGGTGCGGGTGACGTTGAGATCGCCGCACAACACCAGCGGCTCGCCGGCGGCCGCGAGTTCGGCGGCGAAGGCGTCCATCGCCTCGAGGAACCGTATCTTGGCGGCGAAGTCCTTGCCGCCGTTGGGCACGTAGATCGACGCCACCGTGGCCTGTGGCAGCCGCACCGTGACGATGCGCTGCTCGAAATCGAACGGCGGATGCAGGAAGCCCGGCGACTCCACGCAGTGGTCCTTCCGCACCAGCAGCCCGACGCCCGAATAGCCCTTGCCTCCATGCCAATACGACCAGTAGCCCTCGGTGTCCGCGAGCCAGAGCGGCAGCTGATCGAGCGCCGCCTTGATCTCCTGCAGGCACACGACGTCGGGGCGCTCGCGCTCCAGGAGATCCTGCAGCTCCGACTGGCGGGCGCGGATGCCGTTCACGTTCCAGGTGGCAATTTTCATGGGATCGAGGGGAAGGTAGAGTTTATCAATGCTCCACGCAACGCTGGACCTTGCGCGACAGATCGACCGCGCCGAGATCGATTTCTGTGCTGTGGCGGCCGGCGCAGGCCGGCCCGACGGCGTCGCGTCGCTCGAGGTTGCCGGCGGCCGCGCGCTCTGTTCCCACGAAGGCTCGCCGCTGAACAAGGTGCTCGGCCTGGGCCTCGGCGTGCCGGTCCGTGACGAGGACCTCGACGCGATCGAAGCGTTCTACGACGAGCGCGGCATCCCGGTGCAGATCGAGCTCTGCCCGCTGGCCGCCGCCGGCGTGGCGGCCCGGCTCACGCAGCGCGGCTACCAGCTTCAAGGCTTCGAGAACCAGCTCGCGCGGCGCCTTGGCGCGGCCGATCACTTCGAGGCGCCGGCGGGCCTGCGGGTGACACCTGCGACCGGCGACCTCGACGCCGTCTGGTTGCGCGTCGTGGCCACGGGCTTTGTCGCGGGGGATGGCCCGGCCCCTGTAGGGGGGCCACCGGCGCCGGACCTGCTCGACCGTATCGCCGGCGTGATGCGCAGCTTCGTCCATTCCGATTTCGAGCGGCTGCTCGTCTGGAGTGACGGGGAGCCCGCCGGGGCCGGATGTGCCTACGTGATGGACGGTGTGTGCCTGATCGCGGGCACGTCCACGCTGCCCGAATTCCGGCGGCGCGGCGTGCAGCATGCGGTTGTCGCCCATGCGCTCAACGCCGCCGTCGGCCGCGCCCAGTTCGCCACGGCCAGCGTCGATCCGGGCAGCATCTCGCAACGCACGTTCGAACGGTTCGGCTTTCAGGTGATCTACACGCGGGCCGTCTTCGTGCTCTCCTGAAGACCGCCGCCGCGGGCGGTATCATGGACGACGCCCGCCCGCAGCCTCCGCATGCCAACCCGCCCGCGTGTCCTGGTGCTCGTGGCTCTGTTCGTCGCGGCCGCCCTTGCGCCGGCACGGACGCAGTCGCCGGCCGCGGTCATCTCGCCACGTACGGCGTTCGGATCCGGCATCGGCGACGACTACTTCCTCGCCACCTATCGCCAGCTCGAGTCGTACTGGCAGCGGCTCGACGCCGAGTCCGATCGCGTCGCGCTGGTGGACATCGGGCGCACCGAGGAGGGTCGCACGCAGTGGATGGCCGTGGTGAGTGCGCCCGAGAACCTGGCGCGCCTGGATCGCTACCGCGAAATCGCGCGACGGCTCGCCGTTGCCGACGGGGTGAGTGACGGCGACGCGCGTGCCCTGGCGCAGGAAGGCAAGGCGGTCGTCTGGATCGACGGCGGCCTCCATGCCAACGAGGTGCTCGGCGCGCAACAGCTGATCGAGCTGGTCTATCAGCTCGCCTCCGGTTCCGATGCCGAGACGCTGCGGATCCTGCGCGACGTCGTGGTGCTGGCGGTTCACGCCAACCCCGACGGTCACGAGCTCGTGGCCAACTGGTACATGCGTACGCCGGATCCCCGGCGGCGGTCGCTCGCCGGTGTGCCGCGCCCGTACCAGAAGTACGTCGGCCACGACAACAACCGCGACTTCTATCTGTCGAGCCAGGCGGAGACGCGGAACATGAACCGCGTGCTGTATCGCGAATGGTTCCCGCAGATCGTCTACAACCATCACCAGGCCGGACCGGCCGGCACGGTGATGTTCGCGCCGCCGTTCCGGGATCCGTTCAACTACGTGTTCGATCCGCTCATTCCCGCCGGCATCGACCTGGTCGGCGCCGCGATGCAGGCGCGTTTCGCCGCCGAAGGCAAGCCCGGGGTGACGACGCGCGGCGGCTCCAGCTACTCGACCTGGTGGAACGGTGGCCTGCGGACGACCGCCTACTTCCACAATCAGATCGGCCTTCTCACCGAGACGATCGGCGGGCCGACGCCCACCGCGGTTCCGTTCGTGCCGGAGCGCCAGCTGCCGAGCGGCGATCTGCCGTACCCGGTGGCGCCGCAGCCGTGGCGGTTCCGCCAGTCGATCGAATACTCGATGACCGCCAACCGTGCGGTGCTCGACTTCGCGTCGCGCTACCGCGAAACGCTGCTCCTCAATGTCTACCGGATGGGGCGCAACGCCATCGAGCGCGGGAGCCGCGACTCGTGGACCCCGGTGCCGCGACGGGTTCAGGCGGCCCGGGCCGATGCGGGCGGTCGAGGCGCGGTGCCGCCCGAGGTCTTCGAGCGCGTCTTCCGCGACCCGCGGCAGCGCGATCCGCGCGGCTACATCCTGCCGTCCGACCAGCCGGACTTCCTGACCGCGATGAAGTTTGCCGGCGCGCTGCTCGCCGCCGGTGTCACCGTGCAGCGTGCCACGGCGGATTTCACCGTGCAGGGCCGCCGCTATCCTGCCGGGTCGCTCGTGGTGAAGACGGCGCAGGCGTTCCGGCCGCACGTGCTCGACATGTTCGAGCCGCAAGAGCACCCCCACGAGGTCGCGTATCCGGGCGGGCCGCCGGTGCCGCCCTACGACAATGCCGGCTGGACGCTCGCCTTCCAGATGGGCGTGAAGTTCGATCGAGTGCTGGACGCCTTCGATGGGCCGTTCGAGGCGCTCGCGGATGCCAGGCCGGCGCCCGGTACGGTGGACGGCGCGGCGGCACCAGCCGGCTACCTGGTGCGCCACCATCAGAACGACGCATTTGTGGCGGTCAACCGCCTGCTGCGTGGTGGCCACGAGGTGTATTGGCCCGCGGACCGGGCCGTGGGCGGCGCGCCCGGCGCGACCGGAATGATGTTCATTGCGGCGTCAGGTGCGCGTGGTGCTTCGCGGCCGGTCCTCGAGAAGGCTGCGTCGGAGCTGGGGCTTGCCTTCACCGGCGTCGCGTCGCGGCCGGCGGGCGCGTCGCTCCGGCTGCAACCTGTCCGCGTCGGGCTGTGGGATCGCTACGGCGGCTCGAGTTCGAGCGGGTGGATGCGCTGGCTGCTCGAACGCTACGAGTTCCCGTTCGAGATGGTCTATCCGCCGATGCTCGACACCGCCGATCTCACCGCCCGGTTCGACGTGTTGATCCTGCCCACCGAGGCCGTGCCGGCCGGCACGGCGCCGGCGGGCCCGTTCGTGCCCGACGACGCGCCGGCCGACGACCGCGCCCGGGCCGGCGCCATCTCGTGGGGGCGCACGGTACCGCGCTTGAAGCAGTTCGTGGAGCAGGGCGGGACGCTGATCCTCATCGGACGGGCGAGCGCGATTGCCGAGCGGTTTGGCATCGGCCTCGCCGACGCGCTCGTAGAGACGACCGGCCGCGGGGCGCCGGCACCACTGCCGCGGGAGAAGCACTACGTACCGGGATCGGTGCTGCGTGTGGCGGTGGACAACACGCTGCCGCTCGGCTACGGCTTCGAGAAGGAAGTGGACGTGTTCTTCGACGACAGCCCGGTCTTCCGGCTCGACCCGCGCGCCGGTGCGCGCGCGAGCCGCGTCGCGTGGTATCCCACTGCGGCGTCGCTGCGCAGCGGGTGGGCGCTGGGCCAGCACTATCTGCGCGGCGGTGCCGCCGTCATCGATGCACCGCTCGGCCGCGGCCGCGTCCTGGTATTCGGCCCGGAGATCACGAACCGCGCGCAGTCGCACGCCACCTTCAAGTTCCTCTTCAACGGCATCTACTATCCCAAGGCCGTCCGCGAGTAGATGGCCACAGTCAGTCTCCTCCGCATCCATCCCATCAAAGGGCTGCCGCCCACCGACGTGACCGAAGCGCGCGTGCTGCCGTCGGGTGCGCTCGAGTTCGATCGCCGCTGGGCGCTGATGGATGCCCGCGGGCGGTTCGTCAACGGCAAGAACTTTCCGGACATCCACCGCGTGAGCGCACGTTTCGACCTGGCGGCGGCGCACGTGACGATCGACAGCCGCACGTTCGGCCTGCACCAGGAGGGCGCAGCGATCGCCGCCGCGTGCGGCCGCATGCTCGGTGAAGCGCTCACCTGGGCTGAAGACGCAGAGGTCGGTTTTCCCGACGATCTCGCTTCGCCTGGGCCGACGTTCGTCTCAGTGCCGTCCGTGGCGGCCGTGGCCGGGTGGTTCGGCTTCGCGCTCGAGGACGCGCGCTGCCGCTTCCGCGCCAACATCGAGATCGATGGCGTGGAGGCGTTCTGGGAGGACGCGCTGTATGGCAGCACGCTGCGCCTCGGTGCGGTGGAAGTGGAGGCGATCAACCCGTGCGCCCGTTGCGTCGTGCCCTCGCGCGATGCCGCGACCGGTGAGCCGACGCCGGGATTCCAGAAGCGGTTCGCGGAGTTGCGCCAGACGCACCTGCCCGCGGGCGTCTCGACCGCGCTCTTCAACCACTACTACCGCTTCACGGTGAACAGCCGCATCGCGGCCAGCCAGGCCGGCAAGGTGATTCGCGTCGGCGATCAGGCAGGTCGTGCGTAGTCCTACGCCTGTCCGGCGTGGTTCGCGATCGCCAGGAGGAACGCGTCGCCCAGTTCGGCGGCCTTGCGCGCGCCAACGCCCTTGACGTCGAGCAGCGCCGCGCGCGACGACGGCCGCAGCCGCGCCATCTCGCGCAAGGTCGCGTCGTGGAAGATGACGTAGGGCGGCACGCCGCGGGCCCTCGCCAGGTCCAGCCGCAGCGCCCGCAGGCGGTCGAACAGCCCCCGGTCCACGTGGTCCCACGACTCGGTCTCGATGCGCGCCCGCGAGCGCGGCGCGCCCTTGGCCGGCGTGCGCTGCCGCGCCAGCGCCAGATCGGGGCACGCGGCCGCGTCCTTGAGCAACGCCACGCCCTGCGGGGTCATCGACAGCACCGGATACTGGTCGTCGGTGAGCTGCAGGAGTCCCAGCCCCACGAGCTGCTCGACATAGCCGCGCACCGCCGGCACCGGCTCGTCCTGCATCAGCCCGAAGGTGCTGAGGCGATCGTGGCCGCGTGACACCACCTGCTCGCTGGCTTGGCCGCGGAGGACGCTGGTGACGTGCATGACGCCGAACCGCTGGCCCACGCGCACCACGCACGACAGGATCTTGCGGGCGATCGGCACCGGATCCGGCACCGACTCCAGCTCGCCGAGGCACGCGTCGCACGCGGCGCAGTCGCCCGCCGGGTAGACGTCGCCGAAGTAGGACGCCAGATGGCGATGGCGGCAGCCGACGCCGGTTGCATAGCGCTCGATCTGTTTCAACAGCGTCCGCGCCGCGTCGGTGAGCTCGCCGTTCTGCTCGAGCATCATCTTCCAGCGCACGAAGTCGCCTGCCGAGCTGATGAGCACGCACTCGGCCTCGAGCCCGTCGCGGCCGGCGCGCCCCGATTCCTGCTGGTAGTGCTCGAGCGATCGCGGCGCTCCGGCGTGCACCACGAAGCGCACGTTGGAGCGGTCGATGCCCATGCCGAACGCCACGGTGGCCACGATCAGATCGACGCGTTCGCTCAGGAAGGCGTCCTGGTTCGCCGCGCGTTCCTGGTCCGAAAGGCCAGCGTGGTAGGGCAGGGCCGGCATGCCCGAATCCGAGAGCCACGCCGCCAGTGCGTCGACCTCTTTCCGCGACGAGCAGTAGATGATGCCCGCCTCGTTCTCGTGCCGTTTGATCACGTCGAGGAGCTGCGCCTTCAGCGAAGCCCGCGGTAGCACGCGGTAGACGAGGTTGGGGCGGTCGAACGACCCGACGAGCTCGACCGGGTCGCGCAGCGCCAGCTGCGACGCGATGTCGCGCCGCACCCGCGCCGTGGCCGTGGCGGTGTAGGCGTGCATCGACACGCCGGGAAAGCGCTCGCGGAGCCGCGCCAGCTGCCGGTACTCGGGACGAAAGTCGTGCCCCCACTGGCTGATGCAGTGGGCTTCGTCGACGGCGATGAAACGCACGCCGCACCCGGCCAGCCGCGCGATGAACCCGTCGCTGCCGTCGCCGACGAGCCGCTCGGGCGACACGTAGAGCAGCCGATAGCGCTGCTCGGCGAGCCCGCGCATGACGGTCGCCTTCTCGTCGGCTCCGAGCGAGCTGTTGAAGAGCGCCGCGGACACGCCGTTGCCGACGAGCGTGTCCACCTGATCTTTCATGAGCGAGATGAGCGGCGACACGACCACGGCCAGACCGCTGTCGGCAGCAGCCGCGGGGGCCTGGAAGCAGAGCGACTTGCCGCCGCCGGTCGGCAGCACGACGATCGAGTCGCGCCCCGAGAGCACCGCCTCCATGGCTTCGTGCTGGAGCGGACGGAACGACGTGTAGCCCCAGTAGCGCGTGAGCGCGTCGCGGAGCGCCTCGGTGGGCATGCTCCGTCTAGTGTAGATGGCTTAGGGCTCAAGGCTTAGGGCTTGGCCACTCTCTTACGCACGGTGAGTACGCTTGCAGCGGGAGTACTCTTCGAGCGCCAGCAAGCAATCCACGCCGTGAGCCCTGAGCCCTAAGCCGTTTCTGATCAGTCCTGTCGCAGCGCCGCCTGCGGATCGATTCTCGCGGCGCGCCGCGCGGGAACCAGTGACGCGGCGACTGCCGTGGCGAGCAGCGCCACCGGCGCCGCCGCCATCAGCAGGGGATCGAAGAGCGGCGCCTCCGCGAGGGCGGCGAGGCCTCTCGCGCCCGCGATGCTGATCGCCGTGCCGATCGCGACGCCGGCGATGCCCATCGTCGCCGCCTGCCGGAGCACCATCCGGAGCACCTGGCCCTGCATCGCGCCAATCGCCATGCGAATGCCGATCTCGCGGGTGCGGCGGCTCACCTGATACGACACGATGGCGTACAGCCCGATCAGCGCCATCGTGAGTCCGACCAGGCCCACCGAGCCCGCGATGCCTGTGAGCAGCCGGGCCAGGCGCTTCGATCGCGTCTCGAAGGCCTCGGCGGTGGACTCGATGCGATACACGGGCACGCTGGCATCGAGCGCCGCGACGACGCCCCGCAGCGCGCCGGCCAGCGCCGCAGGCTCGCCGATGGTGTGCGCCACGAGCGTGGCGCGCGACGCCGGGTGCTGCGCGAACGGCAGATGAATGAACGGCTGCGACGGCATGAGGACCGAATTGTGGTGGCTCGCGGCCGAGATCCCGACCACTTCGGCCGTGCGATCCCCGAGCTCGACGAACCGCAGCCGCCGGCCGAGCGGGTTCGCGCCGAGATAGCGCGCCGCGAAGGTCTCGTCCACGATCGCGACCCATGGCCCATCGGCGCGGTCGGTCTCGCGAAAGCCGCGGCCCTGGACCAGGCGCACGCCGAGCGTGTCGAAGTACGCGGGATCCACCGCCGCGGAGGCGATCGTGGCGCTGGTCCGGCCGGGCGGAAAGGTGAAGCCTTCCGGCGCCACCGCGAGCACATTGAAGCCCGCCGACATCGGCAGGGCGCTGGCCAGCGCCACCGAACGGACGCCGGGCACGGCTGCCGCCGCGGCGGTCAACTCGCGGTAGAACTGTTCCGTGCGGGCGGGGGAATAGCCGGCCAGCCGCGGATCGAGCCGCAGGGTGAGCCGGCGATCGGTGCTGAAGCCCGGGTCGAGGGCTACGGCGTAGGACAGGCCGCGCGCGATCTGCGTGGCGGCGACGAGCAGCACCAGCGAGCCGGCAATCTGCACCACGACCAGCGAGGAGCGTCCGATCATGCGCCCCAGGCCGTGGGCGCCGGCGCCGGGTTTGAGCGCCGTGAGCACGTCCGTGCGTCCGGCGCGCAACGCCGGCGCCATCCCGAAGAGCAGCGCGCTCGCGCCCGCGATGACGAACGTGACGAGGAGCCCGCGCGTGTCGAGCTCGATGAGGAGCGGCGTCGGCACGTCGAGTCCGGACGACGGCGCGAAGGCGCGCAGCAGCTCGATGCCGGCAGCGGCGACGAGCACGCCCAGGGCGCCGCCCGCCAGCGCCAGCACCAGGCTCTCGGCCAGCAGCAGCCGGACCAGGCGCCAGCGACCCGCGCCGATGGCCAGCCGAAGGCCGATTTCACGGGTGCGGGTGCTCGCCCGGCCGAGCACGAGGTTGGTGACGTTGCCGGAGGCGATGCACAAGAGCACTAGCGTCAGCAGTCCGAGCAGCGCGATCAGCCGGGGAGAGTTGGGATCACCGGCGACACGGCTCGACAGCTCGCTGAGGACGATGCCCTCGACCGCTCGATTCGAGCCGGGATGAGCCGCCGCCAGGCGCCGGAAGATCGCGGTGGCCTCGTCGCTCGCGGCCTCGATCGACACGCCGGGCTTCAGCCGCCCCTTTACCGTGAACAGCCGCTGCGCGCGATCGGTGAGCTGCGCGTCGTCGGGCTCGCCGTCCAGCACGTGCGCCATCGTCACCGGCACGAAGAAGGCCGGACGCGCCAAGTCGAAAATGTGGGTGAATCCGTCGGGCACGATGCCGATGACGTCGAACGGCCGGCCGTTCAGCCGCACGGTTCGCCCGACGATCGACGGGTCCCGATCGAGCTCGCGCACCCAGTAGTCGTGGCCGAGCAATACCACGGCGTCGCGTCCGGCCACCTTGCCCTCGGCGGGACTGAAATCCCGTCCGGTCTCGGGAGGCACGCCGAAGGTGTCGAGGAAGTTGGATGTCACCGCGAAGCCGACCCGCAGGTCCGAGGACGTCCCTGTTTCCCTCGAGATGCCGGCCCTCACGGTGCGGAGTGCCGCCAGGCTCGCAAACGACCGGTTGGTGTCGCGGAAGTCGGTGTAGTCGGGCAGCGAGTGGCGGCCGTCGTCCTGCCACGGGCGGGTGCCCAGCGTGACGACGCCGGACGGATCGGGCACGGCGAGCGGCCGCAGGAAGAGCGCGTCGGCGAGGCTGAAGATGGTGGCGTTCGCCCCGGGATGGGTCGCCCGATCTTTTCTTTTACCTGCCCTGCCTACCTGCCACCTACCTGCCTGCCGGCCCACCTGCCTGGCTG